>NNBV01001472.1_pt1 | contig 34785 bp, 36 predicted proteins | sample 1173771 | NCBI WGS metagenome assembly NNBV01 (sample SAMN07173938, study PRJNA388173) | plant metagenome | isolation source: symbiotic tissue sample KVS11 | place: Norway: Troms, Kvaloya island | reverse complement strand
CGCGAGGGCGGGGTACCTTGCTCCGCGAATGTCCCCCGGGGCTTCGCCCCTCCTCCTTTATTTCGCTGCGCAAGGCACCCCACCCTCACGAGCGTTACACGGAGCAGTCGTTGATCGGCGGAACACCAGCAGCGCGTCCAAGTGCACAGGGCGTCGGGTGCTCCCCGCAGCGAAATAAAGGAGGAGGGGCGAAGCCCCGGGGGACATTCGCGGAGGGGAGCACCCGGCGGCCTGTGCACACGCCCTGAACAGCAGCACCCAGAACAACAGAAAAACCCAGCATGAATTACCTCCGTCGAATCGCAACCGTCCTGGTGCTCGCGTGCGGCCTCAGTAACGGCATTCACGCAGCCGAGCCAACAGCCCAGGTGCACAAAGTCGTACTGCTGGTACAGCGCGACAGCCCCAGCAAACAAGTCGACGAAAAGATCAAACAGCACCTTGAATCGCGCGGTTTTTCAGTGACATTTCAGGATCAGTCCGTAGCACCCGCCGTGGCCGCCGGCGCGAGCCTCGTCGTCATTTCGTCCACCGTCGCGGCCAAGGACGTGAGCGCTGCGTGGCGCCACCTGCCCGTGCCGCTGATGACCTGGGAAAACGACCTGCTGGATGACCTGGCCATGACCGGCAAACGGCACGACACCGACTTCGGTGAGGCCACCAAAGAACGCTACGTCTGGCTCGTCAATGCTCCGCATCCCATGGCCGCTGGCCTGCCGGCCGGTGTGACCAACGTCTACGTGAAACAGGCCGGCATGAGCTGGGGCAAACCCGGCCTGGGCGCCACCACCATCGCCACTCTCTACGGCCAACCCGAAAAGGCCGCCATCTTCGGGTACGAGAAGGGCGCCACCATGGACTACGAGTCCCTGGCGCCCGCGCGCCGCGTCATGTTCTTCCTCGGCAACGAGACCTTCGACAACCTGGCACCGGCAGGTCGGCTGCTGTTCGATGCGGCGGTCGATTGGGCCGTGGGCATTCGCTGAAGAAAAAACAACCACCGATGAAATTTCCCTCGCTGCGCCAGCTCTGGTTTCAACTGCACTGGTTCGTCGGCATCACCGCCGGCACGGTGCTCATCGTCATCGGCCTGAGCGGGGCGGTGCTGTCGTTTCGCGAGGAAATCATCGATGCGCTGAACCCGCACGGGCGTCACGTTGCGGTGCAGGACCTGCAGCCGCTCACCCCGCCGCAACTGCTGTCGACCGTGCGCCAGGCGTGGCCCGAACGCCAGGTCGGCACGCTCGCGTTGTTCGCCGAGCCCGGTGCCGCTGCGCGCGTGATCTTCGCGCCGCCCAAGGGTCAACGGCGCGGCGAGACGGTCTACCTCGACCCCTACACCGGCACCGCGCTGGCGCCGCTGGCCGGCGCGGAGTTCTTCGAATGGGTCGAGGCACTGCACCGCTGGCTGCTGCTGCCGCGCGAACCCGGGCGCGTCGCGACCGGCGTGCTGGCCATCGGGCTGCTGCTGCTGTCGCTCTCGGGGCTGTACCTGCGGTGGCCGCGCCGCGTGCTCGACTGGCGCGCCTGGCTCACCTTCGATCCCGCGCTCAAGGGGCGCTCTTTTCTGTGGGGCCTGCATTCGGTGATGGGCACCTGCGCGCTGCTGATGTACCTGGTGTTCACGACCAGCGGGCTCTACTGGGCCTTCGATGCATTGCGCGACCGGGTGGACGCCATGGCCGGCCACCCCCGCGTGGCCGCGACACAGCAGCCACGCCCGGCGCCGCGCGAGCGCAACATGGCGCGCGACGATGCCGCCGCGGTCGACATCGCGCCGGCCTGGGCCGCCTTCGAGCGCCAGGCCGGGCAGACGGGCGGCTGGAGCGAAGTCATCCTGCGCGTGCCCTCGGGCGCGGCGCCTTCGGTGCTGTTCACATGGCTCGACGTGGCGCCCGCCCACGAACGCGCGCGCAACCGCATGACGGTGCGCCTGCCCGGCGGCGACGTGGCGCAGGACGAGCGGCATGCGGACAAGTCGGCGGGCGGGCTCTTTTTGGCGGCCATCTATCCGCTGCACATGGGCACCTACTTCGGCCTGCCGGGGCGCATCGCGATGGCGCTGGCGGCGCTGATGCTGCCGGTGTTCTCCGTGACGGGGTGGCTGCTGTACCTCGACCGGCGGCGCAAGAAGCGCGCGGTGCAGGCAGGGCATGCCGCACTGGCACTCACACAGCGGCCGGGCGATGCGCACGACGGCCCGGCACCCGAACGCGTGCTGGTCGCCTTTGCAAGCCAGTCGGGGACGGCCGAAGGCATCGCGATGCGCAGCGCCGCCGCGCTGGCGTCGGCCGGCCTGCCCGTGACCGTGGCATCGATGGCGCGGCTCGACCCCGCGCAACTGCGCGACCACCAGCGCCTGCTGATCGTGGCCAGCAGCTTCGGCGCAGGCGGTCCACCCGATGCCGCGCGGCGCTTTGCGCAGCGCCTGGCGCAGGTGGGTGATGAGGCGCTGTCGCACCTGCGGTACGGCATGCTGGCGCTGGGCGACCGGCACTACGAGCGCTTCTGCGGCTTCGGCCACACGCTCGACCATGCGCTGGTGGCGGCCGGTGCGCAGTCGCTGTTTCCGATGGTGGAGGTGGACAACGGCGATGCGGGCGCGCTGGCGCTGTGGCGCAAGCAGCTCGGTGCGTTGCGCGGCGCCCGCGCGGTGGCGGACGATGTGGCGTTCGCTGCGCCTGCCGATGCGGATGCCGATGCGGATGCGTTCCAGGCATGGACGCTCCACGCACGGCGGCTGCTCAACCCGGGCAGCCTGGGTCACCCGCTGTACGAGATCGAACTGACTGCCAGGCAGGGCGAGCTGCCGGTCTGGCAACCGGGTGCGCTGGTCGAACTGAGACCGGGCCCCGATGTGGCGGCCCGGCGCTACTCGGTGGCCTCGGTGCAGACAGAGGGGCACCTGCGGCTGCTGGTGCGCCAGGCGCGGCATGCGTCGGGTGGGAAAGAAGGCCTGGGCCTGGTGTCTGGCTGGCTCACCGCGCGGGCGCCGCTGACCGCGGACGTGCAACTGCGCCTGCTGCCCAACCCCTCCTTCGCGCTGGTGGAAGACGCGCGCCCGTGCATCTTCATCGGCAACGGCTCGGGATATGCGGGCCTGCGCGGCCACCTGCGTGCGCGCGTGGAGCGGGGGCATCGGCGCAACTGGCTGCTGTTCGGCGAGCGGCAGCGCGCACACGATGCCTTCTTCGCGCACGAGGTCGCGCAGTGGCAGGCGCAAGGCCGCATCGAGCGCGTGGACCTCGCGTTCTCGCGCGACCAGCCCGAACGCATCCACGTGCAGGACCTGCTGCGCGAAGCCGCGGCCGAGCTGCGGCGCTGGGTCGGCGAAGGCGCGGTGGTGTTCGTCTGTGGCAGCCTGAACGGCATGGCCGGCGGGGTGGACGCGGTGCTGCAGCAGGTGCTGGGGCACGCCGCCCTCGACGACCTGATTGCCGAAGGCCGCTACCGCCGCGACGTGTACTAGGCAGTACCGCAGCGGCTCGCTCGGATTGGCGGGGGTGGGTAGCATCGGGCGCGCCCATCCAGCGACCCAGCCACCCAGCCACCCAGCCGCAACCCGCGGCACCCTTCGATGACCGACCCGCGGCCCTTTCTCGACATTCGCCAGCTCCGCACGCGGGGCCGGCCGCCGGTCGATCTGCAGGCCCGGCGCGGGGAGTGCGTCTGCATCCTCGGCAAGTCCGGCTCGGGCAAGAGCGTGCTGCTGCGGCTGGTGGCCGACCTCGACCCGGGCGAGGGCACCGTGCTGCTCGACGGCGTGGACCGCAACAGCGGCAGCGGCCCGGCGTGGCGCCGGCGGGTCGTGTACCAGGCGGCGGAGCCCGCATGGTGGGGCGCGACGGTCGCTGAGCATTTTCCCGAAGACACGCGCGAGTTGCTTGCGGGCTGGCTGGTCGACGTGGGCCTGCCGGGCGACGTGCTGCAGGCCGACATCACCCGCCTGTCGACCGGCGAGCGCCAGCGGCTGGCGCTGCTGCGCTCGCTGGCGCGCAAGCCGGCGGTGCTGCTGCTGGACGAACCCACGGCTCGCTCGACCCCGCCACCACGCTGGCGGTCGAGGCCCTGCTGGCGCGCGAGCTGGCCGCGGGCCTGGTGATATTGATGGTCACGCACTCTGCCGAGCAGGCGCGGCGCATCGGGCAGCGTTGCTTCGAAATGGCCGAAGGGCACTTGCAGCCCATGCACCCCGCGAACGCCCTGCACCCCGCATGACCACCATTCACCTCGACGCCACCGACCTGGTGCTGGCCACCTTGCTGGTGCTGCTGAACGCCGGCGCCTCGCTGCTGCTGCATCTGCGGCTGCACCGGCAGGTGCTGTGGGCCGCGGCGCGCATGGTGGTGCAGCTGTTGCTGGTGGGCCTGGTGCTGCGCTTCGTGTTTGCCGCGGCCTCGCCGGCCGCGACGCTCACCATCGTCATTCTGATGATTCTGGCGGCGGCGCGCGAGGTGGCGGTGCGCCCTTCGCACCGGCTGCAGGGCGGGCGCAACTTTGTGATTGGCGCGGCGGCGGTGGGCATCTCCAGCGTGGCGACCGTGGTGCTGGCGCTGATGACGGCCATCCAACCCCACCCCTGGTATGACCCGCGCTACGCCATTCCGCTCATGGGCATCGTGCTGGGGAGCGTGCTGAATTCAGCGAGCCTGGGGCTCGACAGTTTCTTCGAAGGGGTGACGACGGGGCGCGCGCGCATCGAGGCGCAGCTGTCGCTGGGCGCGACCATTCACCAGGCGTTGGCGGAGCTGGTTCGCTCGTCGATTCGGCGCGGCATGATCCCCATCGTCAACCAGATGTCGGCCGCCGGCATCATCACGCTGCCGGGCATCATGACCGGCCAGCTGCTGGCCGGCATGGACCCCATAGAGGCCGCGAAGTACCAGATTCTGTTGCTGTTTCTGCTGACCGGCGCGGGCGGGCTGGCGGCGGCCGGTGCGGTGTACATGGCCGCCAGGTCGATGACGGACGACCGGCAGCGCCTGCGGTCGGACCGCCTGAGTTGAGCCTGCCGGTTTGCGAGCGCTGAGCTGCGAACTGGTTCAGGCCCCGGGACCAGACTGCCCACACAGCTGAACAGCCGCATTGACGAACTCTTGCCACATTGCTGGCAACCCATGGTCTAACAGCCGTCGCCTCTCTGCGCGGGACTCTCAAGAAACGATTTCGATGCTAAGTCGACGGGTCGCAACTGAGCGCTCTGCCTATGAGCGCAGTCTTCTCGGAAGCCCCTACCCGAACCAAGGAACTGCATCGAATCGAGGACAGATCGCACCAATCTCGCTGCGCCGAATGACCAATTCGGCTGCCGGTTCGAGTTCATCCTCGTACGAGGAGGCGAACTGTCGCAGCGTTACGTGGTACACGCCTGACGGCGTGGGCAATCGAACATGATGAGCGGCATACGGCGCTGTATCGCTGAACTGCGCCGCCATCGTCAACTGGGTGTAGTCAGTCAACCAGAGCCCGCCCTCGCCAACCCGAATCAGCCCTGATACCTCTCGCCGTGCAGCGGCCGTCGACGGGGTGTCAGAAATCCGAAGGGACGCATCGGCCAAATCAGGGCCTGGATAGACCGCGAACAGCGCCTCAGTGTTCATCTGCTCCACGAAAGTGGCGAGCACCTGATCGAGTGTCCAATCTTCACTAACGTATCCCGAATATGTATCAGGACACACCAGCGCGACAAAGCCGTCCTCGTCCACCACGGCATGCAATTCAAACTTGGCTTCACTCACAGGCGGGCTCCATCACTTAGCGGATTTCCATTGTCCACAGGGGCGACGGGACCAGGAGCAACCGAACACTCAAAACGGGTTTACTGCATGCGGCCGGCGATGGGAGGAGCGGAGTTTCGAACGCCCCCGAATGCCTCAAGCGTCAAGATATTGGCTTCGATACACACACCTCACAGGCGGCCAGCAAAGTTAGATCTGCAGCTAACAGTTCATGCCGTCAAGATGGCATTGCCAGCCGCTTTCAGGCCCCGGCCCACTCCCGCGCCAGCTCCTCGCGACCCTGCGCGGTGATGCCGGTCACCACGGCCAGCTGGTAGTCGCCGAAGCGGGCGCACAGATCCAGCGGCGGATGGATTTCCGCCTCCACCAGCCCGACTGCCATCAGCACCGCAATGTGCCTGATGGCGCCTGGCTCCCGAACGCGAAGGGGAAATGGCGCGTTCTCGATCTCCAGCAGGTATTCGATGGGCATGTCGTTCGCATGTAGCGCTCTCTCCGGTGCCATGGAAGACCTTGGAGTCGTGCGCTTGCGTCGAGTGTGCGCCAATCACGCGATGCGGCGTGGGACATTGGTGTCCGGGATTGTCTCTAGGGCGCGGTGCGTTCGAAGGCCGGCACGCGGCAGGCGAAGTCGCTCAGCCACGGCGCAAGCGAAGGGTGCGTGACGCGCCATCGGCCGTCGAATCTGAAGTCAAGATAGCCGAGCGCTGCAGCCAGCGCGATCTCGCCGATGTGCGGACCCGCATCGCGCTGCACGGGCGCTTGCGCCGCAAAAGCGTCGAGTGCACGCTCGACCTTGCCCTGCTGGTTGTCGACCCAGGAGGCCAGCTGGTGGGTCTCGGGCCTGAAGCGCCGTTCGTACACCTGCAGCAGCGCCGCGTCGAGCAGGCCGTCGGCCAGCGCCTGCTGGCGCAGCACGGCGATGCGTTCGCCCGCGCCCGCAGGCACGAGGACGCCGCGGCCGTCGATGGCCTCCAGGTACTCCACGATCACGCGCGAGTCGAACAGCGCCTGGCCGTCTTCCAACAGCAGCGTGGGGATCTTGCCCAGCGGGTTCTGCTGGCGCAGCGTGTCGGCCGGGTCGCTGGTGTCGGCGTTGACCACGCGCACGCTGTCGGTGAGGCCCAGCACGTCGATCGCCATGCGCACCTTGCGCCCGAAGGGCGAGGCCTTCGAGGTGCGAAGCGCACGCATGCTGCTCAGGCGCATGCCGTTCTCGCTGTTGCTGCTCACACGTTCGCCAGCAGCCCGCCGTCCACGCGAATCACCGAGCCTGTGACGTAAGACGCATTGCGGCTGGCCAGGAAGGCCACCACGTCGGCGTACTCCTGCGGGTCGCCGTAGCGGCCGACCGGAATGCTGGCGTTGCTCTCGCGGGTCACGTCCTCCACCGGGCGGTTCTCGCGCTTGGCCTTCTGCTCGTCGAGGAACTGGATGCGCCCGGTCGCCACGCGGCCCGGCAGCACCACGTTGCAGGTGATGCCGTCCTTGCCGACCTCGCGCGCCAGCGTCTTCGACCAGCCCAGCAGCGTCATGCGCAGCGCGTTCGACAGGCCCAGGTTGGCAATGGGTGCCACCACGCCCGACGAGGTGCTGGTGACCACGCGGCCGAACCGGCGCTCGCGCATGCCCGGCAGCACGCGGTCGGTGATGGCAATGACGGACATCACCATCGCCTGGAAGTGCTTGCTCCACAGCTCGCTGCTCTGGCCCGACACGGGCGTGGGCGGCGGGCCGCCGGTGTTGTTCACCAGAACATCCACGGGGCCGAGTTCCTGCTCGATGCGCGTGATGTTGGCGTCGATCACGCCCAGGTCGGCCAGGTCCCAGGGCAGGGCGATGGCGGTGCCGCCGGCCTGGGTGATCTGCTCGGCGACCGCGCTGGCAGCGGCCAGGTCGATGTCGGCCAGCGCCACGCGCGCGCCCTCGCGTGCCAGCGTGCGCGCAATGGCGCCGCCCAGGCCGCCGCCGGCGCCCAGCACCAGCGCGGTTCGTCCCGTGAGTCCGAGGTCCATGGATGTGTCCTTGTATTTAGGAGGAGAAAAAAGAGATGCGACGGGGCCGCGGCATTCAGATCAGCTTGCCCGGATTCATGATCTGGTTAGGGTCCAGCGACTGCTTGATGCGCATCATTAAGTCGAACTCGACCTCCGACTTGTAGTGCCGCAGCTCGTCGCGGCGCAGCTGGCCCACGCCGTGCTCCGCGCTGATGCTGCCGTTGGCCGCGGCCACGATGTCGTGCACGATGCGGTTCAGCCGCGCCGTGGTGGCGGCCAGTTCCTCGGGCGAGGTGGTCAGCGGCAGCAGCACGTTGTAGTGCAGGTTGCCGTCGCCCAGATGGCCGAAGTTGACGATGCGCACGCCCGGCAACGCGGCTTGCAGCGCGGCATCGGCCGCGTGCGCGAAGGCGGCAATGGCCGAGATGGGCAGCGCAATGTCGTGCTTCACCGCCTTGCCCGCGCGCATCTGCGCCTGCGAGATGCCTTCGCGGATCTTCCAGAAGGCCTGCGTCTGCGCGCCGCTGACGCTCACCGCCACGTCGTCGATCAATTCCTGTGCCAATGCGTCGCCCAGGCCGCTTTCCAGAAGCTCCGACAGGCCTTCGCCCTGCGTGTCGGCCAGCTCGATGAGGGCATGGAACGCATGCGCCGAACCCAGCGGCGCGCGCACGTCGGTCACGTGCGCGAGGATGAGCGCGAGCGACTCGGCCGAGAGCATCTCGAAGGCCACCAGCCGTTCGCCGCACGCGGCGCGCAACTGCGCGAGCAACTGCACCAGCGCATCGATGCTCCTGGCGCCGACCCAGGCGGTGGCGCGCGCCACGGGGCGCGGATGCAGCTTGAGCACAGCCGCCGTGATCACGCCCAGCGTGCCCTCGGAGCCGATGAACAGGTCGCGCAGGTCGTAGCCGGTGTTGTCCTTGCGCAGGGCGCGCATGCCGTTCCACACGCGCCCGTCGGGCAGCACCACTTCCAGGCCCAGTGCCAGTTCACGTGCGTTGCCGTAGCGCAGCACCGCGATGCCACCGGCATTGGTGGCCAGGTTGCCGCCGATGGTGCAGCTGCCTTCGGAGCCCAGGCTCAGCGGAAAGAAGCGGTCGGCCTCCTGAGCTGCCGCCTGAATGTGCGCGAGCAGCACGCCGGCCTCGGCCGTCAGCGTGTTGTTGAGCGGATCGACCGCGCGAATGGCGTTCATGCGCACCGTGCTCAGCACCACCTGCGCGCCGCTGCCGTCGGGCGTGGCACCGCCGCTCATGCCGGTGTTGCCGCCCTGCGTTACCACCGGCGTGTGGGTCTCGTGGCAGATGCGCATGACTTCCGCGGTCTGCGCGGTGTCGGCCGGGCGCACCACGATGCTGCTGCGGCCGGTCCATTTCTTGAGCCAGTCGGTCTCGTAGGGGGCCTTGGCGTCGTCGCTGGTGACCAGGCCGGCGTCGCCGACGGCGGCGTGCAGGCGCTTGAGGAGTTCAGGGTGCATGTTGCTCATGTGTGTTTACCAGCCCAGTTGAATGCGCCCGAGCGCCATGGAAACGGCAGCCTGCGTGGGCTCGACCACCGGCAGGCCGGTGGCCTCCTGCAGCGGCGAGCGAAAAGGCGCCATGCCCGCGCAGCCCATCACCAGCACATTGGCGCCGTGCGCGTCGCGCAAGCGCTTGCCCGCCTCCACCATGGCCGCGAGCGTGGCGGCCTGGTCGGACAGTTCGGACACGGTGCGCCCGATGGCCACCTCGCCCGCCACGCGCTGCGCGATGCCCATGGCGCCCCAGGTGCGCCAGTGGCGCGCAATGGAGCCTTGCAGGATGGCGATGACGCCGAAGCGCTGGCCCAGCGTGAGCGCGGTCAGCGCGGCGCATTCGCTGATGCCGAAGGCAAGCACGCCCGGCATTTCGCGCAGCATGTGCAGCCCGGGGTCGCTGAAGCAGGCGGTGACGAAGCCGGCGGCCTGGCCCTGGTGTTCCTGCGCAAAGCGCTGCACCGACAGCGCGGCGCGGTCGACGTCGTGCTGCGTCTGCACGCCGCTGGGGCCGTCGGCCAGCGTCACGCATTCGATGCGCGGACCGTCGGGGCGGCGCAGCGGCGCCATGGCGGCGTCGATGCCGGCGGTCACGGCCTGGCTGCTGTTGGGGTTGATGACGTAGAGGGTCTTCATGGCGGCCTCGTGAAGCTGGGGACTTTGGTATTGCCCGGCTGGGGAGGTGCCGAGGGCTCGCAGTTTAGGAGCGCAGGGCGGCTTCGACACTTGCCAATTCATGCGTCATCATTAACACCTTGTTATTTCATCTCCCGCCATGTCATTCAATTTGAGGCAGATCGAGGTCTTTCGCGCGGTCATGATCACCGGCTCCATCCGCGGGGCGTCGCAGCTGCTCTTTGTGTCGCAGCCGGCCGTGAGCCGGTTGCTTTCTCATACCGAGGCGCGTGTCGGGTTTCCGCTGTTCGAGCGCATCAGGGGTCGGCTTTACGCCACGCCGGAGGCCAAGAAGCTGTTTCACGAGGTCGAACTGGTCTATGCCGGCGTCAAGCGGGTGAACGAACTGGCGCGCGAACTCAGCGAGCACCAGGAGGGCATCCTGAACCTGGTGGCCAGCCCGAGCGTGGGGCAGATGGTCATTCCAATGGCCATGGCCGAGTACCGGCACAACAACCCGCAGGTGAAGCTGACCTTTCATTACCTGGGCCACACGCCGCTGATGGAGCGGCTGCTCAACCGCCAGGCCGACCTGGCGCTGTCGATCCTGCCGGTGAACCACCCGAACCTGGAAATGGAAGAAATCGGCAGCGGCCGGCTGGTGTGCATCTGCCCGTACAACCACCCGCTGGCCCGGCGCGCCACGCTGGCGGTGGCCGACCTGCTGCCGTTTCCGCTCATCTCGTATGACCGCGCCTCGCCTTTCGGCGCCATGGTGGGCGCGCTGTTCGAGGCCAGCGGGGAGACGGTGCGCGCGGCCATCGAGGCCGGCTCCCCGCAGAACGCCTGCGCGCTGGTGCAGGCGGGCGCGGGCATTGCGCTGGTCGACGAGTTCTCCGCGCGCAGCTGGGCGGCCAGCAAGTTCGTGGTGCGCCCGGTGCTGAACGCGCCGGTGCTCAAGGCCACGCTGGTTCGGTTGCGCACCGAGCCCATGTCGCAGCTGGCGCAATCTTTCGTGGAGGTGCTGCAGGGCGTGATGCAGCGCGAGGGCTTCCGGGTTTCCACTCAAGAGACTTAACAGGATGTTAAGCATGGCACTCAAACTGTCACGCGACAGGGCATGGCGGCATCGGAATAATTGCCGCAACAAAACGCCATTCAGACGCGACTTACATGCCTTGCCCCGCCATCCTTGCCACTTGCACCGCGTACTTTCTTCTGACTGACATGTGTGCGCCCGCGGGGGCCGACAAGTGAAGCTCGGGCTCGAAGGGCGGCATGCCCTGGTCTGTGCCTCAAGCCGCGGGCTCGGCCGGGCCTGCGCGGTGTCGCTGGCGGGCGAAGGCGTGAGCCTCACGCTGGTGGCGCGGGGCCGTGAAGCGCTGGAAGACACGGCCGACCACATCCGCCGCGCCTGCGGCGTGACGGTGCATGCGGTGGTGGCCGACATCACCACCCCCGCCGGGCGCCAGGCCGCACTGGCCGCGCACCCGGCGCCGGACATCCTGGTGAACAACGCCGGCGGCCCCAAGCCCGGCCACTTCCGGGACTGGGACCGCGACACCTGGATCGCCGCGCTCGACGCCAACATGCTCGCGCCCATCGAGATGATCCGCGCCACGCTCGACGGCATGGTGGCGCGGCGCTTCGGCCGCATCGTGAACATCACCTCGGCGGCCGTGAAGGCGCCGATCGACATCCTGGGCCTGTCCAACGGCGCACGGTCGGGCCTGACCGGCTTCGTGGCCGGCCTGGCGCGCCAGAACGTGGCGCACAACGTGACCCTCAACAACCTGCTGCCCGGCCCCTTCGAGACCGACCGCCTGCTGGAAACCGCGCGCCAATGGGCGCAGGACCACGGCGTGGACGAAACCGAAGTGCTGGCACGCCGCCGCGCCGCCAACCCGGCCGGGCGCTTCGGCCTGCCGCACGAGTTCGGCGATGCCTGCGCGTTCCTGTGCAGCGCGCAGGCCGGCTTCATCACGGGACAGAACCTGCTGCTGGACGGCGGTTCGTACCCGGGCACCTTCTAGCAATGAACGCGATGACAGCGACCCACACCACCCCCTTCGACCTCACCATTCGCAACGGCCGCATCAGCAATGCCGACGGCACCTTTCACGCGGACATCGGCATCAAGGACGGCGTGATCGCGCAGATTGCGCCCAACCTGGCGCCTGGCGCGCGCGACGTGGACGCCACGGGCCGCTGGGTGCTGCCCGGCGGCATCGACAGCCATTGCCACATCGAGCAGATGTCGGGCATGGGCGTGATGTGCGCGGACGACTTCTACTCGGGCACCGTGTCGGCCGCGTTCGGCGGCACCACGACCATTCTGTCGTTCGCGGCGCAGCACCGTGCCGACAGCATTCCCGACGTGGTGGCCGCCTACGGCCGGCTGGCGCGCGAGAAGGCGGTGATCGACTACGGCTTTCACCTGATCCTGACCAACCCCGACGAGACCGCGCTGCGCGAGCACCTGCCCCAGGTGATTCGCGACGGCATCACCTCGCTGAAGGTCTACATGACCTACGACAAGCTCAAGCTGGACGACTACCAGCTGCTGGAGGTGATGTCGGTGGCCGGCGAAGAGGGCGCGCTGGTGATGATGCACGCCGAGAACCACGACATGATCCGCTGGATTGCGCACCGCCTGCTGGAGCGCGGCCATGTGGCGCCCCGGTTCCACGCGGTGGCGCACGACGCGCTGGCCGAGTCGGAGGCCACCAACCGCGCCATTGCGCTGGCGCGGCTGGCCGACGTGCCGGTGCTCATCGTGCACGTGGCGGGCCGCGAGACGGTCGACGTGATTCGCAATGCACGCCGCCTGGGCGCGGCCGTGTACGCGGAGAGCTGCCCGCAGTACCTGTTCTTGGAAGCCGACGACAGCGACAAGCCCGGCATGGAAGGCGCCAAGTTCTGCTGCAGCCCGCCGCCGCGCGACGTCGATTCGCAAGAGGCCGTGTGGGCCGGCCTGAAGGACGGCACGCTGGGCGTGTACTCGTCGGACCACGCGCCCTACCGCTTCGATGCCTCGGGCAAGCTGCCCAAGGGCGACGCCACCACCTTCAAGGAAATGGCCAACGGCGTGCCGGGCATCGAGTTGCGCCTGCCCCTGCTGTTCTCCGAAGGCGTGATGAAGGGGCGCCTGAGCATCGAAGAGTTCGTTGCGCTCACGTCCACCAACCATGCACGCATGTACGGCATGGCGCCGCGCAAGGGCGCCATTGCCGTGGGCGCCGACGCCGACGTGGTGCTGTGGAACCCCGAGCGCACCGTCGAGGTGAGCGCCGCGATGCTGCACGACAACGTGGGCTACACGCCTTACGAAGGCCGCGTGCTGCAGGGCTGGCCCGAGCAGGTGTTCAGCCGCGGGCGCTGCGTGGTGCGCGACAACGCGCTGCAGGTGGCGCGCGGCACCGGCGAATACATCGCGCGCGGCCGGCCCGACCCGCTGGCCAACCGGCCCGCCGCGTCGCTGGAGCGCGGCCGCTTCAGCGAACTCGTGGGCCTGGTGCGCACGAACTGAATTCTTTCTTTGGCCCGGCGCCGCCGGCCGTCTTTCCGTCCATCCCCAGGAGTTGAACCATGAAGTTCCCGTCCCTTTCTTCGTGCCTGCGTGCCGTGCCCCTCGCGCTTGTGTGCGGCCTTGGCGCAACCGCCGCCCTGGCTCAGCAGGCGCCGTTGCGCACCGCGGTCGACGCCACCTTCGCACCGCATGCCATGGCCAAGCTGGGCGGCGGCGTGCAGGGCTTCAACGTCGACCTGGGTGAGGAACTGGCCAAGCGGCTGGGACGCAAGATCGAGATCGAAGGCGCGGAGTTCTCGGGGCTCGTGCCCGGCCTGAACAGCCGCCGCTACGACTTTCTGATTGCGCCCGTCACCGTGACGCCCGAGCGCGCCAAGTCGCTGCTGTTCACAGAGGGCTACCTGGACACCGACTACACCTTCCTGGGCGCCAAGTCGGCCCCTGCGCTGGAGAAACTCGAAGACCTCAAGGGCAAGACCCTGGCGGTGAACAAAGGCTCCAACTACGAAGGCTGGGCGCGCGACAACGCCGCAAAGTACGGCTTCAAGTTCGACGTGTACGGCGCCAACGCCGACGCGGTGCAGGCCGTGCAGTCGGGCCGCGCCGACTACAACCTGGCCGGCACCACGGTGGTGGCCTGGGTCGCCAAGCAGAACCCCAGCCTGAAGACCAGCTACACCATCAAGACCGGCCTGGTGTGGGCGCTGCCGTTTCGCATCGACGACAAGGCCGGGCGCGACGCCGCGTCCAACGCGCTCAAGTGCATGAAGAAGGACGGCACCGTCGCCAAGCTCGCGGTGAAGTGGTTCGGCTTTCAGCCCGGTGCCGACGACGCCGCCGTGAAGATCGCGCCGGGCACCGGCGTGCCCGGCACCGACGGCTACGACCCGACCCCCGTCACGCCCAAGTGCGCCTGATGCCCATCCTGGAAGTTGCCGGACTGCGCAAGTCCTACGGCAGCACCGAGGTGCTGCGCGGTGTCGACCTGCATGTGGATGCGGGCGAGCTGGTGTGCGTGATCGGGCCTTCGGGCTCGGGCAAGAGCACCATGCTGCGCTGCTGCAACCTGCTGGAGACGCCCAGCGGCGGGCGCATCGTTGCCAACGGGCATGACGTGACGTCGGCCACGGTCGACATCAACCGCCTGCGCCAGGACATCGGCATGGTGTTTCAGCAGTTCAACCTGTACCCGCACCTGACGGCGCTGGACAACGTGGCGCTGGCGCTGCGCAAGGTGCAGCGGCGCAGCAAGGCCGAGGCCGAGGCGCTGGCGCAGGCCGCGCTCGAGCAGGTGGGGCTGGGCGCCAAGGCCAAGGCCTATCCCGCCGAACTTTCCGGCGGCCAGCAGCAGCGCGTGGGCATTGCGCGCGCGGTGGCGCTCAAGCCGCACGTGATTCTTTTCGACGAACCCACCAGCGCACTCGACCCCGAGCTGGTGGAAGACGTGCTCAATGTGATGCGCGACCTGCGCCAGCGCGGCATGACCATGCTGGTGGTCACGCACGAGATGGCCTTCGCCCATGCGGCCGCCGACCGGGTGGTGTTCATGGACGGCGGCGTGGTGGTCGAGCAGGGCAGCGCGGCCGATGTGTTCGAGAACCCGCGCGAGGCGCGCACGCAGAGCTTTCTGGCGCGCTATGGAAGCCGGCGGTCATGACGGGCGGCGACAGCGGGTTTTTCTTCACCTTCTTCAACCTTGCGGTGGCGAAGCAGTACTGGCCCAACATCGTGGCCGGCATGGGGGTGACGGTGGGCGTGGGCGTTGCGGTGGTCGTCACCGGCACGTTCCTGGGGCTGTGGCTGGCGGTGGCGCGTGCGCTCGGGCACCGCGCGCTGACGCTGCCCATCATCGCCTTCGCGGACATCATGCGGTCGCTGCCGCCGTTGGTGGTGCTGATCGTTCTGTACTTCGGGTTGCCCGCGCTCGGGCTTCCGCTCTCGGCCTTTGCCGTGACCTGGTTGTCGCTGTCGCTGGTGTTGGCCGCGTATGCGGAAGAGAGCATATGGGCGGGCATCTCGGCGGTGCCGCACGGGCAGCTGGAAGCCGCCCGTTCCACTGGCATGCGCTGGTGGCAGGCGATGCGCCATGTGGTGCTGCCGCAGGCGCTGCGGCGCGCGGTGCCGCCGCTGACCAACCGCGTGATCTCCATCACCAAGAACACCGCGCTGGGCTCGGTGGTGGCGCTCAACGAGATCTTGAACAACGCGCAGGGCGCGAGCAGTTATTCGGGCAACCCCACGCCCTTGATGATGGCCGCGTTTGCGTACCTGGTGGTGTTCTTGCCGCTGGTCGTGTTCTCGCGGTGGCTCGAACAGCGCTGGCAGCGGAGGTAGGCACGCCATGGAAAGTCTGATTCAGAACTTCTTCAACCTCGACATCTATGCGGCGGTGTTTCCGTACCTGCTGCGCGGGCTGTGGACCACGGTGTGGCTCTCCGCGCTGGTCATTCCGCTGGGTGCCGCCGCGGGGCTGGCGCTGGCGCTGGGCCTCACGCAGTCGGGCAGCCGCGCGGTGCGCTGGAGCATCGTGGGCTACATCGATTTCTTTCGCGCGTTTCCGCCGCTGGTGCTGCTCATCCTGATCTATTTCGGCGGGCCGTTCCTGGGCATCGAGCTGGGCAAGGTGGCGGCGGTGGCGCTGGCCTTTGTGCTGAACAACGCGAGCTACTACGCCGAGGTGTTCCGTGCCGGGCTCGAAGGCGTGGTGAAGGGCCAGATGGAGGCTGCGCGCTCCACCGGGCTCACGCGGGCGCAGGCGCTGCGCCACGTGGTGGTGCCGCAGGCGGTGAAGAACGTGCTGCCCGACCTGGTGGGCAACAGCATCGAGATCGTCAAGCTCACCAGCATCGCGAGCGTGGTGGCCATGCCCGAGCTGCTGCGCGCCGCGCGCGATGCGCAGTCGCTGGTGTTCAACCCGTCGCCGGTGATGCTGGCCGCCTTCATGTACCTGGCGCTGCTGTGGCCGCTCACGCGCTGGCTGGGCCGGCTGGAGCATCGCCGCGCGCGGCGATAGCACGACCGCGACTGCGCCGCGACTACCGCGCGTCGCGCAACAGAAAAACTCTCTCTCATTCAAAGGAATTCCCGTGACCCCCAGCAAGCCCACCCACATCAGCGAGACGTCCAAGGGCGTCTACATCATTGCCGCGACACCGTTCACCGACGACGGCGAGCTCGACCTGGCCAGCACCGACAGCCTGACCGACTTCTACCTGGAGAAGGGCGTCACCGGCTTCACCATCCTCGGCATGATGGGCGAGGCGCCCAAGCTCACCGAGGCCGAAACGCTGACGGTGATGGCGCGCGTGCTCAAGCGCGTGGACGCACGCGCGCCCGTGGTGGTGGGTGTGAGCCATGCATCCAACCGGCATGTGGAGCGGCTGTCGAAGACGGCCATGGACCAGGGCGCCGCCGGCATCATGCTGGCACCCGTGGCCAACCTGAAGACCGACGAGCAGGTCTACAACTACTACGCCACGGTCGCCAAGCTGCTGGGCCCGCAGATTCCGATCTGCCTGCAGGACTTTCCGCAGTCGACCGGCGTGCACATGTCGGTGTCGGTGATCCACAGGCTGGTCGACGACTTCTCGCAGGTCGTGATGCTCAAGCACGAAGACTTTCCCGGCATGCGCAAGCTCAGCGAAGTGCGCGAGCAAAGCGCCGCGGCCGGGCGCCGCCGCATCAGCGTGCTGGTGGGCAACGGCGGGCTCTTCTTGCCGCAGGAAATGCTGCGCGGCGCCGACGGCGCGATGACCGGCTTCGCCTACCCCGAGATGCTGGTGCAGGTGTGCAAGCTGTTCGACGAAGGCCGTGCGGACGAAGCGGAAGACCTGTTCAACGTGTACCTGCCGCTGCTGCGCCACGAGTTTCAGTACGGCATTGGGCTGGCGCTGCGCAAGGAAACGCTGAAGCGCCGCGGCGCCATTCGCTCGGCCTATGTGCGCCGGCCCGGCCCGGTGCTCAACGCCACGGACATGGCGGAGCTGGGGCGGTTGATTCAGCGGCTCGAAGAACGGCTGGCCGCGCTGGGCTGAGCCCGGCTGAAAAGGCTGGAAAAAGGCTGTTATTGCCGCGCTCTGGCCATTTTGGCTATTTTTGCCATAATGGCCTGAAAAGGAGCACCCCATGGCCGCCGTACTGCCCAGCCTCGACGAACTGCCGCGTCAGAACGCCTCCCACGTCAAGAACCGCTGGGGCGACGTGGTGCGCCAGGTGCAGGAGTCCGGCAGCGTGGCCGTCACCAACCACTCGACCGTGGAGATGGTGCTGCTCACCGCGGCCACCTACACCCAGCTGGTGGAAGACGCCCAGGCGCTCAAGGCGCGCGAGCAGTCGGTGCTCGACGAACTGGGCCGCCGCTTCGACGCGCGGCTGGGCGTGCTGCAGCAGCCGGGCGCCGCGCAGCAGGTGGGCCAGCTGTTCGCGGCCAAGGGCAAGCTGGGGCGCCGCCCCAAGGCGGGTGACACCTTCTGATGGCGGCCTCTTCTGGTGCCGATGCTTCTTCTGCGCCCCAGCCCGTGCGCCCGTTCATCCTGGTGCTTGCGGGCGTCAACGGCGCCGGCAAGAGTTCGGTGGGCGGGGCCCTGCTGGCCGAGCACGGGCTGACCTGGTTCAACCCCGACACCTTCGCCCGCGAGCTCATGGCGCAGCTCGGGCTCGCGCCGGAAGACGCCAACGGCCGCGCATGGAACCACGGGCGTGAACAGCTCGAAGCGGCCATCGCGCAGGGCAAGAGCCATGCATTCGAAACCACGCTGGGCGCGAACACCATTCCCGCGATGCTGGCCGCCGCGTCGGCCACGCACGACGTGGTCATGATCTTCTGCGGGCTGTCGTCGCCCGAGCAGCACATGGCCCGCGTGCGGGCCCGGGTGGCGCGGGGCGGCCATGACATTCCTGAAAAGAAGATCCGCGAGCGTTGGGTGGCTTCGCGTGCCAACCTCATTCAGCTGCTGCCAGCGTTGGCGCGGCTGCAGGTCTTCGACAACAGTGCGGAGGCGCCACTGGGTGGCGACATCGAAGACCCGGTTCTGGTGCTCGAGATGAGCGGTGGTGCGCTCGTTTTTCCGCAGCCTGACGACCTTGCGGCGCTGGCTGCCACGCCCGTCTGGGCCCGCCCCGTCGTTCAGGCTGCGATCGAGCTGCAGGCCTGAGGGGCTGACTGCCTGAATTCAGGTGCCTTCAGGCACGCTGGGTTCGAAGGGGCGGAAAGCGCGCAAGCGTCGGGCCGCCGTGCGCCAACTGGCGCAGGTGCTCGAGCTGGCTTTTTTCCTGCGCGTCACGCAGGCTTTTCGCGGCACGGGCTGCGGCATAGATGACAAAGAGCGATTCGATCGCCCGATGCCAGGCCTGCATCGCCGACCCGGGTTCGGACCGCGGTTCAAGGTCCGGCTCGGGCGGGGCCTCGGGCACCGCGAAGCCGTTCTTTCGAAGGATGCTGGCTTTTTGGAGGGGTGTAAGCATGAAGAAGACATTGCGATCTTCGTGCCAGCTTTTTCGACCCCTCCAATGGCATCAGCTGCAGCTCAGCTTCATCGCCTCGATGCGGCCGCCAAAGCCCAGCTTGCGCACCAGGCCGCCTTCGCGGCTGTTGGGCGCAAAGCTCACCGTGCGGTCCTTGAACATGGCGTGCTCGTACACCTCCAGGGTGGCGCGCGGGCCGACGCTCACGCTGTCGATGTCGCGCTTGAGCTGCTTGGCAGTGCCCTTGTCCATGCTCTGCACCTGGGCCGGACCGACCAGCGTGACAAAGTCGCCCTGGAAGTCACGCTTCGAATAGAACTGCGCCCAGCAGCCCGAGGCCAGTGCCGGGTCCTGGATGCGCACGGGCACCAGCAGGATGGTCGGGTCGGGCTGGTTGTCGATCCCCGATGCGGTGCTCGACGTGGGCGCGTTGCTGGCGCATGCACCGAGTGCGACAGCGCCGGCGATCAAGAGGGTGCGGGAAAGCGAGACAGAAAATTTCATGGGTCGGTGCCGAGGGCAAGCTTGCAGTTTCTAAGCGCCTCACCTTAGCGGCGCGCGCTGTTCACGCCGTAGGAGGACGACGCAAACGGCCGTGGCTGCTGCCCGCAATGTGGATCGGGCGCGCTCAGATCACGTCTGCCGGCGAGACCAGCACGCGGCTGTACTTGAGCATCGCTTCCGGGTCGATGCCCAGCCATCGCGCCACCTGCTCGACCGGCGTGCCGCGGCGCAACTGGCGCAGCGCGAAGGTGTGGCGCAACCGGAACGAGCCGCCGTCGGTGGCGTCGAGCCCGGCTTCTTCCAGCACCGCGCGGGCTGCCTTGTAGTGCGCCTCCTTGCTCCAGGGCTTGCCGCTGAGCGTGGAGGGCAGCAGGTGGTTGCCCAGGATGTTCGCCTGCGCGCGAACCTGCAGCCAGTGCTGCAGCAGCTCGCCGGCCCAGGGCGCGATGGGTGTCTCGCGCGGCGGCAGGTTGCCGTTGCCGGGCACCGCGACCTTCCAGGGCCGATCGCGCACACGGCCGCCCGCGGACACCGGCGCGAACAAGGTCAACGCCCGCACGTCGCCGGGTGCGAGCCCGCCACCCAGTTGCAGCGCCACGGCCGTGCGGTTGCGCAACTGCTGCCAGCTGAACGCGCTGTGGGCATCGCGCCGTGGGCCCGACAACGCGGGCCGGGGGCGCGCGTCCGACAGAAAGGTGATGAGCCGCCGAGCCTCGGTCACCGAGAGGAAATCAGGCAACGGGTCGGACTGCGCGGCTTCGGCGTAGCGGATGTCCGGGTGCGCCGCGAGCCAGTCGGCGGCCGCGGTGTTGGGCGGGCTGCCGGTTTCCGCGGCATGGTGGCGCAGCACCCGGTCGATGAGCCGCAGCAGGCGCAGCGCGTGGCGCGGCGACAGCGACTGGTCGGCCGCCTTCATGCCGAAGCGCGCGGCCTGAAAGGCCTCGAGGTCGCGCATGTCCAGCGTGTCGAGGTCGACCGCCGGCGACTGGCCCAGGCACCAGGCGACAAAGCTGCCCCACATGTCGCGGTAGACCGCGATCGACCCCGTTTGCCGCAGCGACCCCGCCGCCCGCTGGTCTGCAAGCCAGCGATCGAACGCGAGGCGATGGTTTTCGTGGGAGTGCGGGGCGAAGAGGGGAAGGGTGTTCATGAAAAGACACTAACGGCCAGCGGTTGAATATTGCACAGCTGGATTTTGCTTTTGCGAGGAGTTATATCGTTTCCCGTTAGTGTATTTACGCAGTCGCTTTCTGGCCAGCTTTCTCCACGGCCATCGCCCGCCGTGAACCGTCGGTGGTGGGCTTGTCCGACTTCGATATGAGAAAGAAGCCCGCGCCGAACATCCGGCCATGCCCGAACGCTGAAGGTGATCGATGACGTTGCGAATGCCTTTTCGGGCTCAGCGCGTTTTTTCGATCCGCCCTCACAGACACAACCAAGGAGCATGCAATGAGCAGCACCCCTCTCAGCGGTTCCGGCGACGGAACCCGTCCCACCACCAGCGGCGGCGTGGACAACATCGGCGGCGCGGAGAAATTCACGACCACCCGCAACCGGGCTGGGGAAAACGTCTCCGGGCCCGCGCCTCGGGAGCAAATGCAGGCCAAGCGAAAGAGCGCAGCCTCATCTCAGGGCAAGGACTCGGCAGCATTCGGCCTGACCGAAGACCTGACGCCGGAGCGCAACCGTGAAGCCGTGCCGTCCGATCCTCCCCGGCCCGACGCGCAGGCCGAGGAAACGGTTTCCCGCGAAGAAGCGATTCGGCGCGCGGCATACGCGGCCTATGAGCGGCGCGGCGGCCAGGCAGGCGACGAGACGCAGGACTGGCTCGACGCCGAAGCCGAGGTCGCCCGCCAGTCCCCGGGCAAGCCATGAAGTCCACCCACGCCGACAACTGCCTTATCTACCAGGAGAACAACCCATGACCCACCCGATGCACGCCGGCCCGCAGCCGCCCTTCGATACCCCGAAGCTGGCGCCCCCGGGCCTCGAGTCCGATATGAAACCGCTGCCGGACTTCGGCGAAACCTCCTATGTCGGCGCCGGCAAGCTCAGGAACAAGGCCGCGCTCGTCACCGGCGGCGACAGCGGTATCGGCCGTGCCGTGGCATTGGCGTTTGCCCGCGAGGGGGCAGACGTGCTGATTTCGTACCTGCCGCAGGAGGAGACGGATGCGCAGTTCACCGCCCGCCTGATCGAAGCCGAGGGCCGCATCTGCATTCCCGTGCCCGGCGACATCTGCAGCGAGGCGCATTGCATCGGCCTCGTGCAGACGGCGGTGGAGCGCTTCGGCAAGCTGGACATCCTGGTGAACAACGCCGCCTTTCAGATGTCGCACAAGGACCTGAGCGAGATCACGGAGCAGGAGTTCGACCAAACGTTTCGAACCAACGTCTACGCCAACTTCTTTCTCTGCAAGGCGGCGGCGGCGCACATGAAACCGGGCAGCGCCATCATCAGCACCGCATCGGTCAATGCCGACAAGCCCAACGCGACGCTGGTGGCATACGCCGCCACCAAAGGGGCCATCCAGAACATGTCTGGCGGCATGGCCCAGTTGCTCGCCGAGAAGGGCATTCGCGTTAACTGCGTGGCGCCCGGCCCGTTCTGGACACCCCTCATCCCATCGACGCTGCCGCCCGACAAGGTCAAAGACTTCGGCACGCAGACGCCCATGAAACGCCCCGGCCAGCCCGCGGAGTTGCAGGCGGTGTATGTGCTTCTGGCTTCCGACCAGGCGAGCTACATCTCAGGCGCGACTGTTCCGGTCACTGGCGGAGTGCCGTTCATCTGACTTGCGATTCGGCTCGGGCTCCATGAGGCGGCAGGCGCCGGGCTCGCGCTTCCACGGCGTCAGAATCCGGCCCGGTCCATCAACTCGGTCACCAGGCGGGTATAGACACGCGCCGCAGCCGACAGCGTACGGCCCGCAGGCATGACGATGCCGTAGTGCGTGAGCATGCGTGGCAGGCCCTCGATGGACAACGGCTTGAGCGAGGCGATGTCGCTGTTGAGCAAGGGCGCATCGGGCGCGAGGATCACTGCGTCGGCCGTCAGTGCAAGGTGGCGCAGCGTGCCGGGGTCGTCGCACACCAGGTTGAACACCGCGCGCTCGTTGCGCCGGGCGAGTGCCTGCACACGCGATGCCACGGCAGCCGGCAAGTTGGGGCCGGCGATGGGATACGCCATGGCGTCGTCCAGCGTCACGCGCTTCTTGCGGCGCAGCGGATGCCTGGGCTGCACAAAAAAGGCGACGGGCACGTTCGGCAGACGCGAAATCTTCAGCTTTGCGCGCTGCTTCAAGTCGCGCGCGTCGCCGATGAACAGGTCGATCTGCCTTCGGTCGAGTCGCTCGCACAGCGTGGCCGTGTCGGCCACCTCCATGCGCACCGACAGAAGCGGATGGCGCTGCGCGATCAGCGCCAGCGCGGCGCGCCCGATCACGCTGGCCGCAAACGGGCCAACCCCCACACAAAGGTTGCCCAAGTGCAGCCCTTCGAGCGCGAGCACGTCGCGGCGGATGTCCTGCGCGCCGGCCAGCAGGTCGCGGGCGCGCGCCAGCACGAGTTCGCCCGCCTGCGTGAAGCGCACGCTGCCATAGGCACGGTCGACCAACTTCGCCTGCAACGATTCCTCAAGGCTGTCGATGCTGCGCGAAAAAGCGGGCTGCGACAGGTGCGAGGCCTGGGCCGCTCGGCCGAAGCTGCCGTGCTCGGCCAGCGCAACGAGTTGCTGGAGTTGACGCAGCTGCATTTTGCGTTTTGAGTTAATTTGGAACGCCTATTTTGCATTTGCCAATCAATCGGGCGCTGAACAGAATCCCGGCTTTCCCCTTGCGCTGTTTGCGCTTTTCCGCCTTTCCGCGCCCCCCGGAGTCAGAACCCATGCGACGTGATCACGCCCTTATCGCCATGTTCGTTGCCGTCGCCGGCACGCTTGCGTCGACCGCCGCTGGCGCCCAGTCCAAGCCACCGGAGCCCGCAACCCTCCAAGCCAACGCCGAGCTCGCCAGCACGCTTCCTTTCTCCGACCGCCAGGACTTCGAGGACGCCCAGCGCGGCTTCATCGGCACCGTGCCCGATGCGCTCGTGCCTGGCGCCGGCGGCAAGCGCCCCGCGTGGACCATGCAGCCCTACGCGTTCCTCAAGAGCGACACGCCCGCCGACAGCGTCAACCCCAGCCTGTGGCGCCAGGCGCAACTCAATGCCATTCACGGTCTGTTTCAAGTGAGCGAGCGCGTGTACCAAGTGCGTGGCTTCGACCTTGCCAACATGACGATCATCGAAGGCGACAGCACGCTCATCGTCATCGACCCGCTGCTCTCGGGCGAAACTGCGCGCGCCGCGCTGGCCCTGTACCGCGCGCACCGCCCGTACAAGCCCGTGGGCACGGTCATCTACACGCACGGCCACGTCGACCACTACGGCGGCGTGCGCGGCGTCATCGACGAGGCGGACGTCAACGCCGGCAAGGTGCAAGTGATCGCGCCCGCGGGCTTCATGGAGACGGCCGTGGCCGAGAACATCCTTGCGGGCAACGCGATGAGCCGGCGCTCGCAGTACCAGTTCGGCACCTACCTGCCGCCGGGCGCGCGAGGGCAGGTCGACACCGGGCTGGGCAAGGCGCTGGCGCGCGGCACGGTGTCGCTCATTGCACCCACCTCGAGCGTCGTCAAGCCGGTGGAGCAGCGCACCATCGACGGCGTGCAGTTCGAGTTTCGGCTTGTGCCGGGCTCCGAGGCGCCGGCTGAAATGCTGATCTACCTGCCGCAGTTCCGCGTGCTCGACATGGCCGAGGACATCACCCACACCATGCACAACCTGTACACCCTGCGCGGTGCCGAGGTGCGCGACGGCAACCTGTGGTCGAAGTACATCGACGAGGCGCGCGTGGCCTACGGCGAGCGCACGGACGTGCTCATCGCGCAGCACCACTGGCCCACCACGGGCAGCGCGCGCGTGGTGTCGCTGATGAAGAAGCAGCGCGACCTGTACAAGTTCATCAACGACCAATCGCTGCGGCTGCTCAACCACGGGTACAGCGCGAACGAGATCGCTGAAACCCTGCGCCTGCCCGCCAGCCTGGAGAACGAATGGTCCGCGCGCGGCTACTACGGAACGCTGAGTCACAACGCCAAGGCCGTGTACCAGAAATACCTGGGCTGGTATGACGCCAATCCGGCCAACCTCAATCCGCTGCCGGCAGTTCAATCGGCGAAGAAGACCATCGAATACATGGGCGGCGCCGAAGCGGTGATCGCTCGCGCGCGGGAGGACTTCCGCAAGGGCGAATACCGGTGGGTGGCCAGTGCTATGAACAACGTGGTGCAGGCAGAGCCGTCGAACCGTGCCGCACGCGAACTGGGCGCGGACGCTCTCGAGCAGATGGGCTACCAGGCCGAGGCCGGCACCTGGCGCAGCGCCTACCTCGTGGGCGCCATGGAACTGCGCAACGGCGTGCCGAAGATTTCCGTCGGCAGCAGCGCCAACGGCGACACGCTCAAGGCCGTGAGCAACGACCTGTTCTTCGACTTCATGGCGGTGCGGCTGGACGCGGCCAAGGCAGAGGGCAAGCACCTCGTCATCAATTGGAACTTCACCGACTCGAACGAGCAGTTCGTGCTCACGCTGGAGAACTCGGCGCTCACGCACATCGCTGGCCAGCAGGCCGACGCAGACACCACCTTGACGCTGAGCCGCGCGGTGCTCGACGCGGTCACGCTCAAGCAGACGAGCATTTCGCAAGCCATGCTCACGGGCCAGATGAAGATCACCGGCAACCGCGCGAAGCTGGTCGAACTCATGGCCATGCTCGACACCTTCGAGCCCATGTTTCCTGTCGTCGAGCCCTTGGGTCGAACTGAAAGCCGATGACAGCGGGCGACGCGTGAGCAGAGCGGGCAGGGCAGACCGAAGCTGCCGCCGGCCTGAAGGTGCAGCGCACGATGCTGAATGGCGAGGGCGAAGGCAACGACGAGTGAGCGGCGCCGGCTGATGGGGCAGTGCGTTTTGCAAGGTCGGGGACGAAGGCATGCTCGGCAATTCGCGTGGGCTATGCTGCCAACCCGCAATTTTTCAAAGCTTGGAAAGACCCGATGGAAGAAGTGAAGATCCTGCAAATCATGCCCGCCGATGGATGGGTGGCCGTGTATGACGGCGGCGACGACGCAGAGATGGAAGAACCCCTGGCGTGCTTCGCACTGGTGTCGGTCGACTACCAGAACGGAGAGGGCGCGCAGAGCGAAGTGCGCGGCATGGCGCCCGACGGCAAGGCCATGGCCTTCGTGGAAGACGCGGAAAACTTCGTGACGGTTCGCCGCGCGGAAGAGGCGGAAGAAGACGAGGACGAAGAAGAAGAGACAGAAGGCTGAGGGCCGGGTAGCGGGCTGCTTCCGGCCCGCCGCGCTGACGGGCGCGGGCGAGCCTTCAGCGCGATCACCGCACAAGGCACAGGGCACAACGCGGTTTGAGCACGCGCAAGGGTCTGGGGCGAGCGTGCTTGCACGGCGCATTCCTTGGGACTTCAGCCTTCCCTGAGGGAATGATGATTTACCTTTGCTTAGGATTCGCAACTATTATTTAACATAATCATCATTGTGTTGACAAATCCCAGATGCCAGAGAACGGCTCCCGAAGCCGCCCGTCAATCATCGCTGGCTGCGGTCTTTCAGCAAGCCTACGATAGGTGCATGACGGCATCCCACAACGAAGCACCTCATTCACCGGCCCCTGCGCAGCCGCCTGGCTCCGCGACGGCAATCGACCCTGCCAAAGCCGCAGCCCTGCTCTGGCAGCAGTCGCCCGACATCGGCTTCGTCTTGCTCGATACGGCAGGCGCGATCACGTCCTGGCAAGGCGCTGCGGTGGCGCTCTTCGGCTATGCCGAGAGCGAGATCGTGGGGCACCTCATCGACGTGCTCTTCGTGGAGGAAGACCGCGCACTCGGGTTGCCCGAGCTGGAGCGTCAGGTGGCGGTTTCTGCGCATCGGTCGGAAGACGACCGCTGGCATCTGCGCAAGGACGGCGCCCGCATCTGGGTCACCGGCAGCATGGTTGCCCTGCGAGACCAGGGCCGGCACGTCGGCTTCGTGAAGGTCGTGGCGGATCGAACCAATCTGCGAGCGCAGATCGAGACCACGGAGAACCGGCTGCGCCGCGCCCACGACACCATTCAAGGACGCGACGCCTTCTTCGGACGCCTGGTGCATGAAGTACGCAACGCCCTGGGGCCGGCGCACATCGCCGCAGAAATCATGGACAAGAAGGGGCTGCTGATCGACGAGCTGGCAAAGCCAGCGGGCGTGGTCAACCGGCAGGTCGTTCTGGTCGAACGGATGATGGACGATCTGGCGGAGGTCGTGCGCTTCGGGGCGGGAAAGTTGAGCTTGACCAAGACCACGTTCGACCTGGGCGCGGAGATCGTCGAGATCGCGAACGTCGTTCTCGCGGATGCTGCGAAGAAGCAGCAGACCCTCTCCGTCTTCGTTCCCCCTGCGCCCGTCCCCCTCCTGGCAGACCGACAGCGGCTCCACCAGATCGTGTTCAACCTTCTTCACAACGCCATCAAGTACACGCCTGCGGGCGGAAAGATCTGGCTGCGCTTCACCGTGGAAATCGATCATGCGGTGATCAAGGTCGAGGACACCGGCATCGGCATCGATCCCTCCCTGCTCCCGGTGATCTTCGAGCTGTTCACCCAGGAAAATCCTCAGCAGTCGGAGGGCGGCTTCGGGGTCGGGCTGTCGCTGGTGCGGGACCTTGTTCACGCGCATGGTGGGTTCGTCGATGTCCGCTGCGACGGAAAAGGGCACGGCACCGAGTTCAGCGTGCGCCTGCCACTCGGCTCGGCGGTTGCTGCTGCTTGAACAGACAGTGACGGACTCCAACCCGCGCAGCTAGCATCTGCCGCCGCTACCCGCAGGCTCAGGCTGTGGCGCTATCACGACTAGGGTTTCCCCTGTTTGCATACGCATGCAAGCCTTTGACATTGCATACGAATGCAACGCCAAACCACTGGGAACACCCGATGATCAAATACCTCAAGCGCGGCAAGGACGTGCAAGTCCGTGCCGACGACGATGCCAAGGTGCGCGCCACCGTCGAAGGCATCATCAAGGACGTCGAAGCGCGCGGCGACGCCGCCGTGCGCGACTACAGCCACCAGTTCGACAACTGGAACCCCGCCGACTTCCGGCTCTCCTCCGATGCCATCGAGAAGGCGCGCAAGAGCCTGTCGGCACGCGAGATCGAAGACATCGCCTTCGCGCAGAAACAGGTGCGCAACTTCGCGCAGATCCAGCGCGACTCGATGAAGGACGTCGAGGTCGAGACCTACCCCGGCGTCGTGCTGGGCCACCGCAACATCCCGATGGACGCGGTGGGCTGCTACATCCCCGGCGGCAAGTACCCGCTGCTGGCCTCGGCCCACATGAGCGTGCTGACGGCCAAGGTGGCCGGCGTGAAGCGCGTCGTGGCCACCGCGCCGCCGTATCAGGGCGCGCCGCATCCGGCCATCGTCACGGCCATGGCCATGGCCGGCGCCGACGAGATCCTGGTGCTGGGCGGCGTGCAGGCTGTGGTGGCCATGGCCGTGGGCACCGAAACCATCGCGCCGGTCGACATGCTGGTGGGCCCGGGCAACATGTACGTGGCCGAAGCCAAACGCCAGCTTTACGGACGCGTGGGCATCGACCTGTTCGCCGGCCCGACCGAGACGCTGGTGATTGCCGACGACTCGGCCGACGCGGAGATGTGCGCCGTCGACCTGCTGGGCCAGGCAGAGCACGGGCCCACGTCGCCCGCCATTCTGCTGACCACGAGCGAGCAGTTGGCGCAAGACACGATGGCCGAGATCGAACGGCAGCTGAAGATTCTGCCGACCGCCGCCATCGCCGCCGTGAGCTGGGCCGAGTACGGCGAGGTGATCGTCTGCGACACGCAGGAAGAGATGCTGAAGAAGGCCAACGAGCTGGCCTTCGAGCATGTGCAGGTGCTCACGCGCGACCCCGACTACTTTCTCGCGCACATGACCAATTACGGCGCACTGTTCCTTGGCCCGCGCACCAACGTGAGCTTCGGCGACAAGGTGATCGGCACCAACCACACGCTGCCCACCAATCGCAACGCGCGCTACACGGGCGGCCTGTGGGTCGGCAAGTTCCTGAAGACCTGCACCTATCAAAAGGTGCTGACCGACGAGGCGAGCGCGCTCATGGGCGAGTACTGCTCGCGCCTGTGCCACATGGAGAACTTTGCCGGCCACGGCGAGCAGGCCAACCTGCGCGTGCGCCGCTACGGCACGCGCGCCGACGTGCCTTGGTACCAGCCGGTGCCGGCGCTGTCGTGATGAGCGCCCTGCCCCGCTCGCCGGGCTTTCGTGTCGACGGCCAGCGCGCGCTGGTCACGGGTGCGGGGCGCGGCATCGGCCTGGCCGCGGCAGCCGCGCTGGCGCGCGCCGGTGCCCACGTCACCTTGGCCGCGCGCTCGGAGAACGAGCTGCGCGAAGCCTGCGAACAGATCCGCGCCGAAGGCGGTGCGTGCGAATACCTGGTGCTCGACGTGACCGATTCGGCGGCCGTGAGCGCCGCGCTGGGTGCGGCCGCGCCGTTCCAGATCCTGGTGAACAACGCCGGCCTGAACCGGCCCAGGCTGCTGGTCGACGTGCAGGACGAAGACATCGACGCGGTGTTCGACCTGAACGTGAAGGCCACGCTCTATGTCACCCGCGCGGTGGCGCGCGGCCTGCTCGCGGCGAAGCTGCCGGGCTCCATCGTCACCATCTCCTCGCAGATGGGCGTGGTCGGCAGCCCGCGCCGCACGCTCTACTGCGCGAGCAAGCATGCGATCGAAGGCATGACCAAGGCGCTGGCCTGGGAGCTGGGGCATGCCGGCATCCGTGTGAACACGATCTGCCCGACCTTCATCGAGACCGCGATGACGGCAGGCATGTTCGCCGACCCCGAATTCCACGGCTGGGTGACGGACCGCATCGCGCTGGGCCGCCTCGGCAAGACCGAGGAAATCATGGGCGCGGTGGTGTTCCTGGCCAGTGAAGCATCGAGCCTCATGACCGGCAGCGCGCTCATGCTCGACGGCGGCTGGAGCGCGGCATGAGGTCGAACGCCACCGCGCAGGACGTGGCCAGGCTGGCCAATGTGTCGCAGTCGGCCGTGAGCCGCACCTTCACGCCCGGCGCCAGCGTGTCGGAAGACACGCGCGCCCGCGTGATGATCGCGGCCAAGTCGCTGGGCTACCGGCCCAATGCCATGGCGCGCAGCCTGATCACGCGGCGCAGCCGGATCATCGCGCTGGTCATGGGCTATCTGGAGAACCAGTTCTACCCGCTGGTGATCGAGAAGCTGTCGCAGAAGCTGCAAAAGCAGGGCTACCACGTGCTCATGTTCATCAGCGACGGCGACGAGACCGACGGTGTGCTCGACGAGATCCTGCAGTACCAGATCGACGGCATCGTCATGGCCTCGGCCATGTTGTCGCCCGGCCTCGCGCGCCAGTGCGCCGACACGGGGGTGCCGGTGGTGCTGTTCAACCGCGTGCCCGACACCAGCGCCTTTGCGCGCCACACCACCAGCTCGGTCACCTCGAACAACCGCGAAGGGGGCCGCATGGTGGCGCAACTGCTGCTCGAGCGCGGCCACAAGCGCATCGCATTTCTTGCGGGGCTGGAGAAGTCGTCGACCAACCTGGAGCGCGAGCGCGGCTTCAACGAGGTGCTGGCCGAGGCAGGCGCCTCGGTGTTCCGCCGCGAGGTGGGCCACTACAGCTTCGAGCGCGCGCGCGACGCCGCGCGCGCCATGTTCGCCGGCGTGCCCGCCACCCAGCGCCCCGACGCGGTGTTCGTCGCCAACGACCACATGGCCATCGCCGTGATGGACGTGCTGCGCCAGGAGCTGGGCCTGCGCGTGCCCGAGGACGTGAGCGTGGTCGGCTTCGACGACGTGCCGCAGGCGGCCTGGGGCGCCTACCGCCTCACCACCGTGGTGCAGGGCGTGGAGCCGATGGTCGAGGCCACGGTCGAGCTGCTGCACGAGCAGATGCAGGACGACGCGCAGCCGCGCAATGTGGTCATCCCCTGCCGCGTGGTCGAGCGCGACTCCGTGCGCGCCGCCCGCGCCGTGACCCGCAAGACAAGAGCTTCGAAGCCCGCCTGAGCGGGACGCATCCATTCCATCCAGCCCCACCCAGTACATAGCAGGAGACAAACCCCATGAGCCCCCGAATTCGCCCCACGATGCTGGCCGCACTGGCCCTTTCAGCTGTCGCTGCAGTCACCGCATTGACCACAGTCACCGCCCAGGCCCAACCCGCCGCCTGGCCCACCAAACCCATCAAGTACGTGGTGCCCTTTTCTCCCGGTGGCGTGTCCGACGGCGTGGCACGGCTGGTCGCCCAGCACCTGGGCGAGCGGCTCGGCCAGCCGGTGATCATCGACAACCGGCCCGGTGTGTCGGGCATCGTCGGCACGCAGGCCGTGGCCCGCTCGCCGGCCGACGGCTACACCGTGATGGGCGGCACCATCACCACGCATGCGGTCAACCCCTTCTTCAACAAGAACCTGGGCTACGACCCGGTGAAAGACTTCGTGCCCGTCAACCTCGTGGGCATGGTGAGCAACGTGCTCGTGGTGCCGGAGGGCAGCCGCTTCAACTCGGCGGCGCAGATCGTCGCCGAGCTCAAGGCCAAGCCCGACAGCCTCACCTACGGCACCGCCGGCCCGGGCACGTCGCAGCACCTGTCGGGCCAGTTGTTCGAGAACATCACGCACACGCGCATGCGCCAGATCGCCTACAAGGGCGGCTCGCAGGCCATCGTCGACCTGGTCGGCGGGCAGATCGACATGGTGTTCGAGACCGTGGCGGCCGCGCGACCGATGATCGACGGCAAGCGCGTGAAGGTGCTCGGCGTGACCTCGGCGAAGCGTCTGGCCAGCCTGCCGGGCGTGCCCACGCTGGCCGAGGCCGGCGCGCCCAACTTCGAGATGCAGTCTTGGCAAGGCGTGTTCGTGCCCGCCGGCACGCCCAAGCCGGTGGTCGAGCGGCTCGCGCGCGAGATTGCCGCCATCGTCGCCATGCCCGACGTGCAGGACAAGCTGCGCGGCCTGGGCGTGGAGCCCGACGGCCGCACGTCGGAGGCCTTCACCGCGTTCCAGCAATCGGAGATCGCGAAGTGGGGCAAGGTCATCAAGGACGCAGGCATCCAGGCCGAATGAGAAAGACCGCATGAAGCACACATCCATGAAACACCTGCGCCGCACGGCGCTGCTGGCGGCCATCGCCCTGGCCAGCGGCATCGGCAACCCCGCCGCCGCGCAGAGCGGCGCCGGCCCGAGCGGCTACCCGGCCAACGGGCGCGTCACCATCGTCGTTCCCTTCGCGCCCGGCGGTGCCACCGACATCGTCGCGCGCCTGGTGGCCGAAGAACTCGGCAAGCGCTGGGGCACGGCCGTGGTGGTCGACAACAAGGCCGGCGCGGGCGGCGGCATCGGCACCGAGTTTGTCGCGCGCGCCAAGCCCGACGGCTACACGCTGCTGCTGGGCACGCAGACCGCGCTGTCGGTCAACCCCACCCTGCTGAAAAAGCTGAGCTACAACGTCGACAAGGACTTCGCGCCCGTGACGGAGCTTGCGAGCACGCCGCTGGTGCTGCTGGCGGGCAACAAGTCGGGCGCGAGCGATGTGAAGTCGCTCATTGCGGTCGTCAAGGCCAAGCCCGATGCGGTGTCGTACGGCTCGAGCGGCAACGGCACCTCGCAGCACCTCACGGCCCTGATGTTCCTCAACCGCATCGGCGGCAAGGCGGTGCACGTGCCGTACAAGGGCAGCAGCCAGTCGCTGGTCGACCTGGCGGGCAACCAGATCGACATGCAGTTCGACAACATGACCACCGCGCTGGCCTTTGCCAAGAACAACCAGGCCAGGGCGCTGGCCGTGACCAGCGCCGCGCGCTCGCCGCTGGCGCCCGACCTGCCCACGCTGGCCGAGTCCGGCGTGCCCGGCTTCGAGGCCGCCACCTGGCTCGGCCTGCTGGCGCCGGCCGCGACGCCGGCGCCGGTGGTCACCTGGCTCAACGCCGAAGTGGTGGCGGTGCTGCGCACGCCGTCGGTGGTGGAGCGGCTGGCGGCGCAGGGTTTCACACCCAAGCCGATGACACCGCAGGCGTTTCGCAAGTTCATTCAGGACGAGACGCTGAAGTTCGCCGAACTCATCAAGGCCAACCATGTGACGCTCGAATGAGCCCCGCCGCACCGACCGCCCACACGAAAGACGCCCCCACCATGGACCACCCCCACCATCCGCTGGACACGCGCCTGCCCGCCCTGCTCAAGAGCGGCCGGCGCCTGCGCGGCCTGTTCAATTCGCTGCCCAGCCCGGCCATCGTGGAGATGTGCGGCTACGCCGGATTCGACTTTGTCATTCTCGACAATGAGCACGGCAGCGCCAGCCTGGAGACCACCGAGCACATGCTGCGCGCCGCGCGCGCGAGCGGCATCGTGCCGGTGGTGCGCTGCCTGCGGCACGACATCTCGCGCGTGCTCGACATGGGCGCCAGCGGCGTGCAGATTCCGATGGTGGGCAACGCCGAGGAGGCGCGCGACCTGGTACAGCAAGTGCGATACCCCCGCGTGGGCCGCCGCGGCAGCGCGTTCAGCCCGCGTGCCGCAGGCTACGGCGCCTTTCCTGGCGTGGCCCACACCCAGCGCAGCAACGCCGGCGTGGCGCTGATCGTGATGATCGAAACGCCCGAAGCCGTCGAGCGCGCCGCCGAGATTGCGTCGGTGCCCGGTGTGGATGCGGTGTTTGTGGGGCCCAACGACCTGTCGCATGCGATGGGCTTCGACAACAACTGGAAGGCGCCCGAAGTCGAGGCCGCCATTCAGCGCGCGCTGTGCGCCGTTCGCGATGCAGGCAACTGCGGGGGCGTGATCGCTCTCACGCCGGAAGACGAAGCGAAGTACGGGCAATGGGGCGCGCGCTATTTCGCGAGCACCACCACCGGCCTCATCACGCAGGCGTTCCAGCAAGCGGCCAGTGCGGGCGGGCGGCAACCCGGGGCGGCGACGCTGGGCTACTGACGCCATCAAGCTTCCGGTTGCGTCGAAGCATTTGCCAGGTTCAAGCTGTAGATGACCTGGCTCATGTCCTGCGGGTCGGGCCGGTGTTCGAGCCGAAGATGCGCCGCGAACCTGCGCATGAGTTCGTTGTCCCGGGCGTCGCTCGAATACATCTGCGTGATACCCCTGCGCCGGGCGGCCTCGACCAGATGCCACATCAGGTGCGTGCCCAGTCCCTTGTTCTGCCAGCTGTCGCTGACCACGACCGCAAATTCGCAGTCCTTGCCGCCGGCCTGCGCACTGAAGCGTGCCACGCCGACCTCATGGTTCCTGGCGCCCTGATCGATCACCGCGACATAGGCAATGTCGGTCGCGGGATTGATTGCCGTCAGCTGACGAAGCAGCGCCTCGCTGGGCGAATTCATCGACTCCAGAAAACGAAAGCGCCGTGCGTCGTTCGACAAGCCCTCGATGAAGCGGCGCTCCATGTCGACGTCGTCGCGATGAATCGGGCGAATGAGCACGCGATCTCCGCCGCGCAACACTTCGGTCCATTCCGTCGATGTGTCGTTCCAGCCGGTGGGAAGAGGAAGGGTGTTCATCACGGGATCTTTCTGGTTTGGCTGCGTTGCGTCCCTCGCCCTGCGCCGCTGCGTGGCAGCGAAGAACGACATCGGGGCATTTTTGGTCTGCGCCTTGCGCCCGTCTGTGCGACAACGCACGTTGACTTCGCAGGTGCCGGCCACGGCTACTTCACCTCATGGACTTCCGCGTCCACCACGTCGTCGGCTGGCCTGCCCTGCGCGGCTGCAGGCGCGCTGCTGGCGGCACCGGGCTTCGGCGGCGCGGCGGAACGCATCCTTTGCTCGAGCTTCTGGCTCGCCGCCTCCAGCGCCGTGGCCTTGTCCTGAATCGCTGTCTTGTCTTCAGCCGCCAGCGCTTGCTCAAGCTCGGCGATCAACGCTTCCATTCGCGTCCTGTCGGCGGCTTCCAGGCTTGCACCGTGTTCGCCCAGCGACTTCTTCACGCTGTGCACCGAGGCTTCGCCCTGGTTGCGGGCCTGCACGATCTCGAGCTTCTTCTTGTCGTCCGCGGCGTTGAGCTCGGCATCCTTCACCATCTTCTGGATCTCGTCTTCGCTCAAGCCCGAGTTCGCCTTGATGGTGATCTTGTTTTCCTTGCCCGTGCCCTTGTCCTTGGCGCCCACGTGCAGGATGCCGTTGGCGTCGATGTCGAAGCTCACTTCGATCTGCGGCGTGCCGCGCGCTGCCGGCGGAATGCCTTCCAGGTTGAACTCGCCCAGCGCCTTGTTGCCCGAGGCAATTTCGCGCTCGCCCTGGAACACCTTGATGGTCA
>NNBV01000750.1_pt1 | contig 34801 bp, 32 predicted proteins | sample 1173771 | NCBI WGS metagenome assembly NNBV01 (sample SAMN07173938, study PRJNA388173) | plant metagenome | isolation source: symbiotic tissue sample KVS11 | place: Norway: Troms, Kvaloya island | reverse complement strand
TTGTTCAGGCGACGCTCACGCCGACGGCGTGCTTCTTTTCTCGAATGTCCCCCGGCCTTCGGCCTCCTCCTTTATTTCGCGAAAAGAAGCCCACCATCGGCGTGAGCGTTTCTCAGAGCGGTCGTTGATCGTGCGATCACCGACAGCGCGTCCACGTGAACAGGGCGTCGGGTACTCCCCGCAGCGAAATAAAGGAGGAGGCCGCAGGCCGGGGGACATTCGCGGAGGGGAGTACCCGGCGGCCTGTGCACGCGCTCTGAACGAGGGCATTGAAACAACAAGCCCTCTAAACAACGCGCCTGTGCCTTTCGATGCAGACGTCGAGCGTTTGAGCCCCAGGCCGTTGCCACCAATCGAGGCTGGAAAAAATCTCGACTTCGCTGAAGCCAGCAAAGCCCGCGTCCTCGACCCACGATCGGATCTTCTTCAGCTCGACCACGCCATCCCCCATCATTCCGCGATCGCTCAGCAGGTCGCGCGTGGGCGTGAGCCAGTCGCACACGTGGTACGCCAGCAGACGTTCGTGACCGGCCCGCGCAATCTGCTGCTGCAATTTCGGGTCCCACCACACGTGGTAGATGTCCAAAGCCACACCAAGCATGCCGCTCTTGCCCGCGTCCAGCTCGTCGCACAGGTCCAGCGCGTGCTCCAGCGTGTTGATGCATGCGCGGTCGGCCGCCTGCATCGGATGCAAGGGCTCGATGGCCAACGGCATGCCGACCTCGCGCGCGTATTCGAGCGATGCGGCGATACCGTCACGCACCTCATGGCGCGCCCGGCCGATGTCCGTGTACGCCGCCTTGCCATCGAGCGCACCGGGCAGCGCGCCGACCACCAGCACCAGGCACGGTGCGTTCAGCGTCCTGGCCTCGTCGATGGCGCGACGGTTGTCGTCCAGCGCAGCCTTCAGGCCCGCGGCGTCCGCTGCGGGGAAGAAGCCGCCGCGGCAGTAGCCCGACAGGCCCATGTCGTGCGCCTTCAGTTGCTTCGCAACCTTGTCGAGGCCGACCGCCGCCACCTGGTCGCGCCACGGGCTGATCGCACGGATGCCGCGCTCGGCACACTGGTCGATGATGCGGTCCAGCGGCACTTCGGCGCCCGACTGCTTGCGCACCGTGGCCGTGTTGATCGACAGCCAGTCATGGTTCTGCGAAAAATCGCGCATGGCGGGCCTCAGCCTACAACGCCGTGCAAGGCCAGCAGCGTCTTCATGCGCCGCACCGCCAGCTCGGGCTGTTCCAGCAGGTTGGCCGCGTCGGCCAGACGGAACAGCTCGGCGAAGTGAACCAACGAGCGCGTGCTCTGCTGACCGCCGACCATGGTGAAGTGCTTCTGGTGACCGTTGAGCCAGGCCATGAACACCACGCCCGTCTTGTAGAAGCGCGTGGGCGCCGCAAAGATGTGGCGCGACAGCGGCACCGTGGGGCCGAGGATCGCGTGGAACTTCTCTGTGTCGCCCTGTGCCAATGCGCCCAGTGCCGCGCTGGCCGCGGGTGCGATGGCGTCGAAGATGCCCAGCAGCGCGTCGCTCTTGCCGTGCGTCGGCTCACTGCCGAAGCCGTCGCCCGCAATCAATTCGGCGTAGTTGAAATCGTCGCCCGTGTACATGCGCACACCCTTCGGCAGGCGGCGGCGCATCGCAATTTCCTTGTCCTTGTCGAGCAGCGAGATCTTGATGCCGTCGACCTTGTCCGGATGCGCCGCGATGATGCCGATGGCCGTGTCCATGGCCGCGTCGATGTCCTTCGTGCCCCCGGCTCCGGCTTGATCGGCACCTCTCCAATAGCCCGCCAGCGCCGGGTCGAACATGTCGCCCAGCCAGTGCAGCACCACCGGCTGCTTCGCCTGGCGCAGGATGCGGTCGTACACGCGCTCGTAGTCGGCCGGGCTCTTGGCCACGCGGGCCAGCGCGCGGCTGGCCATCACGATCAGTTTGCCGCCGAGCGCCTCGATGGCGGCCATCTGCTCTTCGTAGCCGCGAATGACGTCGTCGACGCTCTTCACCTCGTCGATGTTCAGGTGGTCGGTGCCGCAGCCCGAGGCGACCAGCGCGCCGGGCATGTCCTTGGCGGCATCGAGCGAGCGGCGGATCAGCTCGAGCGACGTGGGCCAGTCCAGGCCCATGCCGCGCTGCGCGGTGTCCATGGCTTCGGCCACGCCCAGGCCCAGCGAGAACAGGTGGCGCCGGTAGGCGATGGTGGCGTCCCAGTCGACCGCGCACTGCAGCCACGGGTCGATGGCCGCGAGCGGGTCGGCCACGACGTGCGCGGCCGAATAGACTATGCGGTTGAACTTGATGCCCGCATCGGGCCGGGCCGGCGTGGTGCCGCGCAGCGCGTAGGGCGCGAGCGTGCCGGCCGCGGTGGGGAGGGTCAGCGAAAGCGTCATGTCGGCCTCAGACCTTCAGCGTGGGCACGTCGACCCAGCGGCGGTCTTTCCACGATTCGAGCGCGGCCTCGACCAGCTGCACGCCCTTGGCGCCTTCGGGCAGCGTCCAGCGGTAGGGCGCGTCTTCGACCACGTGGCGAATGAAGTGCTCCCACTGGATCTTGAAGCCGTTGTCGTAGACCTGCGAGTCCGGAATGTCCTGCCACTGGTCGAAGAAGTTCATGGTCTGCTTCTCGTCGGGGTTCCACACCGGGCGCGGCGTGGCCACGCGCGACTGGGCGCGGCAGCTCGAAAGCCCCGCCACGGCCGAACCGTCGGTGCCGTCCACATGAAAGGTCACCAGGTCGTCGCGGCGCACGCGCGTGGCCCAGCTCATGTTGATCTGTGCGATGACCGGCTCGCCGTTGTGGCCGGTGAGCTCGCAGGTGGCGTAGGCCGCGTCGTCGGCGGTGGCCTCGTAGGGCTGGCCGGCTTCGTCCCAGCGTTTGGGAATGTGCGTGGCCCCGATGCACGACACCGACTTCACCTCGCCGAACAGGTTGTCCAGCACGTAGCGCCAGTGGCACATCATGTCCAGGATCATGCCGCCGCCGTCCTCCTTGCGGTAGTTCCAGCTCGGGCGTTGAATGGGTTGCAGGTCGCCCTCGAACACCCAGTAGCCGAACTCCAGGCGCACGCTGAGCATGCGGCCGAAGAAGCCGGCGCGGCGCAGCATGTCGAGCTTGCGCAGGCCGGGCAGAAAGAGCTTGTCTTGCACCGCGCCGTGCTTCAGACCCGAGCCTTCGGCCAGGCGCGCAATTTCCACTGCCTCGTTCAAGTTGGTGGCAATGGGCTTCTCGCAGTACACGTGCTTGCCGGCGCGGATGGCCTTGGCCAGCAGCGTGGGGCGCATCTGCGTGGTGCCGGCGTCGAAGAAGATGGTGTCGTCCTTGTTCTCCAGGGCCTTGTCCAGATCGGTGCCCCAGCGCGCGATGTTGTGCGCCTTGGCCAGCGCTTCCATCTTCTCTGCGTTGCGGCCGATGAGGATGGGGTCGGGCATCACCTTGTCACCGTTGGTCAGCGTCACGCCGCCTTGCGCGCGAATGGCGCAGATGGAGCGGATCAGATGCTGGTTCATGCCCATGCGGCCGGTGACGCCGTGCATGATGATTCCTAGACGTTGGGTGGCCATCGTTTTCTTCCTTGGGATGCGAGAGAGACAGAGAGGATCGAAGCGGTGCTTCAGTAGACGGAACGCATGGCGTTCCACGAAATGCCGGCGCCGGGTTTGCCGCTGGCAAAGCCGGGCGCGGCAACAAGCGAAGACAGGTCGAGCTGCCCTTCGCGGATGGCGAGGCGCACGGCGCCGTCGCTCAGTTCGTACAGGCCGGGGTTCGCATTCAGCAAGGCCTGCTGTTCGGCCTCGGGCGCCGCGGCCAGGCCGTTGACGTAGTGGTGGCCGTTGCGCTCCACGTGCGACAGGCCCAGCCAGGCGACCAGCGCCAGGTCTTGCTGCACGCCGATGCCGGCCTGCATGGTGAGGTCTTCGCCAGAAAGAAAGTAGCGCGGCGCGTCGCTGGCCGCATTCCATTGCGCGCAGCGCGCCGCATTGATCACCGACTTGTAGAAGCCCTTGCAGCTCTTGCTCGACACGCCCGTGTAGCCCAGCGCGCGGGCCTGCACGAAGGCGTCGAGCGTGGCGTCTGACTCATCGATGAGCAGCGGCATGCGTTTGCCCAACGCCGACACGTCGCGCTGCAGCGCCGCGTCGCGGCGAATGGGCTGCTCGACGAACGCGGTCTTCTGCGCGAGCTTCCAGAGCACGGGCGTGGACAGCATGCGGTCGAGAAAAGTGGCGAAGTCGTCGGCGTCCGCGTACTGCTCGTTGCCGTCGAGCGTCACCAATTGCGCATGGCCGTCGATGACGCGGGCGATGCGCTGGAGCCGGTCGATGTCCTGCGCGGTGTTGCCGCTCAGCTTGAGCTTGAAATGCGTGAGGCCGTAGCGGCGCACGGCCGCGGCGAGCGTGGTGGGGAGGCCGTCGGTGGGTGCATCGGGCAGCGCATCGCTGTCATCGATGGCATCGATGACATCCGCCAGGCCCACCGTGTGGCGCGCGGCAATGCGCGTGCGCGGCGATTGCTTTGCCAGGAAGCCGGGCATGTCGAAACCGGCAAGGTCGTCGGCCAGCCCGCTGCCCGCGATGTCGATGCCGCCCAGGTTGCCGCTCATGGCCGTCGCAAAGCCCACGCCGCTGTGCAGGCACAGCGCGTCGAGCAGGGCGCGGTCGATCAGCGCCGGGCCGTAGCTGGCCACCAGCGGTTGCAGGCCCTTGGCCTTGGCGCGCGACTGCAGCGCGGCGTAGTTCGATGCGAAGTGCGTCCACGCGGTCTGTGCGTCGGGCTCCGCGGTGTAGGCCTCGCGTGCGTCGCGCAAGGCAAAGCGCAGTTGCTCGAAGTTCTGTTCGTTGGTGAGCGCGGGGTTCTTGTCGAACCACTTGGGCACCATCATCTCTGCCGCGCAGCCCTCGGCCGTGCGGCCGTCGGGCAGGCGGATGCGTGCTTTCACATAGACCTGCGGGCAGGCGGTGACGGTGGCCGCGCCAAAGCGGAACGGAAGGCGCAGCGCCACGTTGCGCTCGGCAAAGCTGATTTCGTCGACGTGAAAGCGGGTCGCATCCATGGCCGGTGCCCTTCAGTGGTCCAGGATGCCCTGAGAGAAGAAATGCGCGCGCACCAGCTTCGTGTACGCGCCGAATTCGGGCGAGGCCATCATGTCCAGCGTGCGGGCGCGCGGCAGGTCGATGTCGTACACCGCCGCAATGGAGCCGGGCCGCTCGCTCATCACGATCACGCGGTCCGACAGGAAGATGGCCTCTGGAATGCTGTGGGTGATGAGCATCACCGTCTTCTTCGATGCCATCCAGATGCGCTGCAGCTCCAGGTTCATCTTCTCGCGCGTCATGGCGTCGAGCGCGCCGAAGGGCTCGTCCATCAGCAGCACCGACGGGTCGTGCAGCAGCGCACGGCAGATCGACGCGCGTTGCTGCATGCCGCCCGAGAGCTGCCACGGGTACTTGCTCTCGAAGCCCTTGAGCCCGGCCATGGTCATCAGCTCGCGTGCGCGGGTTCGCGACGCTTCCTTGGGCAGATGGCGCATTTCGGCCTGCAGCAGGATGTTGTCTTCCACGCTGCGCCAGGGCAGCAGCACCGCGCTCTGGAACACGATGCCCACGTCCTTCTGCGGCCCCACGATCGGCTTGCCCGCCAGCGTGAGGCTGCCGCCGCTGATGGGCAGCAGGCCCGCCACCATCTTCAGCAGCGTGCTCTTGCCGCAGCCCGAGGGGCCGACCACCGAGACGAACTCGCCCTGCGCAATGGCGAAGTCGAGCGGCTTGAGCGACTCGACCGGGCCGTCCTTGCTGGGGTAGATCTTCGAGACGCCGCGCGCTTCGATCAGGTTGACTTGGGACATGGAATGCGTGAGAGGTGACAGGCGAGGAGCGCGCGGGTTCTGTGGCAGCAGGCGATCAGGGCAGAAAGTCGAGCGTCACGTAGTCCTCGGGTTTGCCGCGCGTTGATGCATCCATGCCGCCGTACTGCACCAGCAGGTCGAGCGAGTCGCTCACGTTCTTCATGGTCACGCGGTACGGGCGCTGGTTGGCCGTTTCCTTGGTGTGAAAGAGCGCCACGCTCTGCTTCATGCCCACGATGAGCGTGTCGCGCACGCCGGCCTTGGGGTTGGCTTTCAGCATGGCGTCGACGGCCGCTTCAGGGCTCTTCTCGGCGGCTTCCGCGGCCTTGGTGGAGGCGCGCATGAAGCGCTTCACCAGGTCGGGGTTGTCGGTCAGCAGGTTCTTGTTGGTGATGATGCCGGAGCTGATCTGGTTCACGCCCGAGTCTGCAAAGCGGATGGGTGTCACGGGCTTGCCGGTGGCGTCCTGCAGCTTGATGGCCTGGTCCATCACATAGCCCAGCAGCAGGTCGGCCTGGCCGTTGGTGACGGCATTGAGCTTGGTCTGGCCGTCGCCCGAGACGATCTTCACCTGGTCGGGCTGGATGTTGTTGACCTTCAGGAACAGCGGCCACATCTGCGACATGGAGTCGCCAGGCGTGGTGGCCACGGTCTTGCCGATGATGTCCTTGGGCGTCTTGATGTTCTTCTCGGTGAAACCCATGACCGACATCGGGCTCACCTGAAACAGCACGCCGGTCGACTTCAGCGGCGCGCCCTTGGCGGCGGCCTTGATCATGGTGGTGACGTCGATGTAGCCGAAGGTGGCCGACTTGGCGGCCACCGCCTGCGCGGTGACGGCGGAGCCGCGGCCTTCCTGAATGTCCAGGTCGATGCCTTCCTCCGCGTAGAAGCCCTTTTCCTTGCCCAGGAAGAAGGGCGCGTGCTCGCTGTACAGATACCAGTTGAGCATCAGCGTGACCTTGTCCTTGGGCTTTTCGGCCTGCGCGTGCGCAGGTGAGATCGCGAAGGTGGCAAGGGCCGCGAGGGCCCCGCAAGCGAGCAGCGAGGGAAGCAGTTTCTTCATGGTCTTGTCTCCAGGGATTTTGTTGGTGTGCGAAGGAACCCGAAACGGGGCAACTCAGTTCGCGTGGCGCTGCGAGGCGTGCCAGGGAATCATCACGCGCTCGACCAGGTCGACGGCCACGAAAAGGATCACGCCGATGCTCGACAGCACCACCAGCGCGGCGAACATCAGAGGCAGGTCGAAGTTGCCGTTGGCCACCTGCAGCACGTAGCCGATGCCGGAGTTGGAGCCGACGAATTCACCCACCACCGCGCCCACCACGGCCAGCGTGACCGACACCTTCAGGCCGCTGAAGATCTGCGGCAGCGCTTGCGGCAGGCTGATCTTGAAGAAGGTCTGCAACCGGCTCGCGCCCATGGAGCGCGAGAGGTCGAGCATGTCGGGCTCGACCGACTTGAAGCCCATCACCGTGGACACCACCACCGGAAAGAAGCCCAGCAAAAAGGCGCTGATCACCTTCGGAAAAATGCCGAAGCCGAACCACACCACGAACAGCGGCGCGATCGCCACCTTGGGAATGCTCTGCGAGAACACCAGCAGCGGGTACACATACGACTCCACCACGCGCGAGTAGGCGATGACCATCGCCATCGGAATGCCGATGAGAATCGTCAGGCCGAAGCCGCCCAGCGTGGCGAGCGTGGTCTTCCAGCTTTCGGCCAGCAGCCGCGGCCATTCGGCCACGAGCTGCTTCACCACCTCCCACGGCGGGGGCACCAGGTAGGCCGGAATCTTGAACAGGCGAATCGCCAGGTCCCACAGCACCAGCAGCAACAGAATGAGGATGAACGGCCGCAGGGCCGGAGAGAGCAGGAGCTTGCGGAGCATGTCGGGCGGTAGCGAAAGTGGTGGCTGTGCAGGTGCTTTTCAGGCGGGCTTGCTTACTGCTGCACCGAGAGGCCCGCGGCCTTCACGAGCTGCGCGTTGCTCGCAATCTCTTCCTTGATGTAGGCGTCGAACTGCTCGGGCTTGAGCGTCCACGCGTCGGCGCCGAGCTTGGCGAAGCGCTCCTTCACCTCGGGCGAGGCCAGCGCCTTGGCCACTTCGGCGTTCAGCCGCTCGACGATGTCGCGCGGCGTCTTGGCGGGCGCCATCATTCCGATCCAGAAGTTGAACTCCGAGCCGGGCACGCCGGCCTCGGTGGTGGTGGGCACGTCGGGCAGGGCGGCGGCGCGCTTGGGTGAACCCACGGCCAGCGCCAGCAACTGGCCTTCCTTGATCTGGCCGATGACCGGCGCAATGGGCGAGAAGTAGTAGTCGACGCGGCCCGATAGCACCTCGGTCACGGCCTCGCCCGATCCCTTGAAGGGGATGTTGGTCGCATCGATCTTCGCGGCCAGCTTGAACTTTTCGGCGTTCAGGTGCGTGGCGCTGCCCTGGCCAGCGGAAGCAAAGTTCATGCTGCCCGGCTTGGCGCGCGCGGCGGCCAGCAACTGCGGCAGGGTCTTGATGTTCTTGCCGGGCGAGATCACCAGCGCGTTGGGCAGCGACGAGATGGGCGTGACGCCCGCGAAGTCGTGCACCGTGTCGAACGGCAGCTTGGCGAAGGTGGAAGGGCTGACGGTGTGCGACGACGAATGGATCATCACCGTGTAGCCGTCGGCCGCGGCGCTGGCCACCGCCTGCTGGCCTATGGTGCCGCTGGCGCCGCCGCGGTTGTCGATGACCAGCGTCTGGCCCATGCTGAGGCTCATCTTGTCGGTGATGGCGCGGGCAATGATGTCGGTGGTGCTGCCCGCTGCGAAGGGCACGATCACGCGAATCGGCTTGCTGGGGTAGCCGGCCTGCGCGGCGGCCAGGCCCGGCAAGGCCGAGAGCACGGCGGCCATGCAGGTCAGCGAGGCAAGGACGGTGGTGCGTGCAAGGTGCTTCAAGTTTTGTCTCCGCGCGGTCGGGCCGCTGTCTTGGAATTTGGGGCCGGTCAATTCACCATTGAGTGAATTAACGATTTTAGGAACGGCTGCGCCGCAGCGTCAACGGCCGCTGCCTAGTGAATACCCGGAGAGCGAAAGAGGGAGGGCGCGAGAGCACGGCCCGGAGCGGGACGCGTGCCGGTCAGCGCAGCTTGTTCAGTGCAGCACGTAGCCCAGCACCAGGTCGGTCATGTGCGAGAGGCGTTGCGCCATCGCCTTGGGCGCCCGCAGGTCGCGCCCGAAGATGGCCGACAGCGTGTGGTTGTTCGACAGGTAGAAGTAGCAGAGCGACGCGATGGAGATGTACAGCTGCACGGGGTCGACACCGGCGCGGAACAGGTTGTCTTTCTTGCCGCGCTCCAGCACGGTGTCGAGCAGTTGCACCAGCGGCGAGTTCATTTCCTGGATGCGCTCGGAGCGCTTCAGGTGCGCCGCGCCGTGCAGGTTCTCGCTGTTGAGCAGCGTGATGAACTCGGGGTGCTCCAGGTAGTAGTGCCAGGTGAACGACACCAGCTGGCGAATGGCTTCAACGGGCTCGATCTCGTCGAGGTGCAGGCGCTGCTCGGCCTCGCGGATGTCGGCATAGGTGCGCTCCAGCACCGCCAGGAACAGGTCGTCCTTGCTGCCGAAGTAGTAGTAGATGAGCCGCTTGTTGAGGCCTGCGCGCTCGGCGATGCTGTCCATGCGCGCACCGGCCAGGCCGCGCGCGGAGAACTCGTCGCGCGCGGAGGCCAGGATGGCGAGTTGCGAGCGGTCGGCGTCGCGTGAACGGGGTTCGAGGGCTTCGGCGGCTTGATCTGCCGCGGGGGGTGCGTTGCGGCGGGCGGCGCGGGGCGCAGGGTCCTTGGTGGCCTTCATGGCGCGAATTTAACCAATTGGTGAATTAACACAAGGCATGGAGAGGGCGCGCACATAATTGCCGAAGACATTTGCAGCTGAGGTTTTACTTCTCATGAGTACATCACAACCCGCGGGCCACCTGATCGTGGAGTGCCTGGTCGAACAGGGCATGCAGATCGCGTTCGGCGTGCCCGGCGAAAGCTTTCTGGCGGTGCTCGACGGCTTTCATGCGTACCGCGAGCGCGCCCGCTTCATCGTCAACCGGCAAGAGGGCGGCGCGGCCTTCATGGCCGAGGCGCACGGCAAGCTCACCGGGCGGCCGGGCGTGTGCTTCGTCACCCGCGGGCCGGGCGCGACCAATGCGTCGATCGGCGTGCACAACGCCTTTCAGGACTCCACGCCCATGGTGCTCTTCGTGGGCGACGTGGGCAGCGACTTTCGCGACCGCGAGGCCTTCCAGGAGGTCGACTACGGCAGCTTCTTCGGGCCGAGCACCAAGGGCTTTGCCAAGCGCGTGGAGCGCATCGACGACGCCAACCGCATTCCCGAGTACATCGCGCGCGCCTTCGCCACCGCCATGAATGGCCGCCCCGGCCCGGTGGTGCTGGTGCTGCCGGAGGACATGCTGCGCAGCGAGACCGCGGCGCGGCCGCTGAAGCGTGTGGAGGCCGTTCAGCCGTGGAGCGACCCCGGTGCGCTGCGCACCCTGCGCGAGCTGCTGCTGAAGTCGCAACGCCCGCTGGTGATTGCCGGCGGCGGCGGCTGGACGACGCAGGCCGCGCAGGCGCTGCAGCGCTTCGCCGAGAACTGGCGCCTGCCGGTGACGAATGCCTTCCGCTTTCAGGACACCTTCGACAACCACCATCCGCTGTACGCGGGCGACGTCGGCATCGCGATCAACCCGAAGCTCGCGCAACGCGTGAAGGACGCCGACCTGATCCTTGCCATCGGCCCGCGCCTGGGCGAGATGACCACCGGCGGCTACACGCTGCTCGAAGCACCCAAGGCCAGGCAGACGCTGGTGCACATCCATGCGAGCGCGGAAGAGCTCAACCGCGTCTATCAGGCCGACCTGGCGATCAATGCCGGCATGAGCGCCGCCGCGCGCAGCCTGGAGGTGCTGAGCGCGCCGACGACGCTGCCTTGGGAAGAATGGACGCTGCAGGCGCATGCCGACTACGAAGCCAACCTGGTGCCGCAGCCACTCGCCGGCATGCCGGCCGAGACGCCGCGCGGGGCGGTCGACATGGCGCAGGTGGTCGCGCTGCTGCAGAAGCACCTGCCTGCCGATGCGGCCATCACCAATGGCGCGGGCAACTTCGCGAGCTGGGTGCACCGCTACTTCCGCTACCACGGCCTTGCGAAGGGCGCCAAGACGCAGCTGGCACCAACCAGCGGCGCGATGGGCTATGGGGTGCCGGCCGGCATTGCGGCCAACCTGGCGACGGGGCGTGTGGCTTTCACGATTGCGGGGGACGGCGATTTTCTGATGAACGGGCAGGAGCTGGCCACGGCGTCGCAGCACGGCGGCAAGAGCATCGTCTTGCTGCTGAACAACGGCATGTTCGGCACCATCCGCATGCATCAGGAGCGCGAATACCCCGAACGCACGAGCGGCACGGCGCTGCGCAACCCCGACTTCTGCGGGCTCGCGCGCGCCTACGGCTATGCGGCGGAGCGCGTGACGGAAACGTCGCAGTTCGAGGCCGCGCTGCTGCGCGCGCTGGCGGCCGATACAGGCACGCTGATCGAGGTTCCGCTCGACCCCGAGGTGATCAGCACGCGCGGCACGCTGGCGTCGATCACGCGCGCGGCAAAGCAGGCGTTGGGCTGAGCGCCGCGCGATGACCTGCTACTTCGGCGCGCAGGGCGGGCGAGCGCAGCTCGAACACATCGAACAGGCCCAGCGCGTCGAGCGTGGGAATGAGCGCGCACAGGTCTTGGCGGGCGGCCTGCAGGTCTTCGGCCGATGCGTTCGCGTCTTCGAGGATCCGCGCGTTGGCAAGGAAGGCGCCGACCGATCCCTTGCGCAATGGGAGGCCGTTGATGACGGCGAAGTCCTGGCCGTCGGGAATGAGGTCTTGGGCTTTCATGGCGGTTCCTTGCATGGTGTGTTGAAGATGCGCTCGATGCTAGGCAGCACGGCGATTCGCGGCTTGCGGCGCGGGGCCAATCGATGCCGCCGGTGGGCCAGCCATGGCGGCTGAGGCGCCCGCCAGGCTCTGGCTAGACACACACGCGGTGCCGCGCGTCACGGCCTCGCACGCGCATCAAACCGGGCAGCTGTTCGCGCTGCGAGAAGGGCTGCAGGTCATCGAGACGCCCTCGGGCCGATGGGTGCAGCCGCCGGGGTGGATCGGCTGGATCGCACCGCGTTGCGCGCACGCGGCGCAGAGCTTTGGCGCCACGGCGGGGTGGAGCCTGCACATCGATGCGCAGTCGGCTGCGGCCTTGCCCGACGGGCCGCATGTGTTCGCCGTGACACCGCTGATCAGCGGGCTGGTGGCGCGGCTGATGTCGCTGGATGCATCCGATGCCCTGCTGGAGCCCCGCCGTGCGCGGTTGGTGGGCGTGCTGATCGACGAACTGGCGGCGAGCGGTCGGCAGTCGTTGCATCTGCCCATGCCGCACGACAAGCGCCTGGCTGCGATGGCCGCCGCGCTGTCGGACGAACCAGCGCTTGGCGACGGCATCAACGACTGGGCGAAGCGCATCGGCATGGCACGCCGCACGCTCACTCGCCGTTTTGCGGCCGAGACCGGCTTGAGCTTTGCGCAATGGCGCCAGCAGGCGCGCCTGCTCAAGGCGGTGGAATTGCTGAGCCTGAAAGAGCCGGTGACCGCGGTGGCGTTGACGGTGGGCTACAGCTCGGTGAGTGCCTTCATCGAGGCCTTCGGCAAGCACTTCGGCCGCACGCCGGCGCGCTTCTTCGAGGAAGGGGTGGCCTTGCCGCAGGCGAAAAAAAAGCCCGCATGAAGCGGGCTTTTCGACTCAGGAGCGCGAGGCCCCCGAGTGCTTACTTGACGTGCTTGCCGATCAGCGCGGCCAGTTCGAACATCGACACTTGAGCCTTGCCGAAGATTTCCTTCAGCTTGGCGTCGGCGTTGATGTTGCGCTTGTTGGCCTTGTCTTGAAGGTTGTTCTTCTTGATGTAGTCCCACAGCTTGCTCACGACAGCGGTGCGCGGCAGCGGCGTCGAGCCGACCACGGCGGCGAGTGCCGGGCTGGGGGTCAGGGCCTTCATGAACGCGGCGTTGGGCGTGCGCTTCTTGGCGGGAGCAGCCTTCTTTGCGGGAGCAGCGGCCTTCTTCGCAGGAGCAGCAGCCTTCTTTGCCGGAGCCGCAGCCTTCTTGGCGGGAGCAGCAGCCTTCTTCGCCGGAGCCGCAGCCTTCTTTGCAGGAGCAGCGACCTTCTTTGCCGGAGCCGCAGCCTTTTTCGCGGGAGCAGCAGCTTTTTTTGCCGGTGCTTTCTTTGCAGTTGCCATGGTTGATTTCCTTTTTTGGTTGAACGTTCACCAATGAAAAACTTGCGTCTCCAGTGGCATTGCGGATGCTAAAGGAGAAAAAACGCGTTTCCAAGGGAAAAAGCGCTTTTTTCATTGGGGGCTGTTGTTTTTTCAGAGGGCAGAAGGGCCCTTTTTCACGTTCGACGGCTCGGCCACGTCGCAAGCACCACACCAGCGAGCGCGAGCACGAACGCAAGCAGCTGTGGCGAAGAGAGGTTTTCATCGAGCACGAGCACGCCCACGAGGGCCGCGCTCACCGGCAGCAGCACCGCGAAAACACCCGCTTGTGCCGCTGGTACGTGGCGAAGTCCGGTCATCCAGAGCCACACCGTCCAGATGCTCGCGGCCAATGCATAGGCCACCAGCAAGGCCCACGTGCCCACGCGCACCGCGGTGAAATCGAACTGCAGCGCGAACCAGATGCCGAAGGGCATCGACAGCATGAAGCCCCACAGGTTGATGAGCGATGCGATGCGCTTGGGCCCCAGGCGCCCCGTGAGCGACTTGCCGATCACCGCATAGGCGGTCTCGCAGAGCACCGCGCAGAACACCAGCAGGTTGCCCAGCCACGGCATCGACGACTGCGTGGCGGTGGGCGATGCCGGCGCATGCGTGGGCGACAGCGCCAGCAGGCCGATGCCCAGCGCTGCGCACGCAATCGCCAGGCCGATGCGCGCGGTGATGCGCTCGCGCAGAAAGAGCCAGCTCGCCACGGCAACACACGCAGGGATCGACGCCATGATCACGCCCGCCGACACCGCGCTGGTCATGCTCACGCCGAACAGCATGCAGATCGAGAACAGGAAGTTGCCGAGGAGGGATTCGAGGAACACCAGCCAGCGTGTGTGCGCGTTCATCGGCGGCTCGTCGGGTGCGCGCCTGAGCCAGTGCGGCATGGCCAGCGCGGCAATGCCGAAGCGCAGCCATGCGAGCAGTAGCACCGGAAAAGCGGCAACGAGGGGCTTGGAGAGGGCGACGTAGCCGCCGACGAGCGACATGCTCAATGCGAGACAGCCGTAGGCCATCAGGCGGCCCGGTGGAGGTGCTGCGGAGTTCAATAGACTGAAGTTCTTGTTGTTGCGAAGAAAGCGGTTTCGATGATGCCCCACGTTTTTGTTTACGGCACGCTGCGCCGCGGTGGGCGCAACGACATCGCCCGCTACCGGCCGTTGCCTGTTTGGGTGGGCGAGGGCTCCGTCGCAGGCACGCTGCATGACCTGGGTGCGTACCCCGGTGTGGTGCTGGGCGGTGGAGGGCGGGTGAAGGGCGAGGTCTACCTTGTGGCGCCGGCAGTGGAAGCGGCGCTCGATGTGCTCGAGGAAGTGGCCGACGACGATTCGGGTGAGTACATCAAGCGGCGCGTGCGCGTGCAGGTCGACGGGCAGGAGATCGATTGCCTCGTCTACGAAATTCATCCGTCGCGCATTGCGGGCCGCAGCGTGATCGCAAGTGGGGACTGGATCGCGCATGTGGCGCGAAACAACGCACCGTTTTCACAACCGAGAGATTGATTGCGCATTGCGAAATGCTTGGCTGCTGCGCTGCAATATTTTTTCTCAATATGAGAAAAATAATTTTGCATTGAGAAATATCTCTGTAAGTTGTTGATTTAATTGGCTGAAAAATATGTCTTCTATAAGACATAAGAGTCTGTGCCCGGATTAAAGTAGCTCCACGGCCGCAGCGCCAACCTTCAACCAACCTCACGGAGTGACCATGCCCCAGACCCTCTCAGAACAACTCAGCCGCGAACAACAAGTGGCCGCCCTCGAAAAAGAGTGGGCCACCGACCCCCGCTGGAAGGGCGTCAAGCGCGGCTACAGCGCGGCCGACGTGGTGCGTCTGCGCGGCTCGTTCCCCATCGAGCACACGCTGGCCAAGCGCGGTGCTGAGAAGCTCTGGGACAAGATCAACGGCGGCTCCAAGAAGGGCTACGTGAACGCGTTCGGCGCCATCTCCGCCGGCCAGGCCATGCAGCAGGCCAAGGCCGGCCTGGAAGCGGTGTACCTGTCGGGCTGGCAAGTCGCCGCCGACGGCAACACGTCCGAGTCGATGTACCCCGACCAGTCGCTGTACGCCTACGATTCGGTGCCGACGATGGTCCGCCGCATCAACAACACCTTCCGCCGCGCCGATGAAATTCAGTGGGGCCGCGGCGTGAACCCCGGCGACAAGGAATTCATCGACTACTTCCTGCCCATCGTGGCCGACGCGGAAGCCGGTTTTGGCGGCGTGCTGAACGCCTTCGAACTGATGAAGAACATGATTTCCTCAGGCGCTGCCGGCGTGCACTTCGAAGACCAGCTGGCTGCCGTGAAGAAGTGCGGCCACATGGGCGGCAAGGTGCTCGTGCCGACGCACGAAGCCTGCGAGAAGCTGATTTCGGCACGTTTCGCCGCCGACGTGATGGGCGTGTCCACCATCGTTCTGGCCCGCACCGACGCTGAAGCCGCCAACCTGATCACGTCCGACCACGACGCCAACGACAAGCCTTTCCTGACCGGCGAGCGCACGCAAGAAGGCTTCTACCGCGTGAAGAACGGCCTGGAGCAAGCCATCAGCCGCGGCGTGGCCTACGCGCCCTACGCCGACCTGGTGTGGTGCGAAACCGGCGTGCCGGACATCGGCTTTGCCCGTGAATTCGCGCAGGCCGTGCACGCTGCCTGCCCGGGCAAGCTGCTGTCGTACAACTGCTCGCCTTCCTTCAACTGGAAGAAGAACCTCGACGACAAGCAGATCGCCTCGTTCCAGGAAGACCTGGCGGCGCTGGGCTACAAGTACCAGTTCATCACGCTGGCCGGCATCCACATCAATTGGTTCAACACCTTCCAGTTCGCCCACGCCTACGCGCGCGGCGAAGGCATGAAGCACTACGTGAACATGGTGCAGGAGCCCGAGTTCGCCGCGCGCGACAAGGGCTACACCTTCGTGTCGCACCAGCAGGAAGTGGGCGCGGGTTACTTCGACGACGTGACCACCGTGATCCAGGGCGGCTCGTCCAGCGTGAAGGCGCTGTCGGGCTCGACCGAAGAAGAACAGTTCCACTGATCCTCGCGGATCGGTCGTGTGGACAGCGGCTTCGCTGTCACCCTCGAGCCCGGCCCCGTGCCGGGCTTTTTCGTGCGCGACTGCTGCCTCAAAATGTTGCCCCGACGGTGCCAACGGGCAGCAGCTAGAATCGCGGACTCTGCACTCAACAAGAGCGAGAAAGGCATCTTGGTTATGACACCGCGAACTACTCCGCAAGGATTCAGCGGCTTTTTCTTCACTGAAGGAAAAGGCCGGTAACCCCGCGCACGCTGGTTTCTGCCAGCTCTATAACCAAGCAAAGCGCGGCATCCACCGCGCTTTTTTGTTTTTCTCCCCGAGGTTTTCACATGATCCAGATCACGCTTCCCGACAACTCGCGCCGCGAGTTCCCCGGCCCGGTTTCCGTCGCCGAGGTCGCCCAGTCCATCGGTCCCGGACTCGCCAAGATGACGGTGGCCGGCAAGGTCGACGGCAAGCTCGTCGATGCCAGCGACGTCATCGACCATGACGCCAAGCTGCAGATCATCACGCCCAAGGACGACGAGGGCCTGGAGATCATTCGCCACTCGACGGCCCACCTGGTCGGCCATGCGGTGAAGCAGCTCTACCCGACGGCCCAGATGGTGATCGGTCCCGTGATCGACGAAGGCTTCTACTACGACATCTCCTACGAGCGCCCGTTCACGCCCGAGGACATGGCCGCGATCGAAGCCCGCATGCGCGAACTGATTGCGCAGGACTACGACGTCGTGAAGAAGGTGACGCCCCGCGCCGAGGTGATCGAGGTCTTCAAGTCGCGCGGCGAAGACTACAAGCTGCGGCTGGTCGAAGACATGCCCGACGAGCAGGCCATGGGCCTGTACTACCACCAGGAATACGTCGACATGTGCCGCGGCCCGCACGTGCCGAACACGCGTTTCCTGAAAGTCTTCAAGCTCATGAAACTGGCCGGCGCCTACTGGCGCGGCGACGCAAAGAACGAGCAACTGCAGCGCATCTACGGCACGGCCTGGGCCGACAAGAAGCAGCTCGACCAGTACATCCAGCGCATCGAGGAGGCCGAGAAGCGCGACCACCGCAGGCTGGGCAAGGAACTCGACCTGTTCCACATCGACGAAGCAGCGCCGGGCCTGGTGTTCTGGCACCCCAAGGGCTGGGCGGTGTGGCAGCAGGTCGAGCAGTACATGCGCGCCATCTACCGCGACACGGGCTACTGGGAAGTGAAGGGCCCGCAGATCCTCGACAAGAGCCTGTGGGAAAAAACGGGCCACTGGCAGAACTACCGCGACAACATGTTCACGACGGAATCGGAAAAGCGCGAATACGCGCTCAAGCCGATGAACTGCCCGGGTCACGTGCTGATCTTCAAGAGCGACCTGCGCAGCTACCGCGACCTGCCGCTGCGCTACGGCGAATTCGGCCAGTGCCACCGCAACGAGCCCAGCGGCGCGCTGCACGGCATCATGCGCGTGCGCGGCTTCACGCAGGACGACGGGCACATCTTCTGCACGGAAGACCAGATCCTGGACGAGTGCATCGCGTACACGGCGCAACTGCAGAAGGTCTACGCCGACTTCGGCTTCACGGACATCCTGTACAAGGTCGCCACGCGCCCCGAGAACCGCGTGGGCTCGGACGAGTTGTGGGACAAGGCCGAGCACGCGGTGATGGAGTCGCTGCGCCGTTCGGGCGTGGACTTTGTCATTGCGCCGGGCGACGGCGCGTTCTACGGCCCGAAGATCGAGTACACGCTGCGCGACGCCATCGGCCGCCAGTGGCAGTGCGGCACGATGCAGGTCGACTTCAACACGGCAGAGCGCCTGGGCGGCGAGTACGTGACGGAATCGAGCGGCCGTGCGAACCCTGTCATGCTGCACCGCGCGATCGTCGGCAGCCTGGAGCGCTTCATCGGCATGCTGATCGAACACCACTCGGGCGCGCTGCCCGCATGGCTCGCTCCCGTGCAGGTTGCGGTGCTCAATATCAGTGAAGGACAGGCCGATTACGCTCGAGACGTGGCGAAAGCGCTGCAAAATCAAGGGCTTAGGGTTCAGCTTGACCTGCACAACGAAAAGATTACGTATAAAATACGGAAGCATTCGTTGCAAAAGCTCCCTTACATTGTCGTCGTAGGCGACAAGGAAAAGGAAGCTGGTGCCGTCGCAGTGCGCGCCCGGGGCAATCAAGACCTCGGAGCAATGTCCCTCGAATCGTTTGCACAACGGCTCGTTCAGGATGTTGCCGACAAGCGTTGATTTGCCTCTGAAACACCCCCATGTGTTTCTACGCCAGATCATGCCGCTTGTCCGCGAGGACTGCTCGGCGTTCGCTACAGATTTTGTAGCAATTTTTGAAGGATTCTGACCATCGCTACTGCATTTCGCGACCGCCGCCACCGCGAGGAACGCCAACACCGCCTGAACCGGGAAATCATGGCCCCGGAAGTCCGCCTTGTCGGCCCGGAAAACGAGCCAATGGGTGTCATGAGCCTTTCCGAGGCCCTGCGCCTGGCTGGCGAGGCCGATGTGGATCTGGTGGAGGTCGTCGCGGCGGCCAATCCGCCGGTATGCCGCCTGATCGAGTACGGAAAGTTCAAGTACCACGAACAGAAGAAGGCAGCCGAGGCGAAGTCGAAGCAAAAGGTCATCGAGGTCAAGGAAATCAAGTTCCGACCCGGTACCGACGACGGCGACTACAACATCAAGATGCGCAACATCAAGCGCTTTCTTGAGGATGGCGACAAATGCAAGATCACGCTGCGCTTTCGCGGCCGCGAGATCACGCACCAGGAGCTTGGCTTGGCGCTGTTGCAGCGCATTCGTGATGAACTGGGCGACCTGATCATGGTCGAGCAGTTCCCCAAGCTCGAAGGCCGGCAAATGATCATGATGATCGCGCCGGGCCGCAAGAAAGTGGGCGGCGGTGCGCCAAAGCCGGCGGCAGATGCTGCCGCGCCGGCTGCTTCGCCCGCGACTGCCTGAGTCGGGTTTGCAGTAGACGAGGTTTGAAGGGATTTCGCCGCTGCCGGTGCTTCGCAAGAAGCGCGGGCAGGGGCGAGATAAAGAAGTGTCTCGGGGCCAACAAGTCCGTGGAGCATCCATGGCGCCTCACGAGCACAAACTAAAGGAGCATTTACATGCCCAAAATGAAGACCAAGAGCAGCGCGAAAAAACGTTTCCGCGTTCGTCCCGGTGGCACCGTCAAGCGCGGTCAAGCCTTCAAGCGTCACATCTTGACGAAGAAGACCACCAAGAACAAGCGTCACCTCCGTGGTGCAGTCGCAGTGCATGAAACCAACATGGTTTCTGTCGCCGCCATGCTGCCCGGCCGTGGCATTTAATTCAGACGAACAAGGAGAAAATACATGCCTCGCGTCAAACGTGGTGTAACGGCTCGCGCCCGCCACAAAAAAGTTCTCGCACTCGCCAAGGGTTTTCGCGGTCGCCGCGGTAATGTCTTCCGCGTCGCCAAACAGGCGGTGATGAAGGCGGGCCAATACGCCTACCGTGACCGCCGTACCAAGAAGCGCGTTTTCCGTCAGTTGTGGATTGCGCGTATCAACGCCGCCTCGCGTGAACTGGGCCTGACCTACAGCCAGTTCGCCAACGGTATCCGCAAGGCCGGTATCGAGATCGACCGCAAGATGCTGGCGGACATCGCCGTGCACGACAAGGCCGCTTTTGCCGGCATCGTGGAGCAGGTCAAGGCCAAGCTGGCTGCTTGATTCTGCACAGCAGGCTGCTGCCTTCGGGCAGCTTCCTGCGCCCACGGCTCAAGGGCTGGCGCTTGAAAAGGCTCCAGCTCTTTTTTATTTCCCCTCGAAGATTTTTGTTGCTATGAACGAGTTGGACTCCCTGGTCGACACCGCACGCGCCGCTTTCGCCGAAGCGAAAACGCCCGCCGAGCTCGAAAACGCCAAGGCACAGTTCCTTGGCAAGTCGGGCCGCATCACCGAGTTGATGAAGGGCATGGCCGCGCTGAGTGTCGAAGAGAAGAAGTCCCGCGGCGCCGCCATCAACGTCGGCAAGCAGGCCATCGAGGCCGCCTTGACCGAGCGCCGCCAGCAACTCGCCGACGAAGAGCTCTCATTGCAACTGCGAGCCGAAGCGCTCGACGTAAGCCTGCCCGGCCGTCGCCGCATTTCGGGCGGCCTGCACCCCGTGAGCCGCACGCTGGAGCGCATCGAGGAAATCTTCTCGAGCATGGGCTTCGATGTGGCCGACGGCCCCGAGATCGAGAGCGACTGGCACAGCTTCACCTCGCTGAACAACCCGCCGAACCATCCTGCGCGTTCGATGCAGGACACGTTTTACGTCGACCTCAACGGCGACGACGGCATTCCCTACAACCTGCGTCCGCACACCAGCCCGATGCAGGTGCGCTATGCGCATCAGCACATCAAGAAGTACGCGGCCGAATTCGCCGCTGCTGCCGCCGACACCACCGGCACCGTCAAGGCGCCCGAGATCCGCGTGATCGCACCTGGCCGCACCTACCGTGTCGACAGCGACGCCACCCACTCGCCCATGTTCCATCAGTGCGAAGGCCTGTGGCTCGGCGAGAACGTGAGCTTCAAGGATCTGAAGGTCGTCTTCACCGACTTCTGCCGCACCTTCTTCGAGCGCGACGACCTCGTCCTGCGCTTCCGCCCGAGCTTCTTTCCGTTCACCGAGCCAAGCGCCGAAATCGACATCCAGTTCGCGAGCGGCCCGCTGGCCGGCCGTTGGCTCGAGGTGTCCGGTGCCGGCCAGGTGCATCCGAACGTGGTGCGCAACATGGGCCTGGACCCTGAGCGCTACATCGGCTTCGCCTTCGGCATGGGCCCCGACCGGCTCACCATGCTGCGCTATGGCGTGAACGACCTGCGCCTGTTCTTCGACGGCGACCTGCGTTTTCTCTCGCAGTTCCAGTAAGCCCTTATCCCTAGAAAAACCAGATCGAGATCGAAGAGATGCAATTCCCGGAATCCTGGCTGCGCGAGTTCTGCAACCCGCCCCTCGACAGCGCCGCACTGGCCGAAACGCTCACCATGGGCGGCTTCGAAGTCGAAGAGCGCCGCCCGGTGGCGCCGCCTTTCACGCGCATCGTGGTCGGCGAAATCAAGGAAGCGGCGCAGCACCCCAACGCCGATCGCCTGCGCGTGTGCCAGGTCGATGTGGGGCAGGGTGCCTTGCTGAACATCGTGTGCGGCGCGCCCAATGCGCGCGTCGGCATCAAGGTGCCTTGCGCACTGGTTGGCGCCGAACTGCCCCCGGGTGAAGACGGCAAGCCGTTCCTCATCAAGCTCGGCCAGTTGCGTGGCGTCGAGAGCCAGGGCATGCTGTGCTCGGCACGCGAACTGCACCTGAGCGAAGACCATGGCGGCCTGCTCGAGCTCGCGGCCGATGCACCCATCGGCGCCGACGTGCGCGATGTGCTCAAGCTCGACGACGCGCTGCTCACGCTCAAGCTCACGCCGAACCTGGCGCACGGCCTGAGCGTCTATGGCGTGGCGCGCGAGTTGTCCGCCCTCACCGGCGCGCCGCTCAAGACGCCAGCCATCGCCACGGTGGCGACCGCGTTCAACGACGTGCTGCTCGTGAAGGTGGAAGCGCCCGAACTCTGCGGCCGGTTCTCGGGCCGCATCATGCGCGGCGTGAACACCCAGGTGAGCACGCCCGCATGGATGGTCGAGCGCCTCGCGCGTTGCGGCCAGCGCAGCGTGACGCCGCTGGTCGACATCTCGAACTACGTGATGTTCGAGTACGGCCAGCCGACGCACATCTTCGACCTGGACAAGATCCACGGCGGCCTCACGGTGCGCTGGGGCAAGGCGGGCGAACAGCTCAAGCTGCTGAACGGCACGACCATCTCGGTAGACGACAAGGTCGGCGTGATTGCCGACGACCGCGAGGTCGAGTCGCTCGCCGGCATCATGGGCGGCGACGCCACCTCGGTGTCCGACGACACGCGCAACATCTATGTCGAAGCCGCCTTCTGGTGGCCCGAGGCCGTGCAAGGCCGTTCGCGCCGCTTCAATTTCTCCACCGATGCGGGCCACCGCTACGAGCGCGGTGTCGATCCGAGCCGCACGGTGCAGATCATCGAGCGCATCGCGCAACTGATCATCGAGATCTGCGGCGGCGAAGCTGGCGCCATGGACGACCAGACGCTGCACGTGCCCGCAGCCGTGCCTGTCACGCTGCGCGTGGCGCGTGCGGCGCGCGTCATCGGCATGCCGCTGACCCAGGCGCAGTGCGCCGATGCGCTGAACCGCCTCGGCTTTGCCATCGTCGAAGGCGAGGGCACCCTGACCGTGACCCCGCCGCCGCACCGCTTCGATCTGTTGATCGAAGAAGACCTGATTGAAGAAGTCGCGCGCCTGATCGGCTTCAACAACCTGCCGACCACGGCGCCGCTTGCGCCCATCACCGCCCGCGTGCGGCCCGAGGCGCAACGCAGCCGCTTTGCGGTGCGCCGCAGCCTGGCCGCGCTGGGCTATCAGGAAACGATCAACTTCAGCTTTGTCGAAGCCCATTGGGAGCAGGACCTTGCCGGCAACGCCAACCCGATCAAGCTGCTGAACCCGATTGCCAGCCAGATGAGCGTGATGCGCTCGTCGCTGCTCGGTTCGCTGATGCAGGTGCTCAAGTTCAACCTCGACCGCAAGGCGCCGCGCGTGCGCGTGTTCGAGGCCGGCCGCGTGTTCCTGCGCGACGACAGTGTGGCAACGACCGACAGCACCGTGCGCGGTGTGAACCAGCCGATGCGCGTTGCGGGCCTGGCCTGGGGCGACGCCGATGAATCGCGTTGGGACGGCAAGTCGCAACGCGTCGATTTTTACGACATGAAGGGCGACGTCGAAGCACTGCTGGCGCCCGTGGTGCCAACCTTCGATGTGGCCGAGCATCCGGCGCTGCACCCCGGGCGTTCGGCGCGCGTGCTGGTCGATGGCAAGGCCATTGGCTTCGTCGGCGAACTGCATCCGCGCTGGCGCCAGAAATGGGACTTCTCGCAGGCGCCCGTGCTGTTCGAGCTGGACCTTGACGCGGTGACCGCGCGCTCCGTTCCGGTGGCCAAGGCCGTGCCCAAGCACCAGGCCGTGGAGCGCGACATTGCCGTGGTCGTGGCCGAGGCCGTCACGCATGACGCGCTCATGCAGACCATCCGCGCGGCCAGCGCGACACAAGGGCTTCTGCGACACGCCGCGCTGTTCGACATCTACCGTCCGCAAGCGCTGCGCGACGGCGCGGTGGCCGCACCAGGAGCCTTGGCGCAGGGTGAGAAGAGCATGGCGGTGCGCCTGAGTTTTCAGAGCGACAGCGCCACGCTGACGGACGAGCAGGTCGAGCCCGCCGTGCGTGCCATCGTCGAACAATTGGGCGCCACGCTCGGCGGCCGTTTGAGGGGTTGATGAGAATGAACGCTGCCGAATTCACGCTCGAGGCCCTCGAGACGCCTGCGCTCACCAAGGCGCATCTGGCCGATCTGCTGTTCGAACAGATCGGCTTGAACAAGCGTGAGTCCAAGGACATGGTCGAAGCGTTCTTCGAGCTTGTGGCGGGCAGCCTCATCGAAGGCACGGACGTGAAGATCTCCGGCTTCGGCAACTTCCAGATTCGCGTGAAGGCGCCGCGGCCGGGCCGCAATCCGCGCACCGGCGAGGCCATTCCCATCGGTGAGCGCCGCGTGGCCACGTTCCATGCGAGCGCGAAACTGAAGGAGCAGATCCACGGAAGCATCGACCAGGGCAGCGCGTCCGAGGTCGAGTGGAGCCTGGGCGCGGAATAGTGCTTGGTGCTGTGCGCCTGCGTGGAGTAATCTCTAAGGTTTCCCGCGCACAGTCTTGATTTCAATGGAGAAAACGCTCCCGCCGATTCCTGTCAAACGCTACTTCACCATCGGTGAGGTGGGCGAACTCTGCGGCGTCAAGCCGCATGTGCTGCGTTACTGGGAGCAGGAGTTCACGCAACTTCGACCCATGAAGCGGCGCGGCAACCGCCGCTACTACCAGCACCACGAGGTGCTCATGATTCGCCGTATCCGCGACCTGCTCTACGACCAGGGCTTCACGATCAGTGGCGCGCGCAACAAGCTGCAGGAACTGGTGCAGGGTGAGCGCGACCGCCGCAAGTCGGGCGAGGTGCCGCTCGAAGGCATGGAGGCCATCGAGATCGACCAGGAAGAATTCGATGCTGCCGTCGTGCAGAGCGCGCCCGAGTCGGCGACCCATGCGGCGGCTGCAAAAACCGTGGATCTTTCGCAGCTGTTGCACCTTCGCCGCGAACTCTTTGAAATTCGTGAGCTGCTGACGGTTGGACACTGAATTTAGAGCGCTATAATCGAGAGCTTCGGTGTGTGGCGCAGCCTGGTAGCGCACTTGCATGGGGTGCAAGGGGTCGAAGGTTCGAATCCTTTCACACCGACCAAATCAGTAGATAGAACGACGGCTTAAGCTCACAAGGCTTAGGCCGTTTTTCTTTGTCGCTCCCGTTTTTTGACAAGCCTGAAGCGACGCCATTGCGCCGTCGCCGTCGCCGTCGCCGCGGCCTTCGATTGTGGCCGTGTCCCGCGATGCCGGCTCGCGCAAAAGCCCGGCTTCATCCAACACCCTTGCAGACTTCATGTTGGCTTCACTCCGCCCGACCACACTGCCTTTCGACAGCGGCCGGCGATGGTAGAGGGTGAGGGCGGGCAAGCCCGCCCAGGGAGGCATCCTCGATGCTGGCGGCTGTCACCTTTCACGCGCTGGCCAATCAGCCGCCTTCAACGATCCCTGCTGCGAGCGTCGCCCCAGCGCCCTGCGAGCGCCCACGAAAAAGCCCGCACGAGGCGGGCTTTGGAATGTGGTCGTGAACTCTTACGCGGTCCACGCTACGGCAAATATTCATCTGCGGAAGTTGCTTGTTGTTTTTCTCGTCGTAGCAACTTCGACGCGCCGGTATGAGATTCGGCTTGCCTGGCCAGGCAACGCCCAGTATTTCTGAGCAGCCTTCGATTATAGCAGTGTATTCGGGCTATATGGTTTTTCTACGGGTTGCCTGATCGCGATGCGGCCCCGTTGCATCGCTGTGGAGACACCGACCGGCGTCTGGCGTTGCGCCGAACCCTGCGCGCGGGGCGCTGGCACTGCGACGGCGCAAGGCCGGGTTGCGGCGCTCTTGCGGCGTGATCGCGATCAGTTTCGTTATCGCGATCACGCTCGGATCGCACGACGGCAAGCATGCTCATCAGGATCGCGCCTGCGGCAAGTCCCATGACAAAAGCGAATGCGACGAAAGAAGGCTGCGGTATGGCCATTGCGTAGCAACGCCGCAACCCGCGCATCGGTTTACGACTGTTTACATCGCAACAGGACGCTGGTGCTCATTCCTGCCGAAGATCATCCTTGCTGGCGCGCGCCGCTCGCGCTTCGTCCACTGTGTGGGCGGAGACCAGATGCTGTTGCTTGCACACCGAGCAACGGTAGTGCAGGCGCCCTGGAAACAGGCGCATCCATGCGCTTCGCGGTACGCGTTGCAGGTACTCGGAGCCGCATGCACAAAGAGAGAAAAGGTTCGCCATCGAGTCATTGGGTTGCGCACTCTGACCTTCCCCTGCCGCGCTCTGGTGGCGCTTCGGCATCCTGCGGTGCAATGACGCAATTGTTTCCAATGACTACTAAATTAGCACTCCCCAGTTCACGGTATTCGCAGAAGCCTTATGACAAGGCGCCGCAACCGAGAGTGCTGGTTTTGACTTACTTTCGTCTTCTGCCGGTATTTATGCCGAAAAGCCACGCATTTGCAAAAAAGTACCGAATCGAAAGCACTTTAGCTGCCGAATTGAGACGCCCGGTCAAGTCCGTCGGCGGGGGCCTCACAATATTTGTGAATGCGGCGCAAACAGCCGCACAGATTCACAGATCGCTCCCGTCATGTACTTGCATCCCCTTATCGCCCAGTTGCCGCAGAAAGAGCGCGTGGCATTGGTTCAGCGCAGCGAACTTCGCTCTTATCGGCGCAACGAGACCCTGCTGACCGTCGGCGAGTGGACGAACCATGTTTACTGCGTTGCCGGCGGCCTGCTGCGCGTGGTGGCGCCCGGCAAGGGCAGCACCTCGGACGTCACCACCGACTTCATCCGCCGGGACGATTTCTTCCTCAGCCCGTCCTTCAGCGAAGACAGCTTCCAGGCCTCGCAGACGCTCGTCGCAGCCTTGCCTTCGTCGACCTATCTGGTGCCCATTTCGGTCATGCGCAACCTGTGCGCGGCCTACCCCAACGTGGCGCTCTGCCTGCTCGGCATGGCCTTGAAACGCATGGCGTCGATGCGCGGCCAGCTGCAGCGCATTTCGTCGCTGTCGTCCGAAGACCTGGTGACACGCGTGCTGCGCCAGCTCACCTACCTGGCGCCCGCAGGCACGGGCACCAGCGGCTACGACAAGCGCATCACCCAATCGGTGATCGCCTCTTATTCGGGGCTGTCGCGCGAGGTGGTGAACAAGACCATGCGCGACCTGGAAAGCCGCGGCCTCGTACGGCGCGAAGAAGACGGCGTGCACGTCAGCGCCGAGTTTGCGTCCACCGATTTGGCGAGCTTCGAGACCATGACACCGATGCCCATCTGATCGGGCGGGTACGCCATCGCTTGCCGGCACGCCACGCTGCACCACCCGGTGCCGATACGCAGTTCCATTCTGGCTATCCCTCGCATGAAGATTGCCAAACCCCGCGCGATGCCGGCTGCGGCACCATCGAGGTTCGTTCACCCACACGCATTGGAGAAGCTCATGAAAACACTCAGGCAAGTCATCGGCGGCGCCATTTCGCTCGCAGGTGTCGCGGTGCTGGTGACGCAGCACCTGTAGCACAAAGCGCCTGCTCGGCCGCTGACGCGCCTGGATTCCTTGCACCAGATCGCGCGACATCAGCCGCACTTCTTCACGCGGTTGCGCTGAAATCTTTTGTAGTCTGTGTTGACAAATGTGAACTGGCACACATTCACGGCCCGAAAGCCGAAGCCAAGAACTACTGCTATCCGTAGTATTCATTTTGTTTCATGAATGTCTGCGGAGCTTGCACGTGATGGCCGACCGATCCTCGTTCTACCCAAGAACGCGCGAGCCGCTGAATGCGGTTCGCGGGTCTGCCGCGCGCATGCGCGGCCCCGCCGAGTCGGAGGCCACACCCATGCCGCTCTCCTAGCTCCAGAGACGCCGACGCAGGTCTTGTCCAAGCCCGTGCGCCTACCCTCCGCGACCTGAACGTCGCTCGCCGATTCCCCCAAAAGGGGACCCCGGCAGGGGCCGGCCTTCACAAGGCAGGTGATTTTCAAAGAACCGCTTCGAACCTGCGCCCAGCGCGGGGTGGAGAGCCGTTGCCGCACGCGATGCGACAGCGCTTCTGCATGACGGAGTTCGAGCAACCCGATTTTTCCCCCGAGGATGCAATGGCCGCTCTCTCATCACCGACCTTCTGGCCCACCGGCGCCTGCCGGTCCGCCGCCTCGATGCACCGTGCGCCGGCGGGCAGCCGTGCACACGCCCCAGAGCATGCCGATCGCGCTTCGCGGGGCGAACTGCTGGCCCGGGCCGATGTCGAGGCCGCTCCGCCCGCCGCGCCGTGCCGTGCCTGCGCCTACGTGTTCATCGCCAACCTGCCGCACCTGGTGGAGGCCTACGGGCAGGACTTCGCATCCGCCGCCAGCCTGGAAGTGCAGCGCCGCCTGTGCGCGCACTTTCTCACCTCGGCCAGCGCCGACATGGCCCGGCTGCGCGACGACTGCTTCCTGCTGTGGGCTAACGACGCCTTCGTGTGCGGCGCGAGCGACATCGCCGACATGCCGCGCGAGGTGCGCAGCGCCAGCCGCCCCATCGAGACCTTGCTGGCCGTGCTCGGTGCCGAACCGGTGCGCGCCAACGGCATGGCCGCGCTGGTGCAGTTGCATGCCGACTGGATCGAGGTGCGCTCGCCCGGGCAACTCGGCACGTCGGAGATCGAACTCACGCTCTGGACCGCGCAGCCTTTTCCGGACTTTCGCGAAAGCCGTGCGGACGGCGGCTCGCAGCGCTACCGCGCCGACATGGACGTTGCCGTGCGCGTGAGCGAGGCGCTGCGCGCCGAGGAGCTGTCCTTTGCCTGGCAGCCCGTGGTGCACGCCGGCACCCACGCCGGCACCTTGGTCGGCAACCACACGGGCACTCTCTACCGCGCCGGGCGTGCACGCCTGGCACCCACCCGCGGCGCGCCCGCGTCGCTCACGCCCGAGGTGTTCATGCCCTGCCTGCAGCGCCTGGGCCTGGCGCGAGCGTTCGACCGCGTCGCCGTGCGTCAGGCGCTGGCCGCGCTGCGGCTTCAAGGCGCCGCGCACATCGGCGTGAGCATCTCCGCGCAGAGCATCAGGCTCGACCACTGGTGGGCCTCCATGCTCGCCGCGCTCGACGACGAGCCCGCGCTCGCCTCGCGCCTGGTGATCGAGATCACCGGCAGCGCCGCGCTGCCCGACCTCGAGGCCGCGCGCGACTTCTGCGTGCAGATGCAGCTGCGCGGCTGCCGCATAGCGCTGCGCGACTTCGGCGGCGGCGGCGACAACCTGGCCGCGGTGCAGGCCTGCGGCCCCGACATCGTGAAGCTCGACGCGTCCTTTCTGCGCCGTGCCCGCGACGGCGCCTTCGGGCGCGACTGCCTGCGCGGCATGGTCGCGCTGTGCGCCCACTTCGCCTCGCACGTGGTGGTCGACGGCGTGGAGCGCGAAGACGACGTGCAAGTGGCCGCGCATGCCGGCGCCCAATGGCTGCAGGGCTACGGCGTGCGCGGCACCGAACGCTCCGCCTACACCCAGCACGGCACCGACATGCGCCAGGGCACGCCCCATTGCATGCCCCATCCCTTAGAGAAACCATGAGCCTTCCGCCCGACTTGCAAATGCGCCTGGTGCACCTGACCACCGACCTGCTGCAGCTGCAGCGCTCGGTGCAGGAGCTGCTCCAGCACTGCGCCGCGACCCAGGCCGGTGCCGCGCCGGACGACTTCATCGCAACCGCTCAATACCTTGCGCTGGAAGCCGCCCTGCATACGCCGGACCCGTCGCTGCCGCGCTTGCGCGGCCGCAGAAAGAGAGCGCCGAATTGCTGAGGTGGCGCGCACCTGCCGAGCGTAAAGTCATTCGCGGTGCGTTTGTGATCATTGCCTGACGGCTGTCCGTCGCTGCGAGCATCTGTGTACCTGCATCCCCTCATCGCCAATGTGTCGAAGGCCGAACGCCTGGCACTGGTCCAGTGCAGCGAGTTGCGCTCCTACAGGCGCAACGAAACGGTGCTTGCCGCCGACGACTGGACCGACCGCGTCTACTGCGTGGCCAGCGGCCTGCTGCGCGTGGTGGCGCACGGCAAGGGCAGCCCCCAGCCCAGCGACGTCACCACCGACTTCATCCGCCAGGACGACTTCTTTCTGGGACCCTCTCTCAGCGAGGACAACTACCAGGCCCCGCAGACACTGGTGGCGGCCCTGCCTTCGGCGGTGTATCTGGTTCCGGTGGCCGAGATCCGCAGGCTCTGCGCCTCGTACCCCGAAGTGGCCATCGGCCTGCTCGGGCTTGCCATGAAGCGCATGAGCGTCATGCGCGGCCAGTTGCGCCGTATCTCCGCGCTGTCGGCCGAAGACCTGGTGAGCCGCGTGCTGCACCAGCTCACGCTGCTAGCCCCGGCAAGCACCGGTGCCTACGACAAGCGCATCACCCAGTCGGTGATCGCCTCCTACTCGGGCCTGTCGCGCGAGGTGGTCAACAAGACCATGCGCGACATGGAGCACCGCGGCCTGGTGCGGCGCGACGACACCGGCGTGCACGTGCCGGCCGACTTCGCCGTCAGCGACTTCGGCGGGCTGCTGCCCATGGACCAGGGCCTGGCCCACGCCGAGCCGCAGCAGCACGATCCGCTGTACCCCCCGAACCTGCTCGAACCGACGCCGCGCCCGCGCGCCTGATGGCACCGCCGGCCCACGGGGCGCAGCCGTTGCCGCACGGTGCACGCCGTTCAGCCGAAGGTGAACACATGGGCCTGCGCGCCCGCGTCGAGAAACTCGATCTCGAACAGCCGCTCGGCAGGGCTCGATGCCTGGCGCACCAGCTGGTACAGCCGCTGCGCGTCGACCGTGCCGTTGCCCTGCGCGTCGGTGTCCGCGCCGTGGTCCGCCAGCGGCGGCTGGCCGTCGACGCGCACCTTGAAGCGCACCGGCTTGCCGTCGGCCGACGGCCCCAGCACCAGGTGCAGATCGCGCGCATGAAAGCGGTAGACGATGCGCCCGCCGGCCCGCGCCAGCACCGCGCCTTCGGCGCCCACCGTCCATTCGCCGGTCAGCGCCCACTGGTGGGTGCGCAGCGTGGCGGGCGCCTGGTACACCCGGGCCCGGTCGTTCGCCAGGCCGCCGGGCGACGCGAAGCCGTGCGCGCGCTCGTAGCCCAGGTAGGTTTCACCCGACAGGGCGGGCACCGCGGCGGCGGCGGCCTGCGTGCCCTGACCCTCGGGTGCCACCGGGCGGCCCGCCAGGGTGGGGTGCCCGGCTTCGGCCAGCAGTTGCCGAATGACCTGCTCCGACTTCTCGTACTGGCCCTCGCCGAACTGGTGATGGCGAACGCGCCCTTGCGCGTCGATGAAGTACAGCGCCGGCCAGTACTGGTTGCCGAACGCGCGCCAGATGGCGTAGTTGCTGTCCACCGCCACCGGAAAGCCCACGCCCAGGTCCTTGATGGCGCGGCGCACATTGGCCGGCTGCTTCTCGAAGGCGAACTCCGGCGTGTGCACGCCCACCACCACCAGGCCCGCGTCCTTGTACTTCTCGGCCCAGGCGCGCACGTAGGGCAGGGCGCGCAGGCAGTTGATGCAGGAGTAGGTCCAGAAGTCGACCAGCACCACCTTGCCGCGCAGGCCGGCGGGCGTGAGCGGGCCGGCGTTGATCCACTCGGTAGCGCCGGTGAGTGGCGCGAAGCCGCCTTCGTCGGGCAGCGAGAGCGTGGGAGCGGGAGCGGGAGCGGGAGCGGGAGCAGGAGCGGCCACATCCGGCGCAGCGGTCCGCACCAACCCCGACGTATCGATGCCCGCTTGCGGCCGCGGCCGCTTCGTGTCGACCCTGTCCACCAGCGCCTTTTCCAGCGCGGAGGTGGAGCCGAAGGACACGCGGCTCAGCAGCCCCGTGTCCAGCCCCAGCGCAATGGCGCTCACGCCGGCCAGCACCGCTACCCCCGCCGCGCGCCGCACCCATTCGCCGGTGTGCAGCGAGCCCTTCATCAACGCAAACAGCCGCCCGCCGAACAGCAGCGCCGCCGCCAGCGAAGTGCACGCGCCCGCCGCATACGCCAGCAGCAGCAGCGAGGTGCCGATGCTCGCGCCGTTCAGTGCCGCCCCCGTCAGGATCAGCCCGAGGATCGGCCCCGCGCAGGGCGCCCACAGCAGCCCCGTGCCCACGCCCAGCAGCAGCGGCGACAACACCGATGCGCCCGCCGGCGGCGCCTGCCCCGACAAGCGCTCCCCCAGCGCCACCAGCGGCCGGCTCAACCGGTCGGCCACCGACGGAAACAGCAGCGTCACGCCGAACACCGCCAGCAGCGCGATGGCGGCGTTGCGCCCGTATGCGTTCAGCGCGACCACCCAGGCGCCACCCACCGCCGCCAGCGTGGCGATGGCGGCAAAGGCCAGCGCCATGCCCGCCAGCATCGGCAGGCCGTGCGAGCGAAAGGGCCGGTCGGCGCGTGCGAACACGAAGGGCAGCACGGGCAGGATGCACGGGCTCAGGATGGTGAGCACACCGCCCAGATAGGCAACGAGCAGGAGAAGCATGGTGGCGGTCTCGGTGAGTAAAGAAGACGTGGAACAGATGAAGGAACAGACGAGCAGGGGCTTCACGGCCTCGCCGTGCGAGCCGCTTCGGTCCATCGACAGTGAAGGCGGGCCCGCTCAGCCCGGTGGTGCGGCGCCGATGGGCATCGTCAGCCGGGCCTCCAGCCCGCCTTCGCTGCGGTTGCGCAGCGCCAGTTGCGCGCCCATCGCCGTCGCGAGCTGGTGCGCAATGGCCAGGCCCAGGCCCGTGCCGCCGGTGCTGCGGTTGCGCGAAGCCTCCACGCGGTAGAACGGCTTGAGCACGTGGTCAAGTTCTTCCGGCGGAATGCCGGGGCCGTTGTCGACCACGGCCACCACCAGCCGGCCGGCGTCGGCATGCACCTGCAGGCGCACGTCGTCGCCGAACTTCAGCGCGTTGTCGATCAGGTTCATCACGATGCGGCGCAACGCGTTCGGCCGCGTCACGATGGGCGCGCCCGTGCGGCCTTCCAGCCGCACCTGCTGCCCTGCGTCTTCGTAGTCGGCCAGCATGCTTTCGAACAGCGCGTCGGCGTCGATGCGGCAGGGCGGCTCGCTGGTGCCGTGCAGCGTGCGCGCATAGGTCACGCCTTCGCGCACCAGCGCATGCATCTCGTCCAGGTCCTGGCGGAACTTGTGGCGCTCTGGCGCGCTGTCCATCAGTTCGGTGCGCAGCCGCATGCGGGTGATGGGCGTCTGCAGGTCGTGCGAGATGGCCGCCAGAATTTCGACCCGCTCGGCCATGTAGCCCGCAATGCGCTTCTGCATTGCATTGAAGGCGCGCGCCGCGTGCTTCACCTCGGTGGGGCCTTCCTCGGCCAGCGGCCGGCCCTTCAGGTCGGGCCCCAGCTCGTCGGCCGCGTCGGCCAGTTGCGCCAGCGGCCGCGTCACCAGCCGCACCGCATACCAGGCGCACACCGCCAGCACCAGCAACTGCACCCCCAGCAGCCACATCACCCAGCTCGACACCGGCATGTCGGCCCGGCGCGCATGCACCAGCAGGCTGGAGCCGTCGGACAGGCGCACCTGGATCTGCAGCGCCAGCGGCGCCCGCGCCACCTGTGCCACCTTCACCGTCTGGAACGGGCGCATGGCGTCGGCGATGGTGGTGGCGAACTGCTTCGACGTGGGCGTGTCCGGCGGCATGCCCTGCGCGGTGCCGCCCAGAGAAAAGCGGTAGTTGCGCCGCTCCAGCCGCGCCAGCCAGGCCTCGCGCTCGCCGGCGGGCAGGCGGTCGAGGATGGCGACCGAGCTGGCGATGTCGCGCTCGATGCCCGTCATCATCAGCTCGCGCATCGCCAGGCCGCGCTCGTAGCCGATGGCCGCGAAGGTCAGCACCTGCGCGATCGCCAGGCCGATGACGATGATCAGCGTGACCCGCGAGAACAGCGTGCGCGGAATCAGGCGGCGCAGGCCTCGCGGGGCGGCGAAGGCTGGGGGCGGGGAGAGGCTGGCGGCGGTGGGCATGGCTGGGTTATAGACCCGGCCCCGGCCCCGCGGCCACTTGTTTGTATTGCAGTGTGTGGGGCCGCGGTGTTCGACATAGAACATTACCCGGCGCGGCCTGCGCGGCGCCTTTGCTGCATATCTTCATCTCGTCACCGCGCCGTCGCGCCATGCTGCCTGCCGCGCAACGTACTGTGGCCGCGCGCCGCGCCGGATACACAGGCATACAAACCCGCTTGCCCGGTGCGCCAGCGGGGCTACATTGCGGCTTGCGCAGCACTGCAAGCCACACGGCAAGGCCATGAACCTCAAGAACTCCGACCACATCCTCATCGTCGACGACGACCGGGAAATCCGCGAGCTGCTCAGCACCTACCTGGTCAAGAACGGCCTGCGCGTGGTGGCGGTGCCCACGGGGCGGCACATGCGTGCGGCGCTGGAGGCGTCGGGCCCGTTCGATCTGATCATTCTTGACCTGATGTTGCCGGGCGAAGACGGCCTCACGCTGTGCCGCGACTTGCGTACTGGCAAGTACAAGGCCACGCCCATCCTGATGCTGACGGCGCGCAGTGAAGAGGCGGACCGCATCCTTGGCCTGGAGATGGGGGCGGACGACTATCTGGCCAAGCCGTTCTCCGCGCGCGAGTTGTTGGCGCGCATGCGTTCGGTGTTGCGCCGCACGCGCATGTTGCCGCCGAACATGCGGTCGACGGAGTCGGCGACGCTGTTGGCCTTCGGTGATTGGCAGGTGGACACCACGGCGCGCCATTTGTTGGACGACAGTGGTGTGATGGTGGCGCTCAGTGGTGCGGAGTACCGGCTGTTGCGCGTGTTTCTGGACCACCCGCAGAAGGTGTTGAGCCGTGACCAGTTGCTCAGTCTCACGCAGGGGCGCGAGGCTGAGTTGTTCGAGCGTTCCATCGACTTGCTGGTGAGCCGTTTGCGTCAGCGTCTGCGGGACGATGCGCGCGAGCCGCGGTACATCAAGACGGTGCGCAGTGAGGGCTATGTATTTGCTTCGTCTGTCGAGGCTGTTGATTGACGCTGTCTTGAATTGACGCGGCTTGTGATGCATTGGCAGTTGAGCGGGTTGCGTATTTCTTGGGCGAATCCGCCGGTCAGGAATAGCAGGGCTAGCCATAGGTTCTTCATGGTGTGTGTGTCCTTGTTCTCTTGTTTGCGTGGGGTGCTTGTTTGCTGCGGTGCTTTTCAGGGCGTGTGCACAGGCCGCCGGGTACTCCCCTCCGCGAATGTCCCCCGGGCTTCGCCCTCCTCCTTTATTTCGCTGCGGGGAGTACCCGACGCCCTGTGCACCTGGGCACGCTCTGAGTGATCGCACGATCAACCAC
>NNBV01002824.1_pt1 | contig 34966 bp, 34 predicted proteins | sample 1173771 | NCBI WGS metagenome assembly NNBV01 (sample SAMN07173938, study PRJNA388173) | plant metagenome | isolation source: symbiotic tissue sample KVS11 | place: Norway: Troms, Kvaloya island | reverse complement strand
TAAATACATAGTGCTTGTAAAACAGATTTACGGAGATAGTCATCTCACCTTTCCCATAGTTCATGATTCCGAGCAGTTCAAAGTATATGATATCCGGCAATTGGTTAGAAAACAATAAGTATCATTAGCTACAAAATTGAAATGATTCAAGAAGCTCAAAAGAAAATATCATTTATAATCCCCGTTTATAATGAGGCGGATAACATTCCTTTACTTTATAGTGAATTAAAAGAAAGTTTGTCAGGCTTAACAAATTCCTACGAATTTATTTTTGTAGATGATGGAAGCTCCGACCAATCACTGGCCATAATAAAAGGGCTTGCTCAAGAGAATAACAATATCTTTTACATTGAACTTTCCCGAAATTTCGGACATCAATACGCCTTAAAGGCCGGCCTTGATATTTCCAATGGCGATTGCGTTATCTCAATGGATTGCGATCTGCAACATCCACCCCAAGTGGTAATCCAACTAATAGAAAAATGGAAACAAGGCTATGATGTTGTTTATACCAGGCGCGAAGAAGACAGAAGACTTCCCTGGATAAAGAGAAAAACATCATCTCTTTTTTACACTTTACTGAATAAAATATCTGATCTGAAACTCGATCATGGAACAGCTGACTTCCGATTGATGAATCGCAATGTATTGAATGCTTTTTCTCATTTAAATGAAAGTGAGCTCTTCATCAGGGGCCTCGTGAAGTGGGCAGGCTTTAAGCAGACAGCAATTGACTATACTCCACGTGAGCGATATGCCGGAGTGAGCAAATTCAATTTAGGTAAAATGATCTCTTTCGCTCTTCGGGGGATTACTTCTTTCAGTGTAAAGCCCCTTCAGTTGATTGCTTACCTGGGCTTAACACTCTTCCTCATTTCCATGGTGTTAGTGCCGTATGCCCTGATCAGCTATTTCATTCATCAGGCTGTTTCCGGATGGACCTCATTAATGGTTACCATTATTTTCTTCGGCAGCTTGCAATTGCTTATGATTGGCATTATAGGATTGTATGTCAGCAAGCTGGTTGTGCAATCCAAGCAACGTCCTCACTATTTTATCCGCGAAACAAACTATGTTCAGGCTGCCGCAGACAAAAAGAATTCATCTTCGTTAGGATGAAAAAAATACTGTTATCGTTTGACATTGAAGAGTTTGATATGCCTTTGGAGTATGGGCAAAGTATTTCTTTGAAGGAACAGATTAAAGTATCCAGAGAGGGGACTAAAGTTATACTTGATCTGCTTTACGAACATCAGATTACAGCTACCTTCTTCAGTACTGTTGTTTTTGCAAATCATGCAGTAGATTTGATTCAACGTATTAAAAAAGAAAATCACGAGCTTGCCTCACACGGCTATTATCACTCCGAATTCCAAAACACTCATTTACTCGAATCAAGACTCGCTTTAGAAAAACTATCTGGAAATTCAGTAAAAGGATTCCGCATGCCGCGAATGAAGAAGGTAGATGACGAGGCCATTCAAAAAGCGGGATATTCGTATAATTCTTCTTTAAATCCTATCTACCTGCCGGGTAGATATAATAATTTACTTAAGCCACGCACTTTATTTGACATTAACGGAACAACACAATTACCAGCATCCACTACTCCATTAATTCGATTCCCATTGTTCTGGCTTTCGTTTCACAATCTGCCTTTATGGATGTACAAAGCGGCATGTTTACGCACAATCAATCATGATAACTATTTGAATATTTATTTTCATCCATGGGAATTTACCGATCTCGCTAAGCCAGAATACAACTTCCCGGGATTCGTTTCCAGAAATAGTGGTACCAAAATGACAAACCGGTTTACTTCATTAATTATATGGATGAAAAAACAAGGATATAGTTTTAGTACAATCAATGATTTTATTGATTCACCATCCTGAATTTCATTTTTATTCGGTTACAACTTACCCTTCCTCATCTCTTCCACAGCATAATTAGCTGCGCGGGCAGTTAGCGCCATGTACAATACAGAAGGACTTTGGTTGCCGGTGCTGGTCATGCAGGCACCATCTGTAACAAATACATTTTTGCAATGATGCAGTTGATTCCATTCATTGAGCAATGATGTTTTCGGGTCTTTGCCCATTCGGCATCCTCCCATTTCATGAATGTCAAGACCGGGTGATTGATGCGAATCGTAATGAGAGATGTCTTTACATCCTGCTTTCTCCAGCATAGCAGTGCTTTGCTCAACGAAGTCTTTCACCATCTTCTCATCATTATCATCATAGTCGATGGAAGTGACCAGTAATGGTATTCCCCATTGGTCTTTTTCCGTGTCACTCAAGCGAACATGATTCGTTTCTTTAGGAATGGTTTCGCCTTGCATATACATATAGACACGCCAGCCACCAGGCGTAGTTACATTCTCTTTCAGTTCTTTCCCAACCTCACTTTGCAAACCTTTACCCAACCAGTTAGTACGGTAAGCACCTACAAACGTGGTGAAGCCTCCTACATAATCGGTATCGCGTCCTTTCAGGTTACGATAGTTAGCGATAATGGAATCCGTTGGGTTACGGCCTTTGTAGTACTTGTCTTCAAACCCATCAATGGCTGCATTTAAGGATGCGCGATAATTATGAAAAGCAGCGTACTTGCCCAGCAGCCCGCTATCATTACCCAATCCATTCGGGAAGCGATCCGATTTTGAGTTCAGTAATATGAGATTACTGTTCATAGCCGAAGCATTCAGAAAAATAATACGTGCGAAGTACTCCGTTACTTCTTTGGTATTAGCATCAATGATCCGCACACCACTTGCCTTGCTTTTTTGTTCATCATAAATAATGGACTGCACTACCGAATCAGGACGAAGGGTCAGGTTGCCGGTCTTCTCGGCCCAGGGCAAAGTGGAAGACACCGAACTGAAATATCCGCCAAAGGGGCAGCCGCGCATACATAGATTTCTTGCCTGGCATTTACCACGCCCTTGCTGCAGGTGAATGTCTTTGGGCTGTGTAAGATGCGCCCAACGGGCCTGTACCAGATGGCGGTCCTTAAAATTCGCTTTTATACTTTTTTGCAAATGATCTTCGATACAATTGAAATCAAAGGGAGGAAGAAACTCACCATCGGGCATCGCTTCGATACCATCTTTATTGCCACACACTCCTATGAATTCTTCCACATGCGAATACCATGGCGCTACATCTTTATAGCCGATGGGCCATTCTATTCCGTATCCATATCGCTTAGGTGCTGTGAACTCATATTCGCTCCAGCGCTGGCATGCGCGCCCCCATGTAATCGACTTCCCTCCGACCTGGTAGCCACGTATCCAGTCAAAAGGTTTCTCCTGCACATAAGGATGATCTTTATCTTTTATAAAAAAATGCTCATTGTCGGCACCAATGCCGGCAGCTTTACTGATGAGCGGATTCTCTTTGAGATACTCAGCCGACAGACGTCCACGATTGGGAAGTTCCCAGGGATTCATCGTAGCGGTAGGGTAATCTTTATTATGCACCACATTGCGCCCACGCTCCAGCACCAACGTCTTTAGCCCTTTTTCACATAGCTCTTTGGCAGCCCATCCTCCGGATATACCCGATCCGATAACTATCGCATCAAACGTGTTTTGATCTTTGCCTTCCGTATTAAGATTTGCAGACATACACCCGGTTGTTTAACGATCTGAAAGTAGGAAAAAGAAATAATCTCACACCTGCCTTTAGTGGATTATCTGTCATTATCAGGTTGTCTGTTTATATTCTAAATTAGCTTTGAATATAAGTCATGAAAAAGTTTACGGCGATTACCGGCATTTTAGCAGGAGCAATTATCCTTGGGTTCTCTGTTTACTTTGCTAACCAGCGAAAACAAAGCACGCAGTATAGTCCCGAAGCAAAAGCCCGGTACGAAAAGGAGGATTGACATGGGATAGTGTATTGGTAAACATCCCCGTTTCTAAAATAGATTAATATAATGAAAACCCGGCTCCGATGACGTACTACCATCAACAAGTATTAAAAATCAAAGAAGAAATTTATCCTAAAGATTATTTGTGTCGTCAGGTCATTCAGGCAAAACACTATATGGACGAACATTATTCCCGGAATATTGACTTGCAGCAGATAGCCGGTGAGGCATTTTTATCGGTCTTTCATTTTATACGACTTTTTAAAAAACTTTATGGGCTTACTCCGCATCAGTACCTGATTGCAGTACGCATCGGAAAAGCAAAAGAACTTCTGCAAACGAATAGCAACGTCACCGAAGTGTGTTATGCAGTTGGGTTTAATAGTGTAACTTCTTTTGCCTCGTTGTTTAAAAAGATCAGCGGTCTTTCGCCATCGGTTTACCAGAAAGCTTGTAAAGTGTTCTGATCCTCTATTTTAAAAAAAGCAATTTTGAATAGGGGTGAGTTGGAGTTATTTCCAAACTTTGCGCCAAACAAATTCTATCTATCGTATGAAAATAAAATTAACCAGCGTGATGGTCGATAATCAGGAAAAAGCATTAACCTTTTACACCGATATACTAGGCTTCATTAAAAAAACGGAGATACCATTGGGCGAACACAAGTGGCTGACCGTTGTATCACCCGAAGAGCGTGACACGGTTGAATTACTTTTAGAACCGATGGGCTTTGAACCAGCGAAGGTATATCAGAAAGCATTGTTTGATGCCGGCATACCTTTGGCCAGCTTCAGTGTAGATGATGTGCAAAAGGAATACGAGCGACTTGAAAAACTGGGCGTTTCATTTAGCATGAAACCGACTAAGATGGGTGGGGCAACGCTCGCTGTATTTGCAGACACCTGTGGTAATCATCTGCAGATCGTTCAGGTCTAATCCGTTATCTTTTAAAAAAAACAGACTGGCATGAGAATAATAGGAATGCGTAGTAAAAATAAACTCGTTTTACGCCGTGACGTTTTCCGGATAAAACGATTAGAAGTTATATTCGCATACTATGAAAGTATTTCTTGCAGGCCTTTTCATGATCACATTCATCTCCGGGTTCAGCCAGGATAGCACAGCGAATAAAACCGACTCACTCTCTCAGCAGGAAGGTTTTGATTTTTATGTAGTACAGGCGGGCGATCTGTTTTTAAGTGTTGATACGGAAGAGAGCACAACCCAAATGGAATTGCTTGACCCCAGCTGGATAGAATCCATCACTTTATATAAAGCAGCCGATGCACGCCTCAAATATGGCGACAAAGCAGCCGAAGGCGTGATCATCATCGACCTGACGAAAGATGGATTTAAGAAACTCCCAAAAGCATTGCGCGATAAGTTTAAAAAGAAGCCTGCTTAGCAAAAGCATCACTACACACCAATTAAAATAGTAACAATGAAAAACAGTGAGCCTTCCGGCTCACTGTTTTTATTTTCACCTATTCGAAACGAACGGGGCTTTACTCAGATAATTCTTATCTGCTATCTGTTCAATCAGAAAGCAAGCCAGATCAGTAGAACTGATCTTATCTCCAACGCAATCTTCAACACTGACCACTATTTCCCTTCGTTCATCGGTTTGCTCAATCAGCGGAAGACGAACCAACGTCCAGTCAACTTCACTCGCAGCTAATAACTCGTATTCTTTTTGCTTATCAGCTGAAGACTTTGGATAGTTAGTTTTCATCCACGTGGTACCCTGCTGAACTTTCACACTCTTCTTATCGAAAGGTGTGTCCACATTCAAACCGGTGATGACCACATAGCGTGCAAGTTTATATTCATGCATTGCCTGCAATACATGAGTAGTTGATTGACTGAAAATATCAGGAGCACTATTCGGCACACCCATTCCCAGCATACTGATTACCACATCACAACCGTACAGTAACGATCTCACTGCATCCATCTCTGCAACATTGCCATGCACCACTTCCATAAACGGACTGCCCGCAGGAATATGTTCCGGGTTACGAACCAAAAGTTTGAAATGAATTTTCTGATTGATTAATTGCTGTACCAGGTATTTACCCGACTTGCCTGTGCCACCAATCACAGCGACTTTTATTTTCTGTTGCATCTTAATAAATAGTATAAATGAAAAATTAACTCTTGCGTGATAAGGCAAAATAAAATCACGATGGCAGAGTGCCACAGCGAAAGAGGGTCACTATTTATAAAGCAATTCGGATAGGTCAAAAGTAATCCTATAATCATTCGCCCACAACTAATAGTCGCCGGGAAATTGATTTACTCTACTTCATAATTTTGCCTCAAATCGGGAACAAGCTTCCTCGCTTTACTGTGTAATTCTCCATTTTCCACTTTACGTGATTGGTTATGTGATATTCAGGTCTAATATTCCTTCACTCCATGACCATTGCTAGTTCTTTTTGTGTCTGACTGCCTTATCTTTGAGAAATTCAGAGATGATCGAATCAGACAACCAAATTTTTGAGGACATAAGGAAAGTAGAGTCAATTCCTATCATACAGACTATGCTGGAAGTAGTTTGTCGTACTACGGGAATGGGCTTTGCAGCTGTTGCCCGTGTTACAGAAGACAAATGGATTGCTTGCAGTGTGCGCGATGAAATTCAATTTGGCCTGCAATCCGGAGGAGAGCTTGAGTTAAAGACAACTCTTTGTCACGAAGTGCGTACAGGTCACGAAGAGATTGTGATTAATCACGTAAAGGAAAATGGAACGTATGCAAATCACCATACACCTGCTATGTATGGATTTCAAAGCTATATCTCCTATCCCATTGTATTAAGAAGTGGCGAATTCTTTGGAACTCTTTGTGCGATAGATCCCCACCCGGCCGAATTAAACAATCCCAAAACAATCGGGATGTTTAAATTATTTACCGAACTCATTGCATTTCACCTGCACAGTATTGATTTAATGGATCGCAGTCAATCCATCGTACACAACCTGAACAAGCAATTAAAAGACACTGTGAATGAAAATCGTCAGTATCAATATATCTCCAATCATAACTTACAGGAACCCCTTCGCAAACTGAGGCTATACAGCAACAAATTGAGTGATGCTATCGATGTGCCTGATTTGAATAAAGCGAAAGAGCTGGTGGACAAGATCAGTTCCAGTGCACAGCGCTTCTCTATGATCATTAAAGATTTGTCTGACTTCTCAGAATTGACGAATGATAAAGATGCGTTTGAAACCATTGATCTCAACATCATCTTATCGGATGTATGTGCGCAGCTTAAGCCAAGGCTGGATGCAACTAAAACTTTCGTGACCATTGATGATCTTCCTGTTATACGGGCTATCCGTTTCCAGATGGAACAATTGTTCTATCACCTGATGGACAACGCTATAAAGTTTGCAAAAAAAGACATACCGCCTTTGATTCGTGTAAGTTGCCGGCAGATGGAAGTAGAGGAATTACCTATCGCACCGAAAAATAACAGTCTCAATCATTTCGAGATTCGCCTGGAAGATAATGGAATCGGTATAGAGAAATCACAACTGGAAAAAATATTTGATATCTTCTCTCAAGTAGAACCAGAGCAAAGTGTAAAAGCATTTGGTGTAGGGCTCGCCTATTGCCGCAAGATTATTCACAATCACGGAGGATCCATAAAGGCACAGTCAGAGGCCGGGCAAGGAACGGTGTTTACCATTACGTTGCCTTTGATTAAAGAGTAATCCTTCTCTTAATCATTAAAAATGAATTTCAATTCTACTGTCTGTTAAGCTGATTAGTAACACGCTGACACATTTATGAAAGACCCAATGAAAAAGAAAATATTCGCTATCTGCGGCAGTACACGGGCAAACTCTGCCAATCTGCAATTATTGAAAGCCATCGCTGCGCTTTCAGCTAATGAATTTGAAATAGAAATTTATGACCAACTCGCTGTATTGCCTCACTTCAATCCGGATATAGATAATGAAACTCCTCCTGAGGAAGTAACAACACTTCGTGAGAAAATAAAAGCTTGTGACGGTGTACTCATTTGCACACCGGAGTATGTTTTTAGTTTACCAGGCAGTTTAAAAAATGCGATTGAATGGATGGTATCTACTACCCTCTTCTCTCACAAGCCTACTGCTATCATCACTGCATCAGGTCTTGGCGAACGCGCGCATGAATCATTACAGCTGATCATGAAAACAATTGAAGCAAAGATGACTGCACAAACTCAATTGCACATATCCGGAGTACGGAGCAAAGTGAATGCGAATGGAGAAATCATTGATGAATCTACATTGAATAAGATCAACGAATTGATTGCATCGTTCTCCGGTTTATTAAAATGAAAAATAATGTGATCAAAGAACAAACCGGTATGTGTACTTGATCAAAAAAACAGGATGTGCTTTCTGCTGTGAAAAATCAAATGAATATTTCTCATGCTGAGGATCGGATCGGTCATAGAAAGATCCATTTCGTTCATGTGTCCACACCAAAAATAAAGTAGAGCCCGGAATATACTCCCAGCGAATCACGGCATTGGATCTGAACTGACCAAAGTTAAAATCCGGCTTATCAAATACAACATCAGTAATTCCATCTTTATTTTCATCGATGGAATATTGTCCATCATCGTTGAGTACAATCAAATCCGGAGATACTGTAGTGAATCGATTTGAGTAATCAGATGAACGGGCATCCGCAATGTATTTGAAATTGGAGTACGTTCCTGCCGCTCCAAACGGCTGTCCCCAATATTGCAGGGATAGATTTGGCGTAATCATGTAGGTCATGCGTAATGAAATACGCGCCACCGTCTGGTCGATGTTAGCTACGAAGTAGCGGTCATGATCATTCACCGATGCGGTAGTCACATATTGTAGTTCATTCTGACTGCGGCTGATGCTGGGCGATATCGTAATATTCAGGGCATTGATCGGGCGATAGATGAAGTCAATGTCCAACGCACTACTGCGCGTATAATTTTCCCTTCCCCACGTCCAGTAAGGATTGATGGCCACCTGAATCTTCTTGCGATTATCAGAACTGATATATAACCAATAATTAAAATTACCAGGATAGAGAAACGCCGGACCTCCACGCAAATCTGCATTAGATAAAGAATGTGTTTCGTAAGAAATTCCGGAGCCAACTTCCCAGTAGTTTTTGAAGTCCAGATAGGTGTTTGCGTTATAACTGTCCGATGTGTTTCGTTTATCAAAATCCCAATCTGATGTCTGCATGATTTCATATCGCTGCGAGCGGAAGATGCCCGCCTGTTTGAGCAGGCGATATTGCATCCACACCCATTGCTTTACCTGGTCGGTCTGCAGCAGAAAGCCAACATCATTCAGTTCCAGTTGTGGCGACAACCAATTCAAGCCTACATCAAAAACAAGTTTGCCGCTCTTCTTTCCAAACATCAGTTTGCCACCGGTACCGGTCAATGATTTGCGTAACGAATCCACATGCGCATGATGATTATCAGGGCGCTGAAAATAACGCTCCGAAGAAGTTTGTGTGGTGATCATCGCATTACGGCTTCCTCTCACGTGGCTGAACAATGTTTTTGCACTCACATAATACGTTCGCTCTTTCCAGTTGTGCGTGAAATCAAGTCCACCGGTATAGGCCTCTTTGTGTAACCAATCCAAACGGCTATCATCAATGCTTCGTGTGGTGGCAGTAAGCATACCTCCTACAATGGTATTACCTTTATTAATATCCTGTTGCGCTCTGCCTACAAAATAGTTGGTGAGTGGCTCAATCACTTGCTTTCGTCTATAACCTAAACTATCAATGGTTGCTTTCTCCGGTGAGGTTACTGTTTCCAATAGTGCCCACGAAAATCCTTTCTTATTCTTCCCTGTTAATTTTGCCGCACCAAGTATAGTGGTCTTGTTCGCTGTCTTTACATATTCATTTACTCCATCGTCACCAGGCGCATCGGTAGTTACTTCTCCCTGTGGCCTTCGCCCAATGCGCCTGGAGTAAAAAAGATTGTTATCATTAAAATCAGAGAGCGGAAAGTTCAATGTATTGTTACCTTCAATAAAAAAAGGTCTTCGCTCCTGAAAGAACAATTCAAACGCAGTAAGATTTACCTGAGATGGATCTGCTTCTACCTGGCCAAAGTCGGGATTGACAGTAAGATCAAGAGTAACATCACTGGTTATACCAATCTTGGCATCTAGTCCGCCATCAATACCTGATGCTTTGCCTGTAGCAAAAGGATTGCCTTCTTCTTTTTCGAATCGCTCCGTCTTTGCAACTACATAAGGTTGTATCTCCAGTTGCTTTTGAGGTTTGATGCCTTTGATGCCTCGCAGCTCAGCAAACAAATGCACCCAGCCTGATGCATCGGGCGGTATGTATTGAAAGAGCGAGTTTTCCTGGTTGCGAAAAAATCTACGCTTGATCTGAAAACCCCAGGTGAGTTCCGGTTTTTCTGCAAAGCGAAGCTGGCTTAACGGTATGCGTAATTCGGCTACCCATCCTTCGGCATTCACACTCGTCTTCAAATACCAGATCGGATCCCAGCTGGCATCCCAGTCATCTCCATTGTTGGAAACATATTCGTCTCCTTTCACTCCCGATACGGAAGAGGTAAATGAGAACGCGGTTCGTTTATCAAAATAACTATCAATGTTGATCTCCACCCAATCACCTTCAAAACCATCTCTGCGCGACATACGCTTTACAATTTTGGATGGTTCCGGATCGAGATTCAGGAAAGCGATGTAAAGATTTTTCGCATCATAAAGAATCTTGAATTTAGTCTGCACACTGGCGGGTTTGCCGGCATCCGGATTAGCTTGCCTAAAATCACCACCACCCCAGGGCACTTGTTCCCATGCAGGATCATTAAGATAGCCATCTATTTTAGGAGCCTCACCTTGCACGTGAGCAGTAGTGTACGATTTAATAGTATCGCTCTGAGCTTGCGCGATGCTGTAGCAACTGGTGATGTAGACAAGTAAAGTAAACCTCATGGGGTCGGGGTATCTCGGGGTATTATATAATTCCAGTGCGTGTTGTAATCGGTTATTCAATCGCGACTTCCTCCGCTCCCACTCCGATTTTCTTCCCTTCGGTTGCCTGCTGCTGCTATTGAACGGGAAGGATTATATCTAAATTGTAGCTATCTGTAATTTAATCTTTGACCGAACGGCATTCAGCTTTACAACATGGGCCGAAGATTGGGTCAACGGTTGCTTCAAAAATTTGTTTGGTTTAAATTCACTGCATTGTGTTATTTTTTGTTAACACAATGCACAACATGAAGCCAATTGATAATTACTTCCTTCAACAAACTGAACCAGCCAAAAGCTGCTTGCTCTTTCTGCGATCTCATCTTCTTCAGTGTGCACCTGATGTTACCGAAGACTGGAAATACAGTATGCCCTTCTATTACTATCGAGGCAAAAGATTCGGCTACCTATGGGTAAGCAAAAAATACCTTCAACCTTATATTGGTCTGGTCGATGGAAATAAGTTAATGCATCCTGCATTAGTGCAGGAAAAGCGAACCCGAATGAAGGTACTCTTAATCGATCCGTCAAAAGACATCCCGATAAAAACAATCAATAGTGTTCTGAAAGAAGTGCTGGCATTGTATAAGTAACGGTCATAAAAGAATTTCCGGGTAACCTCATTAGAATTTATTCGTTGAACTAAAAGATCACCAACCATCATCACTATGAACTGGAAATTCTGGACAAAGCCCCAAGAGAAAAAACAAAAAACATTTTTCCAGGAGTGGCGCGACTCACTGGTGTTTGCTGTAGTGGTGGCCACCCTTATCCGCTGGGCTACTGTTGAAGCCTTTGTTGTTCCTACCGGATCGATGGAAAATACTATTCTTCCCGGAGACTTTCTATTCGTTAGCAAATTTCATTATGGGAGCAGAACCCCTGCCACGCCTCTGCAGGTTCCGCTCACACATCAAACCATTTGGGGAACAACAATTCCTTCTTATCTCGATTGGATTGAGTTACCAACGTATCGGTTTCCGGGCATCAGTAAAATAAAAAGAGAAGATGTGATTGTATTCAATGTTCCTCCGCTGAGTCAGAACAATGGAGTACACTATCCCATGGATTTAAAAACGTATTATGTAAAACGTTGCGTGGCCGTTGCCGGAGATCGCTTCGAAATAAAAGACAGGCAGGCTTACGCTAATGGCGTGGCCTTACATAATCCTGACAACATGAAGTTCAGGCATCTTGTCTATGCCAAAGATGAAATCAATAAACGCAATCTAACCAGGCTGGGTTTGTCGGCAAGTGATTGCATTTTAATAGACAGAGCTGCCAGCAACCATGTCACGTATCTCATGTATCTCACAAAAGATCAAATAGCAGAACTGAAGTCTACGCCCTACATCACTTCCATTAAAGATGATCCGAGTACTCATGCCGGTGCCGATCCTGGCATTTTCCCTTCATCAAAATACAGTCCCTGGAACGGTGATAACTATGGCCCGATTATAATCCCTGCTAAAGGAATGAAGATCACTGTAAACGATTCTACGCTTGCTTTCTATGCACAAGCCATCAAAGACTATGAGCACAATGAGAACGTAGAGGTCAGCAATGGTGAATTAAAAATTAACGGCACACTTTTGAAGGAATATACATTCAAACAAAACTATTACTTCATGGTGGGTGACAATCGCCACAACTCGCTTGATTCGCGCTATTGGGGTTTTGTCCCTGAAGATCACATTGTAGGAAAGCCTTTGTTCATCTGGTTGTCTATAGATCAGGACGCAGACTTCACACACAAGATAAGATGGAGCCGATTAATGAATATCGTAGAATGATAATCATTCTACGATATTCATTAATCTACAAACTGATTCCTTTTATTTTTCTATAAAGAGATAACGCATGCCGGTCGGTAAGGCCGGAGATGAAATCGATAACATGTCGCAGCATCAGGTAGTGATTGCCTGCATTCTGACGTATATCGTGCACGGTTTCTACAGGCAGCAGCATACTTAAGTTAGCATGCTTGCGCGATAATTTATTGGCGAGCAGATCCACACCAGTTTGTGTGAACTCTTCCAGCAATCCGGGTAACACCACGTGGCCCGATGCTTCAATCTCCACCACATTGCGAGCCTGGTATATTTTCTTTACTGATACCTGGCTTATTTTTTTTAATGCTTCTTTGAATTCACACAGATCAGTAAGGGCTTCATCAAATGACGCATCCAGCACGTTGCTTTCATGATCAAGAAAAACCTGCGTACAGGCATCGATCAGTATTCCTATCGTCATCGCGCGAAGCACGCCCAGCTTTTCATTTAATCCTCTTGAGCCAGATAATTTTTCACGGTTGAGTTTATCTTTTAATATTGGTGCCAGTAGTTCAATAGTGTCCTCAAAGCTTACCAACCCAAGCCGGCAACCATCTTCCAGATCAATGATGCTATAACAGATGTCATCTGCCGCTTCCACCAAAAACGTAAGCGGGTGACGTGCCCAGACATCATCTGCTACTTTTTGCAAGCCCAATTCATTGGCCACTTCAGTGAATGCTATTTTCTCCGACTGAAAGTAGCCAAACTTCTTCTGACTCTTTTTTGATTTGTTACGATCATCAAACAAAGCAGGGCATGGATATTTTGTGAACGCTCCGAGCGTAGCATACGTCAGCTTCAAGCCATATTCTTTTTTGTTGAGAATACGAAAGCCTTGTGCGTTACCTTCAAACTTTACAAGCTCCTCCCACTCATTCTTATTTACTTTTCCCGCAAAGGATTGACCTAAGCTATGATTAATAAAAAAATCAGAGATCGCATCTTCACCAGCATGACCAAAAGGAGGATTACCTAAATCATGGGCAAGCGATGCTGCTGCAACGATGGCTCCAAAATCAAACAAAGTATAATTCTTACTCAACTCCGGATGGCGCTGAATGATTACTTCACCAACACGCTTACCTAATGAACGCCCAACGCTGGATACCTCCAGGCTATGTGTTAATCGTGTATGAACAAAATCATGTTCTGGCAATGGGTGCACCTGTGTTTTATCCTGCAGTCTTCTGAATGGATGAGAGAAGATGATACGGTCGTAGTCACGCTCAAAAGCACTGCGTGATGGTTCGTTAGTAAAAATTGATTTCTGCCCGGCAAGCCCGGAGGAAAGAAGTTGTTGCCAATTCATTTTGGAAGTAGACGAAGACCTTTGATAAACCGAAAATCCTTTTGATTGAAAGTATAAAACTCAAAATCAAACACTAAGGCAGTTGATGCGATTAACGCATCCTGAATTTTCAATCCATGACTAAGGGAATATTGACTTAACAGATCTAAATACGTGTGAGTAATTTCTTTAGTAACAGGGATTACTATCAATTCTGATATAAACTTTTGAATCCTCTGAAAGTATTTATTGTTTTGTGCACCAACCAGTAGTTCTCCGGCACTTATGGCGCTTACACAGATATGATTGAATCCTATCTTTAGAAGACGTGCCTGCACTTCTTTATTGCTTCGATCTAAAAACTCGATCAAAACATCAGAATCACAAATCACTAAACTCTTTTCTTCCATGAAAGGCTCCGAAGGTGTTCTTTGCTAATTAATTGTCCTTTCATTGAACCAGCAAATGCCAAAAATTCCTCTTCCGACTTAAACTTACTTTTTGGAAGTTTGCTCCGCAGTTCCTCTTTCGTTTCCTCAACTTCTACATCCAGGCGACTAAGCAATTCCTTAATCAGCTTAGAATCCTTTTTATTTTTAATATTGATTACCAGCGTTTCCATATCCTAAAGTTAAGGAAAAAATAATCACACCGATTAGTGCATCACGTTAATGGATGAGGCTAAAAAAATTGAATTGATTAAGAGGATTATCCCAGTGCTTCTACTTCCTGCACTTCTTCAGGCATCATGCGCTGAAACAGGTTTTCAATACCTGCCTTTAGAGTGATGGTAGAAGATGGACAACCACTGCATGAACCTTGCAGGGCCACGGTCACCTTCTTGTCTTTGTAGGAGTGGAATGTAATAGCACCCCCATCCTGCTCTACAGCCGGGCGGATGTATTCATCCAGAATGTTCTTGATCTTCTTTATTGTTTCTGTCTCTTCCTGTTCTTCGCCAACAGCAGGAGCTTTTTGATCCAGAATTAGTTTTCCTGATTCCAGAAACTTGCGGATGTGGGTCTTCAGGGTATCCTGTATTTCGAGCCAGTCGATATCACCTTTCTTGGTAACTGTAACGAAGTTGCTCGCATAAAACACACGATCCACGTAAGGGTATTCAAACAACTCTTTGGCAAGAGGAGCTTCTGCTGCACTCGCTACATCCGGAAAATCGAAGCTCATACCATCCGGAACCAGAATTTCATTGATCACAAATTTCAATGAGTTTGGGTTAGGATTAGATTCCAGATAGATATGAACCATTTTAGGGGCAGCTGACAACATAGGATTACGGTTTTATACGAAACAAAATTAAGGAATTAAAGTTCGTCTTTCGCCAGGCTTTGCATAATGGTGTTAGATGTCGGTTTTTTCAGCATCCAACGCATTTTCCCACTTGCTTACCACAGCGGTGGCGATGCTGTTACCCATCACATTGGTAGCACTACGTCCCATATCCAGCAATGGATCAATACCCAGTAACAATGCCAGCCCGGCCTCAGGGATATTAAACGAGGCCAATGTGCCTGCAATCACCACTAGTGATGCACGTGGCACACCGGCAATACCTTTACTGGTGAGCATGAGCACCAGTAACATACTGATCTGCGTGACAAAAGAAAGCTCAATACCATACGATTGGGCAATGAACAAAGAAGCGAACGTCATGTACATCATACTTCCATCCAGGTTGAATGAATAGCCTAATGGCAAAACGAAGCTCACGATCTTATCCTTGCATCCGAATTTTTGCAACTCTTCCATGGTCTTGGGGAAAGCCGCTTCACTGGTGGAAGTACTGAAGGCAACGAGGATCGGCTCCTTTACTCTTTTTACTAAAGCAACGATCCGTTTTCCGATGACCAGGAATCCCGCAAGACAAAGCAGCAGCCACAATACGCCCAATGCAAAATAGAATTCACCAATGAAGATGGAATAGGTTTTCAAGATCCCGATTCCTTGTTTGGCGATTACCGCTGTCATTGCTCCGAATACAGCAACAGGCGCCAGGTTCATCACATAGCCTGTTACTTTCAGTATCACATGCGATATCGCATCTAATGCTTTCGTCACTATTTTTCCCTGCTCGCCAATGGCTGCGGTAGCTACACCAAAGAAAAGAGAGAACACCACAATTTGTAAAATCTCATTCTTCGCCATCGCCTCAATCACACTGCTCGGAAAGATGTGATACAGGAATGTTTTTAAAGAGAACCCCACATGAGCAATGCCTACATCTTCACTCGTATCCGGCACGGGCAAGTGCATTGCAATACCAGGCTCAAAAAGATTAACGATGACCATGCCGAGTACCAGGCTCAACAGCGAAGCACTGATGAACCAAAGCAATGTTTTACCTCCTATACGTCCTACTGATTTTATGTCGCCCAGCTTAGCTACGCCCACCACCAGTGTAGTGAACACAAGTGGTGCTACAATCATTTTGATAAGCCGCAGAAAGACATCCGCTAATACCGAGAACGGTTCTACTTTTCTATCGCGCGTAGCCAGCACTTCATTTCTTTCTTTATTAGCTGCCTTCTGTCCTTTATCTAATCTTTTATACACCACGCTGTCAGTAGCGGCATGCAGGTCTTTCTTGATGATCGCAATTTTAGCATCCAGTGCTTCCAGCGATTTATTTTCTTCCTGCAGATAATTCTTGTTCAGAATAAAACCCAGCGCAATCCCAATTACCAGTGCAATGACGATGTATAAGGTAAGCTTGCTTTTTTTCTTTGGCGCGGATTGTACTTCCATAGGTCGAGTTAGGGGTATTCCTTTGGTCACGCCTGCGCGGAACCCTTTTAACAATTAAAGACCCGCAATATAATTGAAAAAAGATGTTTTCCTGATGCGAATTACCTCAGCGGCAGCGCAATCAGTTCATTTACAAAGCGGGCTGTTTCGGTTCCATCCCAATTCACGGAAGAGATAAGAAGATCCTTTCTCTTCTCTATACCTTTCAGGTAGGCTTTGTCATAGTACGTCAATAAAATAGCAATCGTGGCAGCCATATCACCTTGCATTAGTTTCTCTTTCGCTGCTTTAAAGTGCTGTCCTCCCAGCCTGCTGGTAATCTGGATCATGGCCGACAAAAATTGTTCTTTATCTGCAGCGCCATATTCATTTACCAATCGGCTTACACGAACGTCTTTATCTACGTTAATATTCACTAATTGACCTTGATTTATTTTCATCCAAAAAGCGGGAGGTAAAAAAATCTTACCTACAGAGATCGATTCATCTTCGATCCATATCCGCTTACTCAAATCAAGCTGAAGTATTTCTTCAAAGAGATGGTTTTGAAATTGTTCGGTAGTGGGTTGTGCGGGCATCATTAATCCTCCAAACGCAGAGCCCTTATGGTGCGCCAGCATTTCCAGGTCAATGACCTGCTCACCTTGCGCTTTCAATTCACGCAGCACTTCACTTTTGCCACTTCCGGTGTAGCCGGATAAAACAATGAATTGAAAAGAAGATTGAAAAGATTCAAATGCTTTTTGACGATACGCCTTATAGCCCCCTATAAGTGCCTGTGTTTTTACGCCTGCCATACCAACAAACTGGCAGAAGTTGTTAGAGCGCATTCCTCCGCGCCAGCAATGTATCAGCAGCTCTTTACCGTTTGCTATCTTTTCCGTTTCCGTAATGATGTCGAGTAAACGCGGACCTACTAATCGAAAGCCTTCTTTGATGGCCTGCTTTTGCCCTTGCTGCTTGTAAGCCGTACCCACAATGACACGCTCGCTATTATTGAGCACAGGAATATTAACTACACCTGGAATGTGTCCCGCCGCATACTCCCCTTCAGAGCGAACATCAACAATCGTTCTTTCTTTTCTGAGTCTGAGAAATTCAGTTATGGAAACAGGCATTCACAAATGTAATGCTTCCTTAGTCGTTAAAATTAACGGTGAGACTGGTTGATATTCCTATGCGGAAACCATAATGAAGATCAGACAAATCGCCTTCGCGGAATGACATCGCACCTTCCAGACGGAATACCCGCAATATCCCATCCAGGCCGTAGCCTACTTCGGTATAATTTCCAGAGGTTGGCGTAGCCAGGTAATTCACAAAAATATTTTCAGTGATACCCAGCATGCGCACATACGAAACTTGCGTAGCCAGGAATTTACGGAAATGATAATGCGCATTCACCACCAGGTATTTATCGCTGGTGCTGTAGCGATAGTAGTCCAGCAGGCGAAAGCTGCCGATCGGATCGGTGGTAACAAACCAGGTACGGTTACCCAGAAAATGTTTGTAATCCATAAACGACATGTTCTCTGTATTGAAAAACGTTCCACCTTTCACCGCTATATCCAATGTTCCCCGGATACCGATTTTAAGTTGTTGACGTATGCCCAATTCCACCTGATCAAATTTCACCTGGCTGTTAAGCACTCCAGAGATTCCTTTACGGTATTCAAAATTGAAAATAGGTGAAGAGTTATCTACACGCATTTTACGCCCATTGCGGATGCGGTATTTCTGCCATGGTCTTGCCTCCAAACTTACTGCTCCAATAAAAGCGCGATTGTTCGCAAAGCTGGTATTTATTAATTCATCACTCACCGGAGCATTATCCGTATAATCTCCTTTATTGCTTTTAAATAAAGTAAAATTGTTTCTGTTAAATAACTCTCTTCTTTCCGCCCACGACCAGTTGGTATTGAACGTGAATTTATCATTGAACCGATGACGGAAGTTGGCCTCCACAAAATCACGCTCATAAATCTTCATGAAGTTATCCCCCAGCAAAAGCGTGGTGAACGTATTCACGAAATGATGGATAGGTTCATCGCCATTGTATTGTTCAATGTAACGGCCACCTTCTACCGTAAGCCTGCTGTCTTTAGAGCGATAGTCCACACGAAGTTTGCCGGTAAGCTTGTCTCTTGCAAAAGAATAACGTGCTATGGGGCTTATCTCCAATCGTCTTGTTCTGATGTTGTCTTTATTAAGGCTGTCTTTTATCACCCAGCGCTTGTATAAGCTGGTGCGATAAATAATATTGAATCCTTCTACGGTATTAAATCCACCGTATGGGGTATGAATTTTAAAATCGGAAGTATTGCTAACCCGATAACTATCGCCCATCAGTACATCCCAGATCTGAAATCCTGCTTTATTCTTGCTGTTCTTCTTTTTATTGCGAAGCGTATCTCCTTCTTGCTTTTTCTGATCTACATCAGCAATTGAATCCGTCACTTTATAGCCCCGTACTTCTTCTTTAGATAATGGAGCAGGCCGTATGTCTGACCAGAAAGTGGAGTCTTGCTTATACGCCATCGAGTCAACCGAATATTTTGTGTCGGACAAAACATCTGGCTCTTTCTCCTTTTTTGTTTCCTGCTTCTCGTATTCCTTTACCATCTGCCGAAGTTCCTTATTCGTCACTTCCTTACCCTCTTCCAATCGTTGCTGTAGCTGTTGCCCTTTTTTACTGAACTTCGCTTTTACTTCTTTGGCTTGCTGTTTTTCTAATTTCTCATCTACAATAGTGATCTCTTCTACAATCAATGCCGGGTTCAGCTTGATCTTATAGTCTTTCAATGTAGCGAGGTAGCTGCCTTCAAAATCAAAGCCAAACACTTTCCCATTGAAATAATATTGTTCTGATACAGGGAGCCATGCCTTGTTTTCAATGGGGTTATAAATTTCTTTGATTCGTATTTTGATGCCTAGCTTGGTGGCTTCCAGGTCAAGACTGTGAATGCTCCACCAATCCTCCACGATATAAATTACACCACGAAAAACATTATCACCTTTCGATCTGGGCGTTACTTTAATTTTACTTACCTCATAATTATTGTCCTTAAACGAACCCAGGTATTCAAATTTATAGTAAGAGAACGATTTGGGCGAAAGAGGTGAAACGGTCTCACCAATCTCAGGCTGGTAAAAACTACCATTGATATACCCTGACGGGGAACCACTGTTATTATCCTTTCCACTGGTATAAACAGCAATTACTTTCTCTTCAAATTTATTAGGCCTGGTATATTTTATTTCGCTTACTGATTCGGAAATAAAAAGCCGGTCTTTACTGATCCCTTCTTTCTCCAGCGTCTTCTTGGCCAGCCACGGATAATCATTCAGTTTACCTTTTCCTTTTATATATACTTTGGCCGAATAGAAATCAATCTGCTGAATATGATATTTTGCTTTGGCGATTGCCTTGCGCATGATCGTATAGGCAGGGTCTTCCTTGTCTGCTTTGACTACTGCACTCTGCAACAGAATGGCTTGAGTTCTTAATGTGATATTAATCTCTTTAAAATCATTTCCAATGGTTACGGTATGCGTCTGCGATTCGTAACCCAGAAACTGAAAAATGATACCGTATGTGCCCGGAAGCAAGTTGACTTCATACGTTCCGTCCACATTACTGGCAGCTCCTGTTCCGGTTTCTTTTACGAAAATAGTAGCGAAAGGAAGAATAGCTCCGTCATCCGACTTAATCACACCGCGAATACCGCCCGCGTGCACACCTAGTGATAAAAAGAAAAGACAGGGGATTAAAAAACTCTTCATTACTCCTAATGACGCCAAAAAAGAACGAAAAGTTGTCATGGCGTCTTCACAAATAAAATTGTTTCAATCTGATAAGCTGCTCCACTGGCTCTGGAACGAGATAACGAATTGATTTATTGTTTTTAATACAGCTGCGGATGTAGGTCGCTGAAATATCCAGCAGGGGAGCATCAATGATTTTCACATTAGGATGACGCCTTAGTTCCGAATTTGTTACGTGAGGCCGGGGATAAACATAAAGGCCATAGTGCTCCAGTATCTGTTCGTAATTCTTCCATTTGGGAAAGATCTCCAGGTTGTCTTCTCCGATAATTACTTTAAACTCTCTGTTGGGAAATTTCTCGCGCAGATGGGTGAGGGTATCAATGGTGTAGCTCGGCTTGGGCAAATGAAACTCCACATCTGATACTTCCAGTTTATAGTTATCCGCCACTGCGGCCTTCACCATATCAAAGCGATCAAATTCATGGAGCAATCCTTTGCTCGGCTTCAATGGATTTTGTGGAGATACCACAAACCAGACTTTAGAAAGATCAGTATTTTCGGCCATCACGTTAGCCAAAATCAAATGACCTGTATGGATGGGATTAAAAGAGCCGAAGAAGAGGCCTGTTTTCTGTCCTGAGTTCATCGACTAAAGATAAACAGGTTAACGGGATCTTGAGCTAAGCTTATATAGCTAAAGCTTTATTTTAAATGCCTCATACAATTGCTGGGCCTCCGCCAATGATTTTTCGAGTTGTTCATTGATCAGCACTGCATCAAAACGATCCTGAAAAGACATTTCAAATTCGGCTTTAAAAATTCTGCGTGAGAGGCTATCCGATGATTCGGTACCCCGATCATTGAGGCGCTGCTTCAACACTTCCAGCGAAGGAACTTTAACAAAAATGGCTAACGCCTTATCTCCAAAATATTTTTTGAGATTGATTCCTCCCTTTACATCCACATCAAAGACTACATTCTTCCCTTCGTCCCAAATGCGATGTATTTCTGATTTGAGTGTGCCATAAAAATTTCCTGCATACACCTCTTCCCATTCAATGAATTCGTCCTGATCAAGTTTCTGTTTGAATTCCTGTGGTGAGAGGAAATGATAATCTTTTCCATCCTGCTCACTACGTCCGCGTCTGTCGCGGGTTGAGGCAGAAATAGAAAAACCCAGGTCAGGGTTATTCTCAAGAAGATGTTTTACAATGGTTGTCTTTCCAGAACCGGATGGGGCTGAAAAAATGATTGCTTTGCCCGCCATTAAGAAAGCTTTTGCGCAATCTGTTCACGGATCTTACCTACCAGGTCTTCAGGAGCTTCGCCACCACAGCATTTTGATTTTAATAACTGACGGATAGACATATCCAGTTCATACGATTTGAAGCAAGGCATGCAGCCGTCCATGTGCTGCTTGAAATATTCCTTTTGTTCGGAAGAAGCATCATTATCCAAAATGAACTGCAGCATCTCCATGCAGGTGGGTTTTTTACCCGAGGCGCTGATGAAAGGGTTAGTATTGGAAAGTTGGCTCATACATCTGCGTTTTTATAACCCATTGATTTTGCGTAGTCGCTTAATTTTTCTTTGAGAAGCTGGCGTGCCCTGTGTAAACGGCTGCGCACCGTTCCGATAGGTATATCTAATATTTTTGCCATCTCTTCATATTTAAATCCTTCCAGATCACATAAAATAATCACGGTACGGAAGTCTACATCCAGTGCATTCAATGCATTGGATATTTCATCTCCGATCATATCCTTCAGTGACTCCACACGTAAGTCGGGCGTTATCTGACGATCGACTTCATCTGAGTTATAATATGCTTCTACCTCCTGGTAATCGACCTTGTTAGGCTCCTTACTTTTCTTGCGGTAGTCATTAATGAAACTGTTCTTCAAAATCCGAAACAGCCATGCTTTAGCATTAGTTCCTTTCTGGAATGATTCTATGAAACGGTATGCTTTTAAATAGGTGTCCTGTACCAGGTCTTTAGCATCATCCCGATCGAGGGTAAGACGATACCCAAAATTGTACATGGAGTTGATGTGGGGAAGAAATTCGTTATTAAAAACGTCATCCTTTTCCTTATCGGTATAATGTTGCCGTGGGGCTTCTTGTGTTTCTTCTGTCATTGGCAGCAAAAGTAAGAATATTTTAAATTCCTTAATAACTCAGATATTAAAGCAGTTAAAGGAAGCTGCGAGCCGAAACATGGGTCAAATCCCTTACGCGCAGCGTTTAAAAGTCAAAAACGAAGTGAATAATTACGCCTTCTTACATAATATTGGAAATTAGTTTCAGAAATGAGGAAAAACCAATAATAGCGAATGAAATCCATCAAATTGTCAGCAGTTATTATCACACTCAATGAAGAAAAAAACATAGAAAGGTGTCTTCAATCTTTGCAAGGTATGGCCGATGAGATTGTGGTGGTCGATTCCTTCTCTACAGATGCGACAGAATCGATATGTAAACGCTATGGGGTAAGGTTCTTCCAAAATAAATTTGAAGGGCATATTCAGCAACAGATTTTCGCTAAAGATTTAGCTTTAAATGATTACATCCTTACCATTGATGCAGACGAAGCATTATCTGCCACATTGAGAGATTCGATTTTAAAAATAAAATCAAACTGGACTGCCGAGGCTTATACAGTAAATCGTTTGACTAACTACTGTGGTCAATGGATTAAGTACTGTGGGTGGTATCCGGACAAAAAAATAAGAGTTTGGAATAGAACAATTGGAAAATGGGGTGGTGAAAATCCGCATAATAATATACAAATAAGTGAAGATTATGCAGTGAAACAACTAGAAGGAGATCTGCTACATTATTCATTTCTCTCCATCAAAAGTCACATTCAAACCCTGAACAATTTTTCTGAGATAGCAGCACACGAAGCAATCAGAAAAGGAAAAAGAGCCTCCTTACTGGTACACGTAATACTTAATCCTCAATTTGTTTTCATCAAAAAATATTTCCTTCAGCTGGGGTTCATGGATGGATACCTGGGCTTCGTTGTTTGCGTCAATTCTGCTTTTGCCAATTTCTGCAAATACTCTAAGATCTATCAAATGCAAAAGAAACGTGCAGAGTAAAAATCGCCACAGCAGAGCAGCGGGGTATTTACTCGAAGGGGATAAACTGAACCGAAATTTTAAAATCAGGCAGCTACCTGTTTTTTATTCTTTAAGATGTACTTATCAATGCCGTTTTGGCAACGCGTAAACACTTGCTGACGGCTTAACTGGAATAAGCTATCATTTGATGACAGGTACATAGCGTTTTCCAGATGATAAAGATGGTAAGCGAAACCGGTTAATTTAAGATTATACCTTTTGATTCCATGATTCATTAATCGCACAGGCATCTCAATATCTTCTACCCCAAAGCCAGCAATGTCTTCATTGAAGCCGTTGATTTGCAAAAAGTCTTCTTTCCAAAAGGCCATGTTACAGGTTTTGGTTCCCTCAATTTCTGACGTATGTCGCGATATCAATCCCGATAAGAAATTTGAACCCTTAGTCTGCATCTTTTTGAAGAATCCTGATTTTAGTACAGAAAAATCAATTTCTCTTTCTGCCAAAACACGTTGTGTGTTTTGCTCTGAAAGAGAAATGCGCTGCCCTTGCACAAAACGCCCACGAATTGCATTACTCTTATGCGATTTTATAAAATGATGAGGCAATACCATATCTCCATGTATGCTGATCACATACTCATGCTCCGCCATCGCAATTGCTTTGTTCCGGATTTTGCCTGCGTGAAAACCATTGTCTTCATGCCAGCAATGAACTACCGGAACCGGAATTTTTTTACTGTAGAAGTCGATCAGCTCTTTTGTTTCTGAGCGCGACCCATCATCTGCAATAACAATCTGATCTGGTAAAACCGATTGATTCAATACGCTTAGCAATGTAAGTTCAAGAGCATCCTCGCGGTTGTAGGTAGAAATAACCAGCGATGTCTTTAGTTTTTTATTGGCCTCTCTTAGTTTCGAATATTTGTAAAAAACAAAGTTGGCATTGCAAACAGAGATCAGCAGCCCTTTATATCCATCTGTAATTCCTCTTTTGATTAAGAAGCTTTTAATAAAGGAGAATGCAGTTTTATAAAGAACTTTAAATCCGGAGGATTGCACTTTGAAACGATGTTCCATGGCGTATATATCGGAGTAGCGCTGTATCTTCTCCAAAAACTGGGTAATGTTATCATACGCATGATGAAGCAGATCACCCTTTAAATGCACAACTCTTCCCGATCTCTCCAGTTCTACCCATTCATGTATCCCTTGGCCTTTCCAATCTCCGCTTTGTTTTTTCCAGAGCCTCAGCTTTGAATCCGGATACCAGCCACATGTTTTTATCCATTCACCTTCATAGCTGGATAAGCGATTCATGGTATACCCTTCACAATCACAATTGTTTTTTATGCTAAGTATGGACTGAGTCAGTTCCGCAGAAAGATATTCATCTGCATCCAGAGACAGCACATATTCATGCTTAGCCAACTGCATGGCAAAGTTTTTTTGATGAGCAAAGCCAAGAAATTCATTTTCATGAAAAGAGACACCTTTCTCAAAGCAGATTCGCTTGGTACTATCTTTTGAAAAACTATCGACAATAATAATCTCATCCGCCACAGGCCTGAGCGAATCGATACATCGTGCTATGTTTCTTTCTTCGTTGTAAGTAATTACAACTGCGGAAATTTTGATTGATTTAGTTGTACTCATCAGGGGTTGTTAGGTTTGGGGTGAGGCAAGCTAAAAAAAGTATTTAAAAAATTTAAATCCAGCACCTTTCTATTTAGTAACCTAAGTAGTTTTAAACGAGCTTATGAAATAGCACTCGTTTGCATTAGACACATCAAATGACCGTAAAGTTTAAAAGGGACAGAATAAAACTTTAAAAAGTTACGATATGATCGGATTTAAGATTCCCTTAATCGGGCAAAATCAGAGTAATTTGTAATTTTTATATTCCCCAATGCGCCAGCCTGTCAGATTCTCAATTTTATTCAGGATCCGATGCCTCAAAGAGGTCTTCGCTTTTAAAGGATCATATTTAAAATCCCAGTCTTTCTTATTGATATAAGGCTCCATGCATTTAGGATGCGAACCGTGAAATAACTCAAGCTTGTCTACTTCGTTAAATTCAAACTCTTCAACACCTTCGAATTTTCTTTTTACAGTTTCATCGTCATCCCAAAACCGGGAAAAGAACTCCGATTTCTGTTTCATTTTTTTTGGTGGCCTTACATAGGAATAGTGATAGATCGGAACATCTATTTTAACCACCTTAAGTTTTCTTCCAGCTTCTCCTTCCTCGTAGGCTTTCAATGAAGAATATTTTCTAAAGCCCTGCGAATCCTTGTAGGCTCTGATCAGTTTATTAAACCGGAATGCCCTGATTTCAAAACGATGTGCATCGCGCCCGGTATGAATGTGTTGATAATCGCCCCTGAAATTAAGAAATGGAAAAAGTAATCCCTCCACTCTTGAATCCTTGTCGTAATGAATAATATGTTTTTTCAGCTTGAGAATATCATCTTCATGAATAATCTCATCTGCCTGAATATGAATTACCCAATTTCCGGAAACGGCATCAAGACCCAGGTTTGATTGCTGAGCGAATAGCTTACCACCTTTCCTTACACTCATATCCCAAACGCTGTCTACAATTTTTATTTTGTCTGACTTGAGATTTTCGATCGCTTCGCGTGTACCATCAGATGAATCTCCTACCACCATAATAAATTCATCCACAACAGGTAAAACGGATTGCAGTGATTGTAGGAATGGATAATCAAACTGTAAGCCATTTCGGATATAAGAGTAGCCGCTAATCTTCATGTTAAATGTAAGTCACCAATAAAGTGATTTGATGAGTGTTAAATGTCAAATTTCTTCAAAAAACCGAACTAATGCAATCTCAGGCTTACATTGCAAATTGAATACCTCGTAATAATTCGTATTACTAATCGAAAGTAATGAGCGCCACTTCGTGCGTTTGCCAAAAATAAAAAAGCAAAACCTTGTGCCGCATGTGTTACTCAATCCACCCTTTACTTTTTTCAAAAAATATATCTTACAAAAGGTTCTCAGATGGATACTACGGATTCGTTGTTTGCCTGATAAAGCTGCGTGAGCTTCAGATGCCAAAAAAGTAAAACTACCTTCTGAAAAACGACTTGGCTCTTCGCAAAGAGAGTTGAAAATTTTTCACTCCCAACTTCATTCGATCAAGTTGCTTCACCTTGATTCTGGATTTAAGCGTAAAAACGGAATCACTTTTATCCTTATACCAAATCTCGTAACCATTACTATCCATCCATTGCAAAATCTCTGTAGTGTAGGGGTTGAGGTAGTATTTTCCGTGTGTTTCAATAGAAATAATAGCCGGACGGCTTTTCATGTGCTTCAGAACAAACCACTCTGCTCCTTCAATATCAATGCTTAGTAAATCGATTTTACCATTGTCTAATGTATCAAAAGTAACTGCCCGTACTTCAAACTCATCTTCTTCCTTAATCGCATATTGATCATTTATAATTGCAGGACTTTTTAAAGAACTTATAAAAGTAGAGGAAGCACGCTGTGCCAACTTTACTACTCCATTATGATCGAACACGGCCACCTGTTTGCACACTACATTGCTCAGGCTTCCAAATTTATTTTTTATACGCTCAACCACTTTTGGATCAGCCTCCACCAAAAGTGTTTTTATCCCACTCTCTATATAATTGATCACATTGGAGGTTTCGGGAATATACACCCCCACCTCTGCTACATACAGTGGCTCAAATCCTATGCTCGTGCTTCTTTTGTATAACTCAGTTAATTGACTCATAGGGATACTAATTTTTCTTTCGAAAAGAGATCTATTGTTTTCTTCACTTCTTCAGCAGTGATTGCTTTTATACATGCACAGTCTTTTGTCAATTTACAATCATTGCATTCTTTCTTTAAAGCAAGAAAGCCCGCTTTACTTCCAATTGGCATCCATCTTCCCGGATGAATAGGCTTCATGGGAGCATAAAGACCCAGCGCATAAATACCAAGTGCTGATGCCAAATGCAAAACACCCGTGCTGCAAGCCAGCAAACCATCCACCTGACTTATAAAAGAAGTTAGTTCCTCCAGATTAAATTTGCCTGTAAGGTCTGTCACGTTATCATTATCCAATAGCTCTGGCTTCTCTCTTCGGATAGCCTCCCCTTCCTCCTTCACTCCTGTTACAAAAATCTTAAAAGAATCAGCAGGCAATAAATTAACAAGTTTCAAATAACTATCCAGGCTCCATTCACGGGCACTCCCTTTCGACTTGGGATGTATAATTAAATTAAAACGCTCTTTACTGATGAGGCTTGAGTAATCCTTCTTTGATGGCTGAATTCCATAAAATGGGATAAGTTCATTCTTATCAATATCACCATTTAGTTTGAACGGCTTAAGCAGCTTAAAATTAAGTTGGCTTTCATGAAGGTTAGAATGAAATCGGCTGAAATCAACAAGGCGATTACAATACAGCCAATTGTACCAACGGTGTGCAGTAGCTACCCGGTTTCTGATTTTTAATTTACGAGCTATTTTAGCTAGAGGAAGATCAGGATAGATGAAAATGATAGTATCAGGATTCAATCTGGCCAGCAGGTCCGGATCCTTGAGTATGTCCTCCCTATCCAAGAACTGATCAACAAAAACACACTGACTAATAATGGGTTGTGTGTACTTCTTGCCTATAAAGTAAATTTCAATATCAGGTATTATCGATTTCAAAAAGCCAAGCAGAGGTAATGAAAGAATGACATCACCCAGATTATCCGTTCTGCTGATCACTAACCTCTTGCCGATTGCGGACTGACGATTTACCTCGTACAGTTTGGCGTACTTGTAAAACACATGGTTGGATACTCCCATCGCAACCATTAGTCCTTCAAAGCCATCTAAAAAGCCACGCTTAAGAACGTAACTTTTAAAGAAAGAAAAGGTAGCCCGAAAGATAATTTTCGGCACAGAGCTGGATCTTCTGTTTACGTTTTCTCTTGCAAAAATCTCTGAGTAATTCTGGATTTTAGAAAGTGTATCTGCCGAGTTTAAGTAAGCCCGATGAAGAATATCTCCCTTAAGCTGATGGATTTTTACCCCTTTTTTGAGAATGACTTTTTCATGCGGATTTTCACCTCCCCATAAACCCATTCTTCTATCCCATAATCTCACTTTTCTATCCGGGTACCAGTTACCATGGCGAATCCATCTGCTGCCATAAAGAGATAGCCGGTTCATGCGATATGCCTCATTTGTCCAGCTTTCTTTTATTTCCAAGATGCTTTTGATCAATTCTTCTGATAAATATTCATCGGCATCCAGTGATAAGATGTAATCATAGGAAGCAAAATTGATGACTTCATTTTTCTGTTTGGCAAATCCCAAAAATTCATTCTCATAAAACCGAACTCCTTTCGAAAGGCATATCTCTTTTGTGGCATCTTCGGAGTAGCAATCCAATACGACTACCTCATCGGCCACCTCACGCGCTGAATCAATACATCGGGATATACTTTTTTCTTCATTGTAAGTGATGATGACAGCACTAATTTTAATCATTCGCGGGTTTTTGGTTACTGTAAAGTTCATCCTTCCGCGCCACAAAAACAAAGTTCTGACTCATTGTGTAATGGTCAGAACTTTGGGCTATTCTTTTTGAGAATTCAAAATTATCTGCTCGCCATAAGCCCCTGGCTTTTTACGAGGTTAATAAATTCTATGCGGTACCCTTCTGTGTCTTTTCCTTTTGCACCTTGCGCTAACTGAAGTACATCTTCAAAAGAAAAATCTTTCACATATTCGGATTCGCGAAGCAGCATGCCGAATGCAGCAACGGAAGCAGACCAGCGAAAATCATCGGATGTTTTAGTTAAAGAAACATCACTATCGTTTAATATATGAGTGATCAGCTTACTTTTTTCACCATCTGGCTTTTTGTAACGAAATTTCACTGTCATCAATTCAGTGGAGGTAGAAGCCGAAGCCTCTACTTTTGTTTTCTGATACTTTAGCTCATCGATCTTATAGAATTCACTTTCTACTCCTGCAGGGATAATCTCGTACAGGGCGGTGACCGTATGACCTGATCCTAATTCACCGGCATCTTTCTTATCGTTATTGAAATCTTCATTCTGCAGCATCCTGTTTTCATACCCGATCAAACGATAGGCTTTCACTTTCGTGGGATTAAACTCAATCTGCAACTTCACATCCTTGGCAATAGTGAATAGCGTTCCTCCAAATTCATTCACTAACACTTTCTGCGCTTCCAGGATATTATCGATGTAGGCATAATTTCCATTTCCTTTATCGGCCAGCGTTTCCATTTTTGAGTCTTTGTAATTACCCATACCATAGCCAAGCGCAGTAAGGAATACACCGTCCTTTCTTTTTTCTTCAATCAATCGCTCCATCGATGCATCACTGGATTCTCCGATATTGAAATCACCATCCGTAGCTAATATAACACGGTTATTACCACCTGTTTTGAAATTCTCTTTTGCCACCTGGTAGGCCAGTTTTATTCCCTCGCCGCCTGCTGTAGACCCTCCCGCCTGCAAATTTTCAAGGGCTTCAATAATCGTTTTCTTGTTCGCACCCGATGTGGATGGAAGTACCAATCCTGCCGCCCCGGCATAGACCACTATCGCTACACGATCCTGCTCACGCAATTGTTCTACCAAAAGTTTAAAGGAAGCTTTTAGTAATGGCAGTTTATTTTCATCACTCATGGAGCCGGATACATCAATCAGAAAAACAAGATTGGATGGAGGCAAATTGGTGGTTGGTATTTTTTTGCCCTGCAAGCCTATGTGAACCAACTTATGTTTGCTGTTCCATGGTGCACTTGAAATTTCGGTGTAAATGGAAAAAGGATCATCATGAGTGGGCTGTGCGTAATCATAATCGAAATAATTAATCATCTCTTCAATACGCACCGCATCTTTAGGCGGGCGCTGACCATTGGATATAAACCTGCGCATGTTGCTGTAAGAAGCCGCATCTACATCAATGGAAAACGTAGACAGAGGATTATTTAATGCATCATGAAAAATAATTTCGTTGATAGAGTTATAGCCTTCCGTATTCCGGTTGGGTTGCTGTTCGTATTCTGCATATATAGGACTAGCCACATAAGAAGGCCTAATACTTTTGCTTTTAACGGAATTTACGGAGCCCGTTATATTTTTCCTTTGCTGTACACCATATCCCACCACTACCACTTCTTCTAATCTGGCTGCGTCAATTGCTAATGAAGCATTTACTAAATTATTTACTCCAATAGCTACCTCACTATTAATATATCCAATAAAAGAAAAAACCAACGTGCCTTTTGACGGAACTGTCAAACTGTATTTACCTTGCGTATCTGTAGTCGTTCCTTTCCTTGTCCCCTTAAGGATAACATTAACACCCGGTATCGGGCTTCCGTCATCTGCCGCAGTTACCGTTCCGGTTATTGTGCGCTCTTGCGCAAACACATATCCAAGCGAAGCAGTCATCACCAGGACAAGTACAGTTATGATTTTTTTCATAGCAGATAATTTTTGTTTGCTGCTGAGATGCTGCCCCGGATTAAATTCCATAAGCAAAAAGAAAATTTTTATCTTGAGGCGATGTTGGTGAACAGGAACCTGTCTTCTTTAAGTGATGCCGAATTGCTAAGTCAATTCAAAGCAAGCGGGCAGCAGGATGTTTTGAGTCAGCTCTTTGTGCGTTACACTTCGCTTTTATATGGTGTTTGCCTCAAGTATCTGAAAGACCGTGACGAAGCAAAGGATATGGTGATGCAGGTGTACGAGAAGCTTCCTTCCAAACTCAGAAACCATGAAATCACTTATTTTAAAAGCTGGCTGTATACCACCACCCGAAATGAGTGCCTTATGCACCTGAGATCACAAAAAGGAAAGATTCACAAAGAATTCGACCCTTCACGTATGGAAAATGAGTTGATTTTGCATCTGGAAGAAGAGCCTGAAATGGAGGCAAATCTGACTAAATTAGAAGATTGTATCAGTCAGCTTATAGAGGACCAGAAGAAATGTGTCCGTTTGTTCTTTATACAGGAAAAGTGCTATAAAGAAATAACCGGACTGACGGGCTTTGACTTGAATAAAGTAAAAAGTCATATTCAAAATGGTAAGCGTAATCTGAAAATCTGTATGGAAAAGAATGCAGGATTGGAATAACGATATTGAAAGATACAGGAGCGGTAAAATGACCAGCTCTGAAATGCATGCATTGGAAAGAAAAGCCTTGAGCGATCCTTTCCTGGCGGATGCATTGGAGGGTGCGGAAGAAATAGCAAGTGATGACTTCGCAAAAGACATCACTTCACTCAATGAAAAAATTCTCAGTCCTGAAAAAAAATCAATCTGGATACCGTTGCGTATTGCTGCCGGAGTTCTTATTCTCGTAGGGATTTCATTGACCTTCTATTTTCTTGCGGATGACGATAAAAGTAAAGAGCTACTTACGTCAAATCCGGAAGGCAAAATCACTGACTCTGTCCCGGCTTCCTCTTCTGCCGATTCTGTAATTAAGAAACCTGATTTGCTCACGTTAAACGAACCGGAGAGAGTGGAGTCAAAAGAAAAAAGTAGGGAAGAAGCGCTGAGGGCATCAAAGACTGAGCAACGGACTTCTACAGAGCCATCGTCAATATTTGCTTTGAAGCAAACAGATGCTGAAGCAGCACCACAACCTGCTCCTATACCTTTGACCGAACCTGTGCCTGCTGAAAAAAAAGAAGAAGCTCCTCCAATAAAAACGGAAGCCGAAGCCAGCGAAAAATTAGCCTTAGCAGAAGAGAAAAAAGCAGATCAATCCCCATTGCGAAGTGCATTGCGCGATGAGGTTGAAAAAGATGCCCGCAAAAAAAGCAGTAGCCCATCTGCTTCTTATACGGAGATGCTTGCAAAAAATATTCGTGTGGTGACAGGCAAAGTTACCGCTGCCGAGGATGGATCAGCGCTGCCGGGTGTTAACGTAATTATCAAAGGAACAACCAGGGGGACAATTACCGATGAAGAAGGAAATTATAAAATAGAGCTGGGAACAGAGAAGAACCCGGAACTCTCATTCACATTCATAGGAACCACAACCAACGAGGTACCGGTGAACAATCAATCCAACATCGACACTCAGTTAGCAGCCGATGTATCTCAACTAAGTGAAGTGGTCGTAGTGGGCTACGGAACAGACAATGGCGCTGCGGCCGATGATGATTTCCCTACCTTATTAATAGCCGAACCGAATGGCGGAAGGCGGGCCTTTAAAAAATACCTGGAGACGAATATTCACTATCCACAGCAGGCACTTGAAAATAAAATTGAAGGCAAGGTGACGGTACAATTTACCGTAACTACTGATGGCGCTCTCAATGAGTTTAAAGTAATAAAAGGCATCGGTAGCGGATGTGATGAAGAAGTCATACGCCTGATCAAACAAGGACCCAAGTGGTATCCATCACGCAAAGGCGAGTCGGCAGTAGATAGTCGTATGAGAGTGCGGATGAGATTCAGATTGCCGTGAGAAAAGTAGGCAGTACCTATTTGACTCTCACTTTGTCAATTGCCTTTTGTCTGATGTCTTTTATTCACAGTGGTAGTTCTGCCAATTATTAAATCCCCAACTTCACCCATCAAATTTCAATTGCATATTCAACCGCGTTGAGTGATCTTGGAGCTGTTCCTTCAATTACCCGATGTCAAAGAAAGCCACATCAAAAACAATTCCTCGTGAAGTATTAGACCTGATCCGGCAGGAGTTCAATGCTTCTCAGTTCAATGCACTGCCGCGAGGCACTGGCAAGTGGAGTTTTATTCCCAACCTGCAAAAGGCATTACAGAAATTTATCGAAGACCAGAAAGACAACCGGCCGGACATCGTTGTTCAATATCCGAAAGGTCCTACGGAAGATTTGCTAAGACGAGCGTTCAACTTAAAGAGTCCTCCGGGGGCAACAAAATCCTTACGGGATGTGCTGTGCCTCTATTCCACACAGGGAAAATATGATTGGAATGAAACCATTGCTCACCACTATCCGGATAAATTCATGCCGCTGATCGACAGTGAAAAAAATGAAACATTGGCGAGTTCCTCAACTCCTGTATCGTCTACCCCCAGTATTGATAGCTTCGCATCGAAGGTGGCGGAATTACTTTTAGAAAAACTTTCGGCTAAGGAAATTGAGATTGTAAAAAAGCAAATACAGGATGATACCATAAAGACGGAGGAGTTGATAGAGAACATCACCGTTCCTTCTTACAATGATCCGGATAAGCCGGAGTTTCCACCCAAGCCGTTTTATACGCCACAGTTTCCGGCATCGTCTACTTATAAAATCGAAGTTCCGGGATTTGCGAATGTCTGGATGAAAGATGAAAGCACCAATCCTACCGGCACACATAAAGACCGTATGGCATGGGAAGTACTCATCAAAGCAAAGCGTTATCAAATCAAGGAGATCTCCCTGATCTCATCGGGCAGTGCAGCCGTAAGTATTCAGCATTTCTTTAATTTATATAATGTGAATACCGTGCTGAAAGTATTGGTGGATCATAAACTTAAACCGGAGATTAAAGCACACCTTACACGAATAGGATGTAAAGTGTATGAGACAGATCTGTCCCGCAAGTCGCTAACAGGAAAGGAAATCAAGGAGCTTACGGAAAACTCACAGGGTATCGACATTACCTATCGGGAAATACTGGATCGATATAACGACAATTATTACGATTGGCTTTCGTATGAGATCCTGAATGAGAATCCGCAGCATTGCTTCATTCCTTTTGGCACGGGCGATCTTTTTATCAATGTGATGATCATTGCCGAGCGGGAGTTTAACAATCGCATCTACAAACATGACCCTCGCTTTCGCGGAAGCATCGACACGATCAGCAACTGTAACTTTATTGGAGCCACCACACACACTCCGAATACCCGGCTCGATAAATTATTCTCGTATCATCTTCCTTCGCTCCGAGATTACAATTCTTACCTGGCATCGCTTATTGAAAATAATCGCATCGGCCATGGCTCCGGTATCCTAGATGTAGAGGAAGAGCATGTGGAAGAAGCGCTGCAGCTGGCTCGTGAACAAAATATCACCTGCGAACCCAGCGGAGTGGCGGGGCTGGCTATGTTACTTCAAACCCGAAATGATATTTCAAAAGAAGATAAGATTCTGATCGTGAATACGGGCAAGACGAACTACCATCTTACCTATGAATAAGTCAGGGGTAGTTATGCCTTTATTCATTTTCAGCGCTCACCTGAATAAAAATGGCTTTCTGAATCCATTATTTTTTTTACTTTTTGGGCTTATAAAATTTTTCAAATGGGAAAAACCAGGCAA
>NNBV01000315.1_pt1 | contig 34983 bp, 24 predicted proteins | sample 1173771 | NCBI WGS metagenome assembly NNBV01 (sample SAMN07173938, study PRJNA388173) | plant metagenome | isolation source: symbiotic tissue sample KVS11 | place: Norway: Troms, Kvaloya island | reverse complement strand
CTTTGGAATAGTCCCCCCGATGATCCCATTGCGGCATTTGGGTCAACTTTTTATGCTCTTTTTTATCTCCACGGGAAATACAGCAACTGGGGAAGATTCTGCGGCGAAGCGGAGTGGCTGGTGCGGGCTGCTACCATCTTAACCAAGAGCCACAAGTCTTTTTGCCCGTACCAGCCACCGCAGAATCTAGCGCAGCGTTCCCCAGTTGCGTCAATGTTAAGAGTCCCGCTTTTTTGTTAACGATCGCTTGACTTTTAAGACAGTCGCTACAAATCTTCAAAACCTACGCAGTATTGCAAGCGGATTGAGTTTTAACTTGCTCAAGAGGGCGCGATCGCGTCAAAATAAGAGTTAAGACGCTGTAACCTAACTTAACAATGGCCCTAACGCAGCTTGAGCAAACTCTTTCCCCTCAACCAACACCGCCAAATGAGCGGGGATATGAATATGATTTGGTAATTGTCGGCGGTGGGATTATTGGGTTAACTCTAGCCTCTGCTTTAAAAGATTCTGGCTTGAGTGTCTTGCTGATTGAGGCGAAGGTAGCATCAGTGGCGGTAGCGAAAGGACAAGCTTATGCAGTTCATCAGCTTTCGTCGCTAATTTATCAAGGAATTGGCGTTTGGGACAAAATGTTGCCTCAAATTGCTAAATATTGCCGAGTTTGCCTTTCTGATGCAGATTATCCCAATGTGGTGGAATTTACCACAGATGATATCAATACATCAGAATTGGGTTATGTGGCGGAACACCAAGCCCTGTTGCAGCCGTTGCAAGACTTTATCCAAGATTGCCCAAATGTGACTTATCTGTGTCCGGCGGAAGTGGTAAATACGCAATACCAGCAGAATATAGTCGCGATCGATATAAAAGTTGCCGATCAGCTAAGGACAGTTCGGAGCAAATTACTTGTAGCAGCAGATGGATCGCGATCGCCAATTCGGCAAGCTGCTGGCATCAAAACTTCGGGCTGGAAATATTGGCAGTCTTGCATCGTCGCCTTTGTCAAACCAGAAAAACCCCACAATAACACTGCTTACGAGAGATTTTGGTCTAGTGGGCCCTTTGCGATTTTACCTTTACCAGGGAACCGTTGCCGCATTGTCTGGACAGCCCCCCACGAAGAAGCTAAAGCTTTGTGTGCTTTAAATGATCAGGAATTTTTGGCAGAACTAACCCGCCGCTATGGCGATCAGATGGGGAAACTGGAATTACTAGGCGATCGCTTTGTTTTCCAGGTACAACTCATGCAAAGCGATCGCTACGTTCTCCCCCGGCTGGCATTAATTGGTGATGCAGCGCACAATTGCCATCCCGTCGGCGGACAAGGTTTAAATCTGGGTATTCGGGATGCAGCCGCTTTGGCGCAAGTAATTCAAGCAGCCCATAAGGCGGGTAAAGATATAGGTGATATTCAGATTCTCAAAGGTTATGAACGCTGGCGCAAGTTAGAGAATCTGACAATTTTAGGTTTCACCGATTTGTTAGATCGGATGTTTTCTAATAATTTCTTCCCTGTAGTCGTAGTTCGTCGCCTGGGTTTATGGTTTTTGCAGCGAGTACCTGTATTAAAGGTATTTATGCTGAAGTTGATGATTGGCTTGAAAGGGCGGACTCCAGAATTAGCAAAACGATAAACTCCTTTGGGGAATTCAAATTTGATTTCGCTTAAATCAAAAGACTTAGATACCCGACTTCTGTAAGAAGTCGGGTATCTGCTTGTTCACCAATGATTTAGGATTGCTATATTTAATAACTGTTTATCTTATATCTAATACCATAAAAGCGCACTATTCTAATTATTCTTTTGTCAATAGTAATTATTAGAACTATCAATAGCACTAATTGTTAATTCTTTGCAGAAATAGTATTTACTATAATTTAATACTTGCGATATCAACTGGCGCTTTGATAAGTCAAATCAGGAAGAAATTTTCTGATATGCAAATTTTAAAGTTAACAAGACTATCTTGCTAAAGATACTTTAAATTTACTTATCAATCCCATTGAAATATCGTAATCAAGTTTGTCACCATTTAATATATAGATTGGGAGTGATCATGGCAAAGTATCTACTAGCTTCTGCTAGGGGAGTGGGATTTTTATGGTTAATTGCTGGCTTATCACCAGTACAAGCCCTGCCTAATTTAGAGATTGAAAATAAAAATGTAGCAATTTATCAAGATGCTGATAGCCATGAAAAAGTTTATTTTCATAAAGGCAATTTAGCCAATGGTATTTCTGATGAATTACCGATAGCTAATGAAAGCCAAAAAGATTTAGGTCTGGATTCTGCTAATAATTCTTTGCAGGCAATCACACCACAATCTGCAAATTCATCTCAAGTATCAGACAAACTTGCACAAGTAACATCTGTATCTCAATTGTCTGATGTACAGCCGACAGATTGGGCTTTTCAAGCACTACAATCTTTAGTTGAGCGCTATGGTTGTATCGCAGGTTATCCCAATGAAACCTATCGCGGTAATCGAGCGATGACTCGCTATGAATTTGCGGCTGGCTTAAATGCTTGTTTATCTCGAATCAATGAATTAATTACGACATCAACTGCTGATTTGGTCAAAAAAGAGGATTTAGCCAAGTTGCAGAAACTGCAAGAACAATTTGCTGCGGAATTGGTAACATTGCGGGGTCGAGTCGATGCTGTAGAAGAACGCACAGCAAAACTAGAAGCAAATCAGTTTTCTACTACTACCAAACTGAATGGTGAGGCAATTATTGCTGGTATTGGTGCTACTGGCGGCGCTCCCAATCAGAGCGATCCGAACTTTATGCTAGTCAATAGAGTGCGGTTAAATCTCACCACTAGCTTTACTGGTAAAGATTTATTAATTACTGGATTGCAAGCCTATAACTTTTTGGGTGGAGCCGATGGACAGGGTAGCTTACAACAAAGTTTAGGATTAGCTTCGCCGCTTTTAAGCGCAAGTAGCGCCCGTACCAGTTTTGAGCCACAATTTCCGGGGTTAAATGTCAATACTTTGTCGAGTGTTGGTGCAAACAGTGTTCAGCTTTACAAATTACTGTATATCTTTCCCGTCGCTGAGAAATTAACCTTGTTTGCGGGAACTGCGGCGGAAACATCAGATGCTTTCCCAGCAATTACGCCTTTTTATGGTGAAGGACAAGAGTCAATATCTCGTTTTGCTGGCTTGAATCCTGTGGTACGGATTTCTGGTGGGACTTCGGGTACTGGTTTAGCATCGGCGGCAGGATTTATTTTTAATATTTCGCCAAGTTTGGATTTAAGAGCTTTATACGGCAGTGTAAATGCCAATTTACCCCAAAAATCTGCAAGTGAGGCACTACCAGAGGCACTACCAGGGGTTTCTACTACACCTTTGGGTGGAGGTTTGTTTAGTGGTAGTAGTGTTGTAGCTGCACAGTTAACCTTGAAGCCAAGTCGCGATCTTGATATTGGTCTAAACTATGCCCACAGCTATCACGAAATTAATATTTTGGGTACAGGATTAATTAGTGATGATATCGGTGCTTTAGGAGGGGTTGCGGTTGGGACACCAGTAGCGCTCAACTCTGTTGGGAGTACGGTAACATGGCGATTGTCTCCCAAAATAGCCTTGTCTGGTTATGGTGCAGCCCTGTTTGTTGATGCTTCTTCTCGTAGTGTCAGTGCTTCCACCACCTTTACAAGTTGGATGGTGGGGGTTCACTTCCGAGATTTACTCAAGTCAGGAAACAATGCGGGGATAATTTTTGGTCAACCCCTTTACCGTAATGATGCTAGTGGTTCTGCTCAACTTGGTGAAAATCGGGCTACTCCTTACCATTTAGAAGGGTATTATCGCGTGAAAGTCAGCGATAATATCAGCATCACCCCTGGTGCCTTTATTCTGTTTAACCCAGAAGGTGATAGCAGAAACGAAACAACAACTGTAGGTGTACTTCGTACTACTTTTACGTTTTAACATGAGCAGTAAACTAGTACAAACTTACTTTTGTGGCTGTGTTCGAATACTTTTTAAATTTGCAAAAAGTTAGCGATCGCCTGCGGTAATGGCAAAACAATTATAATCAACAAAGCCATTGCCAATAATCCCCAAATGTCACGTTTGTTATCCAATTCAGTGACATCATTCAGCGCAGGTTCATCAACCAATGGCATAAATAATAAGATAATCGCCCACACCAAAAATTCTTCCCGAACTAGAGAAAGTAATAACAAAAGTACACGAGCAATTTGACCAATTACCATTGCAGTTCGTTGTCCAAACATCGCATGCACAATATGACCTCCATCTAGTTGCCCTACAGGCATTAAATTTAATGCTGTAACAATTAGTCCCAGAAAACCTGCGACTGCAACTGGATGCAGATCAAGAGCAGATTTTGCTGTTAACTGACTTCCCAAAGCTAACTTTGAGAGTAACGCCAGTAAAATTGAATATTTGGGATTGAGGGCATCTGGATTTAAAAGTCGGGTTTTTTCAGTTAGAGAAACCACGTCAGAATTAGCCAAGCCCCATATTAGTAACGGTAAAGTGATGACAAAGCCTGCTATTGGCCCAGCTATACTAATATCAAATAAAGCTTTGCGGTTAGGGATGGGACTACGCATCTGAATAAATGCACCAAAAGTTCCCAAGAAGAAAGGCACGGGAATAAAGTAAGGCAAAGTCGAGCGAATATTGTAAAATTTAGCTGTCAAATAATGCCCTAGTTCATGAATACCCAAAATAGTCATCAACCCTAAAGCATAAGGTAATCCCTTCAATAGGACATCTGGATTAGATAGAACTTTGAACAAAGAGCCAGTTTCCCATAGAGGCGGCAGAGAAACCCCAGCAATTTCCACTCCCACCAAGGTAGTAGTTAACAAAGTCGCTACTAGTAGTAGAAGCGCTAATCCTGGGCGAGTTAACCGTTCCTGGTTGGGCCGTGGTGTATTTCTCTCTTTAGCAGCCTGAATGTTAGGAACCAGTACAAAGAAAGGTTTGCCATTGAAACCTTCTTGAAAGATCAGCAAGAAGCGATCGCCAAATTGTGCTTCAATATTAGTCTTAATCTGCTGGTAGGCGTTGCTGGCTTTAGTTCGCAACTGACCACGGCAAATTACGGCTTGTGGTCGATATTCAATATTTTGAACGTAGTATACAGACCAAGGAAAGCAATTTCGCAGTTGGGTTTCTTCCGTTAGCTCAATGGGACGCACTATTGGTTCTACAGTAGGCTGAATAGTCGGCTGTGATTCTGAGGCTTGGGCTTCGCTTGGTGTATCTCTTGGCACTCGACGCCCCCATTGAAACAACGTCCAGTACAACAGGGTGCAGACAAATATCGACCAGAGAATCAGCGTTGGCGGTGGTGGTTGTTTTGACCCATACAATAGCGTCCATCCACTCAACAGAAATGCTGGCGTCATTAAAACCAGCCACAACAACCACACTGGCGTCTGGGTGATGTGAGCGACGCTGTGCTGCACCATTAAATAAGTAGCTAGCCCCAGTAGGAGGATAAACAGAAACCAAAATGCCATGTTATCTACAGTAATTTTGACAAAACGCCCCACCAGTAGCTTCAGCACCATAGCATTAACTACAAGGCAGACCTCAAATCCCAATTTTCTTCACAACGGTTAACAGTGCTGGTTAACGCTCAAGTTTCAATTCTTGAGAATTTCGACACTGTAACCATATTGTCTACAACTTCTCAGTTTCGGTTCTTTGATCATGTGCCCTTTACCTGAACAACCAAGTCATACAACTAAGCTGCCACGGGCTGTCTTCCCTAAGGAAGTTTCTAGCGGAAGTTCTCTGCAATCGGACTTCGCACAAGAGAGCATTTTTGCCTTTCCACCCAATCGGGACACTTTAGGAGGAACCTCTTATTTTATTGTAAGAAATGAAGGCAATATCCTCATAGATTGCCCTGCCCTAGACCAAACAAATCAAGATTTTGTGCGATCGCATGGAGGTGTGCGTTGGTTATTTCTCACCCATCGTGGCGCTATTGGCAAGACTGCTGAATTTCAGCAAGCTTTTGGCTGCGAGGTGCTGATTCAAGAGCAAGAAGCTTATTTGTTACCAGGCTTAACCGTAACTACCTTTAGGCAAGAATTTACTATCGATGCTGCAATACAAGTGATTTGGACACCTGGTCATTCTCCAGGCTCATCTTGCCTATACTACAGTGAACTTGGAGGTATCTTATTTTCTGGTCGCCATTTACTCCCTAATCAGCAAGGTCAAGCAGTACCATTACGGTTAGCGAAAACCTTTCACTGGCCTCGACAACTTAACAGTGTTCAGTTATTACTAGAACGTTTTACACCAGAAACTTTTCGGTACATTTGCCCAGGAGCTAATACAGGCTTTCTTAGAGGTAAACGAGTCATAGATCAAGCTTATCAACACCTCGCCTCTCTGGATTTATCTGCATTGCTGCCCATACAACCTCTACTTTAAAGGCTAATCTATCCCTACCTCAATTTTAAATTCAGAAAAGACTGCTGCCTCAATTTAGAGCGTCGGGAAGGGGATTAGGTTTTTCCAGATGAGTGAATTGTCAGCTATCTCAATAGAGTTAGAAACAAATAAGGTGGATGAATCCAGTTTAAATACTTCTTTAAAAGTGCTTTCCTGTCTGTTGCCCAATCCCAACATAATATTTTCTAACGTTTGTTAACCAAGATATTGTGCCGGGAATTATAACGCTAGTATACAGAAATTCTCGTACAAATTTATGAGCGCAAAAGTTGATGGGACTATGAGGTTTGCTGGCTACCAAATTATAGAGCAACTTTATTCAGGTTCTCGCACCCAAGTGTATCGTGCAGTTCGAGAATGCGATACCTTCGGTGGGCTTCGCCAACGCTTACCAGTTGTCATCAAGCTCTTAAAACGAGAATACCCTACTTTTAGCGAATTAGTCCAGTTTCGGAACCAATATGCGATCGCTAAAAACCTAGATATTCCTGGTATTATCAAACCCTACAGTCTAGAAGCTTATCACAACGGCTATGCGCTGGTCATGGAAGACTTTGGTGGTGTTTCCCTGCGGCAATTTACTCAAGGAAAAACACTGACATTAGAGCAATTCTTACCCATTGCTCTGCAACTGCTGGACACCTTACACCAGTTACATCAACAGCGCGTCATTCACAAAGACATCAAGCCAGCCAACATCTTAATTCACCCTGACACCAAACAAATCAAGCTGATTGACTTTAGCATTGCCTCACTCTTACCACGAGAAACCCAAGAAATCCAGAGCTTCAATGGGCTGGAGGGAACGCTAGCCTATTTGTCGCCAGAGCAGACTGGACGAATGAACAGAGGCATTGACTACCGCAGCGACTTCTATTCATTAGGTGTGACTTTCTTTGAGCTACTGGGTGGACAATTGCCCTTTGAGTCTCAGGAACCGATGGAGTTGGTGCATTGCCACATTGCGAAACTTCCACCCTTCGTCTACGATTTTAACCCCGATTTGCCCTTGATGCTGGGCGAGGTTATCCGCAAACTGATGGCGAAGAATGCCGAAGACCGCTACCAGAGTGTGTTAGGACTCAAACATGACCTAGTTACCTGCTTAGAACAGTGGCGAGAAACAGGTAAGCACACCTGGTTTGAATTGGGACAACGCGATATCAGCGATCGCTTTCTCATACCCGAAAAACTCTATGGGCGAGAATCAGAAGTGCAGACCTTACTAGAGGCATTTGGTCAAGTTGCCAATGGTAGCTCCCAACTGATCCTGGTAGCAGGTTCCTCTGGTATTGGCAAAACCGCAGTCGTCAATGAAGTGCATAAGCCGATTGTGCGCTGGAACGGCTACTTCATCAAGGGCAAATACGACCAGTTCAACCGCAACATTCCTCTGTCTGCTTTTGTACAAGCCTTTCGCGATCTGATGGGACAGTTGCTTAGGGAAAGCGATACTCAACTGGAGCAATGGCAGAGCAAGATTTTAGCGGCAGTTGGAGAGAATGGGCAAGTCCTGATCGAGGTAATTCCTGAACTAGAGCAGATGATCGGCAAACAGCCTGCATCCCCTGAATTATCGGGCAGTGCAGCACAGAACCGTTTCAATCTGCTGTTCCAAAAGTTTATTCAAGTCTTCACCACGCCAGAGCATCCGTTGGTGATGTTTCTTGATGATTTGCAGTGGGCAGATTCGGCATCGCTCAATTTACTGAAGCTGTTGATGTCCCAGAGCAATCACGGTTATCTATTCATTATTGGCGCATACCGCGATAACGAGGTGTTTGCAGCTCATCCCCTCATGTTGACGTTAGATGACATCAAAAAGGAATCTTCTGGCGTCAACACTCTGACTCTATTTCCCTTGAGCCAAACAGATGTAAACCATTTAATCGCCGATTCGCTCAGTTGTGCAACGGGCCAAGCATTGCCATTGACAGAGTTGGTTTATCAAAAAGCCAAAGGCAATCCCTTTTTCACAACTCAGTTTTTGAAAGCGCTACATGAGGATGGGCTGATTACCTTTAATTGGGAGGAAGGTTTTTGGCAGTGTGATGTAACACAAGTGCGATCGCTTGCTCTCACAGATGATGTGGTGGAATTTATGGCACAACAGCTTCAAAAATTGCCTAGCATCACTCAAAATATTTTGAAACTGGCAGCCTGTATCGGTAATCAGTTTGATTTGGCGACGTTAGCGATCGTTTATGAAAAGTCGCAGGCAGAAACCGCTTCAGACTTGTGGAAAGCATTACAAGAAGGATTTATCATTCCCACCAATGAAATTTATAAGTTTTATCAAGATTCCTCATTAGTCATCGATCATTTGCAAAGGACAAATGACAACGGACAAAGGACAGTTTACAAATTCTTGCACGATCGCGTCCAACAAGCCGCCTATTCCTTGATTCCCGACGACCAAAAACAGACGATTCATTACCAAATCGGACAACTATTACTCCAACAGATTTCCCCAGAAGCTAGAGTTGACCGGATTTTTGAAATCGTCAATCAATTAAATTACGGCACGGCTTTAATTGGCGAACAAACACAACGAAATGAACTAGCGCAACTTAACCTCATCACCTGTCGCAAAGCCAGAACTGCCACCGCCTATCAAGCAGCGCGTGAATATGCCGTAGTTGGATTGTCTTTGTTGGGAGAAGACGCTTGGCAACAGCAATACGAAATGACCCTCGCTTTTCATGAATTAGCGGCGGAAGTGGCAATGTTATGCGGTGACTTTGAGACGATGGAAAAGTTTATCGATCTTGTCACCGAACAAGCACATTCTTTACTAGAACAGGTCAATGTTTACCGCATTAGGATTCAAGCCAAGACTTCCCAGCGTCAACTCAGTGAAGTACTGGCGATCGGCATCAATATCTTGCAACAGTTGGGCGCAAACATTACCGAATCACCCACACCCGCAGATATTCAAAAGTCAATCCAAGAAATTAGCGAACTGATTGGCGATCGCCAAATTGCAGATTTTGTTTACCTCCCTGTGATGACAGATGCAAATAAAATCGCCATTACCCAGATTGCCAGCAGCATCATGGCAGCAGCTTACACCTGTGGATCTCTTTTGTATCCATTACTAGCTACCTTGTTAGTCAAATTATTCCTGCGGCACGGCAATATATCTGTTTCTGCTACTAACTATACTTGTTACAGCTTAGTTCTCTGTAATATGCAGAATATAGATTTAGCTGCACAGTTTGGACAGTTGGCATTGAATGTGGCAGCAAAATTCGATGATAAAGCAAGTAAACTGGAAGTATTTTTCCTGCTGGGAAATTTTATCCTCCATCGCAAATCTCACCTCAAAGAAATGTTACCTCTCTTGAGTGAGAGTTATACCCTTGGGCTAGAAGTTGGAAACCTGGAATACGCTGGATATGCGGTTCACAATTTCTGTTTAATTTCTTTTTGGTGCGGTCAACCCCTTGCTAACTTGGAGGAAGATACACGCACTTACTACCATGCATTAGTGCAACTGAAGCAATTGGGAGCAGCTAATTACTGTCTGATTGATTGGCAAATAAGTTCAAATTTACTAGGTTTGGCAGAGCATCCCACCATTTTGTCTGGATCGGCTTTCCAAGAGACAGAATTTATCCCCCTCTTGCAGTCTGCAAATGATATATATGGATTATATATTTTCTATTCGTATAAGTTGATGCTTTGCTTTTTGTTTGGGGAAGTTGAGCCAGCTAATAACTATGCCCTTGAGTGCAAAAACTATTTCATGTCGGGTGCGGGAACAGTTGCCGAACCTGCGTTTTATTTCTATGATTCTTTGGTAGCTCTAGCACTATTGAGTCAACCATCATCGGAAGTATCAACTGTATTAGAACGGGTGGCAGAAAACCAAACTAAGTTACAGTATTGGGCGCACCATGCACCGATGAATCATCAGCATAAGGTCGATCTCGTAGAAGCCGAAAAATGTCGAGTTTTCGGACAGAAATCCACAGCCATTGAGCTATACGATCGGGCAATTTTGGGAGCCAAAGAAAACGAATATATTCAAGAAGAAGCTTTAGCAAATGAACTAGCCGCTAAATTTTATCTCAATTGGGATAAAGAAAAAATCGCTCAAATATATATGCAAGAAGCATACTACTGCTACGCCCGTTGGGGTGCAAAAGCCAAAGTTGCCGACTTAGAAAAACGCTATCCCCAATTACTTGCTCCCATATTACAGCAAACCCGTTCAACTCTCTCAACTCACGAAACTATATTTGCTTTGGGGAATGTCACCTCCACCACTTCCGCTACTTCCAGCAGTAGCAGCGTCTCTGTTGCTTTAGATTTAGCCACCATTCTTAAAGCTTCCCAAACCCTTTCTGGGGAAATTGAACTCGAAAAACTGCTTTCAACTTTGCTGCATATCGTCATTGAAAATGCGGGAGCCGATAAGTGTGTGTTCATGCTTTTGGAGTCAAATTGGTTGTTAATTCAAGCGTTAGCACAGCTTTCCCTGAGCAATGTACCAAACCAGACTGCCAAAGTTGATTTTTATCCGATGTTACTCAACCCACAGCCTGTTGAAGACTCCCTTGATGTGCCAGTTGGCTTAATTAATACTGTCAAACGCAGCTTACAAGCAGTAGTGATTATTGATGCCACCGTGCATCCGCAATTAATCAATGATCCATATATTCACCAACAGCAGCCCAAGAGTATTTTGTGTAGTCCGGTTTTGCATCAGGGTAAGTTGCTGGGCATATTGTATCTAGAAAACAACTTGGCCACTGGAGCCTTTACGAGCGATCGCGTTGAAGTACTTAACTTACTTTGCGCTCAAGCGGCAATTTCTCTGCAAAATGCCCGACTTTATCAAAATTCCCAGAAGTCTGCTCAACAGTTAACACAATCTCTAGCGAAATTGCAGGCTAGTGAAATCCGCTTCCAAAATTTGGCAAATAATATTCCTGGTATGGTGTACCAATTCCGTCTAGCAACCGATGGTTCAACTTCAACACCCTATGTTAGCTCTGGCTGTTTCGACTTGTATGGGTTAGAACCTGAGTCGGTGATAGCAGGAACCCATAGCCTTTATGCCATGAATCATCCTGAGGATCAAGCAGCTATTGCCCAAGAGATTACCTACTCTGCCCAAAATCTGACCCCATTTGAGCAAGAATGGCGGATTATCCTGCCTTCAGGAACTGTGAAATGGATTCAATCTGCTGCTCGCCCAGAGCGACAAGCCGATGGCTCAATCATCTGGGATGGGGTGGTGATTGATATTAGCAATAGCAAACAGGCTGAAGCATCTTTAGCCAAAGAACGAGAGTTTTTAAATGCCATCATTCACAATATTACCGATGGGATTGTTGTTTGTGATGCTATGGGCAAATTGACTCTATTTAATAAAGCAACTCGTGAATTTCATGGCTTACCAGTAGAATCGTTACCAGCAGAACAATGGACAGAACACTTTGATCTCTATCAACCGGATGGGCAAACACCTCTATTAACCACGGAAATTCCTTTGTTTCGTGCCTTGCAAGGGGAAATAGTCGAAAATGCCGAAATGGTAATTGCACCAAAGCATGGTTCTAAGAGAATTTTGCTAGCCAGTGGACAAGCGCTCTTCGATTCTTCGGGTAACAAACTCGGTGCAGTAGTTGTGATGCGAGACATTAGCGATCGCAAACTTGCAGAAGTTTCCTTGCAACAAAAATCACTTGATTTGCAACAAGCTCTCAAAGAGCTACAACAAGCCCAATTACAAATGGTGCAAAGTGAAAAAATGTCTGCATTGGGCAATTTAGTTGCTGGGGTAGCCCATGAAATGAATAATCCTTTGGGCTTTATTGCTGCTAGCCTCAAACAAGCTAAACCTACCGTTGCTGATGTTATTGAACACTTAAAACTATATCAAGAAAGTCTCCCCAATCCCAGCGATAAAATCAAAGACCATGCCGAAGAAATTGACTTAGAATATACCTTAGAAGATTTGCCCAAGGCACTTGATTCAATGGTGATGGCGTGCGATCGCCTGAAAAATATTAGCACGAGTCTCCGCACTTTCTCTCGTGCCGATCAAGATTACAAAGTACCATTTAATATCCACCAAGGTATTGATAGCACAATTTTAATTCTCAAACATCGTCTCAAGGCAAATGAACAACATCCTACCATTGAAGTTGTGGCAAACTATGGCAATGTACCTCAACTAGAATGTTTTCCTGGGCAATTGAATCAGGTATTTATGAATATTTTAGCTAATGCTATTGATGCCTTAGAGGAGTCAAACGTTGGACGAAGTTTGGCAGAAATCCAAGCAAGCTGTAACCGAATTATAATTAGTACTTCAGTAGAAAATAATCAGATAAAAATCACTATTGCTGACAATGGCAAGGGAATGAATGAAGAGGTAAAACAAAAGATATTTGACCATTTATTTACTACAAAAAGTGTCGGTAAAGGTACAGGGTTAGGATTAGCGATCGCTCGTCAAATTGTCGAAGAAACCCACGGTGGAAAATTGAGTTTTAACTCAGTTCTGGGTGAAGGAACAGAATTTATCATTGAAATTCCGGTATAGTTTTTGGATCTCATTAGGAAACAACTTCAAATATGGTATACCGAACTACGTAATTCATATCTTTAGAGTCCTTTTAAGCTTGGTGCAACAGGTAAATTAACACCGAAAACGGGTACAAATTCTAAATTGACAATTTCGCAATTTAGTCCAGGTAAGAGTTATACATTCACAATTCAGCTACCATTTTGCAAGTTAATGTGCATCACTATTTGACCAACCATGTAGGTAGTACATTATTTACTCATGAAGTGAGCCTCGCTTTTTACAAAATTCTACTGTCGTTACAATACTTTTTCAGGAAGCCCTATTTAAGTCTTTGACGACTTAAAAGATAATGATAATCAAAAATAAGATGAGAGGCAAACAAAGCTTACCTTCTCACCTTATTTTCAAGTACGATTATAATTTGTGTTAAAAATATTTTAAGTATTTTAACTGATTGACAAAAAGCACTTTATCTCAATCTGTCACGGTTGAATCTGAACCGTTTCAGATCCTTATCTGGAGACTGACTTCCTCATGGCTTAAGCCGATGGGCTTTCTGCTTCTAAAACTGTAAAATAAAATAGACAGACAGCGATCGCGCATTCTTTCTCCTACCCTGACAAAAAGATTTATTTTCTCCAAACTCTTGCTGTCTCGGTGGGTAAAGACTAACATATCTGTGGGCAGAGGCAATATTTCGTCAAAGCGATGCTGACAACAGCGAAAACTGTTGGCTGTCTGTCTACTTTAAATCCTGTTGAGCGCCAGTTAAGTTTATATGGATGTAATGACTTAAAACCATTAACTCCTAGGGTTATAAATCAGCACAGACTATAGTATAGACAATTTACCCAAGATTCTTTCCAGATTTAAAATCAGAGGTATCAATGATTATAACTAATTTTAGTAAACAAAGAAATGAATTTAAGGAATCTAAAGTACTCAAAGCTAAACCACATTGGCAAGGGCAAAATTTGAGCGATACTACTGCCAAAGGTAAAGATACCAAGATGCGAGAGCCTGCACCCGATAGTTTGAATTTCAATAGCTTAAATCGTGGTCGAGTTGCTATTTTTATTGATGGCTTAAGCCTGTTTCATACAGCTTTACAACTCGGCATAGAAATTGACTACGTTAAATTGCTTTGTCATTTAACCAATGGTTCCAGGCTGTTGCGTGCTTTCTTTTATACTGGTGTTGATCTTAGCAACGAAAAGCAGCAGGGTTTTCTATTGTGGATGCGTCGTAATGGCTATCGTGTAGTGGCAAAAGAACTGCTTCTGCCAGCAGAGAATTTTAAAAAATCAAATTTGAACGTAGAAATTGCTGTAGACATGATAACTTTAGCTCCTTACTATGATACGGCGGTCTTAGTCAGTGGGGATGGAGATTTAGCTTATGCTGTAAACGCTGTCAGCAGAATGGGGGTTCGAGTGGAAGTGGTAAGTCTGCAAACAACGGCTAGCGAAAGCTTGATTGATGTTGCTGACTGCTTTATTGACCTCGATAGTATTAAAGTACACATTCAAAAAGATTCTAATCTTGGCTATAGTTACCGAACACCTTCAAATTCAAACCTTTAATAAAAAAACGTAGTCACGGACAGACGCAGATAAAGAAGACGCGTCTCCGTGTCTTCTTCAGTCTTTCTATTTTGCTCGACCTAATTTCAATGGATATTTTAATAGTTGAAGATGAACCAGAAATTGCTCGTTTAATCGAACTCTCTTTAGAAAAAGAAGGATTTTTTTGTCGCACCAGCCGCGATGGCGTGAATGCTTTGCAGATGCTTCAAGAGCAACCACCTGATTTAATCATTCTAGATTTAATGATTCCTGGTTTGGATGGTTTGGAAGTTTGTGCCCGAATTCGCCAGAAACCAGGTGCAAAAGATCCTTATATTTTGATGCTCACGGCTAAGGGTGAGGAAATCGATCGTGTCATTGGTCTGTCTACTGGCGCTGATGATTACATGGTTAAACCCTTTAGCCCCAGAGAGTTGGTAGCTAGGGTGCGGGCACTATTACGGCGTAGTCTCCGCCAAGGGGGACAACATCAAGTTAATCGTACCCAACACTTTATTGTCGATGTAGACCAGCGCACTGCCAGTCGCCAGATGAATTCCAAAGAAGTTGAAATTTTAGACTTAACTACCCTAGAATTTAACTTGCTAACCACCTTTGTCAGCAATCCTGGTAGAGTTTGGAACCGCACTCAACTAATTGATAAACTTTGGGGAGATAACTTTTTTGGCGATGAACGAGTGGTAGATACTCATGTAGCTCGGTTGCGAAAAAAGATTGAACCCGATCCGGCAAATCCCACTTTTATTAAAACTGTTGTTGGGGTTGGCTACAAATTTGAAGATCCTCTGGTGGCATAAATCTTATGAAAATGGGGCTGAGAGGGCGCCTATTTTTCTCCCACTTAGTAGTAATGATCGTGGGGGTAGCTAGTCTGGTGAGCATCAGCAAAATTTCTTCTCCCCGCTTGTTTATCTTGCATTTGGAAGGATTAGAAAATCAGGGGTTCGACTTAATCGATATCCGTGCTGAATTGGTTACAGGATTTGAACTTGCTTGGCAGCGAAGCACTATTTGGTCAGTCTTAGTCGGTACCACCGCCGCCGGAGGGTTGAGTTACTGGGTGTCTAGACGGATTATGCAGCGATTGACCGAGATGGAACAAATCACCCAAAAATTTGCTGCTGGCCAGATGGATGCACGGCTACCTGTATCTGACATTCCAGAACTCAGTGGATTGAGTGCTAGTTTTAACCGAATGGCAGCTAGTTTAGAAGGGGTAGAAGCACGGCGGCGAGAAGTGATTGGAGATATGACTCATGAACTACGAACACCGTTAACAGTGGTGCGCGGTTACTTGGAAGAACTGGCTGATGGGGAAATTGAAGCGTCTCCTGAAATCTATCGGCGTTTAGCTAAAGAAACTAGGCGCTTAGAGCGGTTGGTGAACGATTTACAAGAACTGTCTAAGGCAGAAGCTGGTTATTTACCAATTAATATCCAACAGGTCAATCTGCGTCCGTTGTTAGAGTCATTAGTGGAGAAATTCACCGACCAACTGTTAGAAGATGGGCCAGTTCTGCTTTTACAGTGTCCATCTGTGCTACCTCCTGTGTTGGCAGATATTGACCGTACAGAACAGGTATTGGTTAATCTGCTCGGTAATGCAGTCCGTTATACTAACGAAGGTGCAATTACCATTGATGTTAGGACTGAAGGATCTCAACTCTGGATTGCGGTTATGGATACGGGCATTGGTATCGCTCCAGAAAATTTGCCCCATGTGTTTGAGCGCTTCTGGCGTGCCGACCAATCGCGCGATCGCCATTCGGGAGGTACTGGTATCGGTTTAACTATTTCCCGCCGTTTAATTGAACTACAAGGCGGTCAGATTCAGGTAGAAAGCGAACTGGGAGTTGGCAGTACGTTTCGATTTTTTCTGCCTTTGGCTTGAGTTGAAACAAAACCCTTGAGATCCGAAGCATTGACACAAGGTAGTCACGGCTGTGTCATACCCAATTGCTAGTTTGAAAGTATCCAAAATCTTGGTTTGTTGATGAATGCCAGGATTTTAGAAATGCATAGAGTGTAACATTATGTCTACTTTTATTCTGGCTGCTTTTTTGGTTAGTTTACTCAGTGCTTCGGGTTATGCTGCGATCGCCTACTTGTTCCCTCAAAATCGTTCCCAAGACTGACCAATTATTTTAATTGGTAATTCGTAATTGAATTCTTATAGCGGTTCCCACTCAGATACGGTACAAGATTATATCGCAAGGTGTAGGGGCAATAGTGTTCGGTTAAATCAAGAGACGCGATGAATCGCCGTCTCTACAATAATCAGTCTTTTGTAGAGACGGCGATTTATCGCGTCTTTGTGATGATTTATCTCATCTTTGCGATCTAGAATTTTCATCAAAAAACCTTAACCGAAACGTATTGGGTGTAGGGGTAATTCATGAACATTGGTGTCAACTTAACGTGAAACCCTTGTCAAAACGGGCTTCCCATGACAATCTGTGTTACCCCACCCTAACCCTCCCCTTATAAAGGGGAGGGAACTAGATTTCTTGTTTCCCCCCTTTCTAAGGGGGGATTAAGGGGGGTAAAACGCCTGTGGAATAAACGTTTGAGCTTAAATTGACACCAATGATTCATGAATTGCCCCTACAGGTCTACATAACGGAAACGAGAACCGCCATAACTACAAATTACGAATTACGAATTAGTTAATCTCTTTTCTCAATAATTCTGCAATTTGAGAAGGGCGTTCAGCTACTGGAACTTGAGCTTCTTTTAAAGCTGCTAATTTACTTTGGGCTGTACCAAAATTAGGATCGCGTCCGATAAATGTTGCTAAAGTCCCGGTTTGGCGCCAACTTTTTCCTGGTGGTGCAAGTCTACCTGCAATGTAGGCAATTACTGGTTTATCAATTGCCTCAGCAATGTACCGGGCTGCTGCTTCTTCACTACCACCACCAGGTTGACCAACTAAAACGATCGCCTGTGTAGTTTCATCCTCATCAAGAATTTGCAGCCATTGGAGAAATGAGGAACCGACGATCGCATCACTACCAATACTGACACTAATCGACTGCCCCAAACCTGCTTTTGTTAATTCGTAGGCGATTTCGTAGGTGAGGGTGCTGCTACGACTGACGATCCCCACTACACCAGGGGTATAAAATTCGCTCGGTTGAGTCCCTAAGAGAATTTTTCCTGGCACAATGATCCCCGGACTATTTGGCCCAACTATCAATGTTTCACAGGCTTCGGCTTTGCGGAGTAACTGCACCATATCCAAAGGAGGCACGCCAGCAGTGATAATAACAATCTGGCGAATATTAGAAGCGATCGCTTCTAATGCCGCATCTAGAACGTCGTAAGGATCTACACAGAGAATTGTCGTGTCAATTGCCCCAAATTGTTCTATTACCTCCTCTACTAAGTCAAATACTGGCAGTCCATGCAGTTCCTGTCCGCCACATCCAGGATTGACACCAGCTACCAAATTTGTGCCATAAGCTTTCATTTGATCAACATGAGTGCCTGAGATAAATTCACAAAAGCCTTGGATTAAGACTTTACTTTCTGGCGTTAGGTTCATAAAAAATTACCGTAAGCTTGGCAACCCAGTGCCTTAAATTACTGTGCACAAATACTACACATTTACAATGTCGTATTGATTCAATTTTTACTAAAATTATAAAAACTAGTACAACACGATTTTAGATTTTAAATTTTGGATTGAAGATTCAATATCGAAAATTTAAAAAGGTCTAAACGCGAATTTAGCTTCAAGAGTTGCCCCGAATTTATACTCACTCCGCAAGAAACAAGCTACGTGGAATAAATCTAAAATCCAAAATCTAAAATTAAATAACAGAGCCAGTGACTTGAGGTATGAGGTCAATCTAAAATCCAAAATCCACAATTGTTTGACTACTTCTTACTAGCTGTTGGTTTAGCAAGACGAACTGCTGCTGCTACTGCCTCATCTAAATTTTCTACCACGACGAGTGCGTTGCTGTGGGTTTTTAGTGTTGCTAAATATTTTCTTGCAGCATCAAATTCAGAACCAGCCAGACGAACAACTAAGGATGGAAAACTAACCTCTCGCCGAACTTTACTACCATTAGAACGGACAACCTGTGATTGAAGTTCGCTGTTGTCTGGCTGCACAACTCTGGCTATAACTTCAGTCACTTCCTCAGTTTGAGGAATACTACCCAGAAAGTTAATTAGTATTACTTGAATGCTTTTGTCAGCCTCCAGGATTTTCAGACCTATCTCTAGGCGATCGCGGAAGGTGGTTGGTGTAGTATCTGTGAGGAAAGCATGACGTAGATTTAAACAAACACCTGGGTTGCCACCAGCATTAGCGACTAAATCTAAAGTTGCCATCACTGAACCAGTACCATTACCTAAAATACCAATTTTGCCGTGCATTGCTACACCATCCCAGTCGCCTAAAATACCGTTTATTTCAGTACTGGTATGACGGCTGATAATTTTTGCCGCCATTTCCGCAAGATCGGGATGACGCTTGATCGCCCGTTCGTTGACCCTGACTTTACCATTAAGAGCCATAACTTGACTAGTAGCGCTGACTGCCAAGGGATTTATTTCGACTAAATCTAGGTCTTTTTGCACAAATAAATGGTACATCTTCTCCACAACGCTGCTTACCGACTGCATCAGCGTTCCCTGCAAACCCATTTTCAAAGCCAATCGTCGGGCATAAAATGGCGAAAATTCTTGTTCTACAACTACATAGTGCATTCTTTCCCCAGCCGATTCCCAATCGATGTCTGCTTCTTTGCAACCTAAAAGTACTGGTCGGCAGACAGCTGTATCTAAAACCACCGCTAGATAAAATTCTTGGTTGGCGTCGTATTTAGATTCTGCCAGTACAACTTCCGGCAATTCGCCCCATATTGGTAAACTAAAGATATTTTGAGCAGCTGCGATCGCATCGATAGTCGTTTGGGCAAACCTAACTCCACCTGCTTTGGCCCGTTCCGCTCCGTGTACTTGAGATTTCAGTACAATTGGAAAGCGAATTTTTAAACGTTTCAAATCTGTAGGATGGTCAATTCGCTGGGAAGGCAATACCGGAATGCCTATCTTCCCAAACCATTCTTTAACTTGGTACTCTAATAAATCCATTGATACACCTTGTATTGATAGTTTCCAAGCTTTTGGTTAGTGCTGTCTTAATATTTTGCAGCACCTTTATTACAGAATTAAGCTTTTGGCAGCTATAAAAATTTATTTTTCACGCATCAATTTTATCGAATTCAGCAAATGAGGCACACTAATTTTGATAGTTAACCTGTTTGTGCCATAGCTACAACACATAATTAATCTCCTCAGTAAGTTTCCCAGCATAGAAGATAAGTAGCATTTCTGTCAAAACCCTCTGACATAGCATCGTTTTCTTAACCTTTGGATAAATTTGTCACAGATGCTCTGCAACTAGAATTTTTCACGTAAGTAGACAAGCATGAATAATTCAAGGTATATAGTCAGGGCTGAACCCCTGACGAATAGACAATTTAACTAATTTTACATTGCGTAACATAGTTTGATTTATTCTTTCCCACTTACTTAGTATCTCCTGTAATTTTAATTGTCAGGAAACAATGCAGTGAGAATCCTTAAAAGCTCTATTATTCCCATTTTTGATTTTAAATTTATACCTGAAGATAGATTATTTAATTTTGCATCTAGCACTATGAAAATGTAGCGACGCGAACAATAACTGCTTTTTTAATTTTTGGTTAAAAGTCAGAATTTGTGTTAGAAAGTTGTTCGTTCAGATTTTTCGGCTGTGATTGGTTAAACTGTGCGTTTGCATTCAACAAACCAACAAAGTTCGTTTCATCCTCTTAAAAATAATCAAAACAATATAGAAATTAAGCGGGAAAGCTGTATGAAAGTAGCAGTCCAGCAAGAAGACTTACAGCTTTTAGCCAAAACTTTGCAAGAACAATTACTTGTAGAAGTTTCAACGGCTGAAGTCTTCGAGGTTAAGTGTGCCGTCAATAAAGACGAGCTAATGATTTTAACGCAACACGCATCAGATGTAACAGTTGATGCTCAACTAATTTTTGCAGTCATTGAAGAAGTACTTCAGTCTCTAGTACAGAACAAAGAGCAGCGAGTGCAATGTTTCCTCAGAGTTTTTGGTGAACAACTCCCTTATGCCAAATGTTTCTTGGCGTTGAAACAGATGGGAGGATGGAGGGATGGGGGGATGGGGAGATGGGGGGATAGAGGAGATGAGGGAGCAGGGGGAGCAGGGGAAAATGAGGAAGTAATATCGTACTCATCTCCTTCATCCTCATCATCGCTGACATATTCTCCACCAATGGATGAGACTGATGAAGAGGAACTGTTTGACCCGTTTGCAGATGTGCCGAATTTATCGGCTTCAAAGTCAGGATTCCAAGTCAAACCGATCTTACTGGGTGCAGCCTTGGTGGGAATTGCAGTTTTAGGCGGTGGTGCTTACTTCTTGACTCGCCCTTGTGTGATGTCTGAGTGTAAAGAAATACAAAATGCCGAGCAATTAAAAACAAAATCCCCGCAACTGATGCGCCGCGCTAAGTCTGAAAAAGAATTAGTAGCTGTACAACAGAAACTTGCAGCAGCCAGTACAGCCCTGAATGCAATTCCTAGTTGGTCGCCCCGTTACCAGATGTCGGAAGAACTAAAAGCAAGTTTGTCTGGACGGTCAGAAAAAATCAACCAAGTAGTCAAGGCTTTGCAGACGGCATCTTTAGCGACACAAAAAGTTCAAACTCCTGCATCTAGCCTAGAGGAATTACAAGCTAGGCAACACTTATGGCGACAAGCTATAGCGCCACTAGAAGCGATAAGTTCCACTAGTGAACTCTATGGACTGGTGCAGGGGAAATTACTTAATTATCGTGTCCGTTTGCACGCGGTAAATCAACAAATATTTATTGAGGAAAAATGGCTGAAAAAACTAACAGCAGCAAAAGCTGTAGCCCTTGCAGCCGAGAAGCGGGAAGCTACTGCTAAATCTTTGAATGAATGGCAAAAGGTGCAGTCTAATTGGCTGGTGGTAGTTAATGCCTTGAATACCATTCCCCGAACTAGCGCTGGATACCAAGAAGCCCAAAAGCTGTTGGGAGATTATAAACCTAAGTTAGTAGTAGCACGCGATCGCGCTACTAAAGAACAATTAGCTCTTAAAACCTACCAACAAGCCATTAGCACCGCTAACCAAGCCAAAATATATCAGCAACAAAACCAATGGCAAGCAGCGGCCACATACTGGGATCAGGCTTTGGAAACTGCTAAAAAAGTTGCTCAAGATAGTTTGTACTACACTCAAGCTCAATCTCTCATCGAACCCTATTCAGCAGCCCTCAAACAGGCACAAGAAAAACTACAAGTAGTTAGTAGTTTGCAACAAACCCGCACTGATTTAAATACAACCTGTACTAATGGAATTCGGATTTGTAACTTTAGCGTGGATGATGCAGGAATTGTTGTCCGGCTAACCCCTGAGTATGACCAAATAAGGCAAAATAATTTGGCTAATCCTTATTCTCAGAACTCCGATACCGCTATTGACGTTACCAACCACCTGCAAATCTTACGGGAAGCCTTAGCTGTAATTGGTGACAATGCTAACTTGTCCCTTTTCCTTTACGATTCTCAAGGTCAGGTAATTTATACGCGGACTTTGGCCGGGTAGAAAAGTTATGAGTAGAGACGCGATGAATCGCTGTTAAGGTAAGAGACGCGATGAATCGCCGTCTCTACAATTTGACGGCGATTTATTGCATCTTTGTGATGTAAAATTTTCATCAAAAAACCTTAACCGAACTGTATTGATAGCAGTTCTCGTTTACATAAGGTACACCTGTAGGGCGGCATGCCCATACGTGTCAACTTAACGCGAAACCCTTGTCAATATGTGATATTGAGTTCACTCACTGACCATCACTCAACGCGTTACCCCACCCTAGCCCTCCCCTTATAAAGGGGAGGTAGATTTCTTTTCCCCCCTTTTACAAGGCAGGATTAAGGGGGGTAAAATCCCTGTGGGATAAGCGTTTAAGCTTAATTTGACATCAATGCGGCATGCCGTGCCCCTACTTGCTTTCTGAAGAAGCGATCAACTGAACCAAGCACTATTAATTGCTCTTGAACTGTCAGGGCAAGATGGTAAAATCCTCTTGGATTGTAGATTAATCCTCTCACCTCACCAACTGCGCGGCAGAATTGAAAAATTGACGACACAACCCCTTTGTGACAAAAAGTGTTGTCAACAAGTTAGCGAAAGCAACCATAAATATAATTAAAATTTCGTAGGATACAGCATCCAAAGGTTTGACACCAGCTAATAACTGTCCGGTGGTAATTCCTGGTATTGCCACCATACCGACGAGGAGCATTTGATTGAGAGTGGGAATCAATCCGGCTCTAATGGCGTCTTTGCGGTACTGGCTAACTGCTTGCTCTGGAGTTGCACCTAAGCTTAAGTGGGTTTCGATTTCGAGATGGCTGGAATTAATGGTGCTAACAAGGCGATCGCCTGCGATCGCAGCTGCATTGGTAGCATTACCTAAGACTATTCCTGCCAGGGGAATTATATACTGTGGTTCATACCATCTTTCTGGTTGAACGATCAAGAAATTGGTGTAAAGCACTGTTAGGGCGGTACTAATTAAAATTGCACCCCACACTAAAGGCAACAAATGAGGAATTTTTTGGCTGATGCGATTTCGTGCGACAATCGCCGTAATTGTCAGCATTATTGCTAATAGCGCCAAAACTGCCCAAGCATTGTCTAAAGCCAAGATGAAATCTAAAATGTATCCCAATACAAGAAGTTGTAAGATGGTTCTCCCAGTAGCAAGGGCTAAGTTTAACTCTAGTCCTAATTTTTCCCAGGCAGATAAACCAATGGCGATCGCCATCAATCCCACAGCAATAGCTAAATCCACAAAATCCAGCTTGATTAGATCCTGCATGGGTTCTCCATCTCCTGGTATTTTCTTCTTAAAACAGCCCACACAAGAGGAACTTTGATCCGATGTGTTGGATCTTGGTTGATATATATCACTTTCATCAATTCAAAATTCCAAATGGTACGACCTTAACATGGCAAACACCTAGTATGCCTACTATCTGTAAATTAAATGTGCGGTAATTTTCCGCCCGACAATTTAAGTAAAAACCCTAATAGATGCGTATCTTGGGCGATAGTCTTTTAGTAGCTCCTCTTTGATTAACAATTCAATCAGCAAAAATTGACTGTCGAAGTGCATCCTTTGTATCTCCCGATAAAATGAGAACTCATGATCCAAAGTGTAAATCCCATCCCTGCCTTTGATATTAAGCAGCAATACACCACCATCGAAGCAGAAATAAGTACAGCCGTTTTAGATGTTCTGGCTTCCGGTCGCTATATTGGCGGCCCCCTAGTCGAAGGCTTTGAACAACAGTTTGCTGCTTATAATACTGTTACTGAATGTGTGGCTTGTAATTCTGGTACTGATGCACTCTACTTAGCATTACGAGTCTTGGACATTGGTGCAGGCGATGAAGTGATTACAACGCCTTTCACCTTTATTGCGACATCTGAAGTGATTAGCGCCGTGGGTGCAAAGCCTATTTTTGTTGATATTGACGCTACTACGTTTAACCTGGATGTGGAACAAGTAGCGGCGGCGATTACACCCAAAACCAAAGCGATTATCCCGGTTCATCTATTTGGACAACCTGTGGATATGACATCATTGATGGCGATCGCTCAGTCTCACAATTTGTCAATAATTGAAGATTGCGCTCAGTCTACAGGCGCAATTTGGGCTGATCAAAAAGTAGGAAGTATTGGACATATTGGTTGCTTTAGTTTCTACCCTACCAAAAATCTTGGTGGTTGTGGCGATGGCGGAGCAATAACTACTAATGATCCCGCGATCGCCACTAAACTGCGAGTACTACGAGATCATGGTAGTAAGATTCGATATTTACACGAGGAAATAGGAGTAAATAGCCGTTTAGATGCTCTCCAAGCCGCTATTTTGCAGATTAAGCTACGTTATTTAGATATTTGGAATGATCGAAGACGAGATATCGCCAATTATTACTACCAGTCTCTATCTCAAGTTCCGGGGATCGTCCCGCCCCAAGAATTGCCTGAGGGTATTGGAGTATGGAATCAATACACTATTCGCATATCAGGCGAAGGGCGAAATGGTTCTAGCGCCAAATATCGAGATTGGGTGCGTAGTCAATTGCAAGAACAGGGCGTGAGTTCAATGATTTACTACCCCTACCCTTTACATTTGCAGCCGGTTTATCAAAATTTGGGCTATGAAATTGGTGACTTACCAATAGCAGAGCAAGCTTGCCATGAAGTCATATCCTTGCCTATGTTCCCAGAATTGACACAACAGCAGCAAGACCAGGTGATTTATGCGTTGAAGGATTGTTTGGGTTGAGGGAAGTAGGGAAGAGGGAATTTTAATATTCCCCACTCCCCATTAAAGACTAAGCGATCGCACGGCTGCTAGCAGTCGCTAAGGCTTCTACTAAGCCACGCACAGCAGCAATCATTGCCACTTCGCTATTAAGTTGGTTGATGGCGGAACCAACACCAACGCCAGCAGCACCAGCAGCGATCGCTAAAGGTGCGGTAACGTTAGAAATGCCTGAAGCACACAATACTGGCACTGACACCACACGAGAAATTTCAAAAGCTGCTGCCAAGGTGGGGGCAGCTTTTTCAATTAATCCTAAGGTTCCAGGGTGAACTGGGTTACTGCTAGTACCACCTTCGGTTTGGATAATGTCTGCTCCAGCTTTCACCAGTTCTTCTGCTAACTGTACCTGTTGATCTAGTTCCAGGATGTGGGGAACGGTGACAGATAGGGTAATTTCCGGGAAGAGAGCGCGGGTTTGCTTAGTCAGCGCTAGCACTTCTGGAGCCTCAAAGCGGCGTCCTTGAGCATAGAAGGAATCGAAATTCCCAATTTCAATTAAATCAGCACCAGCTGCCACAGCCTGCACAAATTTCTCTGGCTCTACTGCTGATACACAAATTGGTAATTTTGTCAAACTTTTAGCTAGCTGTACCAAAGCGGCATCGGCGGCAATATCAACAAAAGTAGCACCGCCAAATTCAGCAGCTTTAACAGTAGCAGCAACGCTAGCAGCGTCGAAGTTATTCAAGCCGCTAATCACTTTCAGAACACGGCGGTTATTAAATGCACGTTGGAGTGTAGAATGCATTGTCATGGTTGGGCTTTTGAAGCTATGAAAATTATAAATTAGGTATATTCTACCGTTCCTCAGTTGATCGGGGACTAAATCGCGATCGCAGTTACCAAATTTTGATAGTTTTATTTTGCCACTGAAAGCGATCGCCAAAACTTCGGCTGAATGTCCATTAAAAGTTTACTCTCCAAATTCGGCTAGGTATTAAATGCAGCACAGCACTACCACGAACCATAAAGTTCAGTAGATATCTATGTAAAAATAATCAAATCCTGTTCAGTTATTCTTTTCAGGAGGAAGATATGACTGAAGAAAGAATGGCAAAGTTTGACGATCAAGAAATACTTGAACTCTGGGATAATAGAGCTAAAGACTGGGATATTCAAGTAGGCGAGGATGGCGACAGTAATCGAATTCTGAACTCAGATCCAGTCCTGTGGAGTTTCGCTGGTAATGTTGCGGGATTGTCTGTCCTCGATGCTGGTTGTGGCACAGGATATCTAGCACGCCAGCTTTGCCTTCAAGGGGCCAGTGTAACTGCTGTAGATTTTTCACCTCAGATGATAGAAATTGCCCAATTCAGAGCTAGCCAAAATAATCTAAATATAGATTTTCATTTGGATTCATGCACTGAACTTAAGTCCCTTCCAGATGAGCAATTTGATATTATCATCTCGAATTATGTTCTCATGGATTTGCTTGATCTCGAAGGAGCAATCAGGGCATTCAATCGTGTTCTCAAGCCTAGTGGTATTGCAATCCTTGTGTTCTCACATCCCTGCTTTCCTCAAGGCAACTCGACGACTGTAAGTGAGGATGGGACAGTTTTTTATGGTTGGCCTTCTTCTTATTTTGAAAGGACGCAACACAACGACGAACCTTGGAAGCATTTTACAACACCATTTATCTGGTTTCACCGTCCTCTTTCCGATTACTGGAAAGCTTTCAAGCAAGCAGGTTTTTCTGTAGAAGAATTTGAAGAACCAAGAATTACCCCAGAGCGATATCATCTTGCAGAAAACGACAAAAAGCTCTTCAATTGCAAAACACGTCCCTATTCGGTAGTTTTTAAACTCCAGAAAGTAAATCGTAATTCGTAATTAATAACGGCGATTTAGATCCCTATTTTTAAATATATACGACTTACGCAAAAGTCACGGAATTACGTCATTACGAGCGTCTCGTAGAGAAGCGACGTAATCGCCTAAAACTCTGGGATTGCTTCCCTACACTACGTTCCGGTCGCAATGACAAATTTTGCTTGCGTAAGTCCTGATACAGAGTTCCTTTTTCCTTCTTTTTCATGACTATCCTAGTCAAACTCTGGAGGCCACAAATCTGCAATTGGTACTTCCCATCCTGGGAGCAGTTCGGGAACTGTTAAAATATCGCCATCACGAAGTATTCTTGCCTCTTTTCCAAGGTTGTAAACTTCAACAATTCGTTCATCTGGATTGAGTAAAATTCCTACCTTAGTTCCCAAACTCAGAAATTCTTGAATTTTGGCTCTCAAATCCTCTAAATTATCATTGGGGGACTTCACTTCTACAGTCAAATCGGGAGCCAATTGAGCAAAAGACTTGGGACTGCGACGCAAGCGTTCAGCTAAAACAAATGAGGCATCCGGTATCCGTAAATCTGAATTTGGCAACCTGAAACCGGCGCTAGAAGCTGCTGTTCGTCCCAGTTTGCGCGGTTTCACCCAGTTACGTAACTCGGCAATTATTGCAGCTGCGACTTCATCTGATTCGTATCCTGATGGACTCATGACAATAATATTACCCTTAACTAGCTCCATCCGAAAGTCGGGATGCTGTTGCTGCATTTTTTCCAAGTCTTCAAGGGTTAGGGACATAAAACCTCTGATTATCACAGTATTTATATTATGGAGACAACACAATTTTCTAGGAGCGATCGCCCCGTGAATTCCCCTGACATTTCACGGGATGTGGAAAAGTAAATTTTCCTAATTATTGTCTGCGTTTATGATAAAACTTCATTTCCTACCAATATGACTTCAGATACCAAACCCATTTTCGATATCCTAGCTGACGAAGGATCTGCCATCTACTGGAACCGACTGCTGACTGAAATTCTGGCCGCTTTCGACTGCTCTACAGGTACTATTCATACCCTAGATCAAGACAGTCAGTTATTGCACCTAAAGGCTTACCAGGGTATTCCAGAATTCCTCTTGTCTAAAATGACGGTAATTCCCATTGGCAAAGGGATGGCCGGTGTCGCCGCCGAACGCAAGCGACCCGTACAGATTTGCAACCTGCAAACCGATGAATCGGGAGTGGCCAGACCCTCGGCAAAAGAAACGAAGGTAGAAGGCTCCATCACAGTGCCGCTTATGCTGAATGGGCGATTGCATGGTACCTTGGGCATTGCCAAGTCGGTTCCCTATGAATTTACTCCCGAAGAGGAAAATACACTGATGGAGATTGGAGAGGCTATTAGCCGGAAAATCGTCAGTTAACAGGAGTAGCTAATGATTTATCAAAGTATCGATCAATTTCTGCTGTCAGTATTTCAAAGTCCACAGGCTTGGTTAAGTGGCATTTGAAACCAGCCTGAAGGGCCAATTCCCGATCCTGCTGACTACCGTAGCCAGTCAGCGCAATCAGAATTGAGCGAGTAAATTTGGAGTCTTTACTCAGTTCCTGTGCAACCGCGAATCCATCCATCTCAGGAAGTCCGATGTCACAAATAATTATATGAGGCTCAGACTCTCTTGCCATTTCTAACCCTGAAATTCCATTCTTGGCAATGGAAACTTCATGCCCGAAGTGCTCAAGCACTGCTTTTAATGTTAAGGCTGAATCTTCGTTATCTTCGATGACTAAAATCTTCAAAGATTTTTTAGCCGCCTCTATAATATCCAGGTCGTTATCCAAGGCTGTAACCTCTTCACATATCGGGAGAGTGACTTTAAATTCTGCTCCCAGATTGATCCCTCTACTTGAAGCTTCAACATTGCCACCATGAAGTTCGACAAGACTTTTTACTACTGAGAGTCCCAAACCTAGTCCGCCTCTCGAACGGTCTAAACTGCGATCGGCCTGGGTAAACGGCTCGAATAGTTCTGGTAAGATTGTCGGGTCTATCCCTATGCCTGAGTCTCTTACAGATAAGATCGCCACATTACCTGAGCCATTTTCACCTGGAATAACTGAGAGATCCACCCAGATCATTCCATCTGGCTGGGAAAACTTTAAGGCGTTATCAAGAAGGTTCCCAAAAACTTGAAAGAAGCGGGTGGAGTCAATATAAGCCCACACAGGCTTGTTTGGCAGGTCTTGTACTAGGTTAAGGTTCAATCTCTTTATTGCTTGTGCATGGTCATTGAGACTCTGGCGAACCAATTCCACCAAATTAACCTTCTCAAGGTTTAATGAAATCTTGCCATAAGTGATAGAGGATACGTCAAGTAAATCATCGATCAATTTCGAGAGATGCTTAATCTGGTGTTGCATCATTAAAACTGTTTCTCCAACTGCGCCAGTCTCGCCCACCTTCAATTTGAGAAGCTGAACCCCGTTCGAGATGGGGGCAACGGGATTTCTCAACTCGTGAGCTAGCATCGCAATGAATTTGTCTTTAAGCGCGTTTTGGTTTATCAGTTTCTGGAAAAGTTGAACGTTTGCGATCGCAACTGCCGTAGTGTCGGTCAAAATCTCAAGCAGTTTTATCTCTTCGGGCGTGGCTCGGTGTAGTGTACTCCAGTAGGCTCCGATCGCACCCAGTGGTTCAGAAACCCTTATAGGAACCATCACTAAACTCTTGACAAAAGTCACTTTATAGGCATCAATAGGAATTCGAGCATCCTGGTAAATGTCTTCAATCACGGCTGCTTGTTTATTGAGCATTGCCCAACCGGAGATGCAAGACTTGAGCGGAAAACGCATACCTTTCCAAAGTGGCCCGATGGCGTTCTCATCGACATAGTGGCAACATTCACCATCCCGCAGTACAAAAGTGACTCCGTCAGCATTTGTGAGATCGCGGGCTGCCAAACGCACAATCTCAATAATTTCCTCAATAGTTCGCACACAAGCCAAATCTTTCACGACCAAAAGCAGCCGATTGTAAGATGAAATACTATAGCTCTGATGTGAATTTTGTTCTTCAGAGATAGAGGTTTGTAATATATTTTTCATAAATAACTCCGAACAAAAAGGATGTTTGGTAAAAATTTAGGTAAAGCGGTAGGTTTTAGTAGACCTCTTAATCGTAATCTTAACTTTGATGTTAAAAGCTAAGAGATATTACGGCATTTTTTGTTCTCCTCCTTCACATTTATCAGTATAAAATATTTTCAAAGACTAAGTAAATATTCTGTACTTATCGAAGGAGGCTAATGCAACTTGTAGTGTTTAATAAGACTGAGCAAACGTGGCTAGCAAACTCGCTATTTAGGCGTAGCAGAATGAAAGATGCGGATATTACTTACTCAACGCAGACAAATTATTTGGCGATCGCTAAATAATACTCAAATCGCTCCCGGAGTTGTTCAACTGTTAGATTCTTAGTCCAGTACTCTACTATGGCATGACCAAATGCCCAGGCGTTGCGATCGGGTGAAGTGGAGTTTTCCAGCAGTAGCGGCCATAGGGATAGCAATTCAAAGTTAAGGGGGTTAGGGTTAGCTGTATTCAAGAGCGAGAAAAGCTCATATCCCATTTGGAGTTTGCCAATCACAATCGGTAACTGTTCCACGGGAATTTGCTCCGCCAGCATATATGCTAGGGCTGGAGATCCGGTTGAGAGCGTAGAAACAAACTGGAGGACAGGACTTTTGAGCAATGCCGTTAGTCCCTGTGTTGTCGCCATCTGAAAAGTGTAGTGGTCGATGATTTTGGCCGCAGCAACAGTACGGGCTTCGAGGTTACGCAAAAAGCGGGCGAGACGAAGTTGCTTAGTAGGTGCGATCGCATCTATTAATCCCAGTGAAAGCGCCTCAACTCCCCAAGCAACTCGACCTGTTTTGCTGTCACCTGTAACCACTGGTAGAACTAGATTACAGAAGTTTCCCAGCAATTTGGCGCGATATTCAGTGGCTTCGCGAATGGCAATTTCTTTTGGGCGATCGCCCCATTCCCAATCATAAGGTGGTTGCCATTCGCGGATCGGACGCAGACGATCTACTTGAGTGACGATCGCGATCGCAGGTAAATCTGCAACTTCTGCTTTTATATCTTGTAGAAAGTCTACATCCATTTGCAGGGCAGGATCGAGGGCAGGGGTGACTAACAGCAGCAAATCTGCATTGATGGCATAATCAAGCACCAGATTTCGGAGATCGCCACGGTTGACTTGTTCATAACCAGGTGTGTCCCAAAGCGTCAGGGTTTCCCCACTTTGAGTTTGCCATTGATAATTCTGAATGCGATCGGTACTGGGTAAAACATCAACGGCTGCGAGATCCGCCTGAAATAGTGTGTTAATCAGGCTACTTTTTCCCGAACCAGTGCGCCCCACCAGCAGAATATTCACGGGTTTTTGCTCAACCGCCTCAGCTGGTTGAGCTTGAGCCAAAATGTCTCGGAGTGTTTGGGTTTTTGCCTTGGGTAAAGTTGGTGTGGAAACTATGGTTGCCGAAACTGGCAATGTGCTACGTCCGTAGAGTGCGATCGCTTGTCGGCATAAGTTTCTCAGGGCAGCTTCCCGAAATAACTGACTCAAATTCCCCAACAATTGCTGAGTTGCTTGGTTGCTGTAACCCTGACTGGCTTGTTTTGCCACCGCCGCCACCGGATTTAAAACCCACTGCGCCCAGTTCCAAACCCGCCAGAATTTCCGAGCTGATGGCTCTAACTTCCGGTAGACCTCATATCCTTGATATGCTTGTCCAACCGTTACCTGATTCAGGATAGGGGATAACTTTTGCATCCACTGATCCATATCATCCACCGTTCCGCGAATCAGCCCGTAAGCCTGGGGGACGTAGATATTCAACAGGGGATATTGAATCTGAGGATTGTAGATATGAGCGATCGCTACAACCAAATCTTGGCATCGTGTCCAAAAAGTTTGCCAGTCTTCCCAAATGGGGCGATCGCTTTGTGCGGCTTGGAGAATCTCTTGGAGTGCGGCTTCTGCAAGTTTTGTGGTGTCACTTCCCACTGTTCGTACAGTATCCTCCACTGTCGATTCCAGTTCTTCTTGGACTTGGGCTAATACAGCTTCCACTTGGTTGACAGCAGGTAGAGTCCATTTAACCAATAACCAACGCCAGCCAACGAATAAAAGGGTGAATACACCCCAAATCCAACTAATACCCCACGCATGAATTTGCGAACCGGCGGATACCAGTAAGAAAATTATGATAAACGCGATCGGGATTGCTAAAACGACCCACTGCCACGGTTTTAATCGCACCATTGCCCCATACCTGCTTTGAAATGTTAGGAAATTCGAGTTTTTGCAAAAATTACTCTTATAAAAAGTCTATCGTCTTCAATCTAGGCAGGATGTTTGGTATTCTGTGATTAGTGCTAGACTCCTAATTATTAGGGATAAATGTTTTATTTTGCTGTGGGCAGCTAAATAAAACAACTAGACATTTATATTTCTAGATTAGAAGAAGTTTTAAATTGCTCAGTTGCTTATGGGAGCAAAATTTAGTAGACAAGCTATGCAAACCATTACTGACATTGGCACGTTGATTGTCAGCACACCGGGAATCTGTGGTGGTCGCCCTCGGATTGTAGGGACACCGGATTACGGTACACAACATTGCGATCGACTTCAACGCAGGCATGAAACCGGAAGAGATAGTTGTCCAAAGACCACAGCTAGTTTTGGCAAAAGTTTATGCAGATCTAGCTTACTACTATGCTAACAAGGAAGTAATTGACACGGAGATTGCCGCAGAAATTGAAGAATACGACCGTTTGGAAGCTGAATACACGGCGAAGAGACAGTGAGCCAAATTCGTTTGTATTTAGATGAGGACAGCTTTGAAAAGTCCCTAATCAAAGCCTTCTGTAATGCAAACTTGGATGTTGTGACAGTGTTAGAGTGCGATCGCTTTTTAATTAGATTTTGGAATAAGAGGATCGATTATCTTTGACACGTTCTGTGATCGCAAGCAAGAATAAAGATAGCGATCACCTGTCAGAAAAGAACTAAAATACCAGTAATACTACACTTTTCTAGCATTCAAGGAGTAATGGCTGTGGCTTCCATCACGATCGATATTTCTGATGAACAATTGCAGAAGCTGCAAGCATTAGCACAAGAAAGTGGTATTTCACTTGAAGATTTGTTACGTGCCAGGATAGAAGACTGGCTCAGTCAGCCGACGAGTGAGTTTGCTCAAGCAGCCAATTATGTGCTGAAGAAAAATGCCGAATTGTATCGACGTTTAGCATGATACGTTACCTGACGGCGGTGGAAGTCCTGAATCTGCATAATCAGGTTATAGAACAGTCTGGAGGCGCATTAGGTATACGCGACCTTGGTATTTTAGAGTCTGCTGTAGCGCAACCAAAGATGACTTTTGCTGGAGAAGACTTATATCCCACAATTATTGAAAAGGCTTCAGCATTGGGCTTCTCTTTGATCAAAAATCATCCTTTCCTTGATGGTAATAAGCGTACTGGGCACGCAGCTATGGAAACATTTCTTGTTTTAAATGGGATGGAAATTGATGCTTCAATCCAAGAACAGGAGCGTGTTGTCCTGCTGTTAGCGGCTGGTGATTTAGGGCGTGAAGAATTTACGGAGTGGCTCAGACTAAACCTTAGAACAATTTAAACATCTTCTCATAATGAAACGAGATTCAAATTGGGTAATGATGTGATTGTCTCCAACACGCTCCGCAAACGCAAGAATAAGAATAAAAATCAAAATAGCGATTAACAAGGCTTTTTATTGTCGATGAAACTTCCATCATAAATTTGGGAATAATAAATCGTGCCTGAGAAACATTTGTAATGAATCTCAGCAGATTAGGTGTGTTTTCTCATCGGCAATTAAAGGAGCAAATTGTTAATGAAAGTAAGTTCATCAGGGATTAAGCTAGGTTGTGCAATTGTTAGCAGTACTTGTTTAGCAGCAATGACGATCGCTTTAAGTGGAGCAAGTTCAATTGCTGCTCAATTCATCACAATTCAAAGCACTGGCACATTATCAGGAACTATCGAACTTCCCAGAAATAATCCCAATTTCAATAATAGTACTACTCGTATTGATACGGATGAAACTGGAACTTATTACCGGAACTTAGGTACTAATAATAATCCTAATTATGTTCCTGTATACCAGTCAGACTATTTGCAGGTAGAAACACGTTCTGATGGAAGTCTGCATTACTTTGTTGACTTTAAAGGTATTCCTTTTGTCTCCTTCGATGGTGTTCTCACATCGCCGGTTCTCTCTGATGGCCAGTTGACACCCTATAAATACCAAGGACAATTGGCAGGAACCATATTTCAAGGAGTAGTTCAGGATGAATTTAATTTCATAAAAGCGTTTTACACTGGTACTGTCACCGACCCAGACACCGGAAAGCAGTATCAAGGCACTTTTGAAGTCAATGGATATGGGGTACGATATAGCGATCGCAATGGTAGTTTAACTCCCACAGTCTTTGATTTCCAGTCTGATATCCCAGGTTTGCCGACTGTAACATCCTTGACTCTGACTAACGCTACCTTAGCGAATTTAAGAATCAAAGTACCTATCAGTGAAACTTCGATTCCAGAACCCTCTAGCCTTCTTGGAACCCTGATAGTAGCTGGTTTTGGTATCGTTTTGAAAAGAAGAAAAGACATCTGCCCTAACAAGATGTTTTAAAAGGTGACTAGAAGTCGCTACTACACAAAGCAAAGTCCACCTCAGTGGATTACAAAATCAAGGGTTAGCAAACCTGCGTTCGCGTAGCATTCCGTAGGAAAGGCAGTTTTTATTTGTGTAGGCGCGACTTCTAGCCTGGATTTCTCACTTGTGAGAAATGAGCGTGAGTGTGGGGAGAAAGAGGAGTGTGGGGAGTGTGGGGAGAAAGAGGAGTGTGGGGAGTGTGGGGAGAAAGAGGAGTGTGGGGAGTGTGGGGAGAAAGAGGAGGAATTGAGTAACTGCACATCAATGAGCGCTGCATTGTCTCCCACACTCCCCACCCTTCCCACACTTCCCACACTATGAGTGAGAAATTCGGGCTAGTTATCCAGGTGAGTAATAA
>NNBV01001944.1_pt1 | contig 35106 bp, 25 predicted proteins | sample 1173771 | NCBI WGS metagenome assembly NNBV01 (sample SAMN07173938, study PRJNA388173) | plant metagenome | isolation source: symbiotic tissue sample KVS11 | place: Norway: Troms, Kvaloya island | reverse complement strand
TTAAAAAACATATTATTCTGTAAATCAATTCATTGCATATTTTCAAACCGTGATAATCTAAAATTTGATTTTCAATTTTCACGGTTGTATTTTTAGGGTAATGATCGAACGGAGCTACTTAAAAATTCTTGAAAAAAGTCTGAAAGAGTTTCCGGCTGTAGCATTGCTTGGGCCCAGGCAAATTGGAAAAAGCACATTGGCCAGTCAGGTGAAAAGAAAAAACACCTCACTGGATCTGGAGAAAAAATCGGATCTTAATAAAATGAATGACCCCGAATCATTCTTTAAAGCTCATCAGAACGAACTGATCATCATTGATGAAGTACAGACGTTGCCTGAATTATTTACTGCGCTTCGCCCTGCTATCGATGAATATCGGCAACCAGGAAGGTTTCTTTTACTTGGCTCTGCCACACCTCAGCTGGTACGAGGAGTGAGTGAATCACTGGCGGGCCGTATTCAGTATCTGGAGTTACCGCCCATTACTATTTCAGAAGCCCAAAGGAATGACATTGACTTAACGGCCCTGTGGCTGCGTGGTGGATTTCCGTTATCGCTCACTGCCAAAACACTTTCGCTGAGTTTTACATGGAGACAGCAACTGATACGAAGCTTCGTTGAAAAAGACCTGAGATTATTGTTCGATGTTGAAATATCCGTGACTACGGTGCGAAATTTCTGGCAGATGTTATCTCACCAGCAAGGCGGTATATGGAATGCTCATTTATTTGCTAACTCACTGGGCATATCCGGTCCCACGGTGAAAAGATATCTGCAATTTCTGGAAGGGGCCTTTCTTGTGCGGATTTTAGAACCATGGTTTATCAATACCAGCAAGCGACTTGTCAAATCACCTAAAGTATATGTGCGCGACAGTGGATTACTCCATGCAATGCTTAATATCCAAAACTACCAGGCTTTACTGGGGCATCCTGTAGCGGGCACTTCATGGGAAGGTTTTGTGATTGAACAGATTATTCATGCTCTCCCTGAAAATATCCGTCCTTTCTTTTACAGAACTCACCATGGCGCTGAAGCGGATATCATTCTGGTGGATGGAATTGAACCTGTAGCGGCTATTGAAATCAAGCTCAGCAATGCTCCTGTTATCTCTAAAGGATTCTACCAGACATTAGATGACCTGAAACTAAAAAAAGGTTTCGTCATTACGCCCGGAGCAGATAATTATAAACTACAACAGATCGAAGTTAGCAGTCTCGTTCACTTCATTGACAAACTACTACCTTCCATTTTAAAATCCTGACGACTTAATTCGTATTTCACAATGCCCGTCACACGCAACGCCCTCGTTCGCTACCGTACCATCGACAACTGCCTAAGAAACAGGCAACGTAAATGGACTTTGGAAGATTTAATCGATGCCTGCTCGGAGGCACTCTATGAATATGAAGGTATTGATAAAGGTGTGAGCAGGCGATCCGTACAAATGGATCTTCAGCTTATGCGCAGTGATAAGCTGGGTTATAATGCGCCTATTCTTGTGTTGGAAAAGAAATATTACACCTACGAAGATCCTGACTATTCCATTACTAATATTCCTTTGACTGACCAGGATCTTGGCAAGCTGACAGAAGTGGTGGAGATATTACGGCAGTTCAAAGGCTTCAGTCACTTTCAGGATCTGAGCGGAATGGTGCAACGGCTTGAAAATAAAATTCATTCTGCTAAAACACATCAGGAGCCCATCATTGACTTTGAGAAGAATGACAACCTCAAAGGATTGGAACATATTGAAACTATCTATCAAACCATCATCAGGAAAAAAGCGATTGAACTTTGCTATCAATCTTTTAAAGCGCGAACATCCAACACGTTTACATTTCATCCTTATTATCTCAAGGAATATCGTAACCGCTGGTTTGTGATTGGCATCAAAAAGAAGAACACGCCTATTATGAATCTGGCTCTTGATCGGATCATCAGCATAACAGATACAACAGTTAAATACCAACCTCGTGAAAATTTTACGATCTCTTCACTATTGAATAATGTGATTGGCGTTTCGGTAAATAAAGAGGGATCAACCGAACACGTGGTATTCCTGGCCGATCATCATACCGCACCTTACATTATTACCAAACCATTGCATCATTCGCAACAGCTGGTTGAAAAACGACAGGATGGTATACTGTTCTCTATTGATGTACAACTTAATTTTGAACTGGAGCGCGAACTGCTGGGCTTTGGTGACCGTATCAAGGTGATAGCACCTGACAGATTGAAGCGTAGCATGAAAGAGATTTTTACCAATGCTGTTGATCTTTACCAGCATGAATTCAGCACTTCCAATTTGCAGAATAACCTGCAAAAACTGAAGCACAAAGGTTTTATGATATTGAATCATCTCTATCAAAAGAAAGAGGTGAACCAAATAAAACTGGCTGTTCATAATCATTTGCTATCAACAGGTCAGTCGCCCGATACATATGCAGTGCGTTACCTGCTGAATGAAGTTCCTTCGCTCAGGAAAATGATATTCAACACTAACCTGTTACAACTTCTTCATCGAATAGATTCTAAGTTATTCTTAACCAAAGCCATTTACTTTGATAAGACACCGGAGGCCAACTGGTATGTCACCTGGCATCAGGACATCGTCATCAATGTAAAAGAAAAAACAGAAACAGAAGGCTACACCGGCTGGACGAAGAAAGCAGGAATGCATGGTGTTTGTCCACCTGATGAACTATTAACCAATACAATTACCATCCGCATTCACCTTGATGATGCTAATGAACATAATGGCGCATTGAAAGTAATTCCGGGATCACATCAAAAGAAACTAAGTGATGAAGAGATCAACGTTATCTCACAAAATAGTTTTTCGCAAACATGCGAAGTAGCTGCCGGATGCATTCACGTGATGAAGCCTTTGCTATTACATTCCTCTTCGAAAGCGACTAACACTACTCATCGAAGAGTTATTCATCTCGAGTTTAACACGATGGAGTTGCCCAATGGATTAGAGTGGGCAGAGCGATTGGAGTTTAATAAATAGAAAGCGTCTGCATAGATTCAAACGCTTTCTGTTTTCAATAAATCTACTTCACTGCATATTCTACTTCATGTGCTTCACTAAGCAATGGCACTTCCAACTTGCCAAGCAGACGTGATAATACTTCATTGGGAACTGCATGTTCACGTTCCTTATTCTGCTTCAGCCATTCCTTGTATGGAACTTCTACATACACAATTTTAACGCGCGCTTTATAGGTTGTAAACAGATCAATCCATTGTGTGCGCATTTGCCTGGTAATGTTCGTGGCATTCCATACAAAAGGTTGGCCTTTCCTTAAAAAGAATTTGGCTTGCTCCTTGGCTTGTTGTACTGCCCATCCTGTAGCCGAAGCATCATCAGGCTTCAGTTTATGAATTCTGCGAATAGCATCCAGACTCACCACCTCCCAACCAGCGTAATGCTTTTGCAAGTAGGTGTCTTTGCCCATACCGGGTAAACCGGAAAGCATGATCACTTCACTTTTCAGATCATCAAACGGAATATAATCGGGTGATGCATCTTCTTTTTGAAAATAATTGAATCGTGACAGCTCAGAAGGAAAGATTCTCGCTCCCTTCCAGCATTGCTGTTCTTCACAATAGGCAGCAAAGAAATCGATACGGTCAAGCAGTTCTTTCTGATCAGAACAAATTCTTCCCAATACATCAGCCCTCGCCAGATCAACAAGCAACTTCATGTCTGCACGAAGAGATACTTCCAGCAATGTCTTCTTCGGATCTGTTTTTTCCATCAGCCATAGCGGTAATCCGTGATGCCGTACTAATGAAGCAATCAGCTCACGCACATAAAATGGCGTTGGAATTTCCTGGTATAAAACCCTTCGCGCAGTGTACTCTCCTTTGCGCGCATGTCCACGCGAAGTGATTCTTCCATCGTCTTCCAAAACGGTAGTGGATCTTTTCTCCACATCGTGAAGCAATGCTGCCGCCCACAAAATTTCCTTGCGCTGCAGTTCATACGAAGCAGAAAGTGCTTGTGCTTCCTTTATTACCATTTGCGTATGTGTCGACACATCACCTTCCGCATGATGTATCGCATCCTGCGGTACTTCACACATATCGGCCACCCAACCGAATGTTTTCTCCAGGTGACTCCATTCTTTATTTTGTATCAATGACCAATTCATAAAATCAATTTTTAAAATTAAACCTGTGGATATTCCCACATCAACTTCGCCCTGCGCCAGTTCCGTGTCCAATGCTCATCGGTTTTCACGTGACCTTTGCGCACATACTTAAAAACATGATGCACAAAGTCATCCGTAGAATATTCACCTGCATTGCGACTTACTATTCCTTCACGCGTACAAGCTTGTTGCGAAAGAATATCATACGAATCCAATCTACTGGGCTGCTGCACTAAGGCAAGCACTTCCTGCCGGAAAACAGACTCTTCTTTCGGATTCACAATAGCTAACTCCGGCACCACAGGAAGATCAAACAAGTTCGCATAGAATTTGACTTCCTCCCAGCTTAACCAGGTATCGTTACTTCTTACTGCAAACACAAAGTAATGCTGCTCCAGTTTTCGGTATTCAATAGAGTGAATAGCGTATAGATTCTCTCCAAAGATTTCAATATCACCTAAATCATTCTTTAGCAATTCCCATCGCTGCCGGATTTCTTTTGTCCATGCCGATACAGTTGGCGCAGCATGCGATCTGGCAAACACACCATAGCGGCTCAGGCAATTATTTTCGCCATCCAGTTTTTCCGTGTGCACAATCGTACTGATCTTCTTTACATCATGCCAATAGTCGTGATTGATCCGGTCATCGCTGGTGGTGCCGGGTGAAAAGGGATAATGAAAGGTGCGTCCATATTTCTTTGATATACTCATCTTAGTAAATGTTAATGTTGAGTAATGGAAGAGCTTCGGAGATAGTACTCCTCAGACTTAAATCATCCATTACTAAAGAAATTAAAAAAAGCGCGTAGCAGCTTACTGCTAAGACCACATCATTGGCCAATACTCTTTCGAAATCAATTACTAACTACTTTCAAAAATGAGTAAACAATACCATGTGTGCTTCTCCGGAATGGCGAAGTGTTGATGTGATGCTATGGTATTAAAAGATGAGCATTACTTAAATCCCTCTATTTAAAGGATGAAACTTATTTATGAAAACAAAGATAACGTCTTGTGCGAAGAAACGAAAGGAAGAAGAATAGGTTACAAAAAGAAATCCCCCGAATTTATCGAGGGATCTCTTTTATAGTAAATCTGGCATTAATGCATTCTCCATCATCAACCCTTCTTCTGTTTGTTGTAATGGATGGTTTTCTAATTCCTTAAGCTGGAGCAAGACCTCATTGTAAAACTGGTAATATTCTTCTTTAGTCACAAACCCTTCGGTACGAACCCATTCTTCACTACTGTAAGTTTTCATATAATGTCCTATCAGTTTTTCTTCCATGCGCGAATGCAGCGTAAGGTATTCACTCATCTTAAGCAGCAGGAGTTTATTACGTCCCAATATCGCTTCTGCATCCGTCATCCCCATTCTGATGATCGACATCGCTTCCTGATTATATTTATCAGCATTGTAAAAATGATTATCTGCGTCGGAGCTTTCCACCGATATCAATACCGGATCAGAACCCATAGCAAATTTACGTATCGCTTTGTTTGCTAATTCGGTAGCTATTTCAATATCATGACTTACTCCTGAAGAAGTGTACTTATCACCAAAGATCAGCTTCTCTGCAGCATAGCCACCGAGAGAGATAATAATATCCTTCTTGATTGAATCCTTTGTCATTGGTCCTTCAGGAAAATTAACGAGGCAAAAACCCTCACAGTCATCGGCAGCAGTTTTAGAAACAACTACTGATGGTAAAATCCTGAGCGTAAGTGCAGCTAGCACCGCATGGCCTGCTTCATGTACAGCAGTATGCACTTGCAAATTTTTATTGGTCGGCTTTCGAAGGTTATCAACTTTTAGTTTCACCGCATCTGAAAAAGAATGAACAATACTGCCTTCACCATTCTCAACAATAAAAATAAACTGATCTCCCTGATACATCCAATTGATCAGCACTGCTTCACACTGTTGCTCGACTACATCCATCGCCACTTTACTCACGCGAGACTCGATCAGATTTTTAATGGTTGTCAACAACGGTCTTGTTCCTTGCGCAGGAAAAACTCCTTCTGCATACACCACATCAATAACAGAACTATCAAATACAACAGCCCATCCGAATTTTGTTTTCACAAATTCACCAATACGGTTCAGTTCTCTGCTGATCAATTCCCTGAAGTGTGCATTTTTGAAAGACGTATAGATAATGTGATTGTTACCCAATCGTGCAATCTGCTCACTTCGGAATCTTTTTCGCAATGCATTTTTGATTGTAGCAATTGTGATTTTTGAAGTGGCTTCATAAAATTCATCCGCACTGATATCCGGATTCATGTTGCCACTCATCTTATACGCTTCGTCAAGATTTCCCAATACAAAGATCACCGCTCTGGATAAATCCAATTGTTTGATAGCAACACGTGTCTTCATACCATTCAAAATCAAATCGCGCAGATCAACGAGCGATGCTGCTTTGATTTTCTCAATCAGTTGAGCTTTCGTGAACGCGGGCTCATCGTACAAGTTATAAAGTCCATCCACAAAATCACGTGAGTTGAAATAGTTTACACTCATCTCTTCTTTATGTCGATCAAACTCATCAAAATAGAATGTATTGAACCTGGACATAAACATAGACTCCTCTGAGCACACCACACCATTTTTAATGATTACACCATCAACTATCAGCTTCTCTATTCTTTCCAGGCAAGCATCTGCTCTTAGCAAGTAGTAGCTATTACTGATCGGGTTGTAATACATTTTTCCCGAATCCAACAATTCCCAGATGGCACGAAGCTTATCACGTCCACGCTCGTTACCATTACCATCTATGGTGCGGGCAAACTGAAATTCATCGAGACAAACGATCACTGATTTTTTATGAAAGAAATCAAGATCATCCGTAAAGATACTTTTCGCCCAGGAAGAGGAATTGGATTCGAATTCTCCCATATCCATGTGGGTGTATAAATTATTGTAATCCAACAATTCAACCATGCTTTGAATAAGTGCAGTCTTTCCGGAGCCAGTCAATCCCCACATATTAATAATCGTAGGGCGTAGTTGTGCTTCCGGAAAAAGATACCATGGCATCATCATCGAAATAATTTCATCGATAACAGAATCAAGTCCAATGAATTTTTCTTTTAGCAAACAAGCTATGCGTTGTAGATTTTTCTTCTTTTCAAATAATTCAATATGCCTATTTTGTGTTTCCATCTTTTTAATCTTTAGCCATCCGAACAATCTTCGGATAGAATTTTCCTTCTGTTGCTACCAGCGTTCCCTGGCTTTTCATTACTGCTTCGATGTCTTTGTATGCCATCGGAGCTTCTTCCGGGCTTCCGCCAAGGAGTGTTACTTTCTCCGACTGCAAAAGTTTCTTCATCGCGCTTACCGTGGTTGACTCTTTCGCTTTCAGGCGTGACATCTTTCTGCCCGCACCATGAGCAGCAGAGTTCAGCGACAACTCATTACCCAATCCACGCACAATAAACCCAGGCGCAGTCATGCTTCCGGGAATGATTCCGTACACCTCTTTCGCTGCAGGCGTAGCTCCCTTGCGGTGAACGATATATTCCTTTCCATCGCTCAAGGTTTCTTTCCATGCAAAGTTGTGATGGTTCTCCACCACACGAAGCACTTCAGCACCTAATGCGTTGCTAATGTTACTATGAATACGATCATGACATGCCTTTGCATATTCACCTGCCAGGTTCATTGATAACCAATACTCTTGTCCTTCGGCACTATCCATTGTTAACCACGCCAGCTGCTTTGCTTCGCGCGGAAGTTTGCAGGTGTTCATAGCAATGTTAGTATAATGCTGTGCAATGTTTGCTCCCAGGCTTCGTGAGCCGGAGTGGGAAAGCAACGCTGCATATTTATTAGCAGGAAGACGAAATGTATTCCCTTCTGCTAATTCAACTATACCGAACTCCACAAAATGATTACCGGAGCCCGAACTTCCCAGTTGCCTCACCGACTTTCCCTGCAGTCGTCTCAGCAATTCCGTTTGTTGAAAGTCCGGATGATCCAGCACTTCATGTTCCTGGCGAAACTCCAGTCCACCATTATTACCAAAATGAGTATGCTCTTGCAACACCTTCTTCAAAGCGTAAACATTATGTTCTACATAGCTTGCTGGCAGATCAAAAATGCTCAACGCCATACGGCAACCGATGTCCATGCCCACACCATAAGGAATTACCGCATTGTCCGCAGCTAATACTCCACCAATAGGAATACCATAGCCTTGATGCGCATCCGGCATCAAAGCACCATACGCTGCCACAGGTAACCGCATCGCCATCTCCATTTGCCTGATTGCGTTGCCTTCGATGTGCTTGTTACCAAACACTTCAAAATGTTTTGCTTCGTCTTCTAATTCATAACTCAATGAAGCACCTTTGTCTTCCGTCTTATTCGTTAGTTTATAGGCCAGCGTTCCTAATACTTCATGATTGAAATACGATTCCGGTTCGCTAAGCACATGTGTTAATACTTTTATTTTTTCTTCTATCGATGAGTGCTTAAAGCCACGGTTCACGCTATTCATAGCAAGGCTTATAGCAACATCTGACGAATAGCCAATGAGACGCACGTCCCGGCTATTCAATTTTTGATTGCCCATAACGATTTTTATCAGGCACCAGGATTGATCACGCTGACTCGCATTGCTATTTTATTTTAAGCGATACAATTCATGCTTGCTCAGTGAACAAACACAAAGCAAATCATTGATCACTCCTGCTGTCAGGGTTGATTTTTTTATTAAAAATTATGAATGTAGGCAGCTGATCCGGTAAGAATTTTACCGTTGCTGGTTATTTGGGGATATGTAATTGTAGTACCAACATAGCTTTCCTCTAATTGAGTGTTTACAGTTCAAGAGGTGAAATGCATAACAAAGATAAGCGCACTTTTTTCATTCTCAACTACACAGCAGAAAAAATAATTTACAAACGCTAATTTGGATTGAGTCTTCTTAAATGACTGATCAATAATGTCACATCTTTATCGCCACCTTGTGCTGCAATGATTTCTTTAAAATGTTTTTGAATGACTTCACCAAGAGGAAGTGAAGTATGATTTGCTGCCGCGGTTTCCTGTGCAAGGCGTAAATCTTTACTGGCAAGACTCGTTTTGAATCCATTCGGATTATCAATCTCCTGAATAATCAATCCACCATAAATCTTAACCGCAGGTGAGCCAAAAACAGTAGACATCATAGTATCCAGAAATACCTGCTTATCGATACCTGACTTCTCAGCCATCAACATGACCTCGCTTAACATTTCTGTCACGACAAAGATCATGTAGTTCATCATCAGTTTTACCGTATGTGCCGAAGCCGGATCATCACCATAGTCAAACACGCGCTGGCTCATTGCTTCCAGCACAGGTTGTACTTTAGCTTTCGCTTCGGCATTACCCGACAAAAGAATAAACAACTGCTTTGCCTCCGCTGCCGGCGGACGGCCCATCACCGGCGCACTTATATAATAGAGTTTTCGTGCTTCAAACTTCTTTGACAACTCTGAGGAAGTAGCAGCGCCAACCGTACTCATGGACAGATGAACGCTTCCATTTTTCATTGCAGGGATAATTTTCGCTGCTATCTCATTTAAAGCGGCATCATCACTCAGCATAGTAATCACTACGTCCGCTTCTCTCACCGCATCCTCCACCACATTGAAAATTTTCACACCCGGGGATTCAAGTGATTTTGCTTTCGACACCGATCGGTTGAAAGCATGAACAACAAAACCAGCCTTGACTATATTAGCTGCCATGGGTAATCCCATGTTGCCCAATCCGATGAATGCGATGATCATGATAAAAACATTTAAATTTTTGCTGCGAACAAAAGTAGCAAGTAATTATTTTACTGATTATCAATCATCTCGATGATTTGAAAAAGAATTCGTTGCGGGTTCAGATAATATATGGTAGTTTGAAATGATAAATCATACTGTCTTGCGCTTAGTTAAACAAATCAAGCTTTATTTTCAGGAAGGAACTTCCGACAAGGTATATGAAATCGATTTGTGCGAATCGGGAGACGGCTTTCTGGTCAACTTCCGCTATGGCAGAAGAGGTGCTGCGCTCAAGGATGGGACAAAGACCATATTCCCTGTAGCGCTACCAGAAGCGGAAAAAGCATTTGATGCACTGGAGCAGGAGAAAAGAAAAAAAGGATATGTAGCTGCTGGCGAAACAGCAATGATCACTTCTTCAGTTCCGTCACCCAGGGCGGGAACGGACAAGCGAAAGAAAGCAATTATTAAAATACTGAAAGCAGCGGTTGCCGGAGAGGAGCACGAGAGCTGGAAACTATCGCGCATTATCTGGCGTGCTGGCGATTTAAAAATCAGCGAAGCCATTCCTCACATTATTAAAGTAGCGGATGCCTCCGATCCTTTTAATATCTATTCCGTTATCTGGGCCATAGCACGATGCGGATCGGTGAATCACCTTCCTTTTTTGCAGGAGCTTCAAAAGAAAAGCGGGCTGCCGTTACACACGCAGCAATTGATCACAGAGGCATTGTTAAAACTGACGGAAGGAAAAGAAAAAGAAGCGCTTCTTGAAACAATTACTACACTTCTTCCAGCTCCTCTTCGCAATAATTTCATTGATAAAGACTACACAGCAGTTGAGCACCAGTTGCGCGAGTATTTATTTGTGATGAAGGCAGCCTTCAACGATTACCTGATCGGCATCTATCAATTGTCAAGGCACGACATCGCACTGCACGAAGTTTTTATTCGTGTACTGAATGATATTCCACTTAGATTCAATTACTTTAAATACATCCGGCAGATTTTCAAAACGGCAGAAATGCTGGAAGATTACTCTGCGTACGGCATTATTGCTAAAAATGTAGAGAAGCAAGCATCTAACTATAAGAGTTCTGCCTGGATGAATGTGGATCACAAGAAGAAGCAGGCGTTCTCTCATCGCACTAAGACGTATCTTACCAATCGTGTATTGCGGTCGTTACAAAATTATGGCGAAGCGGATGAATCATTGTATGTAGAACTGGCTTCCGAAATCCTTCTGGCCTTTGATGATGCTAAAGATCTGACTGCACCTTATCAGACTTCAGAGGTTTCTTATAAATACAACTCAGACACCCGACAACATACCCGTGACGAAAAGATCACGTACTTCGATAGCTATAGCCACTTTCAGGCATTCAATTTTATCCTGATTAAGAATAGCATACGTTACGAAAATAAAAATGGAAGCTGGGTGCGGTCTGCATCTTATGTGCCTGCAACTACACAAGCAAGAGAAGAGGCGTTTCCTCACTTATGGAATAAAGCTGCGGAACAAGTAATTGAATTATTGTCCTTCAGCAAATCGCTTCGTGTACACGAATTTGCGATGAAGGTATTCATTGCCAATCAGGAATTTGAAAAACAAATAGAGATCACTCATGTTATTCATTTTCTCCAAACCACCTTTTCCATTACCCAACAACTTGGCCTGGATTTAGCAAAGAAAAAATACGATCGTAATGCACCTGACAAGCAGTTGCTGATTGCGTTGCTTGACAATTCGTTGGAGGAAGCACGCAAACAGGCAGAACAATGGATGGGTGATCAGCGCAACGTACTGCTCGAAGATGCCGAATTTATTGCCTCGCTGGTGAAAATGAAAAGGGCAGAAGCGCATGCATGGCTACGCGGCTTCCTTGCGATAGCTTCCTTAAAAAAGGAACAGGCTGAAATGGCGATTGCGAAAATCATTGCCTTTGTTGTTTCATTCGAAATTAAAACGGAGGAAGACGGGCGTTATATTGCTCAGTTATCCGACACGTTGGTGCTTGTATTTGGCGATCACTTGTCTACCATCAGCCTCGACATTATTAAAGATCTCTTCCTGCATGCTTCTACAGAGATACATGCATTGGCTGGAAAAATTCTAATGAAGCATAGTATCAGCCCTGAAAAAATCCCCTCCGATTTTCTCCAGATTCTGCTTCAATCGGAAAACGCCAGTTCACGCGGATTAGGAATTGCTCTTTTAGGTAAGTTTCCTGAAGATGCCTTGTTAGAGAAAAAAGAAATACTGGTTAGCTTTTGTCTTTCGCCTCTTGCCGATGTGCGCAATGCGGTGAAACCAATTATCTCGCGGCTTACCAAAGCTTATCCTGAATTTGGTAAAGAGCTGGTCGATCTTTTTGTTCCGGCATTTCTGATAAAAGAATCGTATGAAGGAGTGCATGATGACTTGCTTAGCTTACTCTCCAATGAATTAAGCGATAGCCTTCACGTTATCCCTAAAGAGCGTTCATTGCTTTTATTGAACTCAAAGTACCGTACCTCCCAACTGATGGGACTTATCCTTTTAAAGAAGAACATCAAAGACGAGGAGTTAACAGTACCTGAATTGGTAAAGCTGGGTAGCAATGCATTGGAAGAAGTACGACTCTACAGCTGGAATAGTTTTAAAAAATATCCGGAGAAGATTAAGTCGTCTAAAGAAGCGGCATTAAAACTGACCGATTCCTATTGGGCAGATACCCGCTTGTTTGCTTTCGATTATTTTACAAACACCTTTACCGCAAGCGAATGGAATATTGATTTATTAGTTATGCTGTGCGATAGTGTAAAAGAAGATGTTCAGGATTTTGGAAAGGCAATGATCACTCAATTCTTTGAAGCTGAAAATGGAACGGAATACTTATTAAAGTTAAGTCAGCATCCCAGCACCAAAGTACAACTTTTTACCACTGCCTACCTCGAAAACTATGCGAGCGGAAAGCCAGACATCATTCAACAGCTAAAACCTTATTTCATCACATTATTATCGCAAGTAAATAAAGGCAAAGCTGCGAAAGCAAGAGCCTTTGCTATACTGAGAAAAGAAGCATTGAAAAACGAAGAAACCGCTAAGATAGCAGCAGACATCTTCACACGCGTTTCTGTTTCGATGGCTATTCATGAAAAAGCAGAATGTATTGCAGCACTTCGTGATATTCATAGCGCGTATGCAACGATCAGCTCACCCGTAATTAAAAAAGTGTATTCTGACTACAGCAAAGTATAAGTATGGAGTTCGATTATAAATTTAAAGGCGATACTACGGTGAAAAGCACCGCTCATGCCACCTCCATGAGCTTTGCCCCAGATGTATACCGTGAGCCCACTTATTTTTCAGGATACCTCAACAAGCATATTCCTTTTCGTGAAGCCATCTCCGCACTTCACGATATTGTAGTTTCCGATTTTCGGTTTAAACCAAAAGACAAATCGGATTATAAGGCATGGGCACAGCAGCAGGAAGACATCTGGCTGGCCGAATACATGAAAGGCACTGCTGAAGTAGAACAAAAACTGAAAGCAGTCCGCGAAGAACTATCTATCATACAAAAGCAACGTAACGACCTTACTGCTCCTTATTATAAAGCAAGAAGTAAATATTTTGAGTTTCTTTATCATGATAACCGCGATGCCTGGTTTGTCCTTGACCCGGTGATCACTATTCACCCGGATGAATTATTTTTTGAATGCTTCAGCCAGGATGAATCTTCGTATGGGAAGCTGGGGTGTAGTCACAATGTATTCAATAAAGTAAGTGAATTTAAATGTGGCACTACAAACATTGACTACTCTTCTGATCTGTATAACGAATTTCAAAAAATAAGAGAATACAAAGACACACACTTCAATGTAGATCCATCCAGATTTGAAGTACAGACTACACACGAAGAAAGCTATAAAGAAATAAAAATTGATGTTCCGGCCAGCTGGGTAAGGGGATTTCTGCAGGTAAGCTCGGCCATGTCTATACCTGCCACCAGCTTTACACTTCATCCGATGGATGTGTATAACATCTGTTTTCTATTGCGCAGGTATAAAGAAAAAGAAGGTCCGAGGTCTATCCGTTGGATATTAAAACCTGGCGAACCAGTGCGGTTAATTTTTGAACCGTGGAATTATGAAATTAAATGCGGCCGTTCACTTTACGAAGGCAGTGAAGCAAAAGAAATCCGCATTTGGGGAAGACGTAGATTATTATTGTTGGAAAGATTGATACCCATTGCCAAACAATTTAAAGTAGTGTTACTCGGCTCTGGCTTACCTTCTTTTTATATCGCTGATCTGGGTGATTTGAGTTTCACATTGGGTCTTTCCGGCTGGACAGTAAATGACTGGTCGCGGTTAGGAAACTTTGATCTGCTTGCACCACGCGCTGAAGTAGATGCGATGTCGATGCAGAAAGTATATGCCGGACTGAAAGAGAATTGGGTGGAGAAAGCGGATCATCTGGCGCTGCGACTCAATATGGATAAAGGAACGGTATTAGGTGCACTCTCTGCATTTACACAGGCAGGCAGAGTGATCTATGATATTAATAACGGCTCGTACCGCATTCGAGAATTGTCACGCGAGTCACTTCCACTCGATGAACTTCGTTTCTCCAATCCAAGAGAAGAAAGTGCAAATCGTTTTGTGCTGACGAATAAAGTAAAGGTAAACGTAGCAACACGAGAAGGTAAACAAGTATTAAACGGAACGGTGGCGGATGGAAACAAAGTCTATGAGCCTGAGTTAGTGATTGATAAAGACGATCGCGCTGTCGGTGGCAAGTGCACATGTAATTTTTATGGTCAGAATAAAATGATGCAGGGGCCATGTGAACACATGCTGGCGTTGCGGATGATGGTAAGAGAAAAACAAAAGCAGTAATAAATTTTTGTAATCAGAATTAATAAAATTAGTTTTAACACAGTAGCAGCAGAGGGTATTATGACTTGCAACCCGGGCGGTGGATCACCGTCCTTGTACACAGCTTACTAACGCGCCACTGGCCCGTTCTTAACTGTGCGATCCTGCCACTACCCCGTCATTCCCGGTGCGAATTCTGGGAATTGGAATAACGGGGTAGTGGCGTCTCGCTGGAGTTGACCGATCCAGTCCTCCGAAAGACGAAGGATATCCTCGCTGCTACTTTTCATTTTACTTATGGCCGGCTCACAAAACACACGTCAGCAACTTTACGATCGCATCAAAGCTTCTACCAAAGAAGCGGTGATACTGGAAGAGATGAAACGCCTTGGCTTCTGGAAAGAAGAAGAGGGGATGCCTTCTTTACCAGGATTAGTCATCGAGAAGGAAGCGGTATTGATTAAAGAAGTACGTGAATTAGTTGAGCAGCAGCGCAAATACAAAAACAAAGAAGAAGCACTCAAAGAAGTAAGAAAGCTACGATTAGAAAAATCAAAGCTTAAGCGCGAAGAAAACAAGAAACTCAGAAAACAGAAACGGGAAGAAAAAGCAGCGCACTGGAAAGAGCAGAAAGAAAAAGACATTCTCTACTTAGGGGAAAAAGTATCGAAAGGGTTAAATAACAAAGAGAGTGATCTCGCAAAATTAACATCACTTCAGTTACCCGTACTTCAAAATGCAGAAGACATTGCTACAGCGATGGGCATTCCGGTAGGGCAGGTTCGTTTTCTCTCTTTTCACCGCGTCGTCAGTAAGACGACACACTACAGGCACTTTTATATTCCTAAAAAGACCGGCGGCAAGCGTTTGATTTCCACGCCAATGCCACGACTGAAAAGTGCGCAATACTGGGTGCTGATAAATGTGTTAGATAAAATCCTTACCCATGATGCTGCGCATGGTTTTGTAAAGAAGAGATCTATTGTATCAAATGCATTACCTCACGTGAAAGCGGAAGTACTCATCAATATGGATCTGAAAGATTTCTTCCCTTCCATCAGTTATGTACGAGTAAAAGGATTATTCCAGTCATTCGGTTATTCAGAACAGGTTGCCACTATTCTTGGATTGATATGCACTGAACCGGAATCGGACGAGATCGAATTGGATGGAGAAACTTATTTCGCTGCCAATGGAGAACGCTTCTTACCTCAGGGTGCGCCTACAAGTCCTGCTATTACCAACATCATTTGCCGTAAGCTGGATGTACGTCTCAAAGGCGTTGCTTCGAAATTGAATTTCAATTACACGCGCTATGCGGATGATCTCACTTTCTCGGCATCAGGCGAAAGCACGGCCAGCACCAAAACACTTCTCGGCTTCGTAAAGAAAATAATCAAAGAAGAGAATCTAAACATTCATCCCGACAAGTTACGCGTACTAAGAAAAGGTGCCCGCAAGGAAGTGACCGGAATTGTAGTGAACGATAAGCCTTCTGTTAATGCAAAAGAGTTGGACCGCTTCCGGGCATTATTATTTCAAATTGAAAAAGACGGAATAGGCGGGAAGCACTGGAAGAATTCAAACAACCTGCTCGCCTCCATGAAAGGATACGCCAGTTTTGTTGCCATGGTAAATCCGGAGAAAGGAAATCCAATTAAGGAACGTGTCAATAAAATTCTGGCAGCAAATCAATTTACGCACGTCATAAAGCATAAGTCAAAAGCAATGCTTGCAAAGGAAGCGGCTAAGAACAACAACACTTCTAACGCTTCATCAACAGAAGAGAAAAAACCCTGGTGGAAATTCTGGTAAATAAAGCCTGAGAATTAATTCACTTTACGTTGACGTTCTTTATGCATATCTCCTACTTTCTTAATCTGCACGCCTGCATTCGCCACGGAGTCTTGTGACTTCTTGTTGTTATCTATTTTAATAAGTAAAGCGGCATGCTCCAGTTTATTTGCTTCCAGTAATTTATCTAACCGGATTTTTTCCTTTTCGTTAGCGGCCAACTTAAATGCAAGATCTTTATCCTGATTCACTAATCTTTGCTGCTGTTTTGTCACAGCATCAGATGCCTGTTGAGCTTCATCAATCTGTACCTGTATTTTATCCTTATAGAATTTTACTCCAAATCGATTAACGAAAGTTTCGAGATCTTTATAAACAACCTGTATATCATTCACCGTCCATTCCGATTCTTTTAAGCCAATCCATACTTTCCCCTTCTTTTCACTTCCTGTAGCTGTAGCATAGATTATTCCTTTGGTATAAGGTGTTCCGCCTACCACAGGCTCAGCGATGCTGATCACGTCTCCGTTGTTCTTTACTTTCCCCAGTTCCTTCAGGTATTTATTCCACGCTGCACTTACTTCCTCACGGCTTGCATCCAACTCGGTTGCATAGCCGTCGGTATTCTCGCCTTTTACGCGCTCCTGTTGTTTATTGACCGTTACGGTTTGAGCTTTGACAATAAATAATGTAAAACAGAACAGGCTGATGATAACCTTCTTCATGGCTGGCTTGTTAATTTAGCGTTAAAAAAATAAAGCGGCTTCGTATACTCGTTGTGCGGAGCCTTACAAAAAAATACATTGCAAAGTTATCAAATAAAATAATGTCAAACATTCTCATTACTGGCGCTACCGGACTGGTTGGAAAAAAACTCACTGAGTTACTTCTTAGCAGAAATCATCGCGTAGCTCACCTCGTTCGCTCTCCTAAACAGGGGACAGTGCCATCTTTTAAATGGGATATCGAAAGGAAATATATTGATCCGAAAGCACTTGAAGGTATCGATACCATCATCCACCTTGCCGGAGCCGGGGTAGCAGACAAGCGCTGGAGCGAAGCATGGAAAAAAGAAATTCTGGAAAGCCGTACGCGCTCATCACGGCTTCTTTACGAAACATTAAAGAATACTAAGAATGAAGTAAAAAATTTCATCTCTGCTTCCGCCATTGGTCTGTATGGATTTACCTTAAGTGATAAACTCTTTACAGAACAAAGTGTATCAGGTAATGACTTTCTTGCAGAGGTAGTAAGATCGTGGGAACTGGAAGTGGATCAGATCGAACAATTAAACATTCGCGTAGTTAAAATCCGTATCGGCATTGTGCTTGCCAAAGAAGGCGGAGCACTGGAGCAAATGGCAAAGCCGGTGAAACTTTTTGTAGGTTCCCCACTTGCATCAGGCAAACAATACATGAGTTGGATACATATCGATGACCTTTGCGGCATTTTCATCAAGGCAGCAGAAGATCAACACATGCACGGAGCTTACAATGGCGTGGCGCCTCATCCTGTTACCAATGCCGCGCTGACTAAAGAAATAGCTAAAGCTTTACACAAACCTATGTGGGCACCTAATGTGCCTGGACCTGTGTTAAAGCTGGTGGTGGGAGAGATGGCGAATATTGTGATTAATGGGAGTAATGTTTCTTCGAGGAAGGTAGAAGAAGCCGGTTATGAATTTAAGTTCAAGAGTTTAAATAAAACGCTTAGCGATTTATTTAAAAGAAATTGAATCGGTAACAATACTATCTTTTTCAACTCCTTCCCTTTCAAAATCAGGTTTAAGTTTCCATTCATAAGTGAGGGTGTCATAGTACGTAATCGGATTTGGCCATTGCACGTACGATTCCATTTCTAAGTACTTTTCTAAATTGCCTTTTACCATTTCATCAAACAGAAAAGCGCTTTTCCCTTTGATGTCTTCAATTGACATGACAGGTGTAACAAACTCCTCTCTGAAATCAGAAAGTTGAAATTTATCCTTCATCTTAAAATGACCACCAACTCCTCTATGCTCACCTATTTTTGAAGCAGGACGAACAATGTAAAAATAATGCGTGCCATCATCGGTAATAAAATATTTTACCAAAGAAAATTTAGACGCCTGTAGTGAGTAATGGCTAGCATATTTATCATCGAATCGGTTCGTCATTTTTGCACCGACAGGAGCATCCATAAGGTAAGTTGCTATCTGGGTTAACAACTCATCCTGCTCTTTCAAATCATAGTAATCGGTAGTGTCATAGCTCTTCTTTCCTGTGCAACTAGTCAAAAGAATAATTATAGATAACATTATATATTTCATATAGCAAAATTAGGAAGATCAAGGCATAAAAAAAGATCGGGAGTCATACTCCCGATCTTTTATTTAAAAGCTATTCAGTTATTACTTAGAGTAATCAGTGATCTGTGGATTCCAGTTTACCCAACCTGAAGTCCAGTCGCCTGAAGCAGTAGTGAAGGCACCGATACTACCAGTAGCTAAAGGTGAACCTGCTGTAGGAAGTAAAGTAGGAGTTCCACTCAAAGGGTCAAATGCATTAGCATTAATACCTGTATCACTCCATTTTGCGGACAGTGTATTATTTGCTGAAAACCACACAATTGGAGACTGGCTGTTAATCTGTTGTTCAACAGCAGCAGGAGTTGCTCCATTTGCAGCATTGTAAGCAAACACACCGTTTGTAAATGTTGCAGCACCAGCAGCTACCCAACGTCCGCGAGGGTTATTAACGTGGTTATAATCACCAAGAATTGATGAACCAGCTGTTTGGGGAACGCTGAATGGAAGGCCTGTTACCTTTGCTTTTTCATCCGCTGTAGTAGCTGATCCAAAACCATTTCCTCCCCAACCATCTACACCAGCAAGAATGTTACCAGTAAGTACTACAGACCCAGCATTAGCCTTAGTTACTGAACCGCTCGCACCAGGTGTTGTACCGTTTGCAGGAAGCTGTCCATCGATATAGATACCTGTAGGGAAGCCTGTTATAATTGATTTAGTAATATCAATTTCAGAGTTTCTCCTGATCTGGGCACCATGCTGGAACTGGATATTCAAACCTGTACCTGAAGTAGCTTTGCCACCTAAAATAGTCATGTTAGAAAATTGGGCTGAAGTTTTTGGATCATAGTCAAAGCCCTGTGCGTTGTTGTCTGATTCAAAACCATTTGAACCTGATTGATCGGCAGTATTCGCATCACGGATAGCTAAACCAAAAGACACTTTACCACTGAAACCGTTATCAGTATCAAAATCATCATCCAATGTTTTGTAAGCAATCAAGTGACTAGCATTTACAGCACCACCAAACCATTCGAAAGAGTCATCATTAGAGTAAGCGATTTGTATATAATCAAGCGTAGTGCCTGATCCTACGCTACCCATAGTCAATCCGTTAATTTCCTGGTTAGGGTTGATTGGATAACCGGCAAATTCAATACGTACATATTTCAATGTTCCTGAATTGTCAGCATCGTTGGCAGTAACTGCACCACCACCGCCATGAAATCCACCATAACCACCTTCAAGTTCTTCAACACCTTCAACACCTGTTGAAGCAGACTTCAGGCTTTGAACAAAGTTATTTTTTGCTTTACCACAAAGAACCACTCCACCCCAGTCACCTGTCTTTTTAGAACCAACAGATTTATCAGAAGTGAAAACGATTGGTTTTGCGGCAGTTCCGTTAGCAATGATCTGGCTTCCTCGTTGTACAATCAAAGTACCACCAGGAGTTCCTGTTTTACCATAGATTACAGTACCAGCTTCAATAGTAAGAACAGCAGTATTTGTGATTACCGGCTCTACTACTCCCGAAGTGGGCTTAGCATCTGTACCTACGCGAACAAATCCGTTCAAATGATAGATCTTATCGGCAGTCCATGTAGTGTTAGTAGTGATGTTACCAGAAACTTCTACGATTTGCTTAGCAGCAACTGAAGAAACAGTTACGATAAATGTTCCAACGGAAGACATTTGATCCTTAGTGTCAGAAGCCTGGAAAGTAATAGCATATACAGCACCTACACTAGCTGTAGCAGGAATTGTAAATTCTACGTTTACAGTTTGTGCAGTAGTCCCATCCAAAGTCACATCAGGCAAAGCAGTGCTTGCCTGACCATTTACTAAGATAGCTAATTTTTTACCACCTTCTGGCGAATCAATGGCAACTGAAGTAGTCACCTTAGAGCCAGCAGTATTTGCTGCTGTGGCAGTACTTACTGTAAGTGTGGGCGCCGCTTTTGTCGTCTCATCATCTTTACATGATGTAAAGCCGATGGCTACCACTGCTATAAGAGCAGGAATAGTCCAGCGAATTAATTTGGTGAAAGAGTTTGATTGTTTCATGTTATAAGTTTTAGATCACTTTATATAAACAGTACAAACCTACTCTGATCATATTACCCTAATGTTAATCCAATCCCATCTTTAGTTTACCAATATTTATGACAGATTAAATAATAAAATACCCCTGTGATGAATGACATCACAGGGGTATAAGTAAGAAGGAATATAATACGTTCTTGTACGCTATTGATTGGATCAGATTCTGAAAGAAAAACCTACAGAAAATACCTGACCTGGACGGAAGCCTTGGATAGTGGCATCTTTTTTAGGATCCAGTTTACCATCGCCATTAGAATCCTGCAGAAGTTGATTGCGTTGATTAAAGATATCTGAAATACCTCCTTTTAAATTGAAGCGTTCTCCTATTCGTTTATTGAAGGTAAGATCAACAACATTACGTGGCATCTGGTACACATCGGGGTAAGCCTCGTTTCCAACAAATAAGATGTATTTACCTACCACATTATATAACAGATTTACCTGCCAACCTGATTCTTCTGAAGTATAGAATACCCCAGCATTGATAGTGTAAGGGGCCTGTCCTTGCAGCGGGCGTGATGCTTCGCGTCCTGCTGCAAGATTCGGATCGATTTGAACCTTACTCTTGATCCATGTAGCATTGAAAAGAAAGTTGATGTTATTTAAAAACCGGGAACCAGTAACTCCATCCAACGACTTCTTCACTTCAAGCTCCAATCCATAGTCACGTGCGTTTTGTGAATTACTGAAATCCACTCGTTTCACACCACTACCACTGTTCACATCAACCGACACTTCGATAGGATCTGTGAAATATTTGTAGAAAGCACCAAAGGTAATCATTTCGGTTTTGCTTGGATAAAACTCCCAACGCAAATCAAGGTTTTGCACCTTAGCCGTCTTTAAGTTCGGGTTACCATAGTATAGAAACCCAAAATTGAAATCAAAGTAAGAGAACGGTGCCAGCTCTCTGAATTCAGGGCGGTTTAATGTTTCTCCATAAGCGCCACGTACAAGCATTTTATCGGTAATGTTGTAGCTCAGGTTTGCTGAAGGCAATAACCTGTTAACCTGGTTATTAACGTGCACCTCTGCCGGAATAAAATCATCATAGCTATCCAGCTTTTGAAGATTATTTTCCTTTCGCACTCCTGCAATCAGGTTCAGTTTTTCAGTTATAGGCAACGTAGCCATTAAATAATAGGCCAACAAATCATTTGAAGCAGAATAACTGTTTTTCTTATAGCTGATTTCTCCAATTGCAATACCGTCTGTATTATTAATGTTCTGAGGCTCAAACAAGACCGATGCCGGGGCATAAGTGAGCGAAGGATTCAATGAAGATGAAGCAAGTGTATACCCGATATTTCTTGCGTTGAAAGTTCTGCTCTTTGATTCAAAGAACACTCCTGCTTTCAATTCGGGGCTACGTAAAGGGTTGTTATTAATTACAAAATTATGCTTTATAGAAACGCCTCCTGTCTTGGAATCTTCATCCAGCTTGGAATAGAATCGTCCAAGAAGATCAGGTGTAGGGGTATATGGAATAATAAGCTGGTACTGGTCATTTCCTGTTGATTGTGAACGATAGCGTTTATAATCAGGCTGATTTCGGTACGATTTATTATAGCCAGCCAGCCATTCTATTGTGGTACGGTTATTAAACAACTGGTGTGTGCCCAAAAGCTGGCCTGAGTAAATACCACGGTAAACTTTGTCAAAGGCTACATTCCTTTGTCCTTCACTTACTCCTGTACCAGTACGATCTACATATTGATCATTGCTTCCTTGGTTGTACAAGTTTTTAAATTCAATGGTATGCTTAGGGCTGAATTTAAATGCCCAGTTGAACAATGCTCCCGTTCTTATTTGCTGATTATTCTGAATATCTGCATAGCCAAAGTTTTGAGCTTGCCCGCCGCTAGCACCAGCAGTAGTCGAATAATCACCCCGCTCTACTTCATAGATCGTGTATGAATTAGAATAGTTTATAGCGGTAATATTACCTACCTGAACTTTTCCAAGATTAAACTTTCTATTGAGTGTAACCGTGAATCGCTGGTCTGGAATAGCAGTAGATTTTTGAGGAGTCCAAAGATTTTTCAATGACCTTCCCGCAGTAACCAGTGCATCGCTATTGTTAACTTTAGTCAAGTCAGAAGGAAAAGCCGATGGCAGATCATAGTAGCCGGTATTGAACCCAGTAAAATGCGCACCGCCTTTTTGCTGTGAATAGAAATCATTAAACGTAGTACCGGCACGCACCTGTGTGCTATAGTCAATCACCAAGCCATTCTCATCTGGTATACCCTTCGTAAATATCTTCACTACACCACCTGCAAAATCGCCAGGTAAATCGGCTGCGGGGCTTTTGTATATAATCAGACGATCAAGCTGGCTGCTTGGTATAATAGCAAATGAAAATGAACGCACATCTGTTTCCATACTTGGAGCGTATGCGTTGTGAAGCATTACTGGATTATATCTTTCCATAAGCCCTCTCACTACGATAAACTGATCGTCCTTGATTGTCACACCCGGCACTCTTCGAACAACCTGGGCCGCATCACGGTCTAATGAACGAGAGATTTGCTGTGCAGAAACACCTACAGCTATTACTTTGGTTTCTTTAATTGCTCTCAGCAATTCAAAATCGGTATCTGTCTGGCGTGTGCCTGTTACTACCACTTCTTCAAGTGTAGATACATCTTCAGAAACCTGAATATCGATATTTATTCTTTTCGCATCTTCAACAACTACATCAGGTACAGTGTGTGCTTTATAAGTTATAGATGAAATCTGAAGTGCATAGGTACCCGCCTTTACATTCGAGATTAAAAATTTACCCTCAATATCAGTAGGTGCACCAATAGTTGTCCCCTGGATGATAACGTTAGCTCCGATAACCGCTTCTCCAGTTTTGGAATCCTTAACTGTACCTGAAATAGAACCTTGCCCGAAAGCCAGCGAAACAGATAATAAGCTAAAAAGAAGAGCTGAGTAAATTCTCTGCAACATAGATGTATTTATTTGCTGCAAAGGTCAGTCTGTAATATTACCCGTCTGGGTCGGGTATATTACCTAATTGTTAATAAGGTATGAGAAAACAGTACTCTAAAACATGCGTGTTACGGTTTTTTTATGTGCTAAAAATGAAGTAACCCAGATGAAAATGAGTGAGTTAGTCCACCTCACCAAATAACATTGCAATAACCTGCTGATAATGAATTTAAGATTTGGTTAATAGTCGTTAGGTAAATCGGAAACTAAAAGACCGTAAGCTGGGACGGATGAAAGAAATATTTCCATCGCAGCTTACAGTCTTCAGAAGTTTTTTGGGCTTATTTATTAATCGGAACCTTATTCAGGATAGACTTAATGATATCGGAGGTCTTTACATTATCTGCTTCTGCTTCGTAGTTTAATAAGATACGGTGGTTCATCACATCCTGCGCTACTTCTTTGATGTCCTCCGGCAACACAAAATCACGGCCATCCATATAGGCCAGCGCTTTGCATGACAGGTTCAGGTTGATACTGGCGCGTGGCGATGCTCCGAACTGGATGTATTGCGCTTCGGTAGTTAACCCGTATTCCTTTGGTCTGCGTGTAGCGAAAACCAACTCTATTATATATTTCTCGAGCGACTCAGAGATCTTCACTTTGTTTACTTCACCACGAATAGCGAAAATATCTTCTTTGGTAAGCACGGTATTCACTTCATATCCAAACTGCATGTTGGATATTCTGCGCATTACTTCCAGCTCCTGTTCTTTGGTCGGATATTCCACGTGCACCTTCATCATGAAACGATCCACCTGTGCTTCGGGCAGCGGATAGGTTCCTTCCTGGTCTACCGGGTTTTGTGTAGCAAGTACAAGGAAGGGCTTATCTAATTTGAAAGTGGTTTCACCTATCGTCACCTGCTTTTCCTGCATGGCCTCCAGAAGTGCCGACTGTACCTTTGCAGGCGAGCGGTTAATCTCATCCGCCAGAATGATGTTGGAGAAGATAGGTCCTTTCTTCACCTCAAACTTTCCATCTTTCTGATTATAGATCATAGTACCTACCAGGTCGGCAGGCAAAAGATCAGGCGTAAACTGTATACGTTGGAAATCCAGGTGGAGAACGCGTGCCAGCGTAGAGATTGTTAAGGTCTTGGCCAATCCGGGTACACCTTCCAGCAAAATGTGGCCATTGGTGAAAAGTCCGGCCAGCAGGCGGTTGACCATATACTCCTGGCCTACGACTACCTTCCCTACTTCATCCAGCACTTGCTTGATTTTTACCTTATGTTCCTGATGTAATTCTGACGATGATGCCGTTTCAAATGCCATAACAATACCTTAGTGAAAGTGAATTAAACGCAATTATAAGGATTTGGAGCTAAAAAAGGGAGAGGGAATTATACCGTGGTGATACGTTCGGTAAAAGGGTTGTCTTTCGGGTTCTGTCGCCATTAAGGAAATTTCTTATCCCTTGGAATGTTCAGGTCTTAAAATCCAATGTCACTGAGTTTCACGGAGAAGACACTAAGTTTCGCAGAGAAAAAATACTTTGTGCACCTCTGTGTTCACTCCGGGTGCTTTGTGCAATGGGATTTTAAGACAATCTTATTAACACATAAAGATTATCCAAAAGCAATAATCTCCGCTCCACGCGGGTTGGAGAGATAGGAGTTGACCAGGTTTTGTACCAACCTGTTCTCCTTGCTTACTTTTATATGGCCTTTGGCCGATTCAAAATCATTTATCGATTCGCTGTTGCCGAAAAAGCCGTAGCCGAGATAGTTACCGTTCTCCACTAACACCAATGATTTTTCTTCTGCTTTTCTTCCTTTGCCAATGATGGCTACCGTTTCTCCTTTTTCAAAGAAAGCATCAATCGCTTTCTGGGTGCGCTTATTATATTTTCTGAATGTCTCTACTCCCTCACAACCTCCCTTGCAAGTGCCGGACTGATGACTGAAGCAAAGACCTTTCGCTAATTGCAGTCCGGATAGTTTAGGGCACAGTTCGTACTCTTTTACTTTCTCCCACAAAAAATTCCAGGCATCACCTTTAGAGCTGAATGTAATTAACGGCTTCGCATTTTTACTCACCACATTCACTACAAAGCGCAGGTATCCGTTACGATCTTCGTAATCATAAATGCCCCACTCTTCGGTTTTCAGTTTCTGTGCAAGATTATACTTCGGCCACAGCCGGCGTATCTCCTGTGATTCCAGAATCAAAGCAATCAATTCATTGCCGGTGAGCTCGAAGCTGATGTGATGTATTTCATTCCTGATGTTGGACCGATTCCATTCGCGCGCCTCGCCGGTGAAATGGCCGATCATTCTTTTGCGGATATTGATGGCCTTGCCTACATAAATTACCTTACCATGCCCGTCATGGAAATAATATACGCCCGCTTTTTCAGGAAGCTTATCAAATTCTTCTTTGGGCAGATTAGGAGGAAGAATCGTTTCGCCTGAATTGCGCTTCAGTGCTTTATCAATAATTCCGCTCTGATCTTTGCGGATGAGCAGATCAAGAATATTTGCAGTGGCCAATGCATCTCCGCCCGCTCTGTGCCGGTCGGTTATTTTAATACCAAGACTTTCTGCCAGTCTTCCCAAGCTATAGGAATGTAGTCCGGGAATAATTTTCCGGCTTAATCGTACCGTACAAAGTTTTTTAGGAGCCCAGGCAATGCCTACTTCTTCAAATTCTTTCTTGATGAAACTATAGTCGAAATGCGCATTGTGTGCTACAAACACTCTGTCTTTCAGCCAGTCATGGATTTCCTTTGAAATTTCTTCAAAGGAAGGAGCATGGCGCACCATTTCGGTAGTAATTCCCGTAAGGCCGGTAATAAACTGCGGCACATTGCGGCCGGGGTTGATCAGCGAATGAAACGAATCGGTAATCTGAAGCCCATCATGATGATAAATCGCAATCTCAGTTACGCGATGATTTTCCGCATAACCTCCCGTAGTTTCAATATCAACAATAGCGTACATGAGCAGGGCGAAAGTACAGTTTGGAAAGTAGAGTTAAAAGAAGAAAATTTGATTCTTCGGAAACGATTTCTATGAACGCTATTTTACGATTTCTTCTTTCGGGTGTGGCCGTGATGCTGGCCGCCTACTTGCTGCCTGGTGTGCATGTGACAGATTATTGGGCCGCCTTGCTGGTGGCACTCGTATTATCCATTGTGAACCTGATTGTGAAACCCATTTTAATCGTCCTCACCATTCCCATTACGGTAGTCACGCTGGGTTTGTTTCTGCTGGTGATTAATGCCTTACTGATTTTACTGGTCGATTTCTTTATTGATGACTTTTCGGTAGATGGATTCTGGTGGGCACTGGCATTTAGTTTGATACTGTCCCTGTTCAACAGCATGTTCAGCGATTTAACTAAAGAGAAGAAAGAGCGATAATTTAAGTTTTAGTAACAATGAAGTTCCGTTTTGTAGTCATGTATTCCTTTCCTGGCGGCCGATGAAAATTCTTGCTTTTACCGTTTTCTTTAGCGTCTGCCTTTCTATTTCGTCACACGCGCAGATTGACACACTAAGTCATGACGTTGAAATTGAAACTACGGCGCCGGAGTTCCCGGGCGGAATCATTGCGCTGCAGGAGTACATTGCCAAAAATCTAGTATACCCAAAACGAGCGAAGCAAAAACGTGTAGAAGGAAAAGTGTATGTTCAGTTTCTTGTAAAAGAAGACGGCAACATTACTTCCATAAAAATCTCAAAAGGACTCAGTAAAGAATGCGATGAAGAGGTGATTCGCTTAATGAAAAACAGCCCGAGATGGATACCCGCTACCGAAGACCGGGTGCCGATAGAAAACTGGATGATTCTGCCCATTGAGTTTACCTTGAATAAAGAAGAATGACTATTTCTGCGCAGTAAGATTTAATTTCTTGCAAAAATCACGCGTTCAGAGTTACTTTCCGGAACGTTTTGCATTAAAACCCTAACTTACCTTACCCCGTCTGTTTTTATGATTAAAGCTTTAATCGCTGGGTCACTGTTGTGTGCCTCTGTTTTCGTTCCTGTCTATGCTCAAAAATCGCCCATCAAGTATGGCGACATTCCGCTCGAAGATTTAAAAATGACTTCCTATGCCAAAGACTCTTCTGCTTCTGCAGTAGTCCTGGTTGATTATGGCGAAGCTTATTTGCAAGTCAATATTAATACAGCAACGCTGAATTTCGAACGCCATGTTCGTATTAAAATTCTAAAAAAGGAAGGACTTGAATGGGCCGATGCGAAGATTAACCTGTTCAAATCAGGATCTGCCGAAGAACGAGTGACCAACTTAAAAGCATCCACTTATAATTTGGAAGGAGGGAAAGTGGTGCAATCTTCCATGTCGAAAGACGCTGTTTTCAAAGAGAAGTTCAACAATTACATAAACATACAGAAATTCTCATTGCCTAATGTAAAAGAAGGTTCAGTGATTGAATACTCGTACACTGTTGTTTCTGAATTCTTCACGGAGTTTCCGAACTGGCAATTTCAATACACCATACCCGTACGCTGGAGTGAATACTGGGCAATTATTCCAGAGTTCTTCATGTACGAAAGATACATGCAGGGTTACATCATGGTGAACACTTATGAGACGAAATCAAAAGGAACAAACGATTACCAGGCAACGGGCCATCATTGGATCTGTAAAGATGTTCCGGCCTTCAAGGAAGAACCGCATATGACCAACGAAGATGATTATGTTTCTAAAATCAACTTTGCTTTGTCGTACATAAAATACCCAAATAAGCCTTTGGAAGAAATCATGGGTTCGTGGCAAAAATTAAATGATGGTCTGTTGGAAAGCGAGAGCTTTGGAAAGGCGATCACCGGTTCCAACTTCCTGAAAAAACAGGTAGAAGCAATGACTGCAGGAATGACCGATCCGCAAAAGAAAATAGATACTATCTATAACTATGTGAAGCAAACATTGGAGTGGGATGGTACAAAGGACATGCTTGCGGGGAACCTTAAAAAAATAGTTGAAGTCAAAAAAGGCACTGCTGCAGATATCAACATCGTGTTGGCCTCCATGCTTGAAAAAGCAGACCTGAACGTGGAGATGGTTTTGCTCAGCACCCGCGATCATGGTTTCATACGTCAATCCTATCCCATGACCAAACAATTTAATTACGTGATCTGCGGTGTACGATTGAACGACAAACTCATTTTACTCGATGCCACCGAAAAATTTCTACCCATCGATGCACTGCCGGAGCGTTGCCTGAATGGTGAAGGCATGGTCGTTTCACGCACACATCATGGCTGGATCAATATTGAATCAAAAACAAAAGCCAGAACCGTTATCAATGCAGACCTGGCAGTGAATGAAGCAGGAGAATTAAAAGGCAAACTTCATTTTATCCGTGATGGATACGATGCTCAGCGTATGAGAGAAAACTATAAATCAAAAGGACACGAAACGTACGTGAAGGATTTCTCAAGCGGAAAAAGCTGGCAGATAGAAAAAACAGAGTTTCAGAATATGCCTTTGATCAAACAAAGTGCAAAAGAACTTCATGATGTAATCATTAGCGATCATGCTTCTGTTGCCGGCAACCAGATCTACATTAATCCTTTTGTTATTTCACAAATGGAAACCAATCCTTTCAAACTGGAGAAAAGAGAATACCCTGTCGACTTCGGCACAAAAGTAGAGAAGATGTACATGTTCAAAATGGCAATGCCTGCAGGATACGATGCCGATGAACTTCCTGCGTCCAAAATATTTGCACTCCCCGGTAACGCAGGAAGATATTCATATAATGTATCAAAGACAGGAAATGTAATTAATGTTATCAGCACCCTTCAAATCAACAAAAGTCTGTTTTCTCAGGATGAATACAGTGCACTGCGCGAATTTTATAACCTGGTAGTGGCTAAACAAAACGAGCAAATCGTTCTTAAAAAACTGAACTAATGAATTACTTATTATATCTACCGCTCTTCCTTTTCACATTTCTTGCGAAAGACGAACCGAAATATCCGGTTAGTGCTATTCCTGAAAACATGAAGACAGGAATGTATGCGGTGATTCGGGAGGATGAATTAACATTTGAGATTAACTCCATCAATAACTCAACTACTTTTCACCACGAGGCAATCACTATCCTCAATGCCAACGCGAAAAGATATGCCCAGAAAACGATTGGTTATGATAAATTCACTGTGATCAAATCAGTTAAAGGAACAGTGTACAATTCCAATGGGGAAGTGATCAAAAAATTGAAGCAAAATGAAATTTACGATCAGAGTGCTTATGATGGTTCTCTTTTCAGTGATAACCGTTTGAAACATATAGACCTTTCACAAGCTGTTTATCCCTACACCGTTGAGTTTGAATATGAAATTGAGGAGAAAAGGCTCTATCACATTCCTACCTTTTATATGTATAGCGATGATGAGATTTCCATACAGAAATCTCGATACGCTGTTGTCTATCCGCCAGCGCTTAAACCAAGATTTAAAAGCCATAATATTAAAGACCCTGTAAGAAACACATTAGATGGAAAAGAAACATCTTTATGGATATTCGAAAATTTTATACCTGAAAAATTTGAGAAGTTTACACCAGAGTTGGACTTCATCATTCCTAACATTAAAGCAGGTGTTGTTGATTTTGAATACGATGGATACCGGGGCAAAATGGACTCCTGGGAAAATTTCGGATTATGGCTTTCTTTAATAAACAAAGGCAGGGATGTACTTCCTGAAGCGACAAAGCAGAAAGCACGTGAGCTTACCAAAAACACTACCTCTACAGAAGAAAAAGCAAAAATTCTTTATCAATACCTTCAAAGCAAAACCAGGTATGTAAATATTTCACTCGGTATCGGTGGTCTTCAACCTTTTGAAGCAAAGGTAGTTGACCAAACAGGTTATGGAGATTGCAAAGCGTTATCCAATTACATGGTTGCTTTACTTAATGAAGTAGGTATTAAAAGTTATTATTCTGTAATAGCAAGTGGATACAACGCTACATCCGTTGACCCCAATTTTCCATCCCATCAGTTTGATCATGTGATTGTGGGTATTCCTAATAAGAAAGACACTATCTGGCTGGAGTGTACAAGTCAAACAAATCCGTTTGGTTATCAGGGCAAGTTCACAGGAGATCGCTATGCATTAATGGTTACTGAAAATGGAGGAAGGCTTGTTAAAACCTTAAAATATCCGAATGATCAAAACATACAGTTCAACGATGCCGAGGTTGTGGTAGAAATAAATGGTGATGCTAAAGTAAAATCAAAATCAGTCTACTCAGGATTGCAATATGAAAATAACGGGTTGAATTTTATTGTGAATATGCAAAGTGACGATCAGAAAAAATGGATACAAAACAACACCCGTATTCCCAGCTTCAATGTGAACTCATTTGCGATGGAGAATCACAAAGACAAGAATCCTTCTGCGCAAGTAGTGCTTGATTTAAGTCTTCCCCGTTATGCATCTGTGAGCGGAAAGCGCATCTTTATTACTCCCAATCTAATGAATCGATCAACATATGTCCCTGAGAAAAATGATAAAAGAAAAGCTCAGATAGTTCGCAGTCTTGCTTACACAGACATTGACACTATTCATTACAAATTACCTGAAGGCATCTATCCGGAATTCTTACCCGAACCGGTGAAACTGAAATCACGATTCGGCGAGTATGAGGCTACGTTCAAAGTGGATGAGAAAGGGCTTATTTATACACGCAGGATGAAAATGGAAAAGGGAACCTATCCTCCTGAATCCTATAATGAACTGATTGAATTCTATCGTGGTGTAAGCAAAGCAGATAATACGAAGTTGGTATTTGTAAGTAAGACGTAACAAATTCGATTTATAGTCATTTCACATACTTGGGGAGCGGTGGCATGTTATCCATTTGGGCTAAAGCCCTTACTCTCTATTACTTATTGCCACGGGCTTAAGCCCGTGGCAATTTCAGATGTTTTTTCATGGGCTTTAGCCCAATCACATACACTCCTAACTCCCTTTGCACACGTTATGCCAACCGTTTAACTTTGACAGATACATTTCAACACTATGGACTTCGCACTCATTCTCAAGTTTCTAAAAAGTCTGGCTAAGAATAACGACCGCGACTGGTTTGATAAAAACAAAGCAAGGTACCTGGAAGCAAAAGCATCGTTTGATGAAGTGGTAGTTAAACTATTGGATGACCTCACTGCTTTCGATTCGTCACTTGCTGGTCTTGATCCCAAAAAACTTACTTTCCGCATTTATCGCGATGTGCGTTTCAGTAAAGACAAAAGTCCATATAAAAATAATTTTGGAGCCTCGTTTTCTTCGGCAGGAAAAGGAATGGGTACACCCGGATATTATTTGCAGATAGAGCCCGGCAATAAGAGCTTCGTTGCCATTGGTATGTTCATGCCTGAACCGGATAATCTTTCAAAGATCCGCCAGGAGATTGACTACAATGGCGATCAACTGATGAAAATATTCAAAGAGAAAAAATTCAAAGCCAACTTTGGCAAATTCTGGGATGAAGGTGCATTGAAGAAAGCACCTAAAGGTTATCCCGCTGACCATCCGCATGTGGAATGGCTGAAGTTGAAAAGCTACATCGTTACAAAAGAATTCAAAGACAGTGAGGTAACGGATAAGAAGTTTTTGAAGAACGTGGTGGAGCTATTAAAGTCATCCAAACCATTAAATGATTTCCTGAAGGGAGCAATTGCATAGATGGAAGCAGAATCGGAACGCGAAAAATATCTAGTTGCCTTCTTTGGCGACGCTCCTGTTTACTATCTGAAAGCAAACAGGGCATTGTTCGGAGGCGAAAATGCTTCCTTCAATTTTCCCGCTTTTCTTCTTGGTTTATTCTGGTTTCTCTATCGTAAAATGTATGTGTATGCCCTTGGCATCTTCGTGCTACTGTTCATGATCGATCAGGGTATTCTGATCATGGGCAGAAGTATGCCACAGTACAAAGAAGGCCTTCAGTTCTTTTCATTCTTTATCACTCTTGCTGTTTCCATTGTCATGGGATTTAAAGGCAACGAGATTTACCTCGGCTATGCCAACAGAAAAATACATGAGATCACAACCTCTTATCCGGACGAAGGTCAGCGTTTAGAAGAGATAAAGAAAGCCGGAGGAACTTCGCTTATTCTGCCCTGGGCATTGGCGGGAGCCATGATTGCTCTCTTTATTATTACGGGATCTTAAAATCAAATGCCCAACACCGATTTCAATTTGGTATAACCACTCTGGCTTAAAGGTATCCGAGTGCCGTTTTTCAAAAGCGCAACATGGTTATCTTTTTCGAGCGGTTCAATTTTAGTGAGCTCCTGCACGTTTAATAAATACGAACGATGCACACGCACAAAAGAAGTTGCATCCAGTGTCTGTTCATAGTGCGACATGGTTTTCTTCTTCAGGTAAAAACCTTCTTTGGTATGAATCTTCACATAATCATCATAGGCCTCGATGTAATACACGGCATGAACGGGCACAATTACGATGTTCGTTCCTTTCTTCACCACGATGCGTTGTCGTTCTTCGGGCTGAGCAATGGTTTCAATTAACGCACTGGTATTCTTCGTATCCGGAACACGTGAGCCCATCCATTTTTGCAATGCTTTATCAAAACGTTCTTTACTGAACGGTTTCAATAAATAATCAATGGCATGTGATTCAAATGCTTTGATCGCATATTCGTCAAAAGCGGTAGTGAATATGACGGCAGGAGGAGCCTCTAAAAGTTCCAGCATTTCAAAGCCATTGATTTTGGGCATTTGTATATCCAGGAAAATCAGATCCGGTTTGTGCTGAGCAATCGCTTTCACTCCTTCGAAACCATCATTACACTCTGCTACAATTTCTATGTGGGCATGAGGCTGCAGGTATTCTTTTACCATACTGCGTGCCAGCGGCTCATCATCAATAAGAATAGTCTTTATCATCATGACGGTTGAGGAATTTTTATTGTGGTTGTAAATCGGTTCTCATCGATATGAGTAGTGAGCAGATCATTTCTGAAGAAAAGTAAATATAACCGGCGTTGTATGGAACTCAATCCAAACCCTGTGCCCGGTTGTGCAGAGGAGGTGACGGCATCAAAAGGGTTGGTGATGTTGAGCACCAGTATTTTATTTTCTGCTTTAGCTTCTATTGAAATCATAATCTCACCGGTGGTATCATATAATCCAAACTTAATGGCATTCTCTACCACAGGCTGTAGCAGCAGCGCAGGTAATGTCATTTTCACGGTAGCATCATCATGAAGGATATTGGTTTGCAGGCGATAGCCGAAGCGTACCTTTTCAATATCCAGATACAGTTGTAAATGAAGTAACTCTTCTTCGAGCGTCACCATCTGGCGATCGTCTTTCTTTAATGTGCCCCTAAGAAAATCAGAAAGTTGCTGAATCATCTTCCGTGCTTCTTCGGGCCGTGATCCAGCCAGCGCACTGATGGAATTTAAACTATTGAATAAAAAATGTGGTTGTAACTGCTGTCGCAAGCTGGTGAGCTCTGTGGTACGCGCCAGTTGCTCGGCATCCTGCTTGCGTTTTTCATTTTCCTGCTGCTCTTGCAGAAAATACCAAAGCCAGCTCAGCACAGAAACAAATGCAATCATCAGCCAGCTGAACATGTAGCGCATCATCTCCGACTGATCAAGGAATAACAGATAATCAGTTTGTGTAATAAAGATTTCGGACAATGCCCAACGTTGTATGAGGAACAACAAGCCTGCCATTACCACACTCCAGAGAACGATATAGAATGCATTCTTCTGACCGGGGCGATAATACCGAAAGGAGGTGTGCATGATGTATCCGCCCAGGGCAAGAACAAGTTGCGTAACCACTGCATCGGTAGCCGCTATTTCCCAACTCCAATCCAGCGAATGAAAAAGGTAAGCCTGCTCCACCATCCATACCAGCCACCAGATGGAATAGATCAATACTACTTTTGAACCGGAAAGACTTTCTTTATTCTCCATGCTGATTAAAACACCGGCCTTGCCCTCAGTTGCATAAAGGCCGCCTTCTGATGTACGCCATGAATATAAGAGCTCGCTTCGGTTTCTTCATGTATGTGCGAATAGATTTCTACTCCGTCTTTCAATTCGCTGATGGGATAAAGATCAGATACATTGATGAACTCCCACTTCACCGTCTTCTGC
>NNBV01000037.1_pt1 | contig 35551 bp, 26 predicted proteins | sample 1173771 | NCBI WGS metagenome assembly NNBV01 (sample SAMN07173938, study PRJNA388173) | plant metagenome | isolation source: symbiotic tissue sample KVS11 | place: Norway: Troms, Kvaloya island | reverse complement strand
ATTTTGTCCTGTTCTCTGTAGAGTTAAATATTGACTTAATACGATTAATAAATGAATCTATTTATAGATGAAAAATTTAAAAGCTTCATCTTGAAATTGGCAACTAAAAGTAAACAGGGGAGAAACCAAAAATGGTTAACATCTTAATTCAAGATTTAAATGCTCAAAGCGTTTTAGTTGAGCTAGATGTCAATGAAGTTAATGAAGTTAAGGGTGGTTGCCCAATCTGTATTCCTTTGTTATTTGCAGCCGGTCTTGCTCTTGGCTATGCTCTTAACAGATAATTCTGCACACATCCACTTTTATTTTTGAATCGGAGTCTTTAGCATGACAGTTATTACCATTAATGATCTCCACGAATCGAGCTATCTGAATGAGTTAAGCAACAGTGATATTGATGCCACTCGTGGTGGATTTATACAATTTGTTGCAGCTTTTTGGCTAGGCTATCAAATTGGTAAGGAAATTGCGCGTCTTACCCAGTAATAGATTTAATACACTGAAGATAGGTTTTGCGTTTTTGACTCAGTAATAGTGAAATTACAAATCTATAATTTCACTATCAGAGTTATGCTTATTAGATATCAAATAAAACCCTCTGAAAGCCTCAGAGGGTTATTATTATTTGCAATATTAACTAAAGTCTCCAACGGAGGCACACGTTGACTAACTTTCCAAATAAAGACTTAGCTGATTGAATTTAATGTTAATGAAGCTTCAACTTGTTCACGTTGCTGTTTCATCCATTCAGAAAAAAGTTCAAAAACAATTTTCATGTGCAATTTATTATCCAACTTCGGTTGAATAATCTCCTCAACAAAAATTAGGTAAAATCCTTGAGAATTGACAATTGGTTTGAGAAGTTGTGGTGGTTTAGCAGCAAAGGTAGCAGCAGAAATTTCTGCCTTCAAGTCCTTACGACTGAGTATTCCTCGGTATCCCCCACAGCGTCGTAACTCCTGATCTTGAATATATTTGTGAGCAACATCATGAAAACTCATTTCTCCTTCCTGAATAGCATAGAAAAGTTCCAGCGCCAAATCTTCGTCATCCAAGACAACTTCATACAAGACTACAGCTGCATAATCTAATTGATGTTGAAAAAAGTGCTGTTCAACTTTATCTGCAAACAGATGAACAGCTAACTTTCCAGCAATCACACTGTTGTAAAGAATTTTTTCAAACTCTTCTAAAGATAGACCATGTTTTTCTAGCCAAGCCCAAGTATCATCAGCACTATCTAATTTGTTAGCTAAACGCATTTGGTCAGCTGCTTTTTGGAGTTCGGCAACCTCTACTGTAATACCCATAGCTTCTGAAGTATTTTCCAGAATCTGGCGATTTATAATCTCTTCTATTACGTAGGGAATTTTACAAGATAGCTTGATTTGCTCAAGAATATTTTCGTTTGTAATCTTAACAACTTCTGACATATTACCTCTTTTCTTATAGTTCCCCCACCTTTAAGAGCGATGGGATATTTATTTAGAAGTTCTTTACAATTTCACCCCATCCTGCTGCAACTGCTTAAACGGATCAAGCAGAAAATCAATAATCCGACGCTGACGTACAATTACCTCAGCCGTCGCTGTATCCCCAGGATGCAAGGCAATACATTTATTAGCTGAGAGAATACAATTTTGTTTTAGGGAAATTTCTAAGTCATAAGCTGCTACCTTTCCATTAGGTGTTTCCACCTCTATGGTAGTAGGAGAAATCTCTAACAATTTGCCTTCCACCACCCCATAATCCTGAAATGGATAAGCATCAAACTTTAATTTTACTGACAATCCTCTTTGCAAAAAACCACTCTCATTTGTCGCCATTTGCGCCCGAATTATTAAAGGTGAACCTTGGGGTGAAATCTCCGCAATCATTGTTCCAGGCTGCACAACAGAGCCAGCCCGTTGTATCGGTAACTGAAACAGTCTACCATTTACAGTGGCTCTTAACTCTCGTTGTCCTAACTGAAACTTTAATGAGACAATCTGACTTTTACTTTGAGCAATTTCTGCCTGAAGGGTAGTAATTTCTGTCTCCAAATTCTTCTGTTGCTCGTCGATTTTTAGCAGAGCTAGCTTGCCGGAGCGAGTTAAAGTTTGATAACTCCTTTCCTGTTCTTTGAGTCGCAACTGTGCCTGTTCAATATCTGCATTTGCTTGCCGAATAGTCCGTTCATAACTACTCTGTTGTTCTAATAAACGTAGTTTAGCCTGTTGAATATCTGACTGATTTTGTTCGTATAACTGTTGCTTGTCTTTAGCTATATCTTGCTTATCCACCACATTAATTTCTGGAACAACTCCTGACTGCCAAAGACTACGATAGCGTTCAACTTCCCTCTGGGTACTTGCCAAACTACTGTCTACTAATTTATTAGCTGTTTGACTATGTTCTAGAGTTTGTCGTGCCTGATTTACTTGAGCCAATTTTTCGTCTTTTTGTAAGTCATAGGAATTTCTAAGAGCATTCATGTTCTGTCGCGCTTGGTCAATTTGAGACTGCTTTTCTAACTGTTGAGATTGATTTTGTTGCTGTTGCGTTGTCAAAGATATGACCAACTGACTTTTAGATGAATTTAACTGAGAAAGTCTATTTAATTGTCCCTCCAACTTATCCTGTGCCTGCCGCAATTCCGCCTTAACTAATTCTGATTCCAACACCAATAAAGTCTGCCCAACTTTAACCGAATCACCTTCTTTTACCCGAATTTCGGCAACAGTACCTGCCACCGCAGCATCTAGCCTAACTGTCTTTCCCTTTGGCTCAAGTCGCCCTCTTGCCGTACCAGTTTCATCTACCTTAGATAGCATCGACCAAGGTAAAACGATAGATACAAACACTACCAAAAAATATAGCAATCCCCTTGTCCAAACCTGAGGTAAGCTATCAAGTAAATCCTTGGTTGCGTCAGCCCAATCATCAGTTGATCTAGCTGGAGTTTGCTCCCTTAAAATTTCCTCGTGCTGTTCTACCTCATGGATTTGGGTTTGAACCTTTCCATTCAATGTGTTTGGCATGATTTTTCCTGATATCAATTTTGGATTTGGAATTTTCGGAGTGGGGAGACAAGAAAAGCTTTCTCCTTGTTCTCTTCTTTCACCCCGCAACATCCAACTGCTGATGATTGAGATAAAAATAATGTCCCCGCTTTGCCATCAACTCTTGGTGAGTTCCACTCTCAATCAAGATGCCTCTATCCAGCACCAAAATCAAATCTGCATTCCGCACAGTTGAAAGGCGATGGGCGATTACTAAGGTAGTTCTGCCCTTAAGAATTGTATTTAAATTCGTCTGAATAATTCTTTCTGACTCTGCATCTAGATGGGAAGTAGCCTCATCCAAAATTAACAGCTTGGGATTGCCTAACAACGCCTTAGCGATCGCAATTCTTTGTCGCTGTCCTCCAGATAACATCCCCCCTCCTTCACCAATCTGGGTTTCGTAACCCATAGGTAACTTTTTAATAAACTCATTAGCACCCGCCAATCGCGCCGCCTCAATAATCTCTGCTAAAGTTGCCCCAGGATGTGCCAAGCTAATATTTTCCCGAATCGTTCCGCCAAACAAAAAGGTATCTTGGTCAACTACCCCAACCTGCTCGCGTAGAGAACGCAAGGAAACACTGGTAATATCCTGCCCATCAATCAACACTTTGCCATCCGTGGCAAGATATAAACCCAAAACCAGCTTAGAAATTGTGGTTTTACCCGAACCACTCCGTCCCACCAAAGCAACTACTTGCCCACTTTGTACTTCAAAACTGAGATTTTCGAGAACATTAATATCGCTTTCCGGGTGATAGCGAAATGTCACGTTGTCAAAACGAATGTTACCTTGAATGGGTGGTAAAGATTGCCGCGCCTGGTGCTGTAAATCTTCTTCTGGCTCCACATCCAACACATCATTAATGCGTTCCACCGCAATCACCACTTCTTGCAATTGATTCCACAAAACTGTTAATCGTTGGAAAGGTCTAATAATATTTCCCAGCAACATATTAAATGCTACCAATTGCCCAATGGTTAGCTGGTTGTGAATCACTTGGTAAGCCCCAAACCACAGCAATAAGGTAGTTACCACTGCTTCAATTGTGTTGCTGAATATTTGCAGCCGATTGCCGATAATTTGCCCAGAAAAGTTAGTTTTTATTTCCTTACTTAATAACTCTTCCCAATGCCAACGCACTGTCTGTTCTACAGCTGTGGATTTAACTGTTCGCACACCAGAAAGAGCTTCAATCAGATAGCTACTTTCATTAGCAATAGCATTAAATATTTCCCTAGAAATCTTTTGTAAAAAAGGTGTGGCAATTACTGCCAGCAGGAAAAAAGGCGGTACAATTACTAACACCAACAACGCCATTTTCCAACTGTACCAAAACATCAATCCTAAATAGATAAAGACAGTGAATAAATCTAGTAAGATGGATAATGCCTCGCCGGAGAGGAAGCGTTGAATTTTGCGATTTTCCTGTACACGAGAAATAATATCCCCCACATAACGGGACTCAAAGTAACTCAAGGGTAGCCGCAGGGTATGGCGAATAAATCCCACAATCAGTGCTAAATCCACCTTATTCGCCGTGTGGTCTAACAGATATTGCCGCAACCCCGTCATCGCCACACGGAATAAACTAAAAATCAGTAATCCTAACCCTACCGCCGTTAAGGTTAGTTCAGAACGCTGCACTACCACCCGGTCTAAAATTAACTGGGTAAATAGAGGAGTAACGAGTCCAAATATCTGGATAAATAAGGAAGCCACAAACACTTCCAGCATTACTAAAGAGTGAGGCTTCATTAACTCAAAGAATTGCCAAAAGGGAGTTGTAGTTTCTTTGGCATCCTTTAACCAGGCTGTGGGTTGCAGCAGCAGTGTATAGCCAGTCCAGTTGGCTTTAAATTCTTGGTGGCTGAGGGTGCGTTGACCAATACCAGGATCTGCCACAATCACCTGTTTAGGAGTGATTTCATAGACAACGATGTAGTGCTTCCCTTCCCAGTGAGCGATCGCAGGCAATTTTTGCTTCGCCAATTGGTCGAGACTCGCTTTTACAGGTCGCGTAGCAAACCCAATACTTTCCGCCGCCGCCGATAACCCCCGCAGCGATGAGCCATTGCGGTCAACATTGGCGATATCCCGCAGTCGATTTACACTAAAGTTTTTTCCCCAATAGCGAGACACCATTACTAAACAAGCTGCACCGCAATCTGATCCACTCTGTTGAGCAAAAAACGGATAGCGTCGAATCACACGTTGTAATAAGTGCCCGACTCGCTGCGTGGAGTTGGGAAAATAGGCTTTATTAATCTTTTTTTCGCGTAGCTCTACTGCTGACGTTGACAAAATATTCGTTTCATGGAGACGTTTTAAGTCAGATGGCAGTACTGAGGGGTTATCTGACTCTACCTGTTGGGGATTACGGGATAGCGCCCTACTCCACAAATGCTCCCGAATTTGCGGATATTTAGCCATCAGTGGCCACAATACCTCTCCAGGAATGAAGCATAATTGCAAGTTTACTGAAGCTCTAGCAGCATAAGGTTTAAAGTCACCCTCCTTAAACAAGGTAAATTCCCCAAATGATTCTCCCGCCTCCAGAGTAGCGATTAACTCATCAGCGTTATCCAGCAACCTGACTTTGCCTGCGATCGCAATATATATACCAGCTTTAGCATCAGTTCCTTGCCAGAATTTGCCAACTTTTGGGTTGATAAATTTAACTTGTTCAAGACAGTGTTGAAATTCCTCTGTCGAAAGAGAATAACCCAGAGTATTGTTGAACTGTTGCAGAGAAACTAACTGAGCAGATATATCTTGCGCCATAAATGTCTAAATCTTTTCCTAATTTTGCAAAGTTAATAGGTAAAAATTCGGAATTATCAGGAATAACTGCCGATTTGAGGTCACTAATCAAGATTTTGGAACTCGTAGCCTGCTCATTACTGCTTTGTTCAGCATTACTAGGTTTTGGTAGCGTGGATAATCCCATCTGTTTGAGCAGTCGCTTGAGATGGCGATCGCTTACCTCAATCCCAAATTCCTTTGCTAGATGTTTTGCAAGCCAGTTTGCTGTCCAGCGTCGAAAAGCATAGCCATGATCGCGAGGACTGTTGTTAACTAGTTGCTTCAAACGCTCTAAATACTGATCGTTCACAGCCTTCGGGCGACCAATGGGGCAATCTTGCCATTGGTGCGCCATCCCAGCCCGGGCTATGTGTGTCCAATGTCGTACTGTTGCTGCACAACATCCCAAGGTTTGACAGATATCTGTTTGAGTTTTCCCTTCATCTGCCAACAACATGATTTCAATTCGTTGGCGGTAAGATTCAGGTAAATTATTGTGCAAACTTTGTAGTAGCAGTTTCCTCTGAAACGGTGTTAAACACTTACCACCAGATGAACTTAAGTACTTGGTTTCAGGTTTCGCTTGGCAGTCGGACATATACGTAGAATTTGCTAGTTTTATAGATTCATAAATGCCCAGTGCTTGATGCATAATTTATCAAGCATTTCCAGATGAGTGTTTACACGTGCAAATTATTACACTAATAGCGCATATTATTTTATGTATTTTCTATGATGGATATACCAAGCTACCAATCATCTTTTTAAGTTCCGAAGATTAAGCCCTGTATAAATTTTGATAAAATATTGGTCTAAATACGCTAATTGCGTATACTTAACAGATATTTAATTTTTAAGTATAAATATTTTAAAAAATCTAAGTAATTTTTATTAAATTAGTGTCGTTGAAAGTTTCCCTGAAAGCTTTTACAGGAGCGAAAAAGCCTGTATACATTGATCTGAGCACTCAAAAGCGATTTCTTGAGTGACACTTGATCGGATCTCAGTAAATATATTTGACGCAAATTGCCCAAGGCCCTATTTAAGGCTGTTTCTACCTCAGTCATTTGAAATGCGATCGCCTGCATATCGACTTTCGAGTATGCCAGCACATCATCAATCAATGTCTGCATCAGGTTAACTCCCTGTACAGCGTAGCTGATAAACTCCTGGGCATCTTCGTCGAGTTCTTTAATTAAATCAAATCCAAGAGTTAAACCACATTCGCAGCTTGTAAGCTTCAGGGGAGAGGGGTAAACCTAGATAAATGGGCATCCAGAAAATAAAGGCAGCCAGAATAATAAAACTAATGGTGATACCTAGCGCCCGGAGTTGTTGATAATAACTGCGAAGACATTGATCAACAAACCAAGCGATCGCTAAAAATATAAATACCACTGCACACATATAGTGGTAGATAAAAACACACCTCGTCACTTTCACCCAAGGTAATAAGTTAGCCGCATAGTTGATAACTAGATACAATCCAATCCAAGTATCAACACTAAGAGTTGCAGGCACAGAAAAACGCTTTTCCTTCACCAAAGGAATTACAATTTGTGACACCAACATCCCTATTAAAAATAACATGGCAGCAACACCAAACCACCACAAAAATGGATTGCCCATTGCATGGACATCATAAATAACTTGCCCAGCACCAGCAGGCAAAGGTGGCCCCATCACAGGTAACGGTTCTTTGATACTTTCAGCCGTTTGATAATAATATGCCATTGGTCGAGTCATCAAAGGCCATTTGTACCAAGCAGCACAATAAGGATGCACATCAGAACTATTACCACCTAAATGTAGGTGAAACTTCAAAATTTGCTGATGTACTGCAATAAATCCATAAGTTTTATCTAGTTGAAGGTGAGGAATCCAGATGATGCTGTAGATAAAAGCTGGAATTATTCCTAAGTAAAATAACATCTGGAAAACATTGAGTTGAGTCAAGTTTTGCAGTGGTGTCTCCAATGAGGAGGATGGGGAAGATAACGGAGATGAGGGAGAATAAGTACTAACTCCTACCTCATAACTCCTACCTTGTCTACGAAACGCTGCGCGATCTGACTCCTGACTTACGCCTTCTGCCGACGTTCGCGGACTCGCTAATGCTTCGCTATCCTGTCTCCTGCCTCCTGCATCGTTCAATGAGAAGGATGTAAAGAGGTTAGAAAAAGAATGCATTAAATGAATTACCCAAGCTACTATCCAAATAAGATAAGCACCTGAGAGGAACCATAAACCGTTCCACTTAGTACCGACTGACGCGCCAAAAGCAATGCCAGCAAAAACTAACCAAAAAGAACGTCGCCGATTTTGGTTATCTAATGCCAATAATAAAAACCAGTGCCCTAACAAACCAAAAATGACGATATAAATATTACTTAAAGCATAGCGAGATTCAACTAGAAAGATGCCATCACAAGCTGTGAAAAAACCTGCAATTATTGCAAAGCTACGGCGATAACTCAATTGATAAGCGATCGCAGCCACAACTAAAGGGATAAATGAGCCTGTGAGGGCATTGAACCAACGATAAGTCCAAGGCGATCGCAACGAACCTGTCAGCCCATTTACCGTATCGTGCCAAAAAGGGATATGACTGCCAATCCAAATACCGATGCCAATCATATATTGACTCAGGGGCGGATGAGCATTAAAAAAAGGTGTATGCGTGAGATAATTATTACCAAATTTGGCAAAGTAAACTTCATCAAATACCAGAGTATTAAATCGCTCCAGCCCCCAAAATCTTAAGGCAACTGAGAGAAGAAATACACTCGCCATCCCAATTCGGAACCATTTTTTAGTCATTTGTCATTTGTCATTGGGCATTGAGCATGGGGCATTGGGCACTTGTACTGAGCGGAGTCTTGGCGCAGCTTCTCCTTCGCGTAGCGTCTCCCCTTGGGAGAAGAGTTGTATTGGGTATTGGTTAATATTCCCTATTCCCCTTTATTCTTACAGGTGCATCTAGTTGGAACAGGAGTAGTTCAATCCCGTAATACTTGTTTGTAGTCCCTATTGGTTTCATACCCAGTCTTTGAGTTACACGGATTGAAGCATGATTTTCTGGCTTTACTACGGCATAAATAACTGGCAAGTTTAGGATACTAAATCCGTAGTTGAGCATAGCTTGTCCTGCTTCTGTTGCATACCCTTTACCCCAAGAAACTCGCCGTAAGTGCCAGCCTACCTCATAATCTTGGGTGGGTAAACCATCTTTGTCGGGCAATTGTTCGAGAAGTATAGTTCCCACAATTGTGGTAGTTTCCTTTTCGACGATTGCCCAAGACTCATTGCCCTTGTTGTCAATCAAACGTTGACGCTGTGACTCAACGCTCGTGACAAGAGAAGCTTTACCAAGAAAGTGCGTAACTTCAGGGTCATTATAAATTACAAACGCTTGTTCAGCATCGCGTTCGGGTATCCAACTGCGAATAATCAAGCGTTCGGTTTCCAACAGGATTGTCATCTTACCTTTGACTAAACTAAATCGCTATTCTGCAAAATACTAAGATACTTATGGTTGAGCAGTCAAAAGTTTTATAGACAATTACACAAACTAAATATTGCGATCGCTATCCTATAGGCAGTTATCCAGAAGTTCAACTACCTTTAGCTATGCAACAGCAAATTCTGAATTTTGCCGCAGTTCTTCAGACCGGAATCCCAATACAATCTGACCTTACGAATTAATACCCTCGACTTTTGCCACTTCCAGCATCGTCTTTAAAACCGAATCTGGATTCAAGCTAATTGAGTCAATTCCTTGTTCCACCAAAAACTGAGCAAATTCTGGATAATCGCTGGGTGCTTGCCCACAAATGCCGATTTTGCGATCGCATTTTTTCGCCGCATCTATGGCCATTTTCACCATTCGCTTCACACCCTGACTGCGTTCATCAAATAACCGCGCTACCAACGCTGAATCCCTATCTAACCCCAGTGTCAACTGAGTTAGGTCATTGGAACCAATGGAGAAGCCATCAAATACCTCAGCAAACTCCTCAGCCATAATCACATTATTGGGCAACTCACACATCACATAAACCTGCAAGTCGTTAACTCCCTGCTTTAAACCATTTTTTGCCATCTCTGCCAAAACTAAACGTCCCTCATCGGGAGTCCGACAAAAAGGGATCATCGGGATAACATTTGTCAAACCCATTTCTTCCCGTACCCTTTTGATGGCATGACATTCTAGGGCAAAAGCTTCTCTGTAGCCTTCATCATAGTAACGTGCCGCTCCCCGCCAACCTAACATTGGGTTTTCTTCATGGGGTTCAAACTGTCGCCCACCTAACAAATTGGCATATTCATTACTTTTGAAATCTGAGGTTCGGACAATCACGGGTTTGGGATAAAATGCCGCAGCAATTCTCCCTATGCCTTGGGCTAATTTATCTACAAAATACTGTGGTTTATCGTCGTAAAGTGATGTAATTTCAGCAATTTTAGCTTTGACAAATTCATCTTTTAACAATTCATAGTGAATCAACGCCATTGGATGAATTTGGATTTGGTTAGCGATGATAAATTCTGTCCGCGCTAAACCTACGCCATCGTTGGGTATTGCTGATAAACTCAATGCTTCTTGGGGATTACCCACATTCATTAAAATTTGAGTCCGGGTGCGTGGTAAGTTCTCTAAAGGAACTTCTTCAACTTCAAAAGGTAATAAGCCTGCATAAACTTTTCCTTCTTCCCCTTCAGCGCAAGAAATTGTTACCTCTTGACCAGGTTTCAATATTTCCGTAGCATTACCACATCCCACGATCGCAGGTACACCCAATTCTCGCGCAATAATTGCTGCATGGCAGGTTCGCCCACCAGAGTTGGTGACAATTGCACTAGCGCGTTTCATAATCGGTTCCCAATCGGGGTCAGTTCTCTCTGTCACCAAAACTTCCCCAGCTTGGAACTGGTCGAGTTTGCGAACATCTAAAATTAGGCGTGCTTTTCCTTGACTAATCGCTTCCCCAATAGCACTTCCGGTAACAAGGGGGATTGGGGATTGGGAATCAGGAAGTGGGGATTGGGAAGTTTTTTCCCCATTTCCTATTCCCCATTCTCTATTCCCTAATACCAACCGATAACTCCGCAACACATTTCCCGTCTTCTGCGATTGGACGGTTTCGGGACGCGCTTGCACAATAAAAAGTTGGTTAGTAATGCCATCTTTTGCCCACTCAATATCCATTGGAGTGGTAATGCCGTGGACTTGGGAATAATGGTCTTCAATTAAACACGCCCAATTTGCTAGTTGTAAAATTTCTTCATCACTCAGAGCGAATTTGCCTCTTTCGCTGGGCGAAACTGACACATTTTTCGTAAATTTAGAGCCGTCATCATAAATCATTTTCAGTTCTTTACTACCCAATTTTTTATCAATAATTGGGCGGAAACCAGCTTTTAAAGTTGGTTTAAAAACATAGTATTCATCGGGATTTACAGAACCCTGGACAACATTTTCACCTAAACCGTAGGCGGCTGTAATCAGGGCTGCATCCTTAAATCCGGTTTCTGTATCAATGGAGAACATCACCCCAGAGGTGGCTAAGTCAGAGCGCACCATTTTTTGCACGCCAACAGCCAGGGCAATGCTAAAGTGGTCAAAGCCCTTGGCATGACGATAAGAAATAGCGCGATCGGTAAATATGGAAGCAAAGCATTTATGACAAGCTGCTAAAACTCCTTCAGCACCAACAACGTTGAGGTAAGTTTCCTGCTGTCCAGCAAAACTAGCATCGGGTAAGTCTTCAGCAGTGGCGCTAGAACGGACTGCCACATCTGTCTCTGCGTGGTATCGTTCACAGAGACTATGGTAGGCTGTAGCGATCGCTTCTCGCAATTCTACAGGAAATGGAGTGTGGATTAAGAGCGATCGCGCTTTTTTACCCCGTTCTCGTAAATTTTTGACATCCTCAACATCCAAGTCAGCAAAGAGTTTGCGTAGCTTTGCTTCTAACCCGGCTGATTGAATGAAATAACGATAAGCGTAAGCAGTGGTGGCAAATCCTGTGGGAACGTTAATGCCTTTGGGCGTTAGCTGTTGAATCATTTCGCCCAGCGAGGCATTTTTACCACCAACTACTGGGATATCAGCAATACCAACTTCATCAAACCAGAGAATGAGCGATCGCTCCTGGGCAGATAGGGATAAAGTGCTTTTAGATACTGTAGCCATAAATATTACCTTTTAAGTTTATACTTAACTTGTAAGTGCGTAACCGCTAGTACCGCAAGGCGGAATTAAAAATTAAAAGTGACGCGACGCTCCTGCGTCGCTAACGCAGACTCGCTAACGCTGCGCTAAAAAAATTAAAAATGAATACAGCGTAAGTGTTTTATTCATTTGGAATGGTGAGGCAGTCCGGTCTTGGGGGTTCCCCCCATGAGGAACTGCCGAACCCGAAGGGGTGGTTTATTTCCGCCGACTTGTACTAGTATATTTTTCCCATATTCAATTTTAGATTTTTCATTCTGTCGCGTAACTTTAAATTTGGCGATTAAATACAACCATATAGTCAATAAAACTTAACAATTATTTAGGTTAATAGCTGTATAAAAATACCGGATGCAATCCACAATGACGCAACTAGAACGACTCCTGAAAATGGCAGAAGATGAGTTAACTGAGTACAGCACTGATGCCCGCAAAATGGAAAAACTACGTCGTAAAATAGGTTTATCAGTGTCGGCAGCCGAACAGCGACAAGTTAAAGAAGCATTGTTAGCTAATAAGAAATCTAATATAGTTACTCAAATTGTGGAAGAACAAAGACAAACAGTAGCCTTACCATTTTGGGGAATTGCTGGATTGGGTTTGTTATTTGGAGTTTCTTTAAATCAACCTATCTGTTTGTTAGCAGCTATAGTTGGTACTGTATCAGCTTACAGAATTCAGAAATGGGGCTGGCAATTGCAGGCAAGGAGTCTATTGTTACAAACATTGGAAGATATTGAAGCGCGTATTGCCCAACCTAATAAGTAACAAAACAGATGCACTTAATCACTTGATTTACACCTCGTAAGCAGTTAACAATTCCTTTGGGATAACCATAGCAAAAAAAATAGATATTGGATTTGAGATCAGATATTTATAATCGTGGTTTGCGTGCAATGAATGCTACATAGCCCTTAATACGGTTCGGTTACGGCAAAAGACGCGATAAATCGCCGTCTCTACAAAAGACCGATTATTGTAGAGACGGCGATTTATCGCGTCTTAAATAATAAAGAGTGAAGAATCAAAATTTTAATCCTTCATTCTTCACATATCATTCTATATTTCTACGATTCTCTTCCCGATGCCCAGGTATCACGCCATTTAACGGTACCTTCTTTCGCAATCACCCAGCGACGATTTACCAAATTTTCGCGCAGAGGCGATCGCCCTTCCCGCCACATGGCATATTTATAAGCAATCAGCTTACCAGCACTCTCATCAAAGGGAATCTCAGCAGACCAGGTATTCGAGTTGATGTACTCTAAAGGATATGCTTTGCTGATATCCCAGTTACCCAACTCTGGGCAATCTCCTGTCACCACAATGATTTCACCGGGTTGAGTATCCACGCCATTAAGTTGAACGCGCACAATTGTCTGTGCTTTGATTCGTTCGCCAACGTGGCTGAAAACAAGCACTCCTCGTTCTTCTAATACCAGGTTATAAATCTTGCCGTCTTTCACCTCATACTTATTGCGAGTTACCACGCAAGTATGTTCTCCATCAGGTAATTCTGTTTCTACTTCTGGGAGAGTAACTTCTCCTCCTCGATTTAAAGCTACAAAACACAGGGAGTCACGATAGCGGCGTACATAACAGTAAACATCTGGTGTTAAGTATTTTTGCCAGTGGCTACCCATTGATACGGCTGGATTCAGTCGCCGTAAGCCAGACAGCAGCCTAATGCAACGATAAATCTCACTCTCACTATCCCAATTTTCCATCATCGGGCGGTTATATGGATCGTTACCGCCGTCAGTATCGTCATGCAGATATTGTTCTGTACCGTAATAAATGCAGGGAATACCGCGAGATGTCATAATTAAGGCGATCGCAACCTTCAACATCGCTGGATCGGGGTTCAGCGATTGGAAGCGGCACATATCATGATTATCGATGAAGGTGATTAACTCTGTTGCCCCGTTATAACGATAATCCTGGTCAAAAATGTATTGAATTGTTTGGAATCCCAATTCTGAACCTTGTCCCAGTGCGGCTCTAATTGCCACACACAAGCCAAAGTCTAGAAGTGTCATGCCTGAGTGATTGGTAAATTCTACCGAGCGATCGTCACTAGGATTACTATAAATCCATTCACCAAAAATGAATACATCTGGTTTGTGATTGGTCATCTCGCCAGTGAATTCTTGCCAAAACCAAATGGGCATGTGCTTGACAGTATCGACGCGCAGTGCATCCACACCCCGATCTAGCCACTGTTTAATTGCTGACTTAATATACTCCCGATATTCTGTATTGTTTTCATTGAAGGTTGCAAGACCAGCCAATTCACAGTTCTGTACTTGCCAATCGTCTTCCCAGTTTTGCACTTCGCCATAGTGGTGATACCAATTATTGACATCATCATTGAAGTCAGCAATTTTGACGCCATCATCAAACAATTCGCCTTTGCTACCACTGGTATCAGGGCTGCTATGGTTGCAGACAATATCCAGCACCAGCTTCATATTCCGCTTGTGCAGTTCTGCAATTAACCGATCAAAGGTCGTATTTTTTTCTTCTTGAGTAGCATTTAATGAAGGGTTCTCTCCATCAGCAATGTAGCGAGGATTAATTCGCTTAAAGTCTTTTGTCCAATAGCCATGCATCGCTGCATTACTAATAAATAACTCTTCTACCTGCTCGAAGAGTGGAGTTAGCCAAATGGCTGTTACTCCCATATTTTTAAGATAGTCTAATTTGTCTATGACACCTTGCAAGTCTCCACCCCAGTACTTCCCCCAATCTTGTCTAGTTGGATCGTACAGTTCTGAGTTTACACCTTCACTGTTATCTGGATCGCCATCATAAAAGCGATCGACCACAAGAAAGTAAATGGTTTCTTGACGAAATTCAATATCTCTGGTGTAAAGAAACTCTAGATCAATCTCAGTTTCTGATGGTGGTGTTTCTATAATCGCTTCTACTTTTTCTTGTGCAGAATCAACTTTGTATTGATCCGGTGAAAACTGGGATGGAGGGGTTTTTACCATAAAAAACTCAAGATTGTATGTAATTCAGACTTGTAGAACCAACAGTACAACGTTTCGAGTATTGTGTGTCACTACAAACATCGGTATTGTGACATCCTACTCACGGTGTATGTATCTATCGCTAGCTAGTTTATAATTCTATCGGTAGATATAATTCATTTGCTAGAGGATAAAAATAAAGGAATATAGCAATTATTAAGGGTAACTGCTTCATCACAAAAATTTACAATATCTAGTTAAATTGACTTGCGGTAAATATTGAGTCTAGGTCGTGTTTAAGTGTATATTCGACAACAGATTTTGTGAAACCAGAATTTGTACTGCAAAGTCAATACCTAATTAATAACCTGATGTAATACAAACTTGATTAAATTCACCCTGTCAATTACTGCCATCTGAAAGACCCGGTCAGCAATCATTTGGATTACTATAAAAACCTGGACAACCTTGAAATGAAATATCAGGCATCCTGACGATAGCCACCCGCCGATTTAGTCATTAGTCAATCGTCATTAGTACCAATGACTAATGACTTCGATTTCCCCACGGCTTGAAGCCGGGGGATGAGTTAAGTTTTTACAAAAATATCGCGATCGCTTCGGAGTATGTCTCAAATCATGAGAGGGGAACTCAGGAATTTATAGGGAGGATGTCAAAGCAAGGCTTAATTAACACTGGAGATTAGCTGTCAACAAGGTTTCGTTACACCTGGGCAATACTGAGTAAACAACGTATTAACCAACTTTTTCTCTAGAAGATTCGCTCCATTGGTAAACTGACCATTGTCACTTTCAATCTGTTATTACTATCAAGGAATTAATTCAGGTAGCAAATATGACTAAATATGACAAGGTTTTTAACTCACCAAAGACATCAGAGGAATCACTAAGTCCAGAGGAAGCCGTGGCGGCGATCGCAACTGTCACTGCGATCGCTGATTCATCCATTGAAGATGTAGATGCAGAAAGTTTAGCGGGTATCCTTTGGGAATTCGAGGTTTTCGAGGAATATTCAGAAGATGAAATCGTAGAAATAGTTGATAGACTCATCGCCATTGCAGAAGAAGAGGGAATTGGGCCCCTGTTTAATACTGCCAAAGTATCTCTCTCCGATGAATTAGTGCTGGATGGTTTTGCTGCTGGGGTAATAGTGCTTTTAGATGATGAACTCGCCATCCCCAAATCGAAACAAGCCTACCTCAAAAAACTACAAGCAGCCTTAGAACTTGAGGATGAAGAAGCAGAAGAAATCATTAAAGAGGTAATTGCAGCTTTTAAAGAAGCAGAAAATGAAGAATATGCAGATGATGAAGATGAGACAGTAGTCATAGAAGATTTTAGTCAACAGACTTATGAATCTCCATTAGGTAATTTTACAGTCCCAATTCCGGTTGATCCGCAGCAAGGCGGTAGAATTCAAAGTCAGGAAGGAGTCGTTGGCTTTTCCGATGACGTTGGTACTTTGCTGAGAATCGATTATTATCCTTTCCCTCTAGAACAGTTAGAGGAATTGGAGTCTGTTGGACAAGAAGAATATTTACAAACAATCTTAGTAGACAAGTATGTACCCCAAGCGATTTTCGCTAATGTACCAGATGCTTCTGTGGAGTATACCGAATATCTGGAAGACACTTTGCGAGGCGCTTACTACGTATTAATCGATATGCCCAAAGGTTCGACGATTTCTAAGCAAGAAAATAATGGAACTGCTATGAGATTAGATGCGTACCGGGGGCTGCTCACTTTTATCAGTGGTGAATTTTTGTATATAGTTAGTAGTCAGCACAGCTTTCTCAACGGCGAAACTCCCGATTCTGTTCAAGAAGAAGCCGAAGACATCAAGGAGAGTATTTTAGAGTTTGTTGAGACTATAGAGTTCATTTAGTACAGTATTTCATTAATTTGTAGCAAATTAAATTTGGTAAGAACCGACAATGCCAATGGTTTGTCTTACATTGTTAATGCATCGGCCGCATTGTTAATGCGTCGGCTTGTATTGTTAATGCATCGGCCGCATTGTTAATGCGTCAGCTTGCATTGTTAATGCGTCGGCTTGTATTGTTAATGCATCAGCCGCATTGTTAATGCGTCGGCTTGCATTGTTAATGCGTCGGCTTACAATGCCAATGGTTTGTTTTACATTGTTAATGCATCGGCTTGCATTAAAAACGCTACATTTTTACGCAAATATCACCGCAAAAAAGGTCGAAAATAGAAGAGCATAGTTTCTAAAAGTTAAATCGGCGGTTAGAAACCGCTTCTACACAAGCAAAACCCACCTCCGTGGGTTTCAAGTTCGCTTAAGCTCAAACTTCTTAAAAACCCGATACGCTTAGTGTTAGCGAAAACCCAACAATAAACGCTTAATGTTGGGTTTCACTTCCCTACGGGGCGCTACGCGAACTTATGTATCAATATTTTCGTAAATTGGTATTGGGAACGGATGGCGTCTTCAATTCAATGTTCATAACTCATCAACTCATCTGATGTACATTTGGAAAGGGCGATGTCTGACGACAAGCTCGGAGAAAACAGAAAGTCTCCGGCTCCGCACTGGGTGTCTACATTTGTAATTTTTCATGACAATAACCCTGCTGAACAATCGCTATCAAGTTATCCAGGTAATCGGTGCTGGTGGGTTTGGCGAAACCTTTCTAGCAGAAGATGTCCACATGCCTTCTCGCCGTCGCTGTGTGATCAAGCAACTAAAACCGATCACCAATAATGACCCGCAAACCTACCAAATCATCCAGCAGCGCTTTGAACGGGAAGCAGCAACTTTAGAATATTTGGGTGAAAGTTGTAACCAAATTCCTAAACTCTACGCCTACTTTTCTGAGAATGGGCAATTTTACCTCGTCCAAGAATGGATTCATGGTCAAACCCTAACAAAAATTGTCGAAGCCAAAGGATTTGAGAGTGAAACTACTGTTCGGCAAATTCTCTTGAGTCTGCTTTCAGTATTGGATTATGTTCATAGTAAAGGCATTATTCACCGGGATATCAAGCCGGAGAACATCATTCTCCGTTCTGTTGATGGTCAACCTGTTTTGATTGATTTTGGTGCAGTCAAAGAAACAATCCGTTCAGTGGTGAATTCTCCAGGATACCCCACGCGATCGCTCGTCATTGGTACGCCTGGGTATATGCCTAGCGAACAAGCCGTTGGCCGCCCAGTTTACGCCACTGATATCTACAGTTTAGGTTTAACGGCGATTTATCTGCTGACTGGCAAACACCCGCAAGAATTACTAACTGATCTCAAAACTGGGGAAATACTTTGGCAGGCGCATACCCCTAATGTCTCTTCCCAGTTGGCGGCGGTACTCAATCAGGCAATTAAGCCTCATGCTGGCGATCGCTACAGCACTGCCAGTAAAATGCTATATGCCTTGCAGTCTGCTAGTTATATTCCCCCACAATCGGCTGAAACTAATGCAACAGTCAGTTTGTCGCCTCCTGCGACATCAACTCAACAAACCCAGGCATTATACTCTCCACAAAACAATTCTGCGTTCGCAGGGTCTTCCACTCCTAGAAACTGGCAAAAACCTGCTGTGATTGTTGGTAGTTTACTAATAGGTGGCTTGCTGGGTGCAGTCGCAATTTCTAGCATTACTCGTCAGCAACAACCAGAAACAACCATTGCTACAAGTCCTACCCCACCGCTAGAATCTTTGCCTTCCCCTTCTGCATCTCCCGAACCGCCTGTTTCTTCCCAAACTTCTCCAGTTCCATTTGTACCGGACTCATCACCACCAGAACAGCCAATAATTCCCGATTCTTTGCCAACTTCTAGTCCCCCAGCAGTATCCACGCCACAGCCAGAACCAGAGCCTATAACTTCAGAGACTCCAGCGCCAGTAGCAGTATCCACGCCACAGCCAGAACCAGAGAATGAGGCAAGTGTAGTTCCCACACCAGAAGCGCGTTCCACACCACAAAACAAGCCGCGCAGTAAATTAGCTGCCACTGCCAGCAGACAAAGCGTTCCTGCATTTCCTACAGGTACAACAAGAAACATCGTAGAAGCTACTTTGGGCAAACCAAATCAAGATTTAAGAGGCGCATGGGGTAAAACTCGTGCTGTAGTTTACAAACTAGTCCCAGACAAAATTGACCTTGGCTACTTATTTGATCGTAATTCTAAAGTGCTGCGTCAAACTGAGGTATCTTTTGCCCAATCGGTAGACCCGCAACTAATGGAGACGACCTTGAATGGAATGTTGGATGGGCAAGCCACTGAAGAAATTAAGCAGGGACTTAAACAGGTACAACAGCGCCAGTCTGATAATTTTAGTTTCAAGAATGGCTCAGTTAAGGGTCAGATTATCCGCCAACAATGTGATTTTATTTACATCAGCATTTGGGATGCAGATTTACATGATTTTGTGAGTCCGTCTACAGGCAGAAAATGTTAGTTTTCTGGAAAATATTGTTTTCAAAAGTTAAAATTTTGTATCCTAGAAGACAAATTAAGTATTCAATATAGCCATTTAAAAACTAGTTTTTTTGGGCTTAAATCATCATAATTTCGGTCTTCTCAAGCACAAAAACCCAATTCTTAGAATGAGTGTATTTGTCTTCTAGGTTTTGCAACTAAACTCTGTCTTTCCCATGCCCAATGCCCATCCCCATTTCCAAACTAAGTTTTAAATTCTTAATCTTCATAAAGTTATAAATACCATTATTAAGTTTTTAATAATACTTGTCTCAGCTTCTACATTCATGTCGTAAAGTGCGATCGGAATTGTGTAATCTGAAGACAGCAAAGCTAAATTATTCAATTGAGGCCTGATGACTCCTACAATTATGCGTCAGCTTTGGTCAGTGGTTGAAACGGCCCAAGCCAAGCTTCTCTTACAACTGGATGATGCTAGCTTGGTACAGTGGTTAGTGAAACAAACCGAAACGCAAGTGTTGTTAGATTCTAACGAAACTGATTATTTGTGCCACTACATTCAATCTCGGCTAGCCCTTATACGTGATATTGCCCATGAACGCCAGTGTCCATGATAGCAAAATCACGATCAATGGATTGATAGTCAAGTGTTATTACTATTGACTACTTGTTTTTTGCGGAAAATAACCTTCCACTAAACAGTCAGAGCCTACTACACGCCAACTAACACGTTCTAGAGACAACGCCTCAGTCATGGTAGTAAAACCTAAATCTCCCACAGGTGTGGGAGCAATGCTGCCACCAATGATTTTTGGGGCAATAAATGCTAAAACTTTTTGCACTGCTCCTTGAGCGATCGCACTAGCAGCTAAGGTACCGCCACATTCCCACAATACGCTACAAAAGCCCCGCTCATATAAATACGCCATCGCCTTATCCGGTGTAAGTGATGTTAATTCCACCACCTCCACCCCCTGTTTGAGCAACAGTTGTTGGAAATCGGGGTTAGCACCCTTCTCTGTCAACACCAAAGTTGGAGCATCCGCAGTTTGCCACAGATGGGCATTTTCCGGTAAATTGAGATGGCGACTCATCACCACCCGCAGGGGATTATGCGCCCCTACGTGATGGCTGGTTAAATAAGGATTATCCTGTCGGACTGTATTTCCGCCGACAATTATGGCATCGCAAGCCGCCCGAAGTTGATGTACTTCACTGCGGGCATCTTGGCTTGTCACCCAGGCGCTATGACCAGAGGTAGTAGCAATTTTGCCATCTAAAGTCATGGCATATTTTAAAATTCCCAAAGGTCGTTTGTGAAGAATGCGATGCACAAAAGCTTCATTTAGCCGACGACAAGCTTCCTCTTCTACTCCTACCAACACCTCGATCCCCGCCGCCCGTAAACGGGTGATACCACCTCCAGCTACCAGTGGATTGGGGTCAACCATACCTACTACTACTTTAGCCACCCCTGCTTGGATCAATCCTTCCGAACAAGGGGGAGTTCGTCCATAGTGATTGCAAGGTTCGAGTGACACATAGATTGTTGCACCACGAGCGCTCTCGCCTGCTGCCCTCAAAGCAAACACTTCTGCATGAGGCTCACCTGCACGAGGATGAAACCCCTCACCGATAATCTCGCCATCCTTGACAATCACCGCTCCCACTAACGGATTTGGCGAAGTCCGTCCTAAAGCGCGGCGAGCAAGTTCCAAACACCGCAGCATCATGCGAGAGTCAAAGTCAGTTCCTACCTGTTGCTTTGGTGGTGAATTCGATCCCACTGCTGACTCCACTATTCGTATATTTTCCTGAGTATAATTTGGTAAGAATGCATCTGCTTGAGCGACCACTGGGGAATTATCCATAATTTTAGGCAATACTGTAAATATTCTGCACGCGATCGCGCAGCCTCTCCACAAGAGAATCGCGCTTTGTCCCTGATAATTAAACAGTAATATCCAGGCGCTATCATTTGGCTGTCTTAACTTCCATCAGCCTGTAATGTTCACATTACAATTCAGGGTAACTTGAATCCATATTGCCAGAGGTTGCCCAAATTCCATAAAAATATAGGTTACAGGGTACAGGTTACAGAAGATAATCTCCTTTACTTTCACCTGTTACCTGCAACCCATCCCAATACTGCTCGGTTAAGGATTTTTAACTCGGAATTGGGTTTGGGGAAAAGGTTAAAGGGTAAGGGTTAAAGGTTTTTTCTTTCCCCTTTCCCCTTCCCCTTTTCCCCTTAACCGACAAGTATTGCAACCCATCCCCTTCTTGACTCTTGTAGAGACAAGGGTTAATCGCGTCTCTAATTTTTTTACTATTGCTCCAACAATTTCATCCTCTGCCACCAAAGATTTAAAGGATAATAAACCACAGGGGCCCATAAACTGCTAAGAATGGCAGAGGCAAGAGCTACACGTTGGTAATATGTCCAAATATCTGTTACTTTGCGCTCATTGCCGAGCAAAGTTAACTGCAATCCAAAGATTGTTTCTGCCAAAACTGCCATAACAAAGACAATTACAGCAATCGAAATAAAATCTTCTTCGATAAAACGCTGTTTCTGAAGTAGACCAGTTAAAATCCCCACTATGCCTAAACTGATGGCATGAGTAGGGTTCGGTGATGTCATTGAATCTTGAAGTAGCCCCAGAACTATACCTGCCAATGCTCCGGCAAACACCGTGCGCTTCACACTCCAAGCTACCACCCAGATTAACAACCAGTTAGGGCCAATTCCCAATAATTCCATACCTGGTAGGCGGGTTGGCAATAAGAGTAAACATAACAGCACAGACCCAACCGTCACCATCCAACCCAACAACTGACGCATACCAGGATGCCAACGGGCAAGCGGCTGGATTTGAAATTTTGATTTTCGCTCTGACGATTTTGGCTTTTTCTGCCTGCTACCACCAAATGCAGGAATCTTCATTTTTCTCTGGATTTTCAAGGAAGAATTTACTTAGACTTTTGCGACACTTGATTTGCCGACTCTTGGTTTTCTGGCTTTGGATAAACAGCTACCCAATCGAGAGAGCGGATTGGCGGAAAAAGCTCAATTTTTGCCACTGATGCAGGAAGTTTCTTTAAATCCAGCGATTTAATTCGTCCCACTGCCAAACCAGATGGAAATTTCTGACTATAAGTAGATGTGGAAACTAAATCTCCTACCTTGACATTTGGGACTTTTTCATAAAATTCCAGCACAGCTTCCGCAGAAGAATCCCCTCGCAAAACGCCTTTAGCTGCCGTGCGGCTAATAGATACACCGACTTGACTCTTGAGGTCACTGATTAACAACACGCGGCTTGTATTGGGAGTAACACTCTCCACCAAACCCACCAATCCACCTTCCGCCTTGACTATAAAGCCTTCCTGAATCCCCGCATTCACACCACGATTCAGAGTAACTTGTTGCCACCACTGGTCAGCACTACGTCCTACCACTCGCGCGGGAATTGGCCGTGATGCTAACGGCTCTTTTTCCACATAGCCTAATAAATCTTGTAGCTTTGTCTTTTGAGTTTCCAAATCTACTATACGGGTTTGCAATTCCAATATCCGGGCATCTCTAAGACGTTCTTCTGGAGTTGGCCCTGACTGCAACATCTCTAACGGACGGGTAATTGCCTGGTATGTCTCAAGCACCAACTCACCTTGAGTCTGTCGCAATATCCAAGCACTACCAACTACTAGAGCTAACAACCCGATTTGCAACCCTTTGCGATCCCACCAACGCCGTATCGTAACCATATATACCTTTTTATACTTAATAAATTAAGTTCTATTTGGATTCTATTTATATAAAACCCAAATAGAACTCAAATAGAACTCAAGTCTGATATTTTTTTTGCTACATATTGCGAGAGCTTTCGGTGACAACTCGTTCCAACTGTTTAAAGTTTTCTAACACACGACCTGTTCCCAGCACAACACAGCTCAAAGGATCAGCAGCAATGTGGGTAACAATCCCTGTTTCATGGCTAATGAGGGTATCTATGCCTTTGAGCAAAGCACCACCACCAGCTAACATAATGCCTCTGTCAATAATGTCTGCTGCCAGTTCTGGAGGTGTGCGTTCCAGTGTCCGTTTCACAGCTTCTATGATTACTGATAGGGGTTCGAGCATACTTTCACGAATTTCTGGGGCTTTGATGGTTACAGTTCGCGGTAGACCAGAAAGCAGGTGTAACCCTCGGACTTCCATCATGGCGTCATTATCATCATGAGTCGGATAGGCAGAACCAAGCCGAATTTTGATATCTTCGGCGGTACGTTCACCAATGACTAAGTTATGAACTTTCTTAATATACTGAATGATCGCTTCAGTCAGTTCATCTCCCGCAATGCGTACTGATTCGCTGATTACAGTACCTTGAAGACTCAGCACTGCAACTTCTGTTGTGCCACCACCAATATCGATGATCATGTTGCCAGTAGGTTCGGCAACAGGTAGTCCTGCACCAATGGCCGCAGCTACAGGTTCATCGATTAAATAGACTTTTCTTGCTCCCGCTTGGTGAGCTGCATCCATCACAGCTCGCCTTTCTACTCCTGTGACGCCACTAGGAATACCAATGACAATTCGAGGTAAAATCAGGGATTTACCTTCATTTACACGCTGAATAAAGCTTTTCAGCATCAGCTCGGCTATGTCGAAATCAGCAATTACACCATCCCGCAAAGGGCGGAGGGCAATCACATTTCCCGGTGTGCGACCGAGCATTTTTTTGGCTTCTTCTCCGACTGCTAGTGCCACCTTTTCGTTGACATCGATAGCAACTACAGATGGCTCTTGCAGTACAATACCTTTACCAGATACATAAACCAGGGTATTAGCGGTACCGAGGTCGATACCCATATCCCATGATGTGCGAAAGTTTCTAAAAATACCCACGCGTCTCTAAGCCCCCCATGTGCGATACTTTTTTGACTACAACGGTAAGAATGAATCTTGCCTAATTCGATTACGTTTGTATCCTGAGTTGAGTAAACTAGACTATATTTTTATATGATTCCCAGGAATATTTAGTATGTCTCAGGCCTGTATTTTTTGATATTCCCTGGTTAGCTTAGTATATCCGTATACTTTTATGTGTTTCTCCAAGTAGTATGTATAATTTTTCAATTCAACTATATTGTTAACTGTTTAACACATTATTTTCAAGTGTTTCACAATTCGCTATGATGGAAGTCGGAATTAATGAGTACACTTGTACTGAAAGGCAACACGTATGAGTATTAATATTGTCACCCTTGTTGGTCGTGTAGGCGGCGACCCTGATATAAAATATTTTGAGTCTGGTAGCGTTAAGTGTAGATTGACACTAGCGGTAAAAAGGCGATCGCGCAACAGCGATGAACCGGATTGGTTCACGCTGGAATTATGGGATAAGACGGCTGAGGTAGCAGGTAATTATGTGCGTAAGGGCAGCTTAATTGGCATCAAAGGTTCCTTAAAGTTTGACACATGGAGCGATCGCCAAACAGGAGCAAACCGTTCTACACCAATTATTAGAGTAGATCAACTAGAGTTGTTAGGCTCTAAACGAGATGGAGAGGGCGGTACAGGAGATATGTCTTCAGAACATTTTTAATTAATTGGGCATTGGGCATTGGGCGTTGATTATTAGTCCTTTGTCCTCACAAATGACAAAGGACTAATTACAAATGACTAATAACTAATTTGCAATGTCACCGATGCTTCTACTTCCTGTTCACCACCAACAACAGGGGTGGGAGTATCAGCTAACTTTGCAGCCTCAGCCCGTAAGAACATGGGTGGTGGAGGCGCACTAGCATTATTAACTTGAATGCTAACTATTTCTTTAGATTTAAAACCCAAAGCACTGAAAACAGCATCAGCTTGCTGCTGGGCATCTTGGGTAGCTTCTTTTAATGCTTGCTTTTGAGCAGCTGCGATCGCTTCATCATTCGCAACAAAACTAATACCATTAATTTGTGTCGCCCCCGCTTTCACTGCATCATCCAATAATGTCCCAGCTTTTTCGGTAGGAATGCGAAAACTCACAGTGTTATTGGCAGCATAGCCTGTAATCCTCTGCACATTATTGGTGTAGCTGTAGACTGGATTCAACCGGATACCAGTAGTTTGTAATTTTTCGACATTTTGGCTCTTGAGAAACGCAACTACAGCCGATGACTTCCGGGCAGCTTCTTCCTGCACCTCCTGTGCTGTTTTCCCTTGAATCTCTACTCCTAAACTGACTTGCGCCAGCGTTGTAGGAATTGTTTCCACTCCGCGACCACTGACACTGAGAGTTCGCCACAATTTATCCTTCTCTTGCGCCAATGCAGGTAGTACAAAAGTTGCACATACCAGCAGAGCTAAAGGCAGTATTTTCCACAAGTTTCCAGATGGAAACAGAGAACCGGGTAAAGCGGCTCTAGTCATAAGATTTGCACTCCTCAAAGTATCCACAGATGTTTTTAATAAACGTATTTAGCAATCTTCTGGCGGCTGTTAAAAGTCAACAGTCACCACAAGTTTTTCACAACTTAAGTGCGATCGCTAGATACGATTTGTATGTTCTTACTTTGACACTGCGATCGTCAAAAGCTGAAATGGTTACATTTTTTGAAACTAAAAAAATTACACCAACCTTTTTAAAGATTTTGTCCTGATGGGAAATTAATTTACCGACTTTGGCTTGCAGCGACTTCGGAGACTGTCTGTAGTCAAGGTTTCCGAAGTTTTATGATAGCGCTTGATTAAGTAGACAAATGGCACAAATGAGGTTTTTGAACCTGCCAATAGCATCTCCACAGATAGACGTTTTTGAGAAACACGTCAAAATCAAAGAGAAGGATTTTCACAGAACCCATGCATTTGTTAGATCCAATTAACTTCTCTTTTCCTCTGCTGGCTATTGCAACAGAAGCCGCAGACAGTTCAATGGTAGTAGCCGCAGTGCTACTAAGCTTAGTAGTCGTTTACCTCGCCAGCAAAGTTGGTGGAGAGTTATCAAACCAAGTGGGTTTACCGCCTGTCTTAGGCGAACTACTAGGTGGCGTAGTAGTAGGCATCTCAGTTTTCCACCTTTTAGTTTTTCCAGAAGGCAGCACAGACAGTTCTAACTCCTTGATCATGTCCTTCCTTCAAATCACTGCTGGTTTAACGCCTGAAGCTACTCCAGCCGTGTTTGCAGCCCAGTCAGAGGTCGTTTCCGTTTTGGCAGAATTGGGTGTGATCATCCTGCTGTTTGAAATCGGCTTGGAGTCGAACTTAAAAGACTTAATGGCAGTTGGTATCCAAGCCACCGTCGTCGCATTTGTGGGGGTAGTAGTACCCTTTGCGGCTGGAACTGTGGGACTGATGACTTTATTTGGTGTTGGTGCTGTACCCGCAATTTTTGCAGGGGCAGCTTTGACTGCCACTAGTATTGGCATTACTTCCAAAGTGCTATCAGAGTTGGGGCGACTCAATTCTAAAGAAGGACAGATTATTTTGGGTGCTGCCGTAATTGACGATGTATTAGGAATCATCGTTTTAGCGGTAGTTGCCAGCCTAGCTAAAGATGGCGTGGTAGATGTCAGCAAAGTCATCTATTTGATTATCAGCGCCACTGGTTTTATTTTGGGAGCAATCCTACTAGGGAATGTTTTCAATAAGTCCTTTGTAGCGATCGCTGATAAACTCAAAACACGCGGTGGACTGGTAATCCCAGCATTCATCTTCGCCTTTGCTATGGCATACCTGGCTGCCGTCATCCATTTAGAAGCAATTTTGGGAGCTTTTGCGGCGGGTTTAGTTCTAGAAGAGACAGATAAGCGCAAAGAACTGCAAAGGCAAGTCTGTCCCATTGCCGATATGTTAGTGCCAATATTCTTTGTGACTGTTGGGGCAAAAACCGATTTGGGAGTTTTAAACCCAGCAATTCCCGACAATCGAGAAGGTCTAATTATGGCAACTTTCCTGATCATAGTAGCCATTCTCGGTAAAGTTATCACAGGCTTAAGCGTGTTCGGTCAACCGGAAATCAACCGTTTAGCGATCGGTGTGGGGATGATTCCCAGAGGAGAAGTAGGATTAGTGTTTGCTGGTGTCGGCGCAGCCAGTGGCGCTCTCTCGAAACCATTAGGGGCGGCAATCATCATGATGGTTATCTTGACAACCTTTTTAGCTCCTCCTTTGTTACGATTTGTATTTCCAGACCCAAAAACTGTGGATGCAGGCTCAGACCAACTGGTTTTAGATGGTTCCTCTGGGACTTCGTTGGTAATTGAACCACCCAAGTCGAAGGTGCCAGCAAATGATAGTGGCAATTTGGAAGTAACTCCAGATTCTAGCGATCGCTAATCAAAGTCTTGGGTAAAATCTTACTGAGTTTTGAGTGATTTTCGCTCAGGACTCAGGACGATGGATTCAGTATTATCACAGTGCTTTGAAGATTTTGTGATTGTGTAGTGGAAACTTCTATCCCCAAATTTCCGTCCCGTGTGATTGTAGAATAATCGTCTGTTTATAATTTCTACCAGCATTTGGAATGTTATTTATTTCTAGTCTCCCTTGGCTTGTGGGCCTTTATCTGAATGTTTTCCAGGTAATTGGGGAGTAACACCCATAAATCTTGCTAGATCATCTGACAGTAATGGGAATTATTTACTTAGTGCATTGATGGCAAAAAACAAAAAACAGTTATCAGTGAACGGTTATCAGTTATTAGTTTTCTAGCTTCCTTGGGAGTCAGAGTTTCTACCTCTAAAGGTGGAAGATTTCACATGGGGATTTAGACCCAATATGAAACCTAGTAACTGATTTTAAGTGGTATTACCGAAGTTTTCAGGTATTTAGACCACGACTGAGACGGGGAATAGAAATGTAGCTCAATTACTTGAAAAGCGGTCTAGTACCAGCTTAAAAATCAAAAAAGGCATCAGAGGTCAAGTTTAGATGGTGACAGTGTGATGATTTACCAATGAGTTGAGATATTGACGCCTCCCATGAACGTGAATTAGGAGAAAGGACTGTGAAATTACACTGGTTACTACCCAGCACTATTGGAACTATCTTCATGCTATCGTCGCCTGCAATGGCTGCGAGACTTGAATCTTGGCGCTTTGATGCCAATCAAAACAGGCTGGAAATTAATACTGTGGGAGCAGTTCAACCCCAAGCACAACTGATTTTCAACCCCACTCGGCTGGTAATTGATTTGCCAGGAACTACATTTGGGCGTCCACAAATAACCCAACAGGTGGGCGGTGGAATTCGCTCGATCCGGGTTGGGCAGTTTGATACAGAAACAACAAGGATAGTTGTCGAACTGACCCCTGGTTATACTTTAGACCCCAAACGAGTCCAATTTGTGGGTACAACTGGCGATCGCTGGACAGTGCAATTACCTAGACCAGAAGTCGAGAGAGTGGCTTCATCTCCCACCTCATTTCCCGCCTCATCTCCTAGAAGTGCTTACACTGTTGTTACCCCAGACTCTGAGCCACAACCTAATATTTCAAGGGTTGCCACCACTACTACACGAGGGGCAACTCAAATTGAGAGTTTACAAGTAACAGGCGATGGGTTGTTCATTCGCACTAGTGGTGGCAATCCTCCAATTCAGGTAATTCGCAGCCGCGATCGCGCTACCATCTTCATGGATATCTCTAGCGCATCTTTATCACCGCGGCTGTCGCAACAGAAAAATATACCCGTTAACAAACATGGTGTTAACCGCGTCGAATTTACCCAACTACAAACCCAACCACCTGGCGTCCGCCTGACTTTGCGGGTAAATAAAAATAGCCCAGACTGGCGAGCAACGAATAGTAACAGTGGCGGTTTGGTAGTTCTACCCAGTCGTGTTGTCACATTGCCTGGAAATAGTAATTCAAACAATTTACTCGACAATCAGGCACAACCACCCTCATTTCCAATTAGAGCATCTGCCAACAATTCCCCAGCAACTATTGAGTCTGTGCAACTGGCTGATAATGGCACACAGCTGCTAATTAGAGCCGACCAAACTGTATCTGCCACAGGAGTCTGGGATAGAGCCTCTGGTCTATTCCGCATCACAATTCCCAATGCCAAGTTAGCTCCCAAAGTTACAGGCCCTACTTTTGCTCCCAATAGCCCCATTCTTCGGGTACGCCTGCAACCACAAGAACCCAACACAGTCGTTGTCTTAGTTCAACCAGCAGCCGGAGTGCAAATTGGGCAACCCAGGCAAATCGGCGACCAGCTTTTGGCTCTCGCAATACAAGGTTCTCGGCGAGTTGTCTCCCTCCCCGGAAGACCACCCTTTGCTTTACCTGGACTACCACCGCCAAACCGGGGGCCATTCCCAGACCCAAATAATCCCAATCCCCAGCCTGTAACACAACCACAACGACGAGTTAGCAATGGGCGAGTGGTAGTAATTATTGACCCCGGACATGGCGGTAAAGACTCAGGAGCATTGGGCATTGGGAGAATACGCGAAAAGGATATCATCTTGCCTATCAGCAAAAGAATAGCTGAGATTTTGCAGCAAAATGGCGTTCAAGTAGTTATGACAAGAGATTCTGACTATTTTGTTACCCTTCCGGGACGGGTGCAATTAGCAGAGCGAGCTAATGCTGATGTATTTGTTAGCATCCACGCTAATTCAGCCGGTGCGAGTCGTCCAGATGTCAGTGGCTTGGAAACGTATTATTACGACAGTGGTTTGGGTCTAGCTCGCATTGTCCACAGCAGTATTCTCCAAAGCCTGAATGTCAGAGATAGGGGAGTGCGCCGAGCGAGATTTTATGTTCTCAGAAAAAGTTCCATGCCTTCTATTCTTGTAGAAACAGGCTATTTAACTGGTCGAGAGGATATCGCTAAACTTAGAACCTCAGCTTACCAAAATCAAATGGCAGAGGCGATCGCTCGTGGCGTCCTTCAGTATCTAAAGAGAAGATAAGTAATTTAGTCCAAATTATTGAGTAAATACATCTAATCTTTACCATTTTTATCCGATTTAGTAGTAAATTTAAGTATTCTTGCGGCGGGACAGGAGTAGCTTCTTTGTTATTGTCATCTGATGCTTTGTAAGTCAACAGATTTTAGATTTTGGATTTGTTTCACTCACTAGGGTGCTAAGGTAGCAGGACGTTAGTTCGGCATTAACCTAAAAGACGTTTGATGACTCGCTAACGCTGTGTTATCGGCTTTTCTTCAATCTAAAATTGGCAGTTAAATTTATATAAGCTAATGGCATGGCAAAATCAGAGGAGCGTGCTATATTTTACGCCATTAGCTGTGTCTTAATAACAGCGTAAAACTCAAGTATGCGCGGTGGCGGTGTGAGGATTTGCCAATATGTTGAGATGTTGACGGCTCCCATGAATGTGAATCAGGAGAAAGGACTGTGAAATTACACTGGTTACTATCCAGTACTATTGGAACTATCTTCATGCTGTCGTCGCCGGCAATGGCCGCGAGACTCGAATCTTGGCGTTTTGATGCCAACCAAAACAAGCTAGAAATTAATACATTGGGGGATGTTCAACCCCAAGCACAATTAATTTTTAACCCGACTCGGCTAGTAATTGATTTGCCAGGAACCACATTTGGGCGTCCACAGTTAACCCAGCAGGTGGGTGGTGCAATTCGTTCAATCCGTGTTGGGCAGTTTGACGAACAAACAACACGCATAGTGGTTGAATTAACTCCTGGTTATACTTTAGATCCTAAACAAGTGCAATTTGTTGGCACAACTGGCAATCGCTGGACGGTGCAATTACCTACGCCAGAAGCCGAAAATGTACCCTCAAAAAATACTGAGGGGCAGCAAGAAGAAGTTATAGCCACAGAAACTTCACCGAGACCATCTACACCAACATTCTCCCAAAGAAATATTTACAACGTAGTCACAAGCAGCCCTGTCAATCCATCTAATAACAGAATGGTTGTCGCCAGGGTTACTCAAATTGAGAATTTACAAGTCACAGGCGATGGTTTTTTCATCCGCACTAGTGGTGGAAATCCTCAGATTCAGGTAAATCGTAGCAGCGATCAGAAAGCAATCAACATCGATATTGCTGGCGCAACTTTATCAGCAAGTTTAGAGCAACGGGATTTGTCGATCAATCGCTATGGTGTCAGCCGTATTCAGTTCAGCCAATTGCAAACAAGCCCATCTGTTGTTCGCCTAACTTTACAGGTGGACGAAAATAGTCCAAATTGGCGAGCAACCACTAGCAGTGTTGGTGGTTTTGTGGTTCTGCCTAGTCGTAGTATTGCTCAGTTACCTGGAAGTAACAATCCACGCCCCATACCACCTGCTAACTCCTCACCTGCTACCATTCAGTCTGTAGAACTGGCTAATAATGGTACACAACTGTTGATTAGATCCGACCAAGCTTTATCTGACTACTTAGCAGGCTGGGATAGAACTTCTGGACTATACCGTATTTCCATTAATAATGCTCGGTTAGCTCCCAAAGTTACAGGCCCGACTTTTAATGCTAATAGCCCTATCTTGCGAGTCCGCCTACAACCAAAAGAATCTAATACTGTCACCATCTTGGTTCAACCAGCCGCCGGAGTGCAAATTGGGGAACTCAACCAGCTTGGCAATCAGCTTTTAGCTTTACAATTACAACGCTCTGGTAGCATCACACCGCCCATTGCTTTACCTTCCCTACCATCACCAAACCAAGGACAATTCCCAAACCCCACAGATAATCCCCGTCCAATCTCCCAGTCACGACCACGCCCCTCGGTTCCCAAAGGAAAATTGCTAGTAGTTATAGACCCAGGACATGGTGGAAAAGACTCAGGTGCTCCTGGTTTGGGTGGACTTTTAGAAAAAGATGTAATCCTGCCTATTGGTAAAAGGGTAGGAGCTATTTTAGAGCAAAATGGTGTCCAAGCAGTGCTCACGCGGGACGCTGACTTTTTTGTAGAACTTCAAGGACGAGTAGACATTGCCGAGCGAGTCAATGCGACTTTGTTTGTTAGCATTCACGCTAATTCCGTTGATAATCGCCCTGATGTCAATGGGTTAGAGGTGTATTATTACGACAGTGGTTATGCTCTGGCTGAAGTAGTTCGCAAATCTATCCTCCAGAACATCGGTACTATCAAAGACCGGGGAACCCGCAAAGCCAGATTCTATGTTCTTAGGAAAAGCTCTATGCCTTCTATTTTAGTGGAAACAGGCTATATGAGTGGTTACGAGGATAATCCTCGATTGGGAACACCAGAGTATCAAAATCGCATGGCAGAAGCGATCGCTAATGGCATCCTAAAATACTTACAGCAGAGGTAATATAGTACAAATTACTAATTAAAGAGGTGGTATTTAAACTTCTTTATAGATGCAGAATTGAGTGGTCAATTTGGAGATTGTCTGCTAAATTCTGTATTTTAAATCCAAAAACCTAAATTTATATCTGCCTGTGTATTCATCTTCCATCTTTGAAGGGAATTTTGACAATTTTTCTGCTCAAGAACCTCAATGTGCCCCAATTGGTATCTTTGATAGTGGTGTGGGTGGATTAACGGTACTCCGACAACTATATCGACAACTCCCCAATGAATCAATTATTTACTTTGGGGATACAGCACGACTTCCTTACGGAATTCGTTCACAAGCAGAAATTTTACAATTTACGCGGGAAATTCTTACCTGGCTACAACAGCAGAGGGTAAAAATGGTGATTATGGCTTGCAACACCAGTTCCGCCCTAGCCTTAGAAACCGTGCGTCAAGAATTCAGTATACCCATTTTGGGAGTAATCCTACCGGGTGCAAAAGCTGCGGTGCAGCAAGGAAGACGTATTGGTGTAATTGCAACTCCAGCTACAGCCAAGAGCAATGCCTATAAGAACGCCATACTTGAAATTGCTCCTGATGTCCAAGTCTGGCAAGTTGGATGTCCAGAGTTTGTACCATTGATTGAGCAAAACCGTATTCATGACCCCTACACAGCTGAAGTTGCACGAGCCTACTTAGAGCCTCTCTTAGAGCAGGAAATTGATACCTTAGTCCACGGCTGTACCCATTATCCCCACCTTACACCAGTATTGCGATCGCTCCTCCCATCTCAAGTCCAGTTAGTTGATCCAGCTGTTCATGTTGTAGCAGCTTGTGCCCAAGAGCTAGACTTACTAGGCTTAAGAAATACTCACCTACCATTGCCAACTCGCTTCGCTGTTAGCGGTTGTCCGCAACAGTTCTCCCAATCAGGAGTCCAGTGGCTAGGTTATACTCCAATGGTTGAAGAGGTTTCCTTCACTGATATCGCTATTTCCCAACTCCAATAAAATTAATTTGTCAATAGTCATTGGGCATTGGTCATTTGCAAATGCCCAATGCCCAATGACCAATGACCAATGTACAATTACTATTGACTATTAACTGCTTCAGTCACCTTTGTCCTTACTGATATCTCCTGCTTGTGTTTTCCTTCAGCAGATGAAGGGAAACTTCTTGTAGGAACAGTCTTAGTGCCGGTTCGCTTCGCCAGTGCTAATAACAGGTAGACTGTGAACAAATATCCAGACGCTAAAATAAAAATCATCATAGGCATACTTCCGTAAATCATTGTTCTACTAGCACCCTTCTAAACAAATATAAAATTCCATAAATTAGTAGAACCTCAGCCAACCAAGTGCATTCTTGATGGCTATAGTTTTCTATGGTAAAATTACCTATAGAGATAAAATTCTCTACGGAAAAAGAATTATTAGCTAATGCGACTTATTGCAGACCATAGATCCCACAGCAGTTAGATTGCCGTTTAGCACTCTAAAACTACGATTCTCAGAGGTCTACTTGATCTGCTTTATTTTTGCTCAAACTGCCGTGAAAAGAGCAATGCTTGCGCTCAACGTGCGCTGAAGACGTGTAGCGGTTTCCCATAGGGATATCGCATAGCTCAAAGCCAGTAGTTTCGCCTATCGTAGCTTAGATTAAAGAAATTATTCCTTTAATCTAAGCTAAGACTAGTTATTTTAAACTCACATTACCCAATCAGTAAAATCACTTAGTAGCTGATTCACTTTTGGGGTGTGAATATCTGAAAAAATTTAAAATTCCTATATTTTAGCGTAACACAACGGCCCTGAATTTTAAGCCTATTAGACTGCTAAATTTCAAATTTTTTGAATAGCGACACTTGAGTCCTGGAGAAATTTAGTCTTAACTCATTGGCTACAATTTGAAACGATATTCATTTTGTCAATAAGTAATACTGCTTAATTATTGTGCTGTTCTGGGGTGGAAAAGGTTATTGGGCAACTACTTAACACAAATTAAGCTAATATTTATTTTTATGTACTGATAATTCAGATTTAAAGTTATTTTAAAACCCGACATCCCAAAAATCAAGTACAATTACTTATTGACAAATCCCATAGCAACCTCAATTATCACCGATAGACTCATGAATATGGGATTACCTTATGAAAACTTTGCGCTGGCACAGGGTTATCTTAAAATGAGTGTAGGATATGTAAACTTTCGTAACCTAAGTCAGAGTCCGCCCATCCATGACCCCAGCCACCTCCCTGTTTACCCCTGTGGAAGCAGACCTGCGACTACTAGCAGATAACCTAAAACAGCTAGTTGGAAACCGCCACCCCATTCTGTTTGCAGCAGCCGAACACCTATTCGGAGCTGGGGGAAAGCGTATCAGACCAGCAATTGTCCTGCTAATATCGCGGGCAACAATGTTAGAACAAGACATTACGCCGCGTCACCGCCGCCTTGCTGAGATTACAGAAATGATTCACACAGCAAGTTTGGTACACGACGATGTGGTAGATGAATCAGATGTGCGGCGAGGCGTTCCTACTGTTCATAGTTTGTTCGGGAACCGCATTGCCATATTAGCAGGAGATTTTCTCTTTGCCCAATCGTCCTGGTATTTAGCAAACTTGGACAATTTGGAGGTGGTGAAGCTGCTCTCAGAAGTCATTATGGATCTGGCTACTGGGGAGATTCAGCAGGGACTAAATCGTTTTGATGCTGGTATCTCTATTGAAACTTACATTGAGAAGAGTTATTACAAAACAGCTTCGTTAATCGCCAATAGTTCTAAAGCTGCTGGGTTACTTAGTG
>NNBV01000239.1_pt1 | contig 35803 bp, 34 predicted proteins | sample 1173771 | NCBI WGS metagenome assembly NNBV01 (sample SAMN07173938, study PRJNA388173) | plant metagenome | isolation source: symbiotic tissue sample KVS11 | place: Norway: Troms, Kvaloya island | reverse complement strand
ACGAAGAAACCCGTGCGATCGCTGCAATTTCTGACTTGGGTTTACAAGCAAAACTCTTGGGCTGGAACCGTGCTGTCATCTCAGATATCAAGGCTTCCATCGCCTGTGGTTTGAATCGGGTGCATATTGCCATTCCCGTCTCTGGTATCCAAATTGCCACTAAATTTCATGGCCAGTGGCGAGTAAGTTTGCAAAAACTCAAAGACTCAATCCACTTCGCCCTCGATCAGGGTCTTTGGGTAGCAGTCGGCGGAGAAGATTCTTCCAGGGCTGATGAAAACTTCCTCTTAGATGTAGCACTTTATGCCCAAGAATGGGGTGCATCCCGCTTTCGCTTCTGCGACACTGTAGGAGTTCTCGACCCCTTCACCACCTACACCAAAGTCCAAAGGCTGGTTTCAGCGTTGACGATTCCCCTAGAAATCCACACGCATAATGATTTTGGTCTGGCAACTGCCAACGCTCTTGCGGGTATTAAAGCTGGAGCATCATCAGTAAATACCACAGTCAACGGATTGGGTGAACGGGCGGGAAATGCAGCATTAGAAGAAGTTGTCATGGCGATCAAACGCATCTACGGCGTTGATTTAGGCATTGACACACCCAGTTTACTGGAATTGTCTCAACTAGTTGCAGCCGCATCAGGAGCCGATGTACCACCTTGGAAAGCGATCGTTGGCGAAAATACTTTTGCTCACGAATCTGGCATCCATGCTCACGGCGTATTGCAAAATCCCATTACCTACGAACCATTTGCACCCGAAGAAGTAGGTTGGGAACGGCGTTTAGTAGTAGGTAAACATTCTGGACGGCATTTGGTTGCTAACTTGCTAGAACAGCATGGAATTTTCTTGAACTCTCAAGAAACCCAATCTGTTTTAGACGCAGTACGCCATCAATCGGTACAGAAAAAACGCAGTTTGACGACAGAAGAATTGTTGAATTTGGTCAGAGAACAGAGGTACTCTCATGCAACGCGATGAATTAGAACTAAACTTGCCACCCGCTTTTGAAATTGGTGAAAAAGTCAGAGTTCGTAAACTGCTAAAAAACGATGGTACCTTTCCCGGTAAGGAAGTCGGCCAAGTTTTAGTGAACAAGGGAGATATCGGTTACATAGCGAGTATAGGCACATATTTGCAGACTTCCTATATATATGCTGTGCATTTCTTAGAAACAGGGTTTGTCGTCGGCTGCAAGAAAAAAGAACTAGAATCGGTTGAGGAATCTCATGAAAGTAATGCTACGGATGAATGATGCCGGCACTTTAGTAGTTTACGTTGCTAAAAAAGACCTGGAAGAAGAAGTCGTCAAACAAACCGATGGAAATGATGGCAAGATTCTCACCCTAGCAAATGGTTGGGAATTGGAATTTCGTGATTTACCAGATACAGCAAATTTACCTCAAACAGTAGAAGCTAAACGCCTAGCTTAAAAACAGTTAGGAGTTAAGAGTTATGAGTTATAAATTTTAACTCCTAACTCCTCACTCCTAACTCTTCGCTTTTAACTCCCCACTCCTAAATTTTTATCAATCATGGGTAACAAGTATTTGACGTTATCAGAATTGAACCTTGAGGGACAGTTACTAGGTTTTGTTGGTGGTGAACCAGGAAAATATAAATACTTGCAATTGGCAGTTCCATCTGGAGATGTGGAAATTAAACTGCCTAAAGAGTTACGCCGTTTACTAAGTTCATCCTTAGTTCCTGGTCAGCAACTCCGCATTTGTGGTCATAGTGAGATAGACTCGCGCACAAGTAAAATTAAAATTAAAGCCTATCGGGTGACACCAATTGATGCGTGTCCAAAACAAGATTTACCACCTCAACCCAAAGCGAGGATTATGGTATGTCAAAAAGGTGGTTGCCTGAAACGTGGTGGTAAAGGGTTATTATCAGAATTAGAAAAAACTTTGTGCGATCGCGGTTTATTAGACAAAGTTACCATTGAACATACAAGTTGCCAAAAATGCTGTGGCAGCGCTCCCAACTGTGTTTTACAGCTTGGTAAAAAGAAATACAAGAATATTCATCCTGATGCGATCGCAACTTTGCTAGAAAGTCACTTAACAGAGTAATAATATTCTCTAGCTATTCTTAAAATAATACACACTTTGTAGGGGTAAAATTTTTACCCCTATTTTTGTTGGTATAGTATAGCACCCTTGTCAAACTGCGATCGGCTAAGTTATAACTGCTGCACTGCTAGTAATAGCGAATACAAACACAACTTATAAAAATCTGCCCTAGCGAATGGAATTCGCGGCTATACAGACAAAACCTACCTCCGTGGGTTTCAAATTCTTAGAGTCCGCGTAGGCGGACTTTGTTTGTGTAGCCGCGATTTCTAATCGCCGGATATATTTGCAAAAGCGAGATGCACCTCATAGTTATTGTGTATAACTTAAAAATAAATGTCTTTGTTTACAAATTTACTCAATCTGCATTCAGGAAACAAACCGCGTGAAGATTTTTTTACTGAGATTGTCGCTTATTTTTTGTCCCTGAATAATGATATTTTAATTGATTGGCTAAAACATCACTCAATCATTAGTGATGATAATTATTCCAACATCAAGATTTCAACTCAACAAGAACATCCAGCACTAGCAAGCCATACTGAGGATAGTAGACTTGATATTGTTGTTGAATTATCAAATGGTTTAAGCACAGATGTAATATTTATTGAATCAAAAATTGGCGCAAAGGATGGAAATAATGCTTTAAAAAAATATGCTGATATTTTGAGTAATTTACCAAATGTCAGACATCGAATTTTAATTTACATTACTCGTGATTATGATCCGAAAGAAGAGATCAAAACTACAGCATTTAATTTAGAGCCAAAAATAAGTTTTTTTCAATTGAGATGGCATCAGTTTTATGCCCACTTAGAACAACACGCAACTGATATCTTAGCCCAAGAAATATTAATGTTCATGAGGATAAATGGAATGTCTACCACTAATCAATTTTCATCGCTTGACTTATTGACAATGGTGAATTACAACAAAACTCTCAATCTCATGGAATCAACCCTCAGTGAAGAAGTACAGCAAGAATTCAAGGTAGCTTTTGGAGGTGTTATCAAAGGTGCAGCAAGTAGGACTCAATGGAAATGGGACGAGAGATATATTATCTACACCCACTTTTCTCCCTCAACATGGGACTTATGGTGTGGTCTTGGATACTTCGATTTAAATCCAAATAATTTAACTGATTATCCATATTTAGGTATATTTTTGCAGGTTTCTCATAGGTTTGGACAACGCCCAAAAATTATTGAATCTATGCAAAAAATAATTAACGATAAACCTAATCTATGGACTCCTAGTAATTTAAAAGTTTTGCCAGCATGGTCAGGTATATTTTATCGAAAAAGCCTACAAGAGTTTTTATCTGAAGAAAACCACGTATCTGCTATTAAATTATTTTTCCAAGAGTCAATAAAGGAGTTGAAAACGGTTCAAGAACAATATTTTGATTTTCCTTGGAAGGGTGTAAGTATAGAAGCAACTACAGAAGGTGATAAAGAAGAATACCCAGACACCTCACTATCTTCTATCGCATAACTTTAATCAGCTACAGCTATATTAAGATAAAAATAACTCTGCATTCTCGTAGTTGTTATGAGCCTTACCACTGCTAAACGCTTTACTATAGCTGAATATCACCGTCTAGCTGAACTCGGCTTCTTTGAGGAGAATGACCGAGTTGAGCTAATTAAGGGTGAAATAATCCAGATGGCAGCAAAAGGTACACCGCACTCTGTTTGTAGCACCCGCTTATATCGGGAGTTGTTCAAGCTGGTTCTAGAAGAAGCAATTCTTCGAGGACAAGAACCAATTATTATACCTGATGACAGCGAACCAGAACCCGATCTAGTCATTGTGCGAAATCGTCCTGATGACTATTTAGAAGCTCATCCTAGCCCATCTGATGTATTGCTGGTAATTGAAATTTCTAATTCCACTTTGAAATATGACCAAGATGTAAAATTATCTATTTATGCAGAAGCTGGTATTTCCGACTATTGGATATTTAATTTAGTAGATAACCATCTAGAATCCTACAGTGAACCTTATAAAGATTTACAAGGTAAATATGGTTATCGCCGCAAGTTAATTTTTCTGCAAAATGAATCAGTTAATTTGCCATATTTTCCTGATTTAGTTCTAGATTTATCTAAAGTATTTCCAGGTTAATGCATGAGAGGTAATGTCTAATGACAAGCCACCGTGGGTATACGGGTATAGCTTCTATCTGCTGGAGACTTCCCAAGGATTAATAATAGAAATACCACACTCTTCAAAGTCAGAGAAATTGCGTGTTGCTATGGTTGCTGCATGAGTGTAACAAATAGCTGCAATCTGAGCATCGGCTTGGGAAATAGGAGTACCATTGTGTCTTCTTTGAGACGCAATATTAGCAAAAGCTACAGCAGCAGCTTGATCAAAAGGAAGAACACGCCCAGCAAAATCTTCTGAGAACATCAGATGTGCTGCTTGACTAAGTTCATCTCGCCGTTTTCCCGCAGAGAGTAAGGCGATACCGTAGAGAATTTCTGCTTGAGTAATTGTTGTGGTAAACAGACTCATTAACGATTGTTGAGCAGCCCAACTACGAACTATTTCAGATTTTTTAGGCTTCATTAATTCGGATAAAACATTTGTATCAAGAATAATCATTCTTCAAACGTTGATACGGTGCGAATAGGTTCTCTAGGAATTTCCGGTAATTCAAAGTCTCCCAAATTTGCAAAACGCTGCTCAATCCTATTAGCTAAGTTTAAGGGCTGTTCGTGATTTTCTATTAGAGCCATACAAAGGATTTCTCTGGCTTCTTCTTCGAGAGAACGACCATGCTTTTCGGCTCGTTTTTGTAGACGATACTTGATGTCATCATCAAGGTTAGATATAGTAATATTGTTCATAATTAATTCCTCATCTGGTTTTTCAAATCAATCCTTCCAGCGCGTGTTGCAAATCGTTCGTCACATCAGCAACAGCTTGTCTAGCACCTAAACGATTTTCTTTATACGCTGGGTAACGCTCAGAAATAGATATCGGTTTACCCACAGTTATTTTTACTTTTTGCTTACCCAATTGTGGACGCTGTGCAGCTTTATTTCCTTTAATTTTAGCAATCATTTGCCATAAAATTAAAGTCGTTTCAGCAAACCTTTCTGCTGTTGGATTTTCACGAATATAATTACCAGAAACTGCCACAAAACTTTCTACTAAACGCATGTGCCACATCCGGGCATTGGCTTCTTCAGCAACGCGATCGCCTAAAGCTCTTTCAATCGCAGATACTCCTTTGACATCCTTAAATTCTTCTCTAAATATATAATTCCAACCCGCTTGTTCTACTCGCCGGCAACGGTCACTCAAACTACCCTTTGACTGCAAATTAAAATACTGTTCTGATATTAACAGTGCTGCATTCAACAATGCTTGTAAACGAACCGCTAACGCTTCATTTCTATCGGGAATTTGGCCGTTGACAATCTTCGCATCTGGCAATTTTTGATGATAAAACCGGGTGTAAAATTCTTCCATTAGCAAAAGTAAATGTTCTGCCAAAGCTAACAAGCGAGGATAAAGCGACTCTATAGAAACATTTTCTGGTGAATTCACAGGTAAACCACTAGCCGCCTCCAATTCACTTAAAAGATTTGCGATCGCATCCCAAGGAGCATCAACGTAACTATATTTAATCCCAACTGGTACAATTAGAACCTGTTCGGGGCGTTCAGCTTTGTGCAAATCTTCAGCACACCAAAAGCCTAATTGGGCAATACCAGGTTCTAACGGGCTGATATTCTCTGATAAACCATTGGTAGCACCTTCTGGCGCAGCCGCCATCGGGAATTTACCATTGGCGAACAAGTCACGCGCCGAACGTAACCCCGTCCAGTCAGCCTTACCTCGCTGAATCGGAGTACCACCTAAATGAGAAGCAATCCAGCCAACGTGGGAACCTGCCCATAGAGGAATGCCGCGATCGTAGATAAAATGAGCGTGAATGGGATGTTGTAGTGTTGTACCTTGCGATCGCGCTACCTTTGGCACAAGTTGAGACAACAAGTAGGCTAAACAAAACGGATCGTCTGTTTTCGGATGGCGAAATGCCAGCATAAAACGGATCTTACCCTCCTGAAACTGGCGATAGAGATCCACCAGAACCTCTACGTTGTCTGCTTCAATTTGGGTAATCGATGTTTGCCAGTTTATCCAACTGGGTAGCAACAGATGGACAACCCGTAGCAATAAGGGGTTAAACGCCGGAGGAATGAATTCTAAGGGTGCCTGTGCTTGATAAATTACGTCTGCCAAGGTAGTTTTCTCCTAAAGTTGCGATCAAAAAAGGCGGAAAGCTATAAGTAAAAATGAAAAAGAAATAACGCTGTGTACTTTGTACTTCATCCTTAATACTTCATACTTTAGTTGACATAGAAATTAGTGATCAAAGAAAGGCTATAAACGATGCGACTGTCACAAATGTTATTCGTTACACTCCGGGATGATCCAGCTGATGCTGAGATTCCTAGTCATAAATTATTACTCCGTGCAGGCTACATTCGTCGCATCGGTAGTGGTCTTTATGCTTATTTGCCTTTAATGTGGCGGGTAATGCAAAAAGTTTCCCAGATTGTGCGGGAAGAAATGAACGCTACAGGCGCACAAGAATGTCTTTTGCCACAATTACAACCGGCTGATTTATGGAAGGAATCAGGACGCTGGGACACTTACACCAAAGCCGAGGGTATCATGTTTTCCCTAATTGACCGCCGTGAGCAACAATTAGGATTAGGCCCAACGCATGAAGAAGTAATCACAGCGATCGCTCGTGATATGATTCGCTCTTATCGCCAGCTACCACTGCACCTCTACCAAATTCAAACCAAGTTCCGCGATGAAATTCGTCCCCGCTTTGGTTTGATGCGTGGACGGGAATTTATCATGAAGGACGGCTACTCTTTCCATACCGATGAAGCCAGTCTCAAAGAAACTTACCAGGATATGTATAAAGCCTACAGCAATATCCTGCGACGTTCTGGTTTAGCTTTTCGGGCAGTGGAAGCCGATTCTGGTGCAATTGGTGGTTCTGGTTCCACAGAATTTATGATTTTGGCGGAAGCTGGCGAAGACGAAGTTCTCTACACTGAGGATGGTAAATACGCCGCTAACGTAGAAAAGGCTGTTTCTTTACCAATTGACGCCGAAACCTCACGGTTTACAAGCTATGAGAAACGCGATACACCTGGAACAGAAACGATTGAAAAGGTGTGTCAACTCCTCAACTCTTCTCCCACCCAATTGGTGAAAAACGTCCTTTATCAGACAGTTTATGATAATGGTATAACGGTGTTAGTTCTGGTGAGCATCCGAGGCGATCAGGAAGTTAATGAAGTCAAGTTGCAAAATGAACTGACTAAATTAGCTTCTGAATATGGTGCTAAAACTATTATTAGTTTGAATGTACCAAATGTAGAAGCACAGCAAGCATGGACAGCTAAATCTCTACCTTTAGGCTACATTGCGCCAGATATCGCAGATGAGTATATTACCGCCAATAAACAGATCCATCCCAAGTTTTTGCGCTTGGTGGATCAAACAGCCGTTGATTTAAAAAACTTTGTTACAGGCGCGAATGAAGCAGGCTATCACGTAGTTGGTGCTAATTGGGGTGAGCAATTTAAGTTACCAGACCGAGTAGTAGATATTCGTAAGTCAAGACCAGGCGATCGCGCCATCCACAACCCAGAACAAACCTTACAAAGCGCCCGTGGAATTGAAGCAGGTCATATTTTCCAATTAGGCACTAAATATTCCCAAGCGATGGGAGCAACTTATACCAATGAACAGGGTGAAGAGAAGCCCCTATTTATGGGTTGTTTTGGTGTAGGCGTGTCGCGGTTAGCACAAGCTGCCGTCGAGCAATCTTACGATAAAGATGGGATTATTTGGCCAGTTGCGATCGCACCCTATCACGCGATCATCACAATTCCCAACATTAAGGATGCTCAACAAATCGAAATCGCCCAAAAACTTTACACAGAACTCAATCAAGCGGGAATTGAAACCCTACTTGATGACCGTGATGAACGGGCGGGAGTAAAATTTAAAGATGCTGACTTGATTGGCATACCTTATAGAATTGTAACCGGGCGGGCGATCGCCAATGGCAAAGTCGAAGTTGTAGAAAGAGCTACTCGTAAATCTCAAGAAATTGCCATTGATGAAGTTACAACAACACTAAAACAGTGGATTAACGAAGCAATAGAGGGTAAAGATTAAACGCATAGGCGCTTCTCTACGAGACGCTACGCGAACGCCTTCCCGTAGGGTAGAAGCGCAAAGGGAAGCTTAGAGATTCGCAGAGGGACTTTTGTGAGAAATACTCCGCGTTCCTCTGCATCGTAAATTTAATCTTCAATCATCTCCAGAAAGAATGAGATTTACATAATTTGGTAGGTGACGAATTAGAAGTAAAAATTCTAAAATTAAATTACGGGATTACAGAATTAAAAGACATCGAGCCTCCTCCCGGTTGTGAGAAACTCTTCAGTTATAAGTATCGTCGTTAACCAGGCTGCTCCTCACATAACTACCATATCAGCCCTCAGTTAGGAAGGTTTTGAACATGAAAGACCAACAAGGATCTAATCGTATTTCTTCAGGCGCAATTGCAGCCGTGTCAGCAGTGGTTGTAGCGGTAGGTGGCGGTGTGGCTTGGTTTACTTCCCACTCTAGCAATACTCCTACACCATCAAACCCCTCTGGGCGCATCGAACAGCCAGCACAGCCATCAACTAGGCAGCCAGGTAATGAGCAAACCCCTAACGTCTATTGGCTTAGACCAACGGACAAAAATGTTACTTTAGTCCCCCAGCCTGTTAAAGTCGCTTCTATACGACCCAACCAGCCTTTAGAAGCAGCTTTCCAAACTTTATTGGCAGGCCCAACAGAAGGAACAGATTCTACCACCATCCCCAAAGGAACCAAGTTATTGGGGCTGAAAGCAGAAAATGATGAGGTTCACGTAAATTTATCTGAAGATTTTACCAGTGGTGGCGGTAGCACCTCAATGATGGGCCGCGTGGGACAAGTTGTTTATACTGCAACAACTTTAAATCCCAAAGCCAAGGTATACATTGACGTGAACGGCAAACCGTTGGATGTTTTAGGCGGCGAGGGTGTAGAGTTACAACAACCACTAACTCGTGAAAACTTTCAGAAAGATTATCCGCTTTAGTCATTGGTTATTGGTCATTGGTCATTAGTCATTAGTCATTAGTCATTAGTCATTGGTTTTTGACAAAGGACAAATGACAAAGGACAAATGACAACTAACCTAACGTTTACTATTTAACACACGAAAATTACGGGCTTGCTGCTCTAACCTTGTGGCAAGGCGATCGCAAACCCGATTACACAAATCAAAAATCATTTGATCTTCCACCCGGTAATAGGCGCAAGTTCCTTCACTGCGGCGGCTAAGGATACCTGCTTGCCACATTACCTTCAGGTGTTTTGACACATTTGCCTGAGAAGTCTGTGTTGCCTCTACCAACTCTTGAACGCATTTTTCTTCATCCCGTAATAAGTGGAGCAGCCGCAGGCGCATTGGCTCACTTAACAGACTGAAGTATTCAGCTACTTGTTGCACCACTTCTGGTGGTAAAGGCAACGTTTGTTTCATCAGGATTAACCCGCAAAGACTGAAAGTTTTAACAATTACTCACTTGATATATACATTAATACTTAATCAGGGTTAATTCGCATCAAAGGTTGACCATATTCTACCGCATCACCATTTTGGAGAAGAATTTCCATCACCTGTCCAGAGACTTCGGCTTCGATTTCATTCATGAGCTTCATGGCCTCAATGATACAGACTGTTTGACCCTTGCGGACGCGATCGCCCACTTCCACAAATGCCGCTTCTCCCGGTGCAGGAGCGCGATAAAACGTTCCCACCATTGGGGAAGGCACCTCTACTAATCTCTGGTCGATGATTGAGGGGGCATTTACTGACAACTGCAATTGTGTGCTAGCTCCAGTATTTTCAAACACACGAGATGTGGACACCTCCGTTACTTGACTTGCGTTCACCTGGTTTCCCCCAGATGAACCCGATGTCAAGCCCGAACCTACCACACCGCCTAAGGCCCCTTGACCTCCCCACAACACCTGATTGCTTATGCCCACAGCCTTACGGACTGTTAGCTCAAAATCATCGCTTTTGAGTGTTACTTCTGCAATATCTGTTTGTGCAATAGTTGCTAGAAGTTGGCGGATTTCATTAAAGTCCAATGGCACAGTTTTTATTACCTCGACCTATCCGTAAATTAGCATCTTAAGTGTGGCAGGGATTTAATCCAGATGTCGGGATTTCAATCGGGACTTGCATCTCCGTAGAGATGAAAGTTATTCCCTGCTGATATATTTATCTTCTTGGGTATCAACTTTGATGCGTTCTCCTTGGGAAATAAACAAAGGAACCATCACAATTGCACCAGTTTCCAGAGTTGCGGGTTTTGAGCCACCGGTGGCAGTATCACCTTTTAAACCTGGATCTGTTTGGACAATTTCCAGAACCACAGATTTAGGCAATTCTACTCCCAGCACCTGTTCACCCCACTTAATAACTTCGGCTTCCATACCTTCCTTGAGGTACTTGACGCGATCGCCAATTTGTTCACGGGTCAATCTGCCTTCTTCGTAGGTTTCCATATCCATAAAGACGAACTCATCGCCCTCTTTATAGGTATGCTGCATCGTGCTTTTTTCTAGAGTCGCTTGGGGCACAGTTTCTCCAGCTCGGAACGTTTTTTCCATCACGCTCCCACTCTGGACATTTTTTAACTTAGTTCGGACAAAGGCGGAACCTTTGCCTGGCTTGACGTGCAGGAATTCAAGCACTCGCCATACAGACCCATCTAATACAATTGAAACACCGGGTCGAAAGTCGTTACTGGAGATCATGAAACTTTCAAATTTTTGAAGACAATCGGCATTTATTGTACCCTTCTAGGGTCGTCATTGGGCATTTGTCATTAGTTAGTTGTCATTTCTCATTAGTCATTTATCCTCTGCCCTAGACCTCTGCTCCACTCATCACCTAACGTGGGAAGATTATTGATGGGTTACGTCCAGTCAACAATTTAATGCTGCATTTGAGTTATCCCATGCTTAACTTATTAAAATCCTGGCTGAAGAACAGCCTAATGGCAATACTGCTGATAACAATATTTTTAGGCATAACTACAGCTGGGTGGACTCCCTCCAGTAGCGCCGCACTGCCATCTGGCAATGCAATTACCGATGGCAAAGCTTTGTTGCGGTATGCACTCCCGATAGATAACAAACCTGTGCGGCAACTACAAGCCAGTTTAGAGGACATCTCTGCTCAACTTAGGGCAAATCGACGCTGGGGTGCTATTTCCAAAGACATTAGCAAAGCATCCCGCATTCTCGATAAACCTTCCCAAATCTTAACAAGCGTTCCCGCAGAACGCCAACCCCAAGCCGAAGCTTGGATTACCGAGTTGAAATCTGGGGTGGGTAAATTGGAAGAATTGGCGAAGAGCAAAGATAAAGAACAAATTCTACAAGAGAGAAGCAAACTTTTGAATCTCGTCACTCAGTTAGAAGAGTCAATGGTGAAACAATTCCCCTTTGAAGTGCCTACTGAGTACAGCAACCTGCCACAACTTAAAGGGCGTGCCACTGTAGAATTCAAAACCAACAAAGGCGATTTAACTGTCGTAGTAGACGGTTACAGCGCTCCTATCACTGCTGGTAATTTTGTAGATTTGGTAAAGAGGGGTTTTTATAATGGCTTAGAATTTACCCGTTCTGAAGAATCTTACTTTCTCCAAACTGGAGATCCGGCTGGAAAAGACGTGGGTTTTATTGACCCAACAACAGGCAAATATCGCGCCATCCCTTTAGAAGTCCTAGTTGAAGGCGATAAAGCACCTACTTATGGCATTACTCTAGAAGAAGCTGGCCGTTACGTTGATATGCCAGTTCTGCCTTTTTCTGCCTTTGGTGCAGTTGTGATGGCTCGTCCCGAAAGTGAAGTAAATGGTGGTTCATCACAATTTTTCTTCTTTCTGTTTGAACCAGAACTCACCCCCGCCGGACGTAACCTATTGGATGGTCGTTATGCCGTTTTTGGCTATCTCACCGAAGGCAGAGAAGTTTTGGATAAACTGAAGGCTGGTGACAAAATTGAATCGGCAAAAGTGGTTCAGGGCATAGAAAATCTGGTTGAACCGCAACCTGCATAAGAAGGGAGCAGGGGCAGGAGAAAAATAATTCTTGTACAGACGCGATTAATCGCGTCTCCCCTGATTCAGATTCCCGGCGGTGAATATCTGATCAACAGCGATCCTTAATTCTGGAAAAGTTCGTGATAAAATTTCCTGGTTGGCAGTAAAAACTGTTTCTTCATAAAATCCATCTTCCAGTAGTAACACCGAAATCTTCCCTTCTAGCGGATCTACAATCCAATATTCAGGAACTTCTAAGGCCGCATATTCCGAGCGTTTATAACGATAGTCCCGTTTCACCGACTCTGGACTAACCACCTCGACAATTAGTAACGGTGGTGACTGAAATACTGCTGAGGCATTCAACAATTCCCTGGCTTGCTCCAGTGTCACCACACACAAATCAGTCAACCTAGATTTATTTCTACCCGTTCTCACCCCACTTTCCCGAAAACACAGCCAAGTTAAGTTACAACGTTTGATTTCTGCATCTAGTAATTGCTCAAGAAATTTGGCAATCAGGAAATGTTCAATAGTAGGTGGATTCATTAGTTCTAGCTTCCCATCCACTAGTTCATAATGGAAATCGCTACCATCATCATAGGTTAAGTACTCCTCAAATGTGATGCTGGTTATTGGTGTTGTTACCATTCCAACTGACTCCTAGACGATACCCTTATCTTAAACAGTAAAGTAAATCATCAGTTTTCTTCGTAATTTTGCAACACGGAAAACCGATTGTGAACAGTGACTTATCTTCTCAACAAATAAAAGACATTGGCGAACAAGGTCTTTTAGAAAGATTACAGCGCTTCTGCCCACCAGAAATTATCGGCGATGATGCAGCAGTACTTGAGACTGCACCAGGGCAATCCTTGGTAGTGACAACAGATGTACTGGTTGATGGCGTACATTTTAGCAATATCACCACTTCCCCAGAAGATGCTGGTTGGCGAGCTGCTGCTGCCAATTTATCAGATTTAGCCGCAATGGGTGCTTCTCCATTGGGAATCACTGTCGGGTTGGGACTACCCGATGAACTTAGGGTGAGTTGGGTAGAACGCTTGTACCAGGGAATGACAGAATGCCTGCAAAAATACAATACCCCAATTGTCGGGGGTGATATTGTGCGATCGCCTGTTACTACTCTGGCAATTACCGCTTTTGGTCAAGTTAACCCTAGTCAAATTATCCGCCGTTCTGCTGCCGTTGTGGGAAATGCGATCGTTGTTACAGGCATTCATGGAGCCTCCCACGCTGGATTAGAACTGCTCTTGCATCCCGAATTAGGACAAAACCTCAACAACGTGGAAAAGATGGCTCTAATCCGCGCCCACCAACGCCCACAGCCAAGATTAGATGTCTTACCAATCCTCTGGAAAATCCTAACTCCCAACTCCCAACTATCCTTTGCTGGTATGGATAGCAGCGATGGTTTAGCAGATGCGATTATCCAAATTTGCCGCGCCAGTGGCGTTGGTGCTGTCTTAGAATACAGACAAATTCCCGTACCAAAAACTTTTAAGCATTGGCTGACAGAAAGCCAAGCGCTAGCTTATGCTCTATATGGTGGCGAAGACTTTGAATTAGTGCTGTGTTTACCACAAGAGTTAGCATTAACCTTCGTACAAAATCTTGGTGAAGGTGCTGCGATCGTGGGCAGTATTACACCTGGATCAAAAGTACTATTGCACGACGAACAAAAAAAATTCCCTGACCAAGTTCTAAGTCTTAGCCAGGGATTTCAGCATTTTGGTCAATAGTTTTACCTGCGGGAACTCCGTTGGATAACTCGTAGAGTAGCCGCTAGCACGTCTATGTCATTTTTCTAATGACTAATGACAAATTATTGCCACTTTTCAGCTACTAATTCTGCCAAATCCAAAACTCGTTGGCTGTAACCCCACTCGTTGTCATACCAGGCCATAACTTTTACTAAGTCATTGCCCATAACCAAAGTTAAGCTGGAATCGACAATCGACGAAGCATCACTACCTTGATAATCAGAAGATACCAGTTCTAGTTCGCTATAGTCCAAAATGCCTTTAAGTGGGCCTTCAGCAGCATCCTTGAGAGCTTGGTTAACTTCTTCAGTAATAGTACGCTTCTCAACCTGAACTACGAAATCTACCATTGAGACGTTCGGGGTTGGTACGCGTAAGGCAACGCCATTTAGCTTGCCTTTGAGGTCTGGGATAACCAGCGCCACTGCTTTTGCTGCACCAGTAGAGGTGGGTACAATATTAATTGCTGCTGCCCTCGCCCGTCGCAAATCCCGGTGAGAAGCGTCTAACAAGCGCTGATCACCTGTATAGCTGTGGGTGGTGGTCATCGTGCCTTTGATGATGCCGAACTTATCATTCAACACCTTGGCGATTGGCGCCAAGCAGTTGGTAGTACAGCTAGCGTTACTGATAATGTTGTGTATGTTGTGGTCATAGTCATGATGATTCACACCAACCACAAAAGTGCCATCCTCGTTTTTACCAGGAGCGGTAATCAGAACTTTCTTGGCTCCAGCATTTACGTGCTTGAGTGCTCCTTCTTTGCTAGTAAACACCCCTGTTGCTTCGATAATTAGGTCAATTCCCCAATCTCTCCAGGGCAAGTTTTCTGGGTTGCGATCGGATACGCACTTAATAGTCTTACCGTTAACGATGATAGAGTTATCATCGGCACTAATCTCAGCACCCTTGATCTTCCCTAGCATTGAGTCATACTTGAGCAGGTGAGCATTGGTTCTAGGGTCTGAAGTGTCATTAATAGCGACAAGATCGATTCTGCTATTCTCTCTACCCACCCAGCAACGCGCAAAGTTACGTCCAATCCGCCCGAAACCGTTGATTGCAACTCTAATCACAGTGTCTTGCCCTCTGTATTTATGCTTATATGTTGATATCGTTGACCCCAATCATATCGCAAAGGGGGGGGGCACTTTTAACCATAAAGTGTTAGATCAATAAAAAAACACATAATTTATTCAGATTTGTGGGAGTAGAGATTGTTGTTAGTGATATATGATCTGACCGGTTCCGAGACTAAATAACGAATTGACTGGCGTTCGCGGCAAAATTTGCGAATTAGACTTGACGAAACTCCTACTAAAGGTATATTCAAGAGTTGCCAGTGAATGGTGTATGACTGCTCTCTAAGTTGTTGCTCCACTTGCTTGCAGATTAATTTGCTTTGAGTTATAGTCTCACCACCTAGCAGTCGGGGTGCGATTAACCAATCACACATTTGTGCTAATTCGTGTCCACGGTACCAACCGGGTAAGGTTTGGAAAGTATCCAAGCCCACAATCCAGTACCAGTGAGTATTTGGATAAGAAGCAGATAAGTCAATCAGGGTATTAATGGCATAAGAAGTCCCAGAGCGATTTGTCTCCACTAGTGAGACAGTAAACGCTGGGTTATCTTTTGTAGCTAATTGCAGCATTTGCACACGATGCTCAAACAAAGCTGCTTCTTTGTGAGGAGGATTTAGGGATGGCACCCAAATTACCTTTTCAAGGGATACTTGATGCAAAGCTGTCTCGGCTACGAGCAGGTGTCCCCAATGAATTGGATCAAATGTGCCACCAAAAATTCCTAGTTGCTGCATCCAGTTATGCCTGGGTTTTGTGCAATTGAAAAATAGTTTCATTACCAATGTACTATTGTACTCAATTCACGCCTAGACTTGATGCAATTTCAAATCAGTTTCACTAAACAATGTATTATGTAGCCAATTACAGTAAGGTAGCCAAAAATATGTATTTGACATTACAAGAATTTCTTTCCCGATGCGGCCAAAATTTTCAGAATAATCTTAAGAACAGTTCAGAAATAGCAAAAACCTCCAACCAAGGTAAAATCATTCTGAACCAGAAAAACCAGAGCGGAAATATCATTTGGGCATCCAAAATGAACCTGATACAGGAGTAGTTACGGTAAAAATCAAATTCCTGTTATGATACGCGTGTCATTTGTGATTATGGTGTGGTGTGGTGTAAGAGGAGCAATAAATGACTAATTCTGTAGATTTTAGTGGTAGACCATTTCATTTCATTGGCATCGGTGGCATAGGTATGTCTGCTCTGGCATACGTTCTTGCAAAGCGTGAATTTCCAGTATCAGGTTCGGATCTTCGCCCAAACCATATTACGCACAAGTTAGAATCTATCGGTGCTCATATTTTTGGGAAACAAGAGGCAAGCAATCTCGAATTCTTTCGTCCTCAGGTATTGGCTAATGCAGTAGTATTAAATTCACAAGAACAATTACCTGCTGATACTAAGTCAAAACTGCCTCAAGTCATCTGTTCAACAGCAATAAACACTAATAATTTAGAATACAAAGCAGCGTTGGAATTAGGTTGTCCAATTTTACATCGTTCAGATGTACTAGCCGCCTTAATTTCCGATTACTACAGTATTGCAGTGGCAGGAACACACGGCAAAACTACAACCAGTAGCATGATTGGTTATATGCTTTTAGAAGCAGGTCTAGACCCAACGATTTTAGTAGGTGGCGAAGTCAATGCTTGGGAAGGCAATGCTAGACTAGGACAAAGCCAATATTTGGTAGCCGAAGCAGATGAATCCGATGGTTCCTTGGTAAAACACGCTCCAGAGATTGGCATCATCACCAATATTGAACTCGATCATCCTGACCACTACGATACATTAGAAGAAGTCATTGACATCTTCCAGACATTTGCTAAGGGTTGTAAAACTTTGATAGGTAGCATTGACTGTGCTACAGTGCGCGATCGCTTGCAACCCACAATCAGCTACAGCTTACACTCAGATACCGACGCTGACTACACAGTCACTAATGTAGATTATCGTGCTGATGGCACCACAGCTTTAGTTTGGGAGAGAGGCAAAGCCTTAGGCGTGTTGAAGTTGCGCTTGCTCAGTCGGCACAATCTCAGCAATGCCCTAGCAGCAGTAGCTGTTGGTCGCGCCTTGGGCTTAGAATTTGGGGAAATTGCCAAAGGTATCGCCACCTTTGAAGGAGCAAGACGCCGCTTTGAGTTCCGAGGTGAAGTCAATGGTATTACCTTCATCGATGACTATGCTCATCATCCCAGTGAGATTCGCGCTACTCTCGCCGCAGCACGTTTACAGGCAAGACCAGGGCAAAGAGTGGTTGCGATCTTCCAACCCCATCGCTATAGCCGGACACTGACCTTTTTAGAAGAATTTGCCGAGTCTTTTACCCATGCTGATTTGGTGGTGCTGACTGATATTTACAGTGCAGGCGAACCTAATTTAGGGCAAATTAGTGGTGAACGTCTAACGGCGGAAATTGCTAAACAGCATTCGCAGGTAGTTTATCAACCAACTTTACCCGCAGTGTGTGAGTTTTTGCTAAAAACACTACGCCCAGGAGACTTGGCGCTGTTTTTGGGGGCTGGGAACTTGAATCAAGTGATTCCTGAAGTCATTACAACACTTTGTGAGCCTGCTAAAGCCACATCTTAAGTGGAGACTTTGCGAAGTTTGATTTCTGAGCAAAGCACCCCTTTTGCAACGGTTTCATCTGTGAACTCTATTACCGTATCTTTGCGGTAAATAAATGTAAAAATTTTACCAAAAAAAAGTAAAGATGACCATTTCCCAGGCAGCTGGAAACGTCTGCACAGTTTCTGCTTTGAATACAAAGAAACACCAAACAGCTAATTCGGTGGACAGTGAAGTAATTTACTTACCCAGTACCGATTGTGCGATTAAGTCCCAGGCTTCATTGTCAGCGTTTACTTCCTATCGAGTTGGAGGAGCAGCTGATTTGTACGTTGCCCCCCGAAACTTAGAAGCACTGCAAGCAAGTCTGAAATACGCAAAAGAACGTGATTTAAAAGTGACGACACTGGGAGCAGGTTCTAACTTGCTGGTTAGCGATCGCGGTATATCAGGCTTAGTTATTGCTACTCGTCACCTCCGCTTCAGCCACTTTGACCCAGAGACAGGTCAATTAACCGTTGCTGCGGGAGAATCAATTCCCAGCTTGGCATGGGCAGCAGCAGAATTAGGTTGGCAAGGATTAGAGTGGGCTGTTGGCATCCCCGGAACCGCAGGAGGTGCCGTGGTGATGAACGCAGGAGCACATAATAGCTGTATCGCAGATATGTTAGTTAGTGCCCAGGTACTTTCACCCGATGGTACGCTGGAAACTCTTACCCCGGAACAGTTGGGTTATAGCTATCGGACTTCATTATTGCAAGGTGGCGATCGCATAGTCACCCAAGCGACCTTACAACTTGCGCCAGGTGCAGACCCAGCAAAAGTTTTGGCAATCACCAAACAACACAAAAAGCATCGGTTGAGCACCCAACCATACAACTTCCCCAGTTGTGGCAGTGTGTTCCGCAATCCCAAACCTTACAGTGCTGGCTGGTTAATTGAACAAACTGGTCTGAAAGGCTACCAAATTGGTGGAGCACAAGTAGCAATACTCCATGCTAATTTCATCGTTAACCGTGGTGGGGCAAAAGCTAGCGACATCTTCTGTCTCATTCGCCACATCCAACATCAGGTACAAGAACGTTGGTCTATTAATTTAGAGCCAGAAGTCAAAATGCTTGGAGAGTTTCAAGGTGCTTGTGGATAAGAAATGGGGAATGGGGAATGGGGGAGTGAGGAAGAAGAATTAATAACCAATACAACTCTTGGAGAGGCTGCGCCCTAAGCGTAGCTATGCCGCAGGCTTTACGACTCCGCTCAGTACAAGTGCCCAATGCCCAATGCCCAATTCCAGAATGCATTAATTATTGGTAAAAAAAGAGGCAAATTACTTACCGCATCTATAATTGAATTTGATTTGTTATTCAACGCACACGCGTACAAATAATTATGACAGGAAAAGGACAGGGATTCGGCTTTGGCTTAGGAAAAATGAAAGAATTGGCTGAAGCTTTTAAGAAAGCGCAGCAAGTTCAAGAAGGCGCAAAGCGACTCCAAGAAGAATTGGAGCAAATGGAGATTCAAGGAGAATCTGGCGGTGGTCTGGTAAAGGTAATTGTCAGTGGAAACCAAGAGCCAAAGCGGGTGGAAATTTCTCCAGATGCTTTAGGGGAAGGTGCAGAAGTACTTTCCGATCTCGTAACAGTGGCAATGAAAGAAGCCTACAACAAATCCACAGCAACAATGCGGGAACGTATGGAAGAATTAACCAGTGGGTTGGAGTTACCTGGATTTTAGTCATTGGTCATTAGTCATTAGTCAAAAGACAAATGACTATTGACAAAGGACAAAAAATATCTATGCCTTACAAGTTGCTGTTTGTCTGCTTAGGTAACATCTGCCGATCGCCATCGGCAGAAAACATTATGAATCATCTAGTTGAGCAGGCTGGCTTGAGTGAAAATATCCTCTGTGACTCTGCTGGTACATCCAGTTATCACATTGGTAGCCCACCTGACAGACGCATGAGTGCTGCGGCTGCTACAAAGCTAGGAATTAAACTGCGTGGTCGAGCACGCCAGTTTCAAAAGTCAGATTTTCAAGACTTTGATTTAATTTTGGCGATGGATCAAGAAAATTATGAGAACATCCTCACTCTTGATCAAACTAAGCAATATCAGCATAAAGTGCGTTTGATGTGCGAGTTTTGCTCTCGACACACTCTAAAGGAAGTTCCAGACCCCTATTACGGTGGTCAAGATGGATTTAATCAGGTTATTGATTTACTGATCGATGCTTGTGAAGGTCTGCTTACATCCGTTAACAGCCAACAACCAATAATTTAAAGTGAAGAGTTAGGAGTTAGGAATTCAAATTTTAACTCCTCACTTTTATTCCACTAGACCATGCTTAATCGCAAAACGCACTAATTCTGCTCGGTTGCTGGTTGAAGTTTTTCTCAATAAACTGCTAACGTACTTTTCCACCGTGCGAGGACTCAGGTGTAGCTGATGACCCATATCGGCATTAGAAAGACCGTGAGTTAATAACTCTAGAACTTCCTGTTCTCTATGAGTTAGGGATGAGTGCAGATGAGATTTCTGAATTTGAGTAGACAGAGAATTATGGGTATCCGTCGCTTTTGTCGAGGCGGAAATGCCCAAACTCTCTTTATGAGAAAAGCGATACTCCGATTGAATAATTTGCGATCGCTCCAAAAGATTGCGGATTGCTGCTGCTAACTCTTCCAGTTCAAAAGGCTTGGGTAAGTATAAATCGCACCCTGACTGGTAGCCCATAATTCTTTCCTGGGTCTTAGTTCGGGCTGTTAATAAAATTACAGGCAATAAACGAAACACTGGTCGTTGACGCACCCGGCGCACCAGCTCGTAGCCGTTCATCTGTGGCATGACAATATCCGTGACAATCAAATCAGGGTGATAGTCATCCACCATAACCAAAGCCTCTTGACCGTCATTGGCCGTGATTACTGAGTAGCCAGACAGTTCAAGATAGTCGCTAACAGACAGACGAGTGCCCAAATCATCATCCACTACAAGGATCGTCAAGGGCATGGATAATACACCCCTAGCATTTTTTTTACTCAGAAATTTGCTTCTATGTGCTCCATCATTGAACACAGATAATAATAGTGTTCTTATGTTTCATACTATGACAGGATTACCAGGTAATGAATCCCTTCAAGGTTGATTTATAAAGAAAATCTTAAATCATTAGGAAGGTTTACGAAGTGTAACTCACCTTTGACTCCCTATGCTTAGGAGGCATAGAGAGTTTGGTGATTTGTAACAACTCATCAATAAGCCAGAGTAAATGCTCACTATAGTGTAAATTAATATTAAATTAAACAGTAATTTATCAGAAACTCCATAAATACACATAAGTATCTTTTTTTCTTTGTCCTTTGTCCACAGGTTTTGACTCTTGACGAGTGGCCAATGACTAATGACTAAAATCTAGGTAAGTTTAAAGTTGTCAGAAAACTCTTAATTGTGAACTTAGAAAAGCTAAATTAGTGATATACAGTTCAGCATTTATAGCGGTTCTAAGATACACCCTATAATTCACAAGCCAATCCAAATAATTTTTTAGGTACATTTCAAGCACACAAAATTATCAATGAGCGACAAGAACGAAGGTTACAAAGTTATTTGCGACAACCGACAAGCCCGTTATTTGTATGAAATTCTGGAAACTTACGAAGCTGGGATTGAATTGACAGGAACCGAGGTGAAGTCGATCCGTGCGGGTAAAGTCAATCTCCAAGATGGCTATGCTTTGCTTCGCAATGGCGAAGCATGGTTGATCAATGTGCATATCTCACCTTACAACGCTAGTGGACAATATTTTAATCATGAACCACGGCGTACACGCAAACTGCTGTTGCATCGCCAAGAACTCCGCAAGCTAATTGGCAAAGTAGAACAGCAAGGTTTAACTCTAATCCCTTTGAAAATGTATCTCAAACGAGGCTGGCTAAAAGTGAGTATAGCCCTTGGCAAAGGTAAAAAGCTTCACGATAAGCGAGAAGACCTGAAACGACGCCAAGACCAGCGTGATATTCAACGGGCAATGAAAAACTATTAAGGGTTAGTGTCCTCAAACTATCACACCAGAGTGAGAAATAAATTGCCGTCAAAGTATGTTGTCTATCTATAGCGTTAGTTGTGAAAACGCCTAGTTTATAGCCGCAGATTGATTTTGTTAAGGTTGGGACTCGATACAGTTGTGAGTAACTTCGGATGGCATCAGGAATTTTCACAACTTATGAAAAGTAATTTCATCAAAGCTGTTGGCGCTGGCGTTCTTACCTTGAGTATGGGAATTTTACCCTTAACTCTATCTGCACAAGCTCAGACAACGACTGACCCCGGAGTAAATACAACTCCAAGGACAACTACTTCCGATCGCAACGATTTTGATTGGGGTTGGCTAGGGTTAATTGGTTTATTAGGTCTAGCTGGTTTAACTGGCAAAAAGCGCGATCACGAACCGACCGCTTATCGTGACCCTAACGCCCCAGGCGCAACCACCTACAGAGACTAGACAATTCAGAATTCACTCATTCATAATTCCAAAGTTGTCAGTTGTTCAGTTAAGAAAACAACTGACAACTTACTCATTTAATTTACTGTTGGTTCTGAGTTAGATAAATTTGTTTGGTTTTGAGCTAAAGGTGTCCAGTAGCTAGCAATTAAGGCGACGACAAGCCACCAGAGGGTATTGACTTCAGGGCGATACCAGACAGTATCTACGGTGCCATGAGCTAGCATACCTAACAAAATAGCGATCGCTCCAATTAACCAAAATCCGTCTACACTTCTAAGTTTTCGCAGTCGTTGCACTTGTAAAAATGCCGTATTAAATGTGACAATTATTAGCCAGAGAAAGCAGAATAAACCAACAAAGCCAGTTTCTACAGTCACTTCAAACAAAATCGAATAGGCACTCAAAGCAGTATAACGAGGGCGTTGGTAGAGGGGATAAACTTGATTAAAAGAGTTGTGACCTGGGCCAATGCCGAAAATCGGGCGATCGCGAATCATCTCAAAGACAGCATCCCACACGTTTCGGCGAAAATTATTACTGCTATCTTTACGGTCGGCAAAAATACTAAACACTCGCTCGCGGAATGTGGGTATCAATACCACTGCTAGCACCAATACTCCGATCAAACCTCCCAAGACAATAGGTAGTGACCAAGTACGCCAAAAAGGAGGCATTTCCACGCTTGTCCAGTAAACTAGCAATGCCATCACAGCCAAAACTGCCACTACTAGTCCAATCCAACCGCCACGACTAAAAGTCAGAATCAGACAGGAAGCATTGACAATTAACATAGTTAACGCTAAAGCCTTTTTAGGCCAGCTTTGCCATGCAAAAATTGCCACTAAGCTAAAAATTACTGCTGGTAAGAGATATCCAGCCAATAAGTTGGGATTCCCTAAATAACTGTAGACCCTTGTAGTCTTAGACAGAGGAGATTCTGGATCAACCCAAGTTGCTAGTGCTGTGGCTCCAAAAAACCATTGCCGCAGCCCATATATACTGACAATTAACGATACGTGCAAGTAAAGGATAATAATCCAAGACCGGAGGCGAGGCGACCTTAATACCCTGGCACAAAGGGTAAATAGTAGCAAATACAAGGTCAACGTTCCTAAGTCATTAAGCGCTGCCTTTTTGACTGGTGATAATGCTGTTGCGACTGCGGCAATTACCCAATAGAGCAATACCAGCAGGTGAATAGGAGTGACTGACGAGACATTTGTTGATGTTGCTTCATCAGATAAAGTCAACAGCAGCCAAAATCCAGCACAAGCCACCAGCAACAAACCCACCAATGTACTCGAAGCAAAAGGTGCAAGGGTATATATTAAGCTGAGGAAAGCCGCTGCGATCGCATCTCCCCACTGGAGGAAGACGCTGGTTTGTCGCCAAGAACTCAATAGTCCTACCAGAGAACGATGTACGTAACTGGTAGCAAGATATTCTTTGAGCGGTAAAGATGATAAGGTAAATCGTTGCCAGACTAAATTCATAAAAAACATTGCGATCAATTAGTCTGCCGACGCAGAACTTGGAATTGATCATAATGCCTATGGCTATAAAAAGGTAATAACGGAGATTGCACATCGTGTGATGGCGCTTTTATTCCTAGCCATCAGCCACTAACTTTAATCCGAAAGTACTTCAGGCAATACGAAGTTAAGATAGCTTTTCATGTACTTAGTACAGCTTTGCGTAAAATCGTGGCGAATTGAGCGTTGAAATTTAAACGCAGATGCGCTTCTCTACGAGACGCTACGCGAACACCTTCCCGCAGGGTAGGGGCGCAGAGAATTCGCTACGAATTAATGAAATATAGATAGAAAATACGTCTTTCCCAATCCCCAATCCCCATGATTAGACATCGCTAGTTGCTTGTGAGGAAGTTGCCACTTGCAGTGGTAAAGAAAGCACATAACGATATCCTGATTCTGGTGAACCTTGAATCAAAATTTGCCCACCATGCAATTCTGCAAGTTGACAACTTAGTAATAGACCCAAGCTTTCACGAGAAAGACTTCCATGTGATTTAGCTAAATTGATACCTGAACTAGTAGCAAAGAAATTTGAGTGGGAATCACTCAAGTTTTTGGAATTGTCCACTGCTATTGACGAAATATCCAGATGTTCCTGGCTTTCTGCGTGAGAATTGTAATTTGCTACCTCACCTGTCAGTTCTAGCAGCGACAAAGAATTGAGACGGAAATAGGGATCAACCTCAGTTATGCCGTCTCCTAGCCAGGGATGGGAAACCCAAATAGTAATATTGAGCGTATCTTCCTTGTAAGAAACATGAACACGAACAATGCTACCTGTAGCTGAAAGTTGAATCACACTGAAAACCAGGTGATACAGCATTTGCCGTACCTTGTCTTTATCTAAAGGCCAAATGCGATGGCGTCCCGGTTCTATAGAAAGGCGAATATCCTGCTCGCGGCGATTAGCTACTTCTTCTAGAGTATTGATAGCTTGTTGGCATAACATTTCAATATCCACAGGAGCTAGATTTAGCACAGTTGAGTTTTCATCCATCGCTCCTAGTTCGGTAATTTCGTTTACTAGGGAAAGTAAGTAACGACCACTGTGTTGGATAATTTCTAAATATTCTCTCTGTTTAGTCGTCAAAGGGCCATAAATCTCACGTCCTAAAACACTAGCCATACCGAGTACAGATGTTAAGGGCGTGCGTAACTCATGAGTTAGCTGACCCAAAAGTTCTAGTTTCAGTTGCTTGGTAGAAACAGAGTCGCCATCTTTAGTGGCTGGGGTGATTTTAATCTCAGCACTATGTTCGTCATTGAGTGAAAATTTAGGAGCGATCGCAGGAGTGCTTGATTCGAGTTTCCCTTGCAGGAGTCGGTTACGTTCAAATTCACTCATGCTCCAACGAGCGATGATTTGTAAAAACTCAATGTCTCGCGTTGTAAAATGGCGCGGTACTAAATCCATCACCGCCAATGCACCCAAACAATGCCCCTCAGCATCAATCAGTGGCGCTCCCAAGTAAGCACGAATACCATAATCCTGCACCAACTTGCTGCTAGCAAGGACTGGATCTGTAAGTTTATGCGTATCATTAATTACAAATATTTGTAAGCTCTCTACTACCTGGGTGCAAAAGGATTCCCGACGTGACAGTTGGCGACTTTGTGCCAAATGATTCATTAGTCCCAACCTAGATAAGCCCACCGCCGACTTGAACCAGTGGCGTTCTTGATCCACGAATCCCAATATGGAAATTGGTGCTTCCAAAAAGTGGGCAGCAGTCTGTGTGGCTTCTTCAAAAACCGGAATCGTTTCTGGTTGCCGCAAACCTAAATCTGACAAAGCTTTGAGGCGTTGTAGTTCTCTTGTCTCATGAGAATCCCAACCATCCTTTAGGGCAAATAATTTGTTTTCAGGCTCTATCATTGCCACTGCTACCTTAATAATTTCTCGATACTGTAATTGATAGAAGTCCTATTTCTAGGTTATCAATTGCTATTTTTAAGCATTCCCTAATTTTGCCTCTGACAAACAAATTTGGGGCAAAAATTTTTTATCCCTCTCATTAAGTCGGCAACGCGGTATCTACGAGTTACTAGCTACTGGTGCTGAATGTTCTTTGTTTCTAACTGCTGTAGTCTTTATTGCTTGAGATTTTCCAATCAGACTGCGTTAGATTTGGATTCAGCCAGGGTAAGCTAATGCTAAGGATACAATACAAAGGGGTTATCATTCTTTATGCATAGAAGGGAAAATTTTTATCGACATATTCAAGGTAAATTTACTTAAGATATTTCTTATGTTAATGTAATTATTTATAGCCATTTTACTTACAACAGCTAGCATTCAGAGATAAAAATCCTAGTAGAGGATGACGTAAATAGACCAACCATATCCCTACGGGTAAGCAAGCAACAAAATTAGTGAAAAGCTTAGTTTCTCAGCTTTTTAAATTTTGACAGAAGTTGGAGTGGTGGCTGGAAAGAAGTCTGATGGCAACTTCGGACGCTCAACTGAACAGGGCGTGATTTTGAATTACTCATAGGGTACTAGATAGTTGATAAAAGTCTCCATCCAATAGATTAAATCTATTACAATTTCACGCCAAAAATTGTGCAGGCTATTCTATTTTTTCCATACAAGGAATTTTTTTTTGAGGACAACTGGTAATGAATAAATTGACTATTAGAGTTCCTTTTGTAGACCTGAAGTTTCAACACGAACCAATTCAAACGAAATTGCAAGATGCAATCGAATCTGTATTGGAGCAGGGAGATTTTATTTTAGGACAAGCACTTTCAGATTTTGAAGCCGCATTTGCAGCAGTGTCTGGTGCAGCTTATGGAATTGGTGTTGCATCAGGAACAGATGCGATCGCTCTGGGATTGCAAGCGTGTAATATTGGTGCTGGCGATGAGGTGATTTTACCAGCAAACACTTTTGTCGCAACCTTAATTGGAGTGCTACGCGCTGGCGCCAAGCCAGTTCTGGTAGATTGCGATCGCCAAACAGCATTGATTGACTTAGAAGCCGCAGCAAAGGCAATTACGCCGCATACCAAAGCAATTATCCCTGTGCATCTCTATGGCCAGATGGTATCACCACGGGAGTTATTGAACTTTGCAGATACCTACAGACTACTAATTTTTGAAGATGCTGCCCAAGCACACCTCGCCCAAAGAGACGGTTATCATGCTGGTTCAGTAGGAATAGCAGCAGCTTTTAGTTTCTATCCCAGCAAAAATTTGGGAGCATTTGGGGATGGAGGAATGTTGCTGACACAAGATTCAGATGTCGCTCAGAAGATGGTGCGCTTGCGAAATTATGGTGCATCGCAAAAGTATTTTCATACTGAACCAGGTACAAATAGCCGCTTGGATACTTTACAAGCAGCAGTCTTGCACCAAAAATTACCATATTTGCCACAGTGGAATCGCGATCGCTTGACTATTGCCCAGCAGTATGATGACGAACTAGCACCCTTGGTAACTGCTGGCATTATCCCTATGGAAAACCAAAGTGGTACAGGACACGTTTATCATCTCTATGTGATTAAAATTGATCATTCTTGCCCCATAGAACGCCAGCAACTCCAGGAAAAACTCACAGCAGCAGGAATTCAAACTGGCATTCACTACCCAATCCCCTGTCATCTCCAGCCAGCATTCACCAACTTAGGCTATCAGCCGGGAGATTTTCCCCAAGCAGAAAAACTGTCAAAGCAAATATTATCATTACCTATGTATCCTGGTATAACCAGTAGCCAAGTTAAAGAAGTTGTAGCAGCGATCGCTAATGCAGTCTCAACAACTCATAAAGCAGATAACCTATCTCCTGCTGACCTTGGCAGCGTGGTAGCTTGAAGTTCATTTATGCTATTAGTCATTTGTCATTTGTCATTTGTCATTTGTTTAAAACCAATGACCAATACAACTCTTGGAGAGGCTGCGCCAACGACAACTCTTAGAGGGTGTTTGAAAAGTATTTGGCTGTGATTTTAGGCACTTATTGATCCCCCCTAACCCCCCTTAAAAAGCTACGGTGTACACAGAAGACGAATTACCCCCCTTAATCCCCCCTTGGAAAGGGGGGAAAAAGAAATCTAGTTCCCTCCCCTTTCCAAGGGGAGGGTTAGGGTGGGGTAAAAGCTTGGTTAATCTAGCTATTTCAGACTTGTGTATACACCGTAGCCTTAAAAAGGGGGGAATCGGAATCAAAGTCCCCCTTAAAAAGGGGGATTTAGGAGGATCTAGAACTTTTGATACCGACAAGAAGACTTTTTAAACATCCTCTTAGAGACGCTACGCGAACGCTCAGGACAAGCGACCAATGACTAATGACCAATGACTAATGACCAATGACCAATGACTAATGACTAATACTGAAAATCATGGCACTCCAGCAACAGGTTAAACACATAAAAGCATCAGGCTTAGTAAATCTAGCTATTTTAGGCGTTTTACTGCTGCTTTATGCTCCTATATTGCTACATTGGTTGGATGGTTGGCTGCACAAAAATATTAGTACAGAACACGAATATTTCAGCCACGGGATTATTGGTTTACCGTTTGCTGCTTATTTGGGCTGGATGAACCGGAAAAAGTGGACACGTTTGCCGGATACGAGCCATCCTTTGGGTGCTGTTTTCTTATTATTAGGAGCAGTTTTTTATCTTAGTGGTGTTACAGAGTGGGTTAACCTTTCCTTGCCCGTTATATTGGTAGGATTATGCTTGTGGTTTAAGGGAATATCAGGTTTGCGATCGCAAGGATTCCCCCTGCTACTAATATTTTTGGCAACCCCAACGGCACTACCCTATCTTATTGCTCCCTATACCTTGCCTCTCCAAAGCTTCATCGCTGGCACAGCAGGCTTCATACTGAATCAATTTGGTATGGACGTAACCGTGGATGAGATAAATCTCTACGTGGGAGGACGGATTGTAGAAGTTGCGCCCTATTGTGCAGGGCTGAAAATGTTGTTCACAACTCTCTACGTTGGTTTGATGCTGCTTTATTGGACAGACGCTTTGTCTTCACGCCGCACAACTATATCGTTTTTATCTCTTGCTGCGATCGTTAGTACCACTGCCAATATCATTCGTAATACTTTACTTACTTTCTTTCACGGTACAGGTCAAGAAGGAGCTTTTAAATGGCTACATGAGGGTTGGGGTGGTGATCTCTACTCTGCTTGTATGCTGGTGTCATTAGTGCCCTTACTGAATTGGATTAATAGCTATTTCTCGGCATCTCCAGAAACTGAGCAAGAAGCAGAAAGTTGAACTGAGGACTGGGAACTGGGGACTGGGGAAGAAGCAAGAGAGCGGGAGCAAGGGAGAAGAGTTTTCCCTCTGCCCCGATCATCTCCCTTTTTTGAATGTGTAATGCCCAATCCCTATATATCAAGGTTTTCACGGATGACTAGCCTTTCTAATTGAAAAATATTAGGCGGATTGTCAATATTACTGAACTCATGGTGTTATTTTATAAAGTAAAATTTTGCCTAAGTATTGCAAATTTTACTGATGATTTCTTTATCCAAATTTTTCAAGGAAAACCAATTAACTCAGGTAGCAGCACTTTTGTTATTGCTAATGCTGCTGGCAATAGCAGGGGTTCCCGGATACCTGACAGGACACTGGCAATGGAAACAGCCGCCACCGGTGACAACCCTCAATGAGTTAAGACAAATTCGCAAAACTGGGTTAGCCCTTCCTGGTTGGCAAACCGTTGAACAAGCAGAACAGCAAATTGGCGAGCATAAATGGTCTTTGCAGATAATTAAAAAAGAAGGTTCCGAATCCCAGGCAATCTTACTTTTGTTGCCGCAAAATGGGCCTATGGATCAACCAGAGGTAGAGTGGACAGACGTTAACGGCTGGGGAAGATCGCGCTGGGGAAAGTGGGATGTAGCTCAATATCGTTCTGCTGAATTTACTGTGAAACCGTCTACAAAGTTGGCTTCTAATGTCAAAACTCAAGTAGAAGCTAGGTTCTTTCGCGCTGCAACGCCACAACAAACCTTCGCTGTCTTGCAATGGTACGCTATGCCAGATGGCGGCAATCCATCACCTTTACACTGGTTCTTGGCGGATCAATTAGCACAGTGGCGTAAGCAACGCACTCCTTGGGTGGGCGTAAGCATTCTGATCCCAATGGAACCTTTAGGGCAGGTAGAAACATCTTGGTCTTTAGCCCAGTCTATCGGGGAAACAGTGCAAGCTGTTTTGATGGCAGGCCCTTTGTAGAGTCTGTTACAGATTCCTTTGTGCAGAGATTCATCAACATTTATCTCTATAATTGCGTTTACCTAAAAGATGTTATCAATATGAAGTTATAAATTAAATTTAGCAAAATTTTTCTCTTTCTCTTAGTAAATACTTGTAGATAAAAGAGACATTGAGGACATATTTATAGTAAAATTATCACTCGGCGCTACTACTTTCTATATCAGTATTTTCTGCACCGATGTTTATAGATCCCAGTTCTTATATGCGTGGATTCAGCGCCCTGTGTTTTGTCAGCCTTCAAGTAGGAGTTTTCTTAACAACACCTATTCAACTTGTTGTTGCCCAGCCGTTTCCACCTCAAGGCCAATCACCAAGGCAACCACCCTCGCCTGTGCCAGGTACTGAGGTTGTACCTCCAGGTGTAAATGACGAAATTTCCCCTCAACTCAGCCGCTACCTCTTGGGGCCAGGAGATGCAATTGGCGTTGTGCTTCAGCGTCCTCCTGGGCCATACCGCTTAGGAATAGGAGATGGAATTAGTGTTTCGGTTCAGCGCTTTCCAGATTTGAGCTTTCAAGCTTTAATAAACCCTGAAGGTAACATTGTGGTGCCTTTACTAGGAACGGTGTCATTACAAGGTTTAACTTTGGAAGAAGCTCAAGAAAGAATTCGCTTGGGCTTAAATCGTTATGTGGTTAATCCAGTAATAGTTTTAGGTTTAGCAACGCAGCGTCAAGACTTGAGCTTTCAAGCTTTAATTAGTCCAGAGGGCAATATCATAGTGCCGCAAGTGGGAACGGTGTCATTACAAGGTTTAACCTTGGAAGAAGCTCAAGAAAAAATTCGCTTGGGTTTGAGTCGAATTTTACCAGATCCAATCGTAGTAGTATCTTTGGTAGGGACGCGACCAGTTCAAGTTACCATTAGCGGCGAAATATTTCGACCAGGAATTTATCCGATTAATTCAGCAACACCCCGCGTTGCTGATGCCTTGCTAATATCTGGTGGTTCAACGTTGAATGCAGACCTGCGACAAGTGCAAATACGCCGGAAGCTAATCGATGGTTCTGTGATTTCACAAACTATTGACTTATATGCAGCGCTGCAAAATGGCGGTTCAATCCCCAATTTACGTTTACAAGACGGAGATGCGATCCTCGTACCCCGTCGTGAAGTTGGTAATGATGACGGTTATGACCGCAATTTGGTAGCACGTTCATCCTTGGCCACGCCACAGATTAGAGTCCGGGTTTTAAACTACGCTGCGGGAGGTATTTCCATTCAAGCACTGCCTAACGGCAGTACATTTGTAGATGCTTTGGGGGGAGTAAATCTCGACACTGCTAACCTCCGAGATATCGCTTTGGTTCGCTTTGATCCTGAACAAGGTAAAGCTGTCACCCAGAAACTTGATGCTAAAAAAGCTCTAGGAGGCGATGCATCTCAAAATGTGGCGCTTCAAGATAATGATGTTCTTGTTGTTGGCCGGAACCTGATCGGTAGAATTACTAATTTCCTCACTACCATTACCCAACCTTTCTTCAATGTTCAATCTTTTCTCCGATTTTTTGACAACTTCGGTGGCGGTGGATCAAATTAGTAACTTTAGAAGAAGGATGCAAGCTGGAAATAGTTGGGAGTGGAGGAAGCCATATCTCCGACTTGTCTTTGAATTCATTCATGAAAAAATCTTAAAGATATCAACCGATATATGCCCATCTTTAGTTTGGTGCTTCCTAAATTTTTAATTTTTTTAGCGCAGCGTTAGCGAGTCTGCGAGCGTCATTTTTAATTTTTAATTGGAGCGAAGCGACCATGACCCCACCAATTGTTAAGCGCTATCTTATTGCTTTTGAGAAGTACAAGTGGATTGGACTAGCTAGTTTTGCTTTAGTTTTAGCAGGATCAACTGTGGTAGCTATGCAACCAGAGCCACCTGCTAGCTATGTAGCATCTGCCGCACTTACCTATAGTGGCCCGCCAGTTTCTTTCTCTGCAACTGGTAGTGAAATCCAACAGCAAGGAAAAGAATTGAATGAGGAAATTTTACTATCAAACCAGATAATTGCAGCAGTAGCAGAGAAAGTTGATGTCAAACCGAAAAAGCTCGGTACCAGCGTCGTCCTTTCTGTACCTAAAAAAAATCCCAGGACTGGAGAATTAGAGTCTAGTATCTTGGAATTGAAATATGTAGATACTGATGCCAAACGAGCGGTACAGGTCTTGACAGAATTGATGCAAGCAATGGTTAAGTTGAGCAGTGATATTAATACTGGGCGGTTACAAGCAATTATTCAAAAAATTAACGATCGCACACCACAAGCTAAACGAGAACTGCAAGTTGCTGAAAAGAAGTTGGAACAGTACGATCGCATAGAGCGAACGGCAATATTAGCAGCAGAGAATGGCAGCTTATTGAGCGCCATTACTGCCAGCCAAAATCTACAACGACAAATTCAATTAACTATTTCTGGGGTTGATGGTCAAGTTCGCAGTTTACAAAATAAGTTAGGCTTAACAGTCGGACAGGCTTATATTTCTTCTGCTTTGAGTGCCGATCCAATTATTGCTGACTTGCGATCGCAAATTTATCAAAGTGAGTCGCAAATCGCCGTCCTCAGAAAAGATTTGCGACCGGAACACCCAACGATGGTTCAGTTGCTGCGTCAGAAACAAGCTGCGGAAGAATTGCTGCAACAACGCGCCTCTGAGGTATTAGGTGGTGATGGTACGGCCGCTCCGCTTCAGGGTAGTGTTGCAGGTATTCGCACCCAAAGCAGCTTAGATCCAGCCCGCCAGCAATTGGCAAACCAAATGGTGTCTTTGCAAACTCAACGAGAGACGCTACAACAACAACTAACGCAAGAGATTCAACAAGAAGCGCGACTACGGCAAGAGTATTCTCTAATACCCAATAAGCAATTAGAGCGATCGCGTTTAGAGCAAGAGGTTGCTCTCAAAAAAGCCATCTATGACCAAATGCAGGTGAAGCTAACCGATGCTAAAACCGCAGAAGCAGAAACTACCAGCAGCCTCAGCATTGCCAGACGCCCCACAGTCGCTCTCGATCTCAAACCTCCGAAGAGTGTGCCTATTACCCTTGCCGTGGGTGGTTTCTTGGGTTTGGTGATTGGTGGCGGGGTGATATTTTTATTAGGAGCGCTGGAAGGGACTTTCAAAACCAGGGAGGATATTCGCCAGAGTCTCAAGCAACGGGAAGTGGCAGTTTTGGGAGAATTGCCTTTAATGCCAGTTGATGATTTGCCTCAAGAAGCAGTGCCAGTGGTGCTTTCCCCGGATTCTCCTTATTTAGAATTTTATGAGAAATTCCGTAGTAATCTGCGTCGGATTGGTGGTAAAAACTTAAAGGTGGTATTGATTACTAGCACCAGTAGCCTAGAGGGTAAGACCGCAAGTGCTTATAACTTGGGTGTAGCTTCCGCCCGTGCTGGTAAAAGAACCTTGATTATCGAAACAGATTTGCGATCGCCTTCCCGTTGTCCATCTCTGAATGTAATTCCAGACCCCGACGCCACTATTGAACCCCTGCGTTATTACGCTAATTTGAGTGAATGTATTCGTTTAGTTCCTGATGTAGAAAATTTATACATTATTCCTAGCCCTGGCCCTGTGCGGCAATCTGCTGCTATTCTTGAATCCAGTGAAATGCGGCGGCTCATGGAAGATGTCCGCGAACGTTTTGACTTAGTTATTTTAGATACTAGTCCTCTCAGTATATCCAATGATCCTCTGTTAATCCAACCCTACAGCGATGGGATTGTACTAGTGGCGCGACCACACTATACACAAGAGAATATGCTAGGTGAAGCTATTGATCAATTGGTGGAAGCTGAACTAGGGTTATTGGGAGCAATTATCAATGGTGCTGATATCATCGTTTCTGTACCTGAACAAGTTGAACAATCATCAACTTTGACATCTGAGGTAGAAGAATCTGAAGAAGTTTCAGCGAGTGCCAACAAAAACTAATAGTTTCCAAATATGGAAATTTTAACGCAGAGGATACGCAGAGCTTTGATCGCATTAGGAGTTTTAGGGAATGCTGTATCTAGTCGCGCCTAAATAAGCCAAATAGGGGAGAAAGAATTACCCCAAAAACAAAACCACCAATGTGGGCCCAGTAGGCAACTCCACCAGTTTGCACAGTCATGTTAGCGGCTGTTTGCAGGGTAGCAAGACCGGAGATTACATTTTGTACAACAAAGAGTCCAATTATTACTAGTGCTGGAACTCTGATTGTGGTGATGAAAAACCCCAAAAATATTAAGGTCATAACTTTAGCGTGGGGAAAGCGGATAATGTATGCACCCAAAACCCCAGAAATTGCACCACTTGCCCCCAAGGAAGGAATTTCAGAATTCATCCCAATAAACCATTGGCACAAGGCAGCTAAAGCACCACACGCCAAATAAAAAATCAAATATTTGGCATGACCCAATCGATCTTCAATATTATTGCCAAAAACCCAGAGAAACACCATATTTGAGATTAAGTGCCACCAGCCACCGTGTAAGAATTGCGACGTAAATAACGTTATCCACTCTCCACTCAAATTGGTGGTTAACTCTTGAGGCACTACTGCATACAGACTTAAAAACTGACTTAATTGTGCACTTGACAGGCTCACCTCGTGAATAAAAACTAAAATATTCATGCCAATTAACCCGTAGGTGAAATACGGGGTGATTCGCGTCGGATTTTCGTCGTAGAGGGGAAACACAGGTGTTTTTCCTAAATTATTGACTAACTGCAATATACCTTGTAAGGCTAGCAGTTGCGAAGTTTAAGCAATTTCACCTATTAAATTAATCAGGATAATTGAGGGGCATAGTAATAACATGAAGAGTTACTTAGACCAAGATTCTTCCTGGGATTTATCACTAAATAAACCCAACAGTGGGCCAAGAATTGCCCCAAAGATAAACCCGCCTGCATGGGCCCAGTAGGCAATACCACCGCTTTCCATACCGATGTTGGTACGTGTTTCAAGACTAGCAAGTCCGTAGAAGGCTTGTTCGAGAAACCAGAATCCTAAAAAGAAATATGCCGGGACACGGAAAGTTGGGAAGAAAATTCCTAAAGGTACAACGCCGAGAACTTCGGCATTGGGAAAGCGAAGAATGTATGCACCCAGAATACCTGCGATCGCACCACTTGCACCCAAAGATGGAATACTAGAATCTTGAGCGAAGAACCACTGTGTTAATGATGCCAGAACACCACAAGATAAATAAAACAGTAAATATTTGGCATGACCTAACTTATCTTCAACGTTGTTACCAAAAATCCAGAGAAACAGCATATTGCCGCCTAAGTGCAATAATCCCCCATGCAAAAATTGGGAAGTAATCAAAGTTGCCCACTCTGGTACTGGTTGATGTAAGGAGATACCACCAAAGCTTAAAGTCAGTTCTCGTGGAACTACAGCCGCAAGGTGTAAAAACCCATTTAATGCTTGTGGGGGAAGACTTGCTTCATAAAGAAAAGCGAGGACATTGGCAGCAATCAGTCCATAAGTTACATAAGGCGTGATTTTTGTCGGATTATTATCGCTAATTGGAACCACGGGCGTTTTTCCTGATTTGTTAAGACAGCGATTCTAGAATACTGAATTTTGCAAGTAGTTTCTTCTACCTCGTGGATAAATTTCGCTTTTAGATTTGAAATTGATAGTAGGAGTTACGCAAAGGAAACTGCACTCATTGAATAGCGCTATCAAGATTGGTTAGCAAAATTGCAAGCAAGAGCAATCAACCCAAAAAGTCTGTGAACGAGTAGTTATGTAATAAATTTCCACTTAGAGAAGAGAGCAGCTTGAC
>NNBV01002789.1_pt1 | contig 35870 bp, 20 predicted proteins | sample 1173771 | NCBI WGS metagenome assembly NNBV01 (sample SAMN07173938, study PRJNA388173) | plant metagenome | isolation source: symbiotic tissue sample KVS11 | place: Norway: Troms, Kvaloya island | reverse complement strand
TAAGATGAATTCCTTTCTTCGCTTTTGTGGAATAAGCGGGTGCCTCTGCCGGAAATGTTTTACCCAGTACCGGATGCTTTCTATACTCACGCATGAACTGTCCCGCTTCCTGTACCCGATCTTCCAGGTAATAGGCATCCATATCCCAGTAAACGTGTGCTCCGGCATCTACATATTTACTGATCACAACTTCTTCTGCCTTCGTTAGCGCGTTGAAGCCAATGAAAATAATTTTATCGGCGTTCGCAGTTGAAGTGGTCTTCATCTTATCCGCTACTTCACGATGAATCATCCCTTCATAACCCAATCCTTCCTTCTTCAATGATTTGGTAAAGGCGGCATATACCTTAGGAAGTCTGCGCCAGATCTTTAGAAACTCTTCTTTGTTGGTGGAGGGTTTCTCTTCAAAGTGCAGCCAGAAATCTTTCAGGAATTGTTTTTGTTCATCCGTGAGATAATCAAATGTTTCATCCAGTTCTTTGAGCTGACTAAGATCTTTGAAAAGCTGTGGTGCATTGACGAGGTATTTATCTACCTCTTCAAAATCACGCAGGAGCATCTCACCCCAGAAATAAAACCGGTCAAACGGATCGTTAACACCCAATACATCCTGATATACCTGGTACAACCGGAAGATCAAAGAGAGATGGTCAGGCGAACGCAGATCGGAATGTTCAGCAAAAAACTCTTCGATGGTAATCAATCGCGGAGCCCACATTGGTCTGGCAATACTATCTGAAAAATATTTCTGAAAGTAAACTGCTGCCCTTCGGTTAGGGAAAACAAGCGTGAGCGTATCCGGCTTAGGATACGTTTTAATGATAGTCTCTGCTACTTCTTTAAGGAAAGGAATCATAAACTAAAAGAGACTTAGGTTTGATTTGCTCACTACTTCCTCCACGCTCATCTCTTTCAGATAAACCAAATACGCTTCTACATTCGGATAACCCATTTGAGCAAGAACAGTAGCATACGTTTCGGCTTGCCTTCTGTCCTGCTGTTTGCGTTCTCCTGTTTTATAATCGATCACTACCGTGCGCTTAGGGTTGAAGACCACTCTATCAATACGATGTTGTCCCTGATTAGGCAAAAGAATAGCAGACTCTGTTTTCACCTGCCACTCCTTACCAAACCATTCGCCTATCTGCCGGTGCTGAATCACCTGTCGTACTTTTTCCTCCACCTCTTTTCTTTCATCTTCCGGCAATGCATGGTTTAAAAAGAAATCATACAGTGCATCTTCCACCTGATTCTTATAATGAATCTTTGACAATACATGATGCACCAGAATACCATGATTGATTTTACTTCTTTTCTCTGAGAGTGTCTGCTCAAAATATTCAGTTCCCTCTCTTTTAATGACGAGTTTCTTCCTCCAGTCATGTGAAGGATAACGTTTAAGTGTTAATGCTTTGAACGCTGTTGACTTTTCTGTTTTATGTAACAATTCCAAATTACCTGATTCAAATGTATTGCCATCAAAAGCCGCATCCTGTTGCAGCACCTTATATACTAAATCACCGGCAGAGCTTATTTTATCTGAAGATGGCCTTGGCGCGAATATGATCAATCCCTCTTCTGCGCGGGTGAAAGCCACATACAATACGTTTAAGTTATCCAGGTGTGCTTTGGTATATTCCTCTTTGTACTCTTGCCTGAAAAAAGTTTTATCCAAGCTTGAGCTGTAGCGCACTGCCAGATGTCCCATTGACTTGAATGGGGCCTGCTCCGACTTCACCCAAAGTAAAGGCTGCATTTCATGATTTAATTTCCAGCTGCAAAAAGGAATGAGTACAAATTTATACTGCAATCCTTTCGACTTATGAATGGTAATAATATTCACGGCATCCACCGAAGCAGATACCTGAATGGACTTCCTGTCTTTATACAATTCCCACCATTCAAGAAATGCGGTGAGATCGGTTTTCTCACGCGCTGAAAACTCCAACACCAAATCCTGAAATGCCTGAAGGTAAGCGAGCTCTTCGGCAGCTTCACCCAATTCGAAAATGCGAATAAGTTCTTCCGTAAGTTCAAACAACGAAAGGCGCTTGAACTGATGGTATTGCAAAAGAAATTCTGGCGGAAAAATTCCTGACAACTGATTCCTGCCTGCTTCTGAAAACACATGAGCAAGATCTTTGTCTCTTGAAATCTCAAATGCCAGCTGACCTCGCGCGATCGCATCATTCGGATTGTTTAAATACAGCATGGCGCTGATCAGCAAACTCACGGAACGCGAAGTATCCAAACGCAGCGATTCGTTTGATACGACTTCATACCTGTAATTCGGTTTTGCTTCGGGCGAGCTCCTGAATTGCAAAAGATAGTTGGCAATACGTTGCCCTTCCTTATTGGTACGAACAAGTATGGCAATATCTTTCAACACTGCGCCCTGATCCTGTAATTTTTCCAGCCACTGCGGCAATTCTTTCAATGCCTGTTCCTGCCAGTCATCGTCCTCCTCTTTATCAAAGAAATTGACATGCACATAACCCTTATCAGGAAAGCGGGAAACGTTTTGGCTTACGTCAGCAAAAACTTCTTTTGGCAAAGGTTGTCCGGTAAGCCGCTCTACTTCCGCTGATGATTTTATGAAGAGGTTATTATTGAACTCCACCACTTTGCCTGCACTTCTGTAATTGGTATTGAGTGGAATTACTTCTGTTTGTTCATTACCAAATTCTTTCACCACATTGCTTTGCAGCAATCCAAGATCTCCTCCGCGCCAGCGGTAAACCGACTGCTTTACATCACCTACAATAAAATTCCTGTAGTTCTGATCTCCGGCTTCTTTCAGCAAAGGCAAAAAGTTCTGCCACTGAAAAGTAGAGGTGTCCTGAAACTCATCGATGAGGTAGTTCTTAAAAAATGAACCTACTTTTTCATAGATGAACGGAGTGTCGCTGTTATTAATAATTCCATTAAGAAACTGCGGAGCATCGGAAAGTAACATGATGTTGTTCTCCTGCTTGTAGGCCATTAGCTTGCGCGTGATATCCGAAATCAAACCAAACGCATAAAAGTTTTTCATTACCTCCACGGCCGACTTATACCGTTCATGGTACTGTTCATCATAACCGGCCATCTCGTTGAGCAACGGCATCAGTTGTCGTTCAGCAAGGTCTTTCAGCTTGGCATAATTCAAACTTTTCTTTGCCGGCCAGTCTGACGAACTAAGCATGGCGGATTGAATGCGTGATCCTTCTGCGGAAAAATACTTTCCTCGCTCAAACTCCTGAAAGTATTTCAGCGCTGTACCTTGATCTTTATAACTAAAATCGTCTGCACTGATTCCATTTGCTTTGATGATCTCCATTGCTTTGACGGCAACGCTCTTCATGAAGTTTTCAAAAACAGCAATCTCTTTGCTTAGTGTATCTAAAATCTCTTTATACACATTTCTGTCTTCAGCAGGTTGTAACATCTCCCGCTCTACGGCCTTGAATTGTTCTTTAAAAATTTCCTGTGAGAAAGAACGTAACGCATACGTGATGTTCCAGTTCTCTCCTTCCGTAAGTCGATCGCGGGAAAACTGTACCACCCAATCTGTAAGCTGTTTGTTTTGCGGCCCCAGTTCATCCATCAGTTCACCGATCACTTCATCCATTACCAGATCATTGTCGACTTCCAAACGAAAGTTTCCCAGCAAACCCGCTTCACGCGTAAAAGATCGGATGACACGCTGAAAGAAAGAGTCAATCGTGCTAACAGCAAACTGTGAATAATGATGCAACAGGGAAGAAAGCACTTCACGGCTCTTCTCCTGCAAGGTTTTATCATCGAGATAAAGTTCTTTCTTTATTTCTTCGGATAGATTATTCTTTTCACCACGGGCAAATTCATCCAGGTAAAGGAGAATGCGTTCCTTCATTTCCTGCGTGGCTTTGTTGGCAAACGTAACAGCAAGAATGTGACGGTAATAGTCCGGCTGCCGGTGCAAGGCAAGTTTGATGTATTCCTTCGCTAAGGTGCGGGTTTTACCAGAGCCTGCGGAAGATCGATAGATCGAAAAAGTTTTTGTCAACTAACTGCTAATTTTTATCAATAATTCAATGGTTCTTGTCTGACATGACGAAAGTGCAAAATTCTCACTTCATCATCCGTATAATAAAAAGTAATCCGATAGCTGACAATCTCCAAAGCCCGGTACTCGCCTGCATTGTTACTCTTATATTTATCGGGAGGAAAGTGTTCCGGATTAATTCTAACTTCTTCGAGTCTATTTAGAATACGCGTTTCTACTTTTTCTACCTCTTGAATAGATTGCTTACTGATCCATTCAAGGGCAACCGATAAGTTCATTAAGGCTTGATTATCCCAAATTATTCTTCTTTGGTTCTCCATTTCTTCATTTGTGCAATAGCCTCTTCATGAACAATGAATTCACCACTATCAATACGATTTTGCGCTTCTTCCAACTCGTAATTATATTGTTCTATACTTATTCTTCCTTCCTTCTTCAACCCAAAGTGCAACACGGTTTTAAGAGTCAGCAGCAAGGACAAATCCTCCACTTGCTGAAGTTCACGAATAAGTGAGGCTCTCTCAGATTCTGCATTCATTTCTTTCTGCTCTTTCATGGTTACCAAAGATACAAATTCCACCATTATTTACTGTTGGGCAATATTTAAAAAACAAAACGAATGTCAAAGGAATAAATTAACTTGTTGCCTGATCGAGTCTATGTTGCGCAAACTGTATTTCCTTGCTCCCAAGATTGCTTATTCTTTCCCGGTTCAGCTTCTGTTAAACAACTTCCGGAGAAACCAGGTACTTATTCTGTGCTGGATCATTCTTTTTGCAATGATCACCGGCAGCTTCGGCAAATACCTGGGCATCCCCTACTTATTTCTCGATCCTGAATATCTTAACAAAGTCAATTTCACCAGCTTTTTTATCATGGGTTCCGTGATTGCGGGATTCACCACGGCCTTTCATATTACCAGCTATATCAATGATGGCCACCGCTTCTCTTTTGTAGGCACACTATCCAAACCATTTACCAAGTTCTCCATTAACAATAGCATACTGCCCGTTATCTTTCTGGCTACACTGCTTTATGAGATCATCCGTTTTCAACTGAACAATGAATACTCCACCAGCTCACAACTGGTATGGAATGTAAGCGGGCTATTGCTCGGTTATTTATTTATGACCCTGATCTTCTCGCTTTACTTCTGGCTCACCAACAAAGACATTTTTAAATATGTCGTTTGCCGGATCGATGAAAAAATAAAGTCGAATGTAAAAATCACGCGTGCCAGCGCCATGAAGAAGCTGGACATCGCCCGCAAAAAACAGGTGCGCGTAGATTACTATATCGACCTCAACCTGCGAACTAAAAAGGTAGAGAGCAATCATTTCTATGACCGCGCTACCATCCTCCAGGTGTTCGATCAGAATCACTTCAACCTGGTGGTGATTGAACTTTTCATATTGGCGCTGGTATTGGTACTTGGTATTTTTAAGGACTATCCTGTCTTCCAGCTTCCCGCTGCTTCCAGTTTTGTGATCTTCCTTACTATTTTCGTGATGCTGGCTGGCGCATTCAAATATTGGTTTGGCGGATGGTCGGCTACAGCAGGACTGATCATTTTCCTGGGCATCAATTACCTGGTGGGTGAAGATTATTTCACCAAGCGGTATGAGGTGTTCGGACTAAACTACAACATTGCTCCTGCTCCCTATTCTATTGAAGCATTGCGAAAGCTGAATGACAGCACCAGTATGGAGCAAGACCGGCAAGAGGTATTGCCGATGCTGAAGAACTGGAAAGCAAAGTTTACAGGAGATAAAAAACCGAAACTTGTTTTTCTATGTGTAAGCGGTGGTGGCAAGCGTGCAGCATTGTGGACACTCACTGCGCTGCAAACGGTAGACAGCGTGTCACAGGGAGAGTTAATGAACAAGAGCATTCTGATCACCGGAGCTTCAGGTGGCTTGATCGGTGCCAGCTATTTCCGTGAGTTGAAGCTGCGTCAGTTGCAGGGACAAACTATTAATCCGTATGCAGCTATTCACCGCCAGAAAATCTCTACCGACAATCTGAATCCGCTCATCTTCAGTTTGCTGGCCAATGATCTCTTTGTAGGCTTTACGCGATTTGAATACGCGGGCCTCACCTATGAGCGTGACCGTGCTTATACGTTCGAGCAACAACTGAATGAGATCACCGAAGGGCTGATGGACAAGCCGGTATCCGATTACGAAACGCCAGAGCTAAGCGCGGTTGTTCCCATGCTCATACTCACACCCACCGTGGTGAATGACGGACGCAAATTATACATTGCTTCACGGCCGGTGTCATTCATGAATTATGAGTTAAAGAATTTCACCAACTATAACGCGGCAAAATACAGCGGAGTTGATTTCCATCGCCTGTTTGCCAACCATGGAGCAGACAGTTTACGTTTTCTTTCTGCCTTGCGCATGAGTGCTACGTTTCCCTACATTACTCCTAACACTACATTACCATCCGATCCTGCCGTACAAATTATGGATGCCGGTATATCAGACAACTTTGGGCTCTCTGATGCAGTGCGCTTTCTCTATTGCTTTAAAGAATGGATCGCAGAGAATACATCGGGGGTGGTGCTTGTCTCTATTCGTGACTCGCCAAAGCTGGGAACAATTACTCCAAAGAAAGGCCAGACTATCGTAGATAACATCACACAGCCGATCAGCAGTGTTTACAATAATTTTGAGAACTTCCAGGACATCAACAGCGATATGTTGATTGGCCACGCTAAAACGTGGTTCAAAAATTCCATCGACCGTGTGGATCTGGAGTACCAGGCGGAAAGCTACAGTCCTATCCTGCAAAAGATGGACAGCATCCGTCAAAACAATGCACGTGCTTCCTTAAGCTGGCGATTGACTACGCGTGAGAAACAAAGTATTGAATCCACGATCAATTCTCCTGTGAATCAGCAGGAGATAAGGAAGCTGAAGAAGCTGATTGAGTAAGTTGATTTTATTTCAATCTCTTTTCAAGCTCATCTCCATCTACTTTAGCTTGTGCATTTGCAAAGCCAAGGGATATTTGATTTCTTATTCAGATACTTGGCTTTAGCTCTGTCAGGAGCAACCTGTTTATAGAATTGATCTATATAATGGAATCTAACTCCGGAGGAGTTTCCTCTTATCCGATAATCAGGATGCTCCTACAGAGCAATAGCATTAACAGCATTCATGCTATTAACAGGATGCTCCGCTGGAGCAGCTCGGAATCATTTAAGATGTTGAAACAAAAAAAGGATAGTCATTTCTGACTATCCTTTTCATCCGATAGCTATCGGGATTAAATCAATTGATTTTATTTCAATCTCTTTTCAAGCTCATCCACTTTAGCTTGTGCATTGGCAAAACCAAGGGATACTGATTTCTTGTAAAGTTCAAGCGCTTCGCGAAGTGTTTCTTTCTTTTTGCGTGGAGCAAGTTTGGTGCGGTTAGCTGCTTCTTCCACTGCTTTGCCACGCTCAAAATAAGATTCAGCTTCTGACATCTTGCTTTGGATCATCAGCTCCTGAATACGGGCTTCGATCAAAGCTAGTTCCTGTTGCTTCGCAACGATCTGGCCTTCTTTGTCGGTCAGTTCCGCTTCCTGAAGACCAACGGTAGTGATCAGGTTTTGATTTTCATTTTTCAACTGGTCAACGTTTGACTGAAGCTGGGCGATCTCCGCATTGCGTGATTCCAGGTCTGCTTTCAGCTTCTTGATAGTCGCTGAGTAGGCATTGGAAGTACTCTTTGATTTTTTAAGGGATTTTTCCAGGTCATCAATCTTAGACTGTGTGTCTTTTACATAGTTATTGATGTCTTTCATGCGTGATGTGTAGTCATCATAGGTAGTACCTTCTACCATGTTTACACGCAAAAGCTGGCGGTTAGCATCGATGGAATCCATCAGAACACCTACCTGACCCAGCGTTTCTACGAATTGCTGGTTTTCCTGCAATTCTACTTTCAATGAATCGTTTTCCGACTTCAGCTTGTCTTTTTCAGCTCCATCGCAGCCTATCAATAAAGCTCCTGCTACCAGGGCATAAAGAACATTCTTCATATAATTTGGATTGGTTTATAAAACAAAAATACACGGTTTAAGTCTTCACTCATGTAAAACAAAATATTTTTTCTTCCATTCATCGAATTATTCAGCATTGCAGTAGATTTGCGACTGTTTTGCAAGCCTCGAACATTTAAATGCCCAATTTAAACCCCACGCAACCCCATAAAGCGTACCTGGGCCACCCTCGTGAGATTTGTATTGGCGAAAATTCGGATTACTTCCTTCTCTCTACCCTTACTTCATCGAATTTATTAGTAATGATGTGCGATCTCCACCAAAGTGGGATTGTTTATATATCACATTGCATGGATTTGGCCATAAACAAACTTATCCAAACAAGGTGTTGGGTTAAAGAAAATCATGGATACTAAAAGCGGACATCGGCTTACAGCGGCAGGAGTATTAATTTCATTAGGAATTATTTACGGGGATATCGGTACCTCTCCTCTTTATGTGTTCAAAGCAATTATCGGCGAGGCGGAAATCTCGCGCGAGCTTGTGCTGGGTGGACTGTCCTGTGTTTTATGGACACTCACTATTATCACCACATTGAAGTATGTGTACCTGGCTTTGAATGCGGATAATAAAGGTGAAGGTGGAATCTTCGCGCTCTATGCATTAGTAAGAAGATATAAAGCGCAATGGGTCATCTACCCGGCTATCATTGGATGTTGTACTTTACTTGCCGATGGATTTATCACTCCGGCCATCAGTATCTCCTCGGCAGTAGAAGGAATCACTATAGATTATCCTCACATCAACACCATACCTATCGTAATTGGTATTCTGGTGCTTCTGTTTTTCTTTCAACAATTCGGAACCAACATCGTGGGGAAAATCTTTGGCCCGATCATGACGGTTTGGTTTATACTTATTGGTGCCCTGGGCATCTATCACCTGAAAGATAGTGTCGATGTGTTTAACGCCATCAATCCTTATTATGCCTATCAGTTTTTAACAGAATATCCCAAAGGCTTCTGGCTGCTGGGTGCCGTTTTTTTATGTACCACCGGGGCGGAAGCACTCTATTCAGACCTTGGGCATTGTGGAAAATCAAACATCCGCATTGGATGGATCTTTGTCAACATCGCACTCTTTCTAAATTACTTCGGGCAAGGTGCATGGCTTCTGGAACATGCCGGCCAAAAGCTCAACGGGCGTATTCCATTTTACTCGATGGTACCCGATCAATTGCTGATCTTCACTATAATCGTGGCCACCATGGCGGCTATCATTGCAAGTCAGGCATTGATATCGGGCACGTTTACGTTAGTGAACGAAGCCATGAAACTGAAGCTATGGCCAAGCACACGCGTACGGTACCCCAGCCAGATCAAAGGTCAGATTTATCTTCCGGCTATTAACTGGCTACTGCTTTGTGGGTGTATTATGGTAGTGCTCGTGTTTGGAGAATCCACAGCAATGGAAGGTGCTTACGGATTGGCAATCACGCTGAATATGCTGATGACAACAACATTGCTTACATTCTATTTCAGCACGGCAAAACACTCCAGGGTTCGTACGGTTCTTATTGCTACTGTGTTCTTTACCGTGGAATCGCTCTTCCTCGTATCTAACCTGGCCAAATTTAATCAGGGTGGCAGGTTTACATTTGGTATTGCTCTTTTATTCTTCATCATGATGTTTGTGTTGTTGAAGGCGCGCAGAATGAGAGAACGCCATACCGAGTTTGTCGATCTCAAGCATTATATACCATTGATTCAGGATTTGCAGGCCGATAATACCATTCCGAAAGAATCAACGAACCTCGCCTTTATGGCCGTGGCCGATAGTAAACGATACATCGACTCCAACATTATCTATTCTATTTTCAAGAAGCGACCCAAGCGAGCTGATGTGTATTGGTTTATACATGTAGATACAGTAGATAGCCCTTATACTTCGAAGTATTCAGTAGATACAATCATTCCGAAAAAATGCTTTTTTGTCCGTATTAAATTGGGCTTTAAGGCCGATCATCGGGTGAACCTTCTTTTCAATAAGATTCTTCACGACATGGCTGAGAATGCAGAGATCGATCTGGTCAGTCATTACGATTCGTTGCGCAAGCATAGTATGCCTTCCGATTTCAAATTTTTTATTCTTCACTCCCTTGCCTCGGTTGACAGCGAAATTTCATCGTTCGATAACCTGATCATACAAGGCTATCGGTTTATAAAAAATTATAGCTTGTCTACAGAAGAAATGTATGGACTGGAACTGGCCAACGTGGAAGCTGAAAACGTACCTATTATGGTGGGGCCTCCCGCCAAAGTGCGCATCAAACGCGAGAAAGAAGATGCCGAGCGGCAGAAAGAACTGCGCTATCACGGCCATATTGACTGACCGCATCCGGACGGTATCGTTCGGTTTCAAACTTGATTCTATCACTTTTCCTTCGAATCTGCACCAAATTCAACGATTTGCGGAATGGCATTGATTTGGGGAAGCTCATTTAAAATATATAGCTCAAAGATTATTTTTTTGAACCTATAGCTGCATTTTAAACTCAAAGTACATACACCATGCTTAAAAATTACATCGTCATCGCCTTGCGCAACATCATGCGCAGCAAAGTGTATTCACTCATCAACATAGCAGGTCTTTCACTGGGTATTGCCTGCTGTCTTTTGCTGGCACTTTACATACAGGACGAGATGAGTTACGATAAACATCATCAGCGTCTGGATGACCTGTACCGGCTTACTACAAAATTCGAATCAGCAATCGGTCTTGGTGAGCAAGGCTCGGTGTCTCCTCCTATTGCCATGGCAATGAAAGATGAACTACCTGAGATCGAAGCAGCAACACGTTTACTCAATCCTCCGGGCGTAGCACAAAACCTGATCCGCTATGGCGACAATAGCTTTTACGAAAAAGAAGGTTTGATCGCAGACTCCACATTGTTTGATGTATTTACGTATGAGTTTGTAGAGGGAACTCCAAAGAAAGCATTGGTGGATGCCAATACAGTGGTGATCACCGACAAGCTGGCCAATAAATTATTCGGTAACGAACCTGCCTTAGATAAAATCATTTCCATCAGCCAGGGTGGCGATGCCATCAACTTTAAAATCACGGGTGTGGTGAAAGATAATATCAAAACTCACATACACGGCAACTTCTTCACCTCCATGTCCAGCGATGGCTGGGCTGCCTATCTTCGCTCTGACAATGCTGCGAACGAATGGGCCGGGCAGAACTTTGTTCCTTCTTATGTAAAACTCTCCCCTGATCATGATATCAAGGAAGTGGAGCGCAAGATCAACCAGGTGTTGATTAAGTACGGCTCTGAAGATATGAAGGCGCTGGGTATGAACAAGACCCTCGGTATTGAACTGGTCAAAGACATTTATCTCAAATCGGATGTTGGTCAGAAAAGTCCGCGCATTATTTACATTTATGTAATTGCTTCTATTGCTGTATTCATTTTGTTAATTGCCTGTATCAACTTCATGAACCTGTCTACGGCAAGAGCCACCAAGCGTGCCAATGAAATTGGTGTGCGTAAAGTAATGGGCGCTTTCCGCAGTTCGTTAATTGCGCAGATATTGGGAGAAGCGATGGTCATTGTATTCTTCTCTATTTTGTTGAGCATCGTTGTTATGCAGCTGGCACTTCCTTTCTTTAATAATCTTACAGGTAAAACTATTTCCTTCGGCTCTGAGAACATGGCCTACTTCAGCATCGCGTTAGCTGCCATTACGGTCATTACAGGCCTGGTGGCAGGAAGTTATCCTGCATTCTATTTATCTTCCTTTCAACCTGCACAGGTGTTGAAAGGAAAAGCTACCATGAGTAATGCTTCCGGATGGCTGAGAAGATCGCTGGTGGTTTTTCAATTCATGATTGCCATCACCTTAGTATGTGGTATGATTGTGATCTCACAGCAACTTAACTTCATGCAGGAAGAAGACCTGGGCTTCGATGCAAAAGCAAAAATCATTTTACCCTTGCGCACAGGCACTTCACAAAAAAGCTACAACACGTTGAAGAATGAACTGGCCAAGAATACTTCTGTAAAACAAGTATCGGGCACCAACTACATCCCCGGCTCTCCCATCTTCAGCGACATGTCATTTTATAAAGACGGTGGCAACATGGATAATTCCGTCAACATCAGGCGCAACACCATCGACTACGGATACATGGAATTATTAAATATCAAACTTCTTACGGGAAGAAACTTTACCGATAATCCTGTGATGGAGAGAAACAAAGTGATTATCAATAAATCAACAGCCAAAAAATATGATATGAATCCGGAGCAAATCATCGGCCATCAGCTTCATTTCGATTGGCAAGGAAAGAAATATGATTTTGAAGTGATCGGTGTAATGGATGACTATCACCAGGGATCACTGAAAGAAGAAATCAAACCAACCCTGTTTGAGATGCCCGACTCGATACGTCAATTTGATTTCGTAATTGCAAGTGTGGACACTAAAAATTTCGCCAGCACGATCGCTTCGATGGAGCAAACCTGGAAAGCATTGATCAACGACACGCCTTTTGAATATTCCTTCCTGGATGCAAATATCCAGAAGCAGTACGAAGAAGATCAGAAAGTATCGGGCATTATTACCAGCTTTACCTTCATCGCTATGTTGATCTCCTGTCTCGGGCTTTATGGCTTATCTACCTACATGGCGGAAAGAAGGTTTAAAGAAATCGGCGTGCGTAAAGTAATGGGCGCTTCTGTTAAGCAGATTGTAGGATTGATGTCCCTGGAGTTCATCAAACTGGTATTGATCGCCTTTGTCATCGCAGTTCCATTAGCATGGTACGGAATGACCAAGTGGCTGGAAGGATTTGCTTACCACATTCCTGTGAATGCGATGATCTTTGTGTATGCCGGTGGCGCAGCATTACTGATTGCATTACTCACCGTAAGCGTGGAGTCGATACGTGCGGCATCCGCTGACCCAGTGAAAGCATTACGGAACGAATAAACGGGTTCTGATCCGAACTCATTTATTCCAAACCAGTCATGTTCGCCAGAAAATTATAAACTTTGATCGTACAAAAATCCACTTTCAAAAAAGGCAAATAAAAAGTAGTTTCGGTGATGCTGAAAAACTACCTGACTACCGCACTCCGCATCATGATGCGTCAGCAGGGATTTACGGCCATCAACATCCTGGGGCTTACCATTGGAATAGCGTGTAGTTTATTGTTGATTCTTTATATCAGCAATGAATTGAGTTATGATCGTTTTCACACTGCGGCTGATCAAATCCATCGCATTGGACTGAAAGGAAAACTGCAAGGCAACGCCTTTGTCTCTGCTGAAACAGGTGCACCATTAGCACGTGTCTTACAGAAAGAAGCTCCTGCCATCAGCAGCACGTTACGCATTGCCAACTGGCCAACTTTTCCTGTTCGTTATAAAGAGCGAAGGTTTACAGAACCGTATCTCCTTATTGCTGACTCCAACTTTTTTTCCTTTTTCAATTTTGAATTAGTAGAAGGAGATGTAAAGCAGGTATTGAAAGGCAGAGACAAGCTGGTGATCTCTGAATCAACAGCCAAAAGATACTTTGACTACAAAGGCGCAGGCGACGAAAGTCCCATAGGCAAAAGTCTCCAGCTTGCTCAAGGTTACTCCGCCAAAGTAACCGGCATTGCCAAAGATGCTCCCGCCAATTCGCATTTTCATTTTACAGTCATTCTATCTATGGCTTCATGGGTCGAAGTGGAACAGGGAGCATGGCTGAACCGGTTAGTATTAACTTATGTAAAACTAAACGAAGGACATACGATCAGTGAAGTTGAAACGCAATTCAATCCTATTATTGAAAACTATATTGATCAGGAATTACGAAAGACTAACCAGACAAGCCTTGACGGATTTAAAAAACAAGGCAATACGATTGAATTCTTTTCTCAACCGTTAACCTCTATTCATTTACATTCCAAACTGAGCGATGAGATTGAGATCAATGGAAACAGTCAGTACATCTACATGTTCGGAGCAGTAGCTCTTTTCATTACGGCACTGGCATGTATCAACTTCATGAATCTTTCTACGGCACGCTCTGCCAGCCGCGCCAAAGAAGTAGGTATACGCAAAACAGTAGGTGCCATACAAAAACGGTTGATCTTTCAGTTTCTCTTTGAATCGTATCTCTATCTGATCATTGCTGTATTCTTCGCCATTGGCCTGGTGTGGCTTTCGCTTTTGCCGTTCAATATTATCACAGAGAAACACCTGAGTATTCTCTCCTTCCTCCATCCTGTATTTCTATTGGGCATTTTTGTTTTTATCCTGATTGTTGGAGCTGTAGCAGGAAGTTATCCGGCTTTTTATTTATCCTTCTTCCATCCTACGGAAGTACTGAAAGGGCAAATACGCTCTGGCAGAAAAACGTACAGCGTGCGCAATGCATTGGTGGTGTTCCAGTTTTTCATTTCCATCATGCTCATCATTGCCTCGCTGGTAGTTTATCAACAGCTGCGTTATATTCAGAAGCTGGATGTAGGATTTAACTCATCTAACATTCTTAATCTATTGCATACTGCCAATCTGAAAGACAAATCAGACGAATTCAGGAAAGCGCTTTTAAGAAATCCGGAAATCATTTCTGCGAGCTATGCCAATCGTCTTCCTCCCAACATTGATTGGGAAGCCGTATTTCGTGTAGACGCGAAAGGAAAAAATCATTTGCTGGCGGTCTATGAAATGGACGAAGATCACCTGAAAACCATGGGGTATGAGATGGAATCAGGACGTTATTTTAATAATGAAAGCCCGACTGATCCGGTTATCATATTAAATCAGACAGCCGCAAAGAAGCTGGGCATCATCAGTCGTGACAGCGTATACCTTTCCTCCACATATGATGCAGATACCTCGTATCGCAGAAAAGTGATTGGCATCATGCACGATTTTAATTTCAAGTCGTTAAAAGATTCCATTCAACCTCTGGCCATTGTTCCCGGTCGTAAACCTAATTGGGAAATGGCTATCCGAATTAAAGGCGATGATACTGAACGAACGATAGAGTTGATCAAAAGCCTTTGGAAACAACACGTTCCCGATGCTCCTTTTGAGTACACGTTTATTGATCAGAATTTTAAAGTAAAGTATGAGGGAGAGAAAAGGATCAGTGAAGTGTTCATTATTTTCACTTTACTTGCTATTCTTATTGCGTGCCTTGGTCTATTTGGGTTAGCCACATATGCTACGGATCAGCGTTCAAAAGAAATCGGCATACGCAAAGCCCTGGGCGCACGACCTTACGGGATTGTATTATTGCTGACCAAAGATTTCACCCGGCTGATTGCGATTGCTTTTGTACTGGCGACACCTGCAGCATGGTTTGCGCTGGAGTATTGGCTCAATCTGTACCCTTATCGCATTCATGTTTCCGTCAGCGTAGTGATCGCATCAGGAGTGATTGCTTTGATCATTGGTGTGCTCACGATTTTATTCAAAGCCTGGAAAGTAGCTTCTGACAATCCCATAAAAGCCTTGCGTAATGAATAAAAATTCCTCAGCTAAAAATATTAACTGAGGACTCGTCATTTGTTTTTAAGTGGATTACTTCAACAGTTCAAATGATTTCTTCTTTACAAGATCTGAATTAGTACCAATCTGTACTTCAAACATTCCCGGCTCTGTGCCCCATGTCATGTCTCCACGAAGAAAAGTAAGCTCTTTCTCTGTGATCGCAAAAGTGATCTTCTTTGCTTCACCTTTCCTGATCATCACTTTCTGGAATCCTTTCAATTCTTTAACAGGCCGTGTTACACTTCCTACTATATCACGAATGTATAACTGCACCACCTCTTCACCATCGTACGCGCCTTTATTAGTAACCGTGATGGTAGCTTCGATCTGCTCTCCGTTTTTGATTGATGTTTTATTAAGTATCAAATCCGAATATTCAAACATAGTGTAACTCAATCCATACCCAAAAGGATAAAGAGGTGTATTCTTTATATCACGATACTTAGATACATACACACGGTCACTTGCCGGTTCGCTATTCGTTSCGCTGTAAGGGCGGCCTGTATTTTTATGATTATAATAAATAGGTATTTGTCCTAAGTGACGAGGGAAAGTAACTGGTAGTTTGCCCGATGGATTATATTCACCAAACAGAACATCTGCTACGGCATTACCTGCTTCCGAACCCAGCGTCCATGTTTCAAGAATAKCTGGAACATTCTGGTCGAGCCATTCGATAGTAAGCGGTCTTCCATTCAGCAACACAACAACTATCGGCTTACCAGATTGAGCTACAGTTTTAATCAGTTCTTCCTGTACACCAGGCAATCCGATATCTCCGCGTGAAGCGGCTTCACCATTCATCACCGCACTCTCTCCTACTACGACAATTACTAGATCTGATTTCTGAGCAGTAGCCAACGCCTCTGCGAATTTATCTTTTGAGTTATCATACAGATTACAACCCTGCTGATAAAATACTTCCGTAGCTGATGGTAATTTCGATTTGATTCCCTGTAGTATCGAAACCGGATGTACTGCTTCGCCAAAGAACGACCACGAGCCGTTCATATCTTCTTTATTGTCTGCCAATGGCCCGATTACCGCAATCTTTTTATAGGTCGTTGTTTTGAGCGGCAGCAACTCCTTTTCATTCTTCAGCAATACAATTGATTTCTTTGCTACCTCACGTGCTACGGCAAGATTTTCTTTTGAACGCACTTCTTTTTTCTCACGTGCTTCGTCGGAATAGAGATAGGCATTATCAAAAAGGCCAAGATCAAATTTCAATTTTAATATTCTGCGCACTGCGGCATCCACATACTTCACATCCAACTTACCCGTTTTCACCAACTCAGGAATTTTACTGATATACAAGTACGACATCATATCCATATCAGTGCCGGCTTCCAATGAATGAATAGCCGCTTCACTTCCATCTGCAGATGAACCATGATTGATCATTTCTCCTACCGCTCCATAATCAGAGATAACTGCTCCGTTAAAATTCCATTGCTTGCGCAGTATGTCTTGCAGCAAATGTTTATTCGCAGTAGCAGGCACACCATCCAACTCATTGAATGATGGCATGACGGTAGCCGCACCCGCATCAATCGCCGCTTTGAAAGGAGGCAAATAGATTTCCTGTAAAACTCTTTCCGATATATCGGCAGTATTATAATCTCTTCCTGCCTCCGCTGCACCATAAGCAGCAAAATGCTTGAGACATGTTGCCATCGTAGCAGGATCAGATAGCTTATCTCCCTGAAAACCTTTTACTCGCGCAACGGCAATAAGAGATCCAAGGTAGGTATCTTCACCGGCTCCTTCAGAAATTCTTCCCCAGCGCGGATCGCGGGAGATATCCATCATCGGTGCAAAGTTGAGATTGATACCGGCAGAAGTAGATTCACGTGCCGCCATCTGTGCCGATCTTCGGATCAGATCCAAATCCCAACTGGCTGCTTCTCCCAAAGGAATAGGTGTCACCGTTTTAAAACCATGAATAATATCCGCACCAAATAATAAAGGAATATGAAGCCTTGACTCTTCTATGGCAATCTTCTGAAGACGTTTCGTATAAGCTGCTCCGTGCACATTAAAAAGTCCGGTAAGTTTTCCTGCACGAATCTGTTCATCAAATTTTTTAGATTCAGCTGTATGCATCGTAGGGCCTGTGTTGATCGTCTCTCCCACCACGATATTTAACTGGCCGGCTTTTTCTTCTATCGTCATCTGCGAAAGCAGCGCTTCAATTTTCTGCTCAACAGAAACCGATGGCTTTTGCTGTGCAGAGGCAGGCACCATCACACAGCCAATACTTAATGCAAGCAGTGCATTTTTTAAAGAGGTCATAGGGTAAATTATTTTATAAGCAATTTCTGAGTTAATATTCCTTCCCTTGAACGGATTTGTATGATATACAATCCGGGAGGTAAGAAAGGCAGTTCTAATTTAAACGTTTTCTCGCCGCTGCCAAAGTCATAGACACTTCTACCAAAGGAATCGACTACCTGGCCAGAGACGGAAGAAGAAAAAGGATGATTAATAAATAATTCACAATGAGCCGGATTAGGATAAACCACTAGCCGATCTTCTTCTTTATCAATACCTGTGACGATATCGGATAATGTAAATGCATTACTGAATGAAGATGAACCATTACTATTTATTGATCGCACCTTATAATACATCCCCTCGGTGCTAGTTACCGAAGCAGAGGTCACATTAGCTGCCAATGAGTTTATCATCGAATAGGTACCTTCTTTCGAAGATGCCGAATGTATTTCAAATCCGGTTTCATTCGTTGCATTGTCATTCCATGAAAGAGCAAGTGCTCCATTGCTGATCACTCCTTTTAAATGTGAAGGGCGATTCGGTATCAACGATTGAGCACCCGGTTGCTCCACCCAGATGTTTTCAACCCACAACGAATCCGAACCCAGGGAAGCAAAAGTTCCAAAGTCGATATAAAAGTTTAGCTTAGTAATACGCGAAGGATTAACCACTCCTGAAGACGACTGCCATGCATTTGTTGCTGCATAATCAAAGCGGTAATCGTAATATTCTCCGTCATCAATAAGAGGAGTAAAATTGAATACCGGAGATTTGGTTGTCCCTGACTCATTTTCATCTACCCAGTCCATGCGCATCAGCAACGTTTTACTTTTATTAGCCGACCTGGCACGAGCATGCAAAACAGGGTGCGCACTCAGATCAAGCGGACGGGATAATATTCCTGTCAATGCGGGTACATTCACCACTTGTTTAACTGTATAGTCAACACGAAGTTTATTTTCCGGTGCAGTGATTTTATAGGTGTTGATCTTATCATTGACACTCCAGGTTAAATCCGTATTGGGCGCAAACAAAGAGTAAGACGAACCCTGGGGACTTTTCACCAGTACGACACCAATATTTTTTTCTACCACCTGAGTACCAAAGCTCACCTTCACTTTCACATCGCCTTCTGTCTCTCCCCATTTTACATTGATCGCAGAAGTACCTTCACCACTTACAATCTGTGCACCTTGGGGTAATGTCCATTCATAGGTAGCATTTTGAATCTGATTGGTTTGATAGGAAAGATCAGTTTGATTTTTATCTACAATACCTGGCCCTTGTAAAGTAAGCGCACTGAAATTCTGATAGACGCGAACATAGTCCACCTCCATGCGGGCAAACGTGAGCGAAGGATCTACTTCCGGCCCACCGAAATTACCACCGATGGCAATGTTCATAATGATAAAGAAAGGATTATTAAACGGCCATGTGGCACTTGTTTTAGAAGAGGGATTGTAAGTATAAAACGGAACACCATCAACGGAGAATTGAATCTTTTCAGGAGTCCATAGTGCTTCATAGAGATGGAAATTGGTGTTGAAATCGGCAACGGTAGTCGTTCCGGTATTCATTGTATTTCCACTGCTGGAAAGTGAATGCAAAGACGAGTGCACGATCCCCGGATTTTTACCCACGTGCTCCATCACATCAATCTCGCCACATGCAGGCCAGCCTACCGATGATACTCCTTCACCCAACATCCACAACGCAGGCCAGGTGCCTTGCCCCGGAGGAAGCTTCGCGCGAAACACAACCTTACCGTAAGTGAAATTCCTTTTCCCCTGACTTTTCACTCTTCCTGATGTCCAGCTGCCTCCACTCTTTCTGGCTTCGATGACCAGCATTCCATTTTCAATACGGGCATTATTGCTGGATGTGGTATAGTTTTGTAATTCATTATTTCCCCAGCCACCAGCACCGGTATCGTATCCCCAATTAGAAGGATCAGGAGCACCCGTCACATTAAACTCATCTGCCCATACCAGGTCGATGTAGGTATCCTGAGAGAAGGCAGGCCATGACACCAGCAGAACGATAAACAAATAAATAATCTTTCTAATCATGATACTACTTTTAAAAACAAAAGAAGTGCATCCCCATAAAGAGGATACACTTTTACTTAAACTAAGAAACCAAACTACTTTAGTAATTCAAGATCATCGATGAAGAATGTGCCACCGGTGTAGATGCCTTCACCACCAATCTGAATTACGATCTGATCAAAATCGGTACGGTCTTTAAAATCACTGAAGTCAAATTCAAGCTCAAGCCATTGATCAGTAACCTGGCCTGTAAATTTCACTTCAGCCTGAGTAGTATACGCGTTGCCTTCCAGGTCACCATTTTGTAATTTCATGGAAACCTGTTTTTGCAGTGTCTGATAGCTTTGCCAGCTTTCACCTCCTGTTTTGGTATAGTCGTTATAGGAAGGAATAAAAACTTTCAGCTTGAATTTATTACGCTCGGTGATATCCAGCTTATAGTCTTTGCGGATTTGTATGTTAGCAAATGCACCTCCATTGCCATCTCCCTTTACATACTTGCCCACTTTGGCCGATGTGTTACTGCCAATAGTAGCAGGGTTATCATAAGTGATAAGTGAACCTCCCGAATCATTAGTATAAGAAGCATTTCCGGTTCCTTCAAAATTATCTTTGATGTCTTCGATCTTATACTCAGGCGCCACCACCGGACGAGTATATCCCTTACGAATAAATTTCTGGTACCAGGCATTGTCGGCTACGTTGCCTTGAATCTGGCGGACATACAACTCATTTTCGTTGATTGATAAAATCTCATACGAAGTACTTCCAACATAGTAACCTAAATGCCCACCGTTGCTTAGCGTCAATTGCCATTTATCTTTACTTACTTCACTCAGTGACCATGTCATGTTTGCCGGAGAAGTGTATGGAGCGATGAAGTCATTTCCACCATTTTCCTTCACAGCACCAGGGAACTGACTTCCGAACCCTTCATTTACATAGATTTTTCCATGCGCATTATAGTTGAATGCAAACCCACCCAATTGAAACGTCATCTCATCATCATAGATTTCTTTTCCATTTTTATCATTGGGTGCTGCCGCGTACCAGTCTGGTCCCGCAGAAGTAGCCGGCCCGATGCCTAAATGACCTTTGCTATCTTTATCTACCATCCATGTTTTACCTTCCAGTGCATCGGCACCACCGGTGAGGAAATTATAAACAGGAATATTAAGCATCAATGGATTGGTGGCCGCTATGTTAATGGTCTTCGAAGCGGAAGTGTTTCCACCATCTGTAAGGATAGTCAGGGTCACTTTGTAATCACCTTTTACAGGATAAGTACCTGTCACTTCACTTCCCCTCACCGTTGTGCTATTGCCTAAATCCCACACGGATACAAATCCCTTGCCCGTATTTTTATAATGAATGATATTCGGATTAGACGCATCGGGAGTAGCTGTAAAAGTGACATCACCCGATTCAGGCACTGCACCCAGTTCCCCATCCAGTGAATCGGGGCTACATGATGAAAGTACACACAGTATCACTGCCATGAACAGACCGGAATACCACTTTATATTGAATAATGATTTCATAATCACGTTGTATTACTGATTAATAATTGTTTTGCTTAAGCACTCCATTAGTCACATCTATTTCATTTTGTGGAATAGGTAGTACTTCATGTTTGCCTGTTTTATATCCTAAAGGTCCAAGCACTGCGTTGGCTCTTCCGCTGCGCACCAGGTCAAAGAAGCGATGCCCTTCGGTAGCCAGCTCCAGTCTGCGTTCATTAAAGATGTTATCCAAAGTAGCGGGCACTGAGCCAAGCCCTACCCGACCGCGAACAGCATCCAGCAGTTCTTTTGCACGTGTAGCATTTCCTCCTCCGCGCACCAAAGCTTCTGCTTCCATCAGGTAAGTATCCGCCAAACGAATTTCGATCTCGTTAACAGGCCAGTTCAATTCAGGTGTACCCACTGCTGAACGTTTGGCTTTAAGGGGTGCATATTTGCGAATGAAGTAATCGGTATTCTGGTAGCGTGCGTTATAGATTGCACCGGCTGCCTTCAATACTTTACCGTCAATAATGGTATGTTCAAAGCGAGGATCTCCGGTAAGCGCAGCAACAAGACTTTCGGTCACCGGACAGAAACCCCATCCACTTGAAAACGTATCACCATTGTAATCCTGAGGGCCGACAAACTGAGTGGCTACGTTGCCTTCACCCCCATTTACCCAATTCCAATCTCCCCATGCGGCAAGATTAGAGTGTGGTATTTCCAGGATAGATTCTTCATTATACTGGTTATCTGGTTTGAAAATATCGCCATAGTTTGGAAGCAATTTATACCCTGCCGTTGTGTTCACTTCATTAAACAAAGCAGCAGCTTCTGCCATACGTGCATTATTATTCTGATAGAGGATAGCCTTAGCAAGCAATGCAGTAGCAGTGCTCTTTGTAAGACGACCTTTTTCAGTTCCATCCATTGTAAAATTGATTTTAGCAGGAAGATCAGCTCTTGCTTCGGTCAAATCTTTTTCGATCTGCGCATAAATAGCAGCAGGCTCTACCTGTGCTTGTGAATACAATTCACTTGTAGGAATTGCTCCTGTAATCAAAGGAACCCTTCCAAAATAGCGCACCAGGTCAAAGTAGAAGTAAGCACGAAGCGTTTTTGCTTCTGCAATCGTTCTTGCTTTGAATGCGGCATCCAGATCAGCAACACCATCCACTTTTGATAAAAGTAAGTTGGCGCGATAGATACCTGTATAGCTCTTCTGCCATAATCCAGTTTGCGGACCACGATAGGCATCCATAGTAAAATTATCCCATGCCACCCAGTTTGGCTGATCGGACGCATCACTACCTCCGGCATAACAATCGTCTGATGCAGCACTTAACAAAGGCATCTTCATGGTATAGCCACCCGATGTGCCCCATTGCATCACATCATAGATCGATACAAGGCCTTGAAATAATTCTGTCTGGTTCTGATAAAAATTTCCTTCCAGCTGAGTGCCCTTTGGTTTCAGCTCCAGGAATTCTTTATCGCAAGCGTTGAATGTCATGGCTACCGCCATTAAAGCAACTGCGTATAGTTTTTTATTTTTGTTCATAAACAATATTCGTTAATGATTATAAGCCGATGTTAATACCTGCCATGTAAGAGCGGGCTTGTGGATAAATACCACGATCAATACCTCCACTGATTTCGGGATCAAAGCCTGTGTACTTTGTAAATGTGAACAGGTTATTACCCATGATGTAAGCGCGCAGCTTCACCAGGCCGATCTTACTGATGATTGATTTAGGAATAGAGTAACCAATCTGCAAAGTCTTGATGCGGAAGTAAGAGGCATCCTTCACATAGAAATCAGAACTGCGGCTGAAGTTTTGATTGGGATCGTTCAACACCAGTCTTGGAAATTTATTAGAAGTTCCTTCGCCTGTCCAGCGGGTAAGTGCTTCGGCTGACCAGTTTGCGGTAGGCAAATCAAATCTGCGGATAGCCTGAAATACATCATTACCAGCCACCCCCTGACCAAATACAACCAGATCAAAATTCTTATAACTCGCATTTGCTGTAAACCCATACGTCCAGTCAGGAGTAGGATTACCAATCATGGTACGGTCATCGTTATCGATCTTACCATCATTATTATAATCTACGAAGCGAATATCACCCGGCGAAGCATTAGGCAATAACAACTGACCTTCACTGTTGGTATAGGCAGCCACTTCAGCAGCATTCTGGAATAAGCCATCTGTTTTAAATCCGTAAAGGAAACCGATAGGTTGGCCTACTTCAGTACGCGTCATTTGTAAACCTTGTGGTCCAAAAGTCTGCCCTCCCAAAAACTTCTTATCCGCTCCCAGGTACGTCACTTTATTAGTCAGGTAAGTGATGTTACCGTTTAACGAAAAGTTAATTTCTCCTACTTGCTTACGGTAGCCAAGTTCCAGTTCATAACCCGTATTTTCCATATCAGCCACGTTACCTACAGGGCCGTTGTTACCTACATACCATGGCACTGCAACGTCGAGTAGCATACCAGTTGTTTTTTTCTTGAAGTAATCGAATGTTACATTTATATCATTCAACACGGTTGCTTCGAAACCAATATCCGTTTGTGAAGTTTCTTCCCATTTCAAATCGGGGTTAGAGATGGCATTAGGACTTACACCATTGGTCAATGATGCAGTGGCTCCTGTACCTAATGTATAGTTTCTTCCTCCGCTTACTGTAGATAAATACCTAAAGTCACTGATATTATCATTTCCTGTTACTCCATAAGAAGCTCTTACTTTCAGAAAATTAACAACATCGTTTTGTGGCCAGAATCCTTCACGTGATGCTACCCAACCCACTGAAGCAGATGGGAACACGGCAAATTTATTATTAGGTCCAAAGCGTGAGGATCCGTCTCTGCGTACAACACCGGTGAACAAATATTTTTCATCATAGTTATAGGTAAGTCGTCCGAAGAGTGAAGACAATGTGTTCTGATATTCACTTCCTCCAAAGTATTGGTTAGCCTGAGTAACAGGGAAGCCAAGAGAAGCATTTTTCAAATTGGTAGCAGGAATTCCGGTAACGGTACCATTAACATTTTCACCATAATTACGCTGACCGGTTGTTCCGAGCAACGTCGTGAAGTTGTGTTTATCTAATGACTTAGTGTACGATACCGTATTTTCAAATACCCAGAACAAACCATGATTCTGTGCACGCGAATAGTCATTCAATGTATTCTGGTTAGTCGCATTCAGATAGAAAAGCGGTGAAAAGTTTTCATTTCCCCAGAAGGCAAGGTCCACACCGATACTGCTTTTTACTTTCAATCCGGCAAGCGGCTCAATTTCAACAAAGGCATTACCCACAATTTTATCCGACCAGTTTTTTTGCTGCTGTTGCACCTGCAATGCAGCCACCGGATTCAATATTTCGGATGTAACAATGTTTGAAATTCCATAAGGGCGACCCAATGCATCTCTTACAATGTTAGGTTGTGTATTATAAATGCTGGTGGGATCATTCAGTATAGCAGGATCTGTAATTACCAACGGAGTAATCGGATCCATGTTGATCGCACGGTTAAGCGGTGATCCGTATTCACTATTGGTGCTAATACCTTTAGATTGAATGTGTGTGTAACCAATGTTATTACCAAAAGTTACATACTTGGATATTTTATGATTGGAGTTAAAACGTGCCGTTAATCTTTTGAATTGAGAATGATCTGGTGCAACAATACCCTCCTGATCAAAATAACCGAACGAAGCAAAGTAGGTTGACTTTTCTGTTCCTGCAGCAAGGCTAAGTTCATGATTTTTAATAGGAGCACTGTTGCTGAATACTTCATTTTGCCAGTTAGTACCTTCACCATACTGTTGTGGGTTAGAAAAACGAATGGCACCTCCTCCTGCTACGGTTGCTTCATTCAAAAGCGTAGCATATTCGGTAGCATTTAATAAGTTAAGTTTTCTCCAGGGAGCCTGAGTACCAATGTATCCATTGTACGAGACACTCATTTGTCCTGATTTTCCTTTTTTGGTTGTCACCAGAATAACACCGTTTGCAGCACGTGCTCCATAAATGGAAGCAGAAGCAGCATCTTTCAATACTTCAATGGATTCGATATCCGCCTGGTTCAGGTATTCAATACCTCCACCAATCTGTACTCCGTCTACGATGTATAATGGGTCACTTACGTTGATTGAAGTGGTTCCGCGAATCCGTACTGTAGCCGCTGCTCCTGGCTGCCCAGACTGAGCAGTGATCGTAAGACCTGAAGTACGTCCTTGTAATGATTGCTCGATACGCGTTACAGGCATATTTTCAAGTGCATCTGATTTCACACTTGATATCGCACCTGTCACAACGCTTTTTTTCTGAGTTCCATAACCTACTACAACCACTTCCTCCAGTTGAGTAAGGTCAGGGCCCATTTTCATATCAATGACTGACCGGCCGCTTACCTGCACTTCCTGGGTAATGTATCCGATAAAGGAGAATACCAGAACAGAATTTTCATCGGTAAGCTGAAGAGAATACTCTCCATTAATGTCGGTAGTGGAACCCTGGGTAGTTCCTTTTACGATGATGTTTACCCCAGGCAATAGCTGATTGTTTTCGTCCGTCACCTTGCCTTTAATCAGGGTTTGAGCCTGACTGGCCAGCGACAGGAGCATCAGGAGCGCCAGTAATTTTGTTTTCATGCGGTTAATATTTGGGTTTAAGTGTAAGAGGCAACGCTGAAAGAATTCGTTGCCGCAAACGTTTGATTATGCGGCAAACATTGCACTCTTACTGCCTAAATTCAATTTTAGGACCTCATCAATACTACATCACACCCCTTTTCAGAGGTACATCAAAATTACATCACTGTATACCGATTCCGCTTTTTTGATATTTTTGAAAGGTTTTTGGTTTTAATTTCTGATACACTACCCGCTCGACAGCACTACATCATGAAGAAAATTTCGGACCTCTGTTACTCTTGTGAGCGATTATTCTCTCTTATCACCAGGTTTAGCGGGTGTTATATTCTAAGCGTTCTTCTTCTTTTCCTCTCCGGGCATAATGCGATCGGCCAGCCTTCCCAATCGGGGCTTCCCTTCATCCGCAGCTTTCAAACTGTGGACTATAAGGCGGGCATTCACAATTATGACATTGCCCAAAGCCGGGAAGGGCTCATTTACATCGGCAACAATTTCGGCCTTTTGGAATATGACGGAGAGCAATGGCGCACCTACGGGGTGTCTAATGGAACAAGGGTACGGAGTGTGGCCATCGATCCGCGCGGGCGAATTTATGTAGGATGTCAGAGCGATTTCGGCTACTTCTTTCCCGATAAAACCGGCCGCCTGGCTTATACTTCCCTCATCGACAAGCTGGCACCTGAGATGAGGAATTTTGACGAGGTGTGGCGGGTATATATTGATCGGGGTACCGTTTACTTCTGCACATTCACTAACATTTTCATTTATGACGGAGAAAAGATCTCCATCATCAAACCCGCTCACTTCCTTGATCACTCTTTCATGGTCAATCATCAATTGTATACCAATGAGCAAACAACCGGGTTAAATGTGCTGGAAGGTGCATGGCTGAGAGGAATACGCGGGGGTGAGTTTTTTAAAAACCATAGTATCTCATCCCTTGTACTCCTTCATCAGGGGCAATTTCTTGTATCCACTTTCCAGGAAGGAATTTTCCTGCTGACGGATGGAAAAGTGGAAGCCTGGAATCCTGTGCTGCAGGAACTATTCAAACAAGCCAATATTAACTGCATGATCCGGTTAAAAAACGGAAACCTGCTAGCCGGTACACAAAATAGCGGCTTGCTGTTGCTCAGTGCCCAGGGGGAACTTTTAATGCACTTGAATCGCGGCAGTGGCCTGGAGAACAGAACCATCTTCACATTAATGGAAGACGATCTTCAAAACGTATGGGCGGGTCAGAACAACGGTGTCATCTATGTGGAGCTGGGATCGCCCTTCACTGTGATCAATGAGCAAAGCGGATTGCCTGGCTCAGGGTATACCGCTTACCTGGACGATGACCATTTCTATGCAGGAACAAATACGGGCTTATACGTGCAGAAAGCCAACAGTAAAGGCAATTTTGAATTAGTAGAAAACATCACCGCTCAGACCTATCAGATTGGCCGCTATGGCAACGATCTTCTCACCGGCTATCACAACGGTACGTTACGTGTTGAAGGGAAGAAAGCCTATTCCTTATCCAGGAAGCTGGGCACCTGGATTTTTCTGCCTCTTGCCAGGCAGCCGCACAAAATGATAGAAGGAACATACGCTGGCCTGAACCTCTATACACTAAAAAACAATCATTGGGAATTCACAAAACCGATAAAAGGTTTCTACGAATCTTCACGACTGATACAGGAAGACAATGAAAACAATATATGGATATCGCATGGATATAAAGGTGCTTACAAACTGGAGTTGAATGCACAGAAAGACAGCGTGCAAAAAATAACATTCTATGGCGAAGACAAAGGATTTCCTTCCAATAAATTCATCAACTTATTCAAGATCAGAAATGAGTTGACGTTCACGGGTGAGCACGGAGTATACACCTACAACAAAGCTACCGACTCATTCGTACCCGATGATCTGTTCACACGTCATTTCGGTATCCGCGCTCAGTTTTGGTTCATACAGGAAGATGCTTTAGGCAATATCTACTTCATTGGTCAGGAACATCTGGGCGTGTTTCGCAAAAATGCAATGGGCGAATATGTACTTCACTCCAACAACTTTAACAAAATCCGCAAGTACCTCAATGATGATCTGCAAAGCATCATCATTCTGAAAAACAATGAGGTATTGTTTGGCGCCAAAGATGGCTTTATCCACTACAACCCGCTTCATACCGAAATAAAATCCTCCTTCAATACCCTCATCCGGAAAGTATCCATAACCAATGATGGCGATTCGGTATTGTTTACAGGCAACTATACATCAGGTGACTCTGTCATCACTAAACAACCCGATGAATCTCAGTACGAACTTCCTTATCGGTTCAATTCTGTACTCTTTAACTTTTCAGCTACTTCTTATGATAATGACACCGAACTCTACTACCAATTTTACCTGGATAACTATGAACAAAACTGGTCTGCCTGGACACGGCAGCCTTTGAAAGAATATACCAACCTGAAAGAAGGAAGCTACACATTCCATGTTCGTGCAAAAAATGCCAGCGGTGATATCAGTAAAGAAGCGATCTACCGGCTTACAATTAATCCGCCATGGTATCGGTCGGTGTTAGCGTATATTTTTTATGGCTTGTCTGGTATGGGCATCTTATTTACCGGGTTCAATTTACTTGATCGTAAATATCTGCGTGAGCAGCAAAAGATGGTTATCCGCCAAGAGCAGGAGCTCAACGAAAAAAACAAAGAGATGGAAAAAATGTCTCAGCTATCGCAAGAGCAGATCACCCACCTGCAAACCGAAAAGTTAGAATCAGAAATCCGGCATGTGAACAATGAATTGGCTACGGCCACCATGCATTTGCTTAACAAAAATGAATTCATCGTGCACGTTAAATCCAATCTCAATCAGATTGTGAAGAAAAATGCTTCGGAGGATTTCAGGAAAGAACTTACTCAAATCGTTAAAGATATTGAAAACAATATCTCAGCAGATTCAGACTGGGAGCATTTCCAGTTTCACTTTGATCGGGTACATGGCGACTTCACCAATCGGTTCAGGGCGCAGTTCACTTCACTTAGTCCGCAAGAAATAAAACTGAGCGCGTACCTGAGAATGAATCTTTCTTCGAAAGAAATTGCTCAATTACTGAATATCTCTGTCCGTGGTGTGGAGATCAGTCGCTACCGGCTCCGTAAGAAACTGCAACTTGACCGCAACCAGAATCTACAGGATTTCATTCTTAATTTTTAACAACAGAGGATTACAAATCCCAGGTAATAGTAGCAGCCTTTCCTTTATTATGGCGGGCGCGGTAGAGTTTGGTGATCTTACGCACAAGTAATATAAACAGACCGACAACGATGCACATAAACATGCCCAACACCATAGGTAGCGGGGTGCCGTTATGACCAAGACTTACCAACGCAGACACAACACCACCGGTAGCCATACGAAAACTTCCCATCAGCGCTGCTGCACTGCCTGCGTGTTTCACAAAAGGCGCCAGTGAAAGTGCTGATGTATTAGGCCCGGTAAGACCATGACCACAGAGAAAAAGGAACATCACGATCACCAGCCAGAAGGCATCGTACCATTGCAGCCAGGTGCCGGCTACCATTACTATTCCGATAGCAAACTGATAATACAAAGCCACTTTAATGATCTGCTCACTTCTGTATTTCTTTAACAATATGTGATTGAGTTGCGTGGAACCAATCATAGCGAAAGCAAGAAAGGCGAATATCCATCCGTAATGCTGTTCATTCACATGATAGATATTAATGAATACATCGGCAGAGCCTGCGATGTAGGCGAACGAAGCGGACGTAGCGATACCTCCTACCAACATGTAGATCAGGAACTGCGGCTGACGCAATACAATGAAAAAATTATTGGCCACCGCCATCGGCTTGAGTGAGTACGAAGGATCAGGCTTGCGGCCATCCGGCAACAGAAAGAATATACCAATCATGATGATCGCCCCTATGATAGCCAGAATCACAAACACACCATGCCATCCAAAGGAAGAAGAGGTAACATAGCCACCTACAGTTGGTGCAATCATGGGTGATACCGCTACCACCAATGTCAAAAGTGAAAAGGCTTGTGCTGTTTTGTTGACAGGGAAAATATCGCGTACCAACGCCTGCGCAGAAACCAACCCCGCACAGCCACCTATCGCTTGCAGAAAACGCATGGCAATGAGTTGCTCTACAGAAGAAGTCATCGCGCAAAGCAATGAGGCAATCACGTAGATGAGCATACCTCCATACAACGGCACCTTACGACCATACCGGTCGAGCAAAGGCCCATAGATCAACTGCCCCACCGATATCCCGACGAGATATGCGGTTAGTGAAAGCTGTACTTCAGCTATCGATGTATGCAGGTCTTTGGCAATGGCTGGAAACCCGGGCAAATACATATCAATAGAAAACGGTGACACCGTGCAAAGGGCACCGAGCACTAATACAATAACCGAATATTCTTTACGCGTCATGAGCTAACTGAATGTAAAGATACGCGTATTTGAAAGCGAAGTTTGGAAGAAACGTGAAAAAAGTAACCGCAAGAGAAACAGTAAGCAGTGGATTAAAAGGCAATGCTTACAAATTGCTTAACCTCAAATGCGCAAATTATTTTACTTCCGCAATCTCCAGCACCACACTCGCCCTTTGCAGATTCACCAACGGGTTGATTCCCACTTTCATCAGAAAATCACCTGAGTAAATTGGTTCCGCATTGATGGGCGACTTACTGCCGGGATAAAGATTAATTTCTTTCACACGATAACTCTTTTTTGAATCTAATCCATTCAGCTTAACAGGCTCCTGTGCAGTACCTAATCGCTGACGATTGTTCACCAGGTAATTAAATACAATCGCCCTGTCTTTATTTTCATTTACGTACATCAGAGAAGCAAAATCATTTTTATGCGGATCAAGCAGGCGATACAAATCACCCTGCCATACGATCTTCTTAAAGGAATGATAATTACTTACTGCTTCCTTACAAAACTTCATATCGTTTTCACTCAGATGAGCGGCCACAATATCAAAACCCAATTTTCCCATACTCGCCACATCGGTTCTGAATTTTAAAGGCTGCTTACCCCAATCTGTCACATGATTATCCGTCACAATAGCAGGGAAAAAATAAGAATAATCCCATTGCATGAACACACGCTCAATCGGTTCGGTATCATCGCTGGGCCAGAACTCGGTAAAGTATTTCAGCATTTCATAATCTCCTCTGCCTCCGCCTCCCGAGCAAAGCATCATCGGCACCTTAGGATATTTAGCTCTGATTTTTTCCAACACGCTGTATAAACCTTTCACATATTCCACATACAAATGCGATTGTGGCAATCCTTTCTTATTCAGATAAGCAGAGTAGGCATTGTAGATCACTGCATTGCAATCCCACTTAATAAAAGCCAGCTCCGGATTCTTAGTAAACAGATTATCTACCACACCAAACACAAAGTCCTGCACCTCAGGATTAGACAGGTCAAGCACCAATTGATTACGATAATATACTTCCGGTCTTTCCGGCTGACGTATCATCCAATCCAGATGCTTTTCATACAGTTCACTTTTCGGACTCACCATTTCCGGCTCTATCCATATACCAAACTTCACTCCTTCTTTACTTGCTTCTTTTACCAAGTGGCCCAATCCATGCGGTAGCTTCTTCACGTTCTCCTGCCAGTCGCCCAAACCAGTCTGATCATTGTTGCGCGGATACTTGTTGGCAAACCATCCGTCATCCAGCAAAAACAGATCCACACCCAGGTTCTTTGCATCTTTAAACAAAGCCGTGATTTTATTTTCATCAAAATCAAAATAGGTAGCTTCCCAGTTGTTCAACAGCGTAAGCCGCTCTCCCTGTCCATCCAGTACTCTGTACTTTCTTGCCCAGGTATGAAGGTTACGACTCGCTTCGCCCGTACCGCTATCCGATATCGCATAGATCAATGAAGGCGTTTTAAATACCTGACCTGCCGCAAGAGAATAAGCCGAAGCATACGGGTTGATGCCTGCCACCACACGCAGGTTGTTATACACATCCACATCAAATTCCAGTTTAAAATTTCCACTCCATGCCAACTGCCCAACGATCACTGTTCCGCTATTCTCAGCTGCTGCTCCGCCCATTGAAATAATAAAGTTGGGCGACTGCAACAACATTGCGCGAGTACCCAGCTTACTATCTATGGAACGAATGCCGCGCTCCAGTTTTGTTTCTGTAGGCTGCATCTCTTTTGCCCACTCTCCCTGGTATGTAGTGAGGTAAAAGTCTTTGGCATTGAAATACAAATTCGCAGAAGCATACTTCTGCAATTCCACGGGCTTCTTTTCAGTATGCTGCAACTCAGTCCATTGCTCGATCACATTCTCTTTCTTCCATACTTTATAAAATAATTTAACCTGGAAGGGATAAAGCGGGTCTTTCAATACAATACTTGTCAGTGAAGTGTTTGCGTCTATCTCTTGCTTATCGTGACTTACATACTTCAGCTCCAACGCAACATTGCCATCCGCATGTTTTACCTGTATGGCAGGCTCTGTTAAATTCCATGTACCAGATGGTGTGTATACCGAATTGTGAATTCCCGCATTCGCATCATCATAATGAAACTGGCTGACAATGCCGGCATACGCTTTTGTATCTGTCAGACGCTGGCCGAAGTAAGCTGTTCTCAACCGGTTCTCTCCATCGGTTTGCAGAAGCAATGCGTTGTGTTCTGTTTCGATAGGAATAGTTATGCTTTGAGCAAATGCAGTTGCTGAACTGATCAGCAATAGGAAAAGATATTTCATCCGTTTAATTTTTGTCTCTGGAGTTAAACAAGCCTAAAAATAACACACCGGCAGCAGTAATTAAATCGAATAACAAAAGAAGGGCGGATAACTTCAGTCATTCGAATACAATAATAACTCCTGCGCATCAGCCGTAAGTATGATTCGTTTTTCAAATTTAAATCCGGTCTTTTCAAGAAGCGCTATGGATTTGATATTCTCAGGCAAAACAATGGCCGCTATTTTAGTAAGACTGAATTTTTCCCTGGCATAACTCACTGTCGAGGTGACCATTTCCAACGCATAGCCTTGCCCGCTTACTTCCGGCAAAAAAGCAAATCCCACATCAGGAACATTCAATGTATCTCTTTTTAACAGACCACACATTCCAATTGCGCGACCATCCTCCTTACGCTCTACCAAAGATAATCCGTAACCATTCAATTGATAACTTTTCAATGGCCCGCTCTCCAGGTAACGAACTGCCTGCTCCGTGGTATGCACATTACGATCTCCTATGTATTTCAGCCAACCAGGAGTATTTACCAGTTGAATAATGAAATCACTATCGCTCCGTTTTAATTCCCTTAACCGCAATCGGTCTGTCTCCAGCAGGTAGTCCATTTATAAAGAAGTATTAATCGTATACAAACTCAGTGAAAGAGGCTTACCAAAGTAAGTAGTTTGCGGTCAGTTCTCACTATCTGTGAGCCACAGAAATACATTATTTTCAGTTTCGAATGGAGATGGATATGTTATGAAGTTTGTAAAGCTCATCCTTACTTGCGCGCTGCTGTAAAGACGGCACTAAAGAAAGGGTGGAGTTGCGCAAATCAAACGCATAAAAAAACACCCTAAAGGTTTTAAAAACCTTTAGGGTGTTTTTTTATGCGTTTGATTGAAAGAGCCTCTGTTTTTATTATGATCGTCAGCGATCATAATAAAAACAGAGGTGAAACCCACGGCTTGCTAATTCAATTTCTGACTAACTTAAACAGGAATTAAGTTCAATCTTATCTTATTTCTTCTCCAGCAACTTCTTCATTCCATCCAGCACCATGGCCCAGTTATTCTCCGAATGCGTTTTGGCTTCCTCACTAGCAATGTTGTCTTGTGTAATGGATAAGATGACATTGCCATCTTCGCCCGTCAATTTATAAGTGATGTTTGCATAATTCTCGGGTGCATCGGGTGTGCCTGCAAAAGAACTCCAGTAGTTGTGCTTAAAAACGGTATTCTTTTCTACTTCAAGTACTGTTCCCTTATCTTCATATGGTTTACCTTCCCATATACCTTTATACACAATGGGACTTCCCTTTTTAAAATCAGAAGTGGTTTCTGTTCCAAAGAAATATTTCCTGATCTGCTCGGGATTGGTTAGCGCATCCCACACATCCGCTTTGGGTGTATGAATGGTAATTGATTTAGTAAGACTTAGTTTGTTTGACATATTCTTAATTTTTACAGTTTAGCATCGAAACAAATGAAGTGATAAAAAAATCATACCCGCTGGTAAATAAGCGATACCAGCCCGCTTGAGTAAATGGTGTGTTCCTTTAGTTTCAGGTGCTTACGCGAGGTGATGTTTTTAAATAACGGCTTACCACCGCCCAGCAATACGGGATGAATAGAGAGCCAGTATTCATCAATCAGATCTTCTTTCATAAACGTTTCCGTTAATGCAGCTCCTCCAAATAGCCATATATCTTTGCCTGCTTGTTTTTTTATTGCCGACACTTCTTTCAGCACATCACCTTTTAAAATCTCACCATCAGGTCCCGCTTCCTTTAAGGTATGAGAAAAAACATATGTTTTTATTCCTTTCCAGGGATTCTGGTCTTCGTATTTCTTTGCTTCGTCATAAGACTTTCTTCCCATGAAAATGGCATCAACCCGTTTCAGAAAATCATTCAACCCATAATCCTGATCGGTGAAACACCAATCGTATTCGCCATTCGGGCCTTCAATAAAGCCATCGAGACTAACGGCAAGACCTAACGTTATTTTTCGCATATCCATTTTCTTTTGTTTTGTTAAAATAGCTGAAGCTTTACATCATCTTTTCTGATAGGTTACGATATCAATGCCTACCCCATTCGGATCTTTCACGGCAAAATGCCTGTCGCCCCACGGCTCATTTCGCAATTCAATTTCAATGGGCACATTCAATGCTTTGATGCGCTTATACGCTGCGTCCACATCCTCTACTTCTATAGTGAGATAAACACCATGGTGCTGAAAGGCAGGTTGAAACAACGGCTGCTGTGAAGGATGATCCGGTAAAAGGAAACTCATCTCTGCCTGATGATCGGGCGTATGCATCAGGAGATAAAATTCATTCTCGAATGTCACTCCAAAGTTGAATGTCTGCACATAAAACTCTTTTGATTCTTTCAGGAGTGGTGTGATAATTCCAGCGTTTAATTTCATTGATTTCACTTTAGTGATCGGATTGGTTTGACTGAAAGCAGAAGTGGCGAATGCTGCCAGCAAGGCAATCACAACGCCGGCAATTAGTATCAAGCGTTTCATATAGTACATTTTTAAATTTTTCATATTTCATTGCGCTGCTAAACAACACCAAACTGAATCTCTGTAGTGTTTGATTCCGGATGATTGAAATCAGCATTGATATACACTTCACGATGTACACCCACCGGAGTAAGTTGATGTTTGCCTAAGTACTCCATAATCTTTCCATAACTCTGAGGCATATCCGTCCAGGCACCTTCATGTATTAGTGATATACATTTGAATGGTTCCGTCCTCTTAAAATGAAATTCTCCATCATACTCCTTCGGAATCTCTCCTACCGGCACAGCCACTTCTACCGTGAAAGGCTTACTGATATCCGTGAACCCGAAATAATGCCAGTGCACGGGACCGGTAATGAATACATTTAAGTTTACTGCTTCTTTAAAGAGCTGCTGACCAACAGGAAAAAGGCTGGCAAGTTGATTGATCGTGGTCTCTGTTCTGAAATACAGAAAATTGATCGGTTTTACTTCTTTGGTATATATCATCG
>NNBV01000025.1_pt1 | contig 36224 bp, 32 predicted proteins | sample 1173771 | NCBI WGS metagenome assembly NNBV01 (sample SAMN07173938, study PRJNA388173) | plant metagenome | isolation source: symbiotic tissue sample KVS11 | place: Norway: Troms, Kvaloya island | reverse complement strand
GTACTAGGGATGATTCCAAATTATAAATTTAGTGTTAAAAATATTAAAATTTTACAGATATTATGTATCTTGAGTTTTTTATAGCATAAATTATTTATTGCGATCTAATCTGCAAGTTTTCAGTAAATCACAAGTCAGTTTGTATTCAGAGGTACAGAAAATTATCAGTCAATATAGCTAAAAACCTTTTTGGTTCCATCGATTTATAACCGCCAGCTATGTCAATACAGTTCAGATAAGACCAAAACACTTGTAGAGACAGCGATTTATCGCGTCTTGAAAACCCAAAATTTTTTACCAGTAGTCCTTAACTGACCCGTATTTCCAGCTATGTTTGCTTTAATGAGTTAATGCAATTCTTTCTGATTCTGCAAACATTGAGGCAAAATTACGATAAGCCTCTAATGCTGCTTCTTTAACAGTTGCATTCACAATGGGAAATGTTGTGAGGATGTAGCTAAATTCATCTTCGGTTAAACCGTAAAGATGTGCTACCATTCCATCGAGTTCGGCGCGGAGTTTGGCGCGTTCTGCTTCGTCGGTAACGCCTTGTTGATGGGAACCTAGATCGACTTCTTGCGCGAGTTCGTCAAATTCTGGTGTCGTGCAGATGAGTTTGGCGGCGCGTTGTACAATATCGTTGAAGTTGCGATCGTTTTTTGTTAGGCGTGGAATTTGGGTACTGTATACAAAAAAATAGTTAATATTTGCTGTTACTTTTAATCTAAGCAATGAATCATAGGTAAAGCTATTAAAAATAGCACATAAATAAAAAATTGTATGGTAAGAAACAATTTGATTACCTTTATCATCAAGCATTTGTACTGTTTGTAGATTTTCTATACATAAAGATGGAGGAATAATAGTTGCAATCATAGTTCGCTCATCTGTATTACGAGCAATTTTACGAAAGGCAAGGCGGTAAGTCTGATAATCGAGTTTTTGTCCTTTATCTTGAGTTTTCCCTAAAATTATCTTTCTTGCATCTATTTCTTTAATCCAATATCTATATGTTGTTGAGTATTTATGTGTGAATTGATGGATCATTTTTCCTTCATAAAGAGAAAGAAAATTCTTTTCAGGAGAAGTTTGAAAAAATTTAGATTTTGAGTCAGGAGCTAACTCACGAGCAAATATTATATGTTGAAATACAGAACTTTTTTTGTCTAACGGAGGATGGCTTGCCACTTTATTAGCAATGCAATATTCAATACTATTCTTAAACTCCATGATAGAGAGCGAATCAGGTAATAGTTTACGTATCACATCAACGTTAATCTGCAAGCTATCATCACTAGGAAACATTTGAAGTTCCTGCACATCATGACGCATAAACGCCGATGGAAACTCAGTTGTTGTACTACCTTTAACAAAAGTAAGGACAACAAATTTAAAACGGCTATCAACTTCTTCAAAAATTGTCTTGCGATTCTCAAGACAGAATAAACCAGTAACTTTAGTTTGACTAAACAACATCTCCCGCAATTGCTTAGTCCCCAAATCAGTGTAAATTCCACTAGGAATTACAATTCCACACTCACCGCCTGAACGCAAAAGATTAAAACACTGTTCTGTAAACAGCTTATAGAGATTAATATCCGTACCTGCTTTTTTACCATTCACAATAGAAATCTGATTTTTATACTGTTCAGATGAACGATAATAAGCGCTGACATAAGGATATTGACTTTGATATTCTAACCAAGTACTGGCAATTATGGGATTTTGTAATAGTTTATTCTGTTCTTTCTCAAAATCTTTAATATCCATCTTGTTCTTCGTCACCAGTTCATTATGCTGTGCAAAGAACTCTTTCGCCTGTGGCTTAAATATTTCCCAAGGCGGATTAGTGATAATTGCATCAAAGCCACCGCGTTCTAAAACCTCGTTAAAATGATAACCCCAGTGAAACGGCTTTAAAGCTGCAATATCCTCAACCTTCAAAACTCGCTTCTGTGATTTTCCAGTTAACTGAACCTCTTCATACTTGATACCCAAACGCTTACTAAACTCATCCAACAGCAAAAGATTTAACTTTTCTTGCGATTGTTTATTGAGTTGTTCAATATTTTTGCGGAGGTGTATCAATCGAGTATCTTGAGGTGTATCTGTATCTGGTAAAGCTTTCGGTAAAAAAGCGTGTTTTTTGTACAACTCAACAGATTTATTCTTTTCTTCTAAAATCTTCTTATAATTATCTGCGGCTAAAGACTGTAATAGATTTCCTTGTAGTGAATTTCCCACAGCATCAAAAGCAGTATCATCTACTTTAATTAAACCAATCAGCGAATTACCCGCCATAATATTAAAATCAATATTAGGCAAAGGCTCTAACTCTCCCACATCATTAGCAGAAGAAACCAACGCTAAGAAAAGACGCAGTTTAGCAATTTCTGTTGCTTCCTCCATGATGTCTATACCATAGAGGTTATCTGAATCAATCCGCTTTTTGATAAAATAAGGTAGTGATGGATGAAAATTTTCTATCTCTTCAAGCTTATTTTTGAGAGTGTCATCACCCATCAACTTAATTGTTCCGAACACCGCACTATAAACTTGGATAAGCGTCTTCATCGCCGCCACAAGAAAAGCACCAGAACCGCAAGCCGGGTCAAGAATTGATAAATTAGGTAGAATATCATCCATTAGTAGACGACAAAGATTTGTATCCAGCTTAATGAGAAGTTCGTTAATATCCTCAAATGGCTTATACTGATCAGACAGAGCATCATTCACGCGGTCTACAATTAACTTGTGGATAGTTCTATCACAGAGATATTCTGTAATTTGTGGTCTAGTATAATAGGCTCCAAAAGCTTTTTGGTTAATGTATTTCTCAAAAATATATCCTAAGACATCAGGATTTATCTCATCGTCTTTTCCTTCCGGCGTATCATCTAGATTCCAAGAATAACGCCCAAATAAATCTAGAACTTGCTCAAACGCTTCATCAAAAATAGAAATCTGATATTTCTCTTCAATATGATGCTTGAGAAATAATCCACCATTCAGGTATTTAACCTTACCTACCAATTCTTGTACAGATAAATCGCGTTCAATCTCAGGTTTTGCAAAGCTTTCAAAAAACAAAGCCTTGAGAAATTCACCATAAAAATGATCTTCACCTTTTTGTTTGCTTTGCTCAAGCTTATTTTGCAGATAATTTAAATCTTTATTATCAATAAAACCCTTACGCTGGAGAAAATAAACAAACATCAGGCGATTCAGAATTACCGATGTATACCAACGTTTATCTATCTCATTATCAATTCCTTTCACAAACAGCAAAAATTTCTGGTGTTGCTCTTGAAATTCCTTGTAAAACTTCTTAGTTACTGGCTCAACATCAAAACCGCGTTGTAGCTTATAAGCAATTTCGACAACAGTCGGTTCCCCATGCTCTAATTCAGTAATATCAATAACTAAAGAACCAAGCTTGCTTAAAAATAAGTCTCCTGGTTGACCTTTCACATACAAATGGTCACGAACGGAGGTTTTACTTCCTTCTCTTTTCACCCAATACCAAAGACTCCGTGTGCGTTCTTCGGTAATAAAAATTAGGAGATTTTCAGCTATCAGCTTATTAATTTCTTTGTAAATCTCATCTCTAACCTTAGCCTCTGGTATTTTGCCATCTGCTGCGGTGACTTCAAAGATTGCAACACCCGAAAGTTCAGCAATTTTCTGGTATTGATATTTCTTGTTGTCAATTTTTAAAATTACAGGTTTTTGTCTTGAGGGTTGCGACCAACCTAATTCCTCAATAAACAAATCACTAAATTGAAAGTTATAGAGTAAATCGCGTGTTCGTTGAAAATTAAGCGACATAATTTCCCATGCTTGAAGAATAAAAAAAGAGCATGGTAAATTTGCCACTCAGAAAATAAATCTGTGGCTCTAAAAATTAAGTCCGCGCTGGCGGACTTTAAGAAACCCTATTTATAGGAGTTAAATTTTAACCATGCTTTTGATACTTTATAAATCCTTTATGCTTGATTCAGCTTCAGAGATACCACGGAAAGTTATGCAGTTATCTAAACGCCGACTTATTTAGATGCAAGTGAGATTTTTAATCGTCAAGTATATTTGCTGATTACTTTATCAAAATGCTTAATTACTTTCTTAAAATACCTAATTGCTTTCTTAAAATACTTAAATGCTTTCTCAAAATGCCTAATTGCTTACTCAAAAAGCTTAAATGCTTTCTCATTTCGGTAAATTTAGCAAGCAAAAAGAGGTATTGCTTACTCAAAAGGCTTAAATGCTTTCTCATTTCGGTAGATTTAGCAAGCAAAAGGAGATATTGCTTACTCAAAAGGCTTAAATGCTTTCTCATTTCGGTGTTTTCCGTAATATAACAAAGACGCGATAAATCGCCGTCTCTACAAGGGGCTAACTATTGTAGAGACGGCGATTCATCGCGTCTCTTGCCATTGGGTGTAGGCGTAGATTGAGAAGTAAAAGTAATTTGCAACTACACAAGCAAAGTCCATAGAGGTTGACTTTGGAGTTCACAAATGATTTAAGATTGCTACACCATCTAGCAATCAACTGATGACAGAGGAACTGGAAAGAGCAGATAATGATAGCCCGTGGAAAGAAATTTTAGAAGCTTATTTTCCCCAAGCAATGCAATTTTTCTTTCCCCAAACAGCAGAACTAATTAATTGGGAACGTCCCCATGAATTTCTTGATAAGGAATTTCAACAAATAGCCCGCGAAGCCGAACTTGGTAGAAGATATGCAGATAAATTAGTTAAAGTCTGGCAAATTCAAGGACAAGAAATTTGGTTATTAATCCATATAGAAATCCAGGCAAAATCAGAAGACACCTTTGTAGAAAGAATGTTTTCCTACAACCTGCGAATTTTTGACAGATTTGGGAAACCTGCCATAAGTTTGGCGATTTTGTGCGATACAGACCCGAAATGGCGACCCAATCAATATAGTTATAATTATCCTAATACCAGACTTAACTTTGAATTTGGAACTGTCAAGCTGCTGGATTATCAAAATCGTTGGACAGAATTAGAAGCCAGCGACAATCCATTTGCAACTGTAGTAATGGCACATTTGAAGACGCAGCAAACAAATAAAAAGCCAGGAGAACGTAAAACTTGGAAATTTAGCTTGATTCGTCGATTGTATGAATTAGGATTGCAAGAAAAAGATATTCGTAACCTTTATCGATTTATTGATTGGGTTATGATTTTACCAAAAGCTTTGGAAGCAGAATTTTGGCAAGAGTTTAAGCAATTTGAGCAGGAGCGGACTATGAGCTACATTACCACAGGCGAACGCATTGGTTACGAGCGGGGAAAACAAGAACAAGGACAAACGCTCGTGTTACGGCTACTAAAAAAACGGGTAGGAGAGTTACCACAAGAGGTTCGGGGGCGCATTCAAACTCTTTCTTTAGAGCAATTAGAAGCACTTGGCGAGGCTTTATTGGATTTTACAGCCATTGAGGATTTACTTAACTGGTTGGAAGCAAATCAAACAGCGTAGAATATTTTTCAAAAGACGCGATAAATCGCCGTCTCTACAATAATTAGCCCTTTGTAGAGACGGCGATTCATCGCGTCTTCTGTCTTAATTACGAATTAGGAATTACAAAATAATCCTAAAGAACAAATAATCTGAGGTTCTCGTTTCTCTAGTTCCTCCGTCACAATACACAAACGGTCATCCATTCGTAACGCCACCACTAACTCAGCCAATTGCTGATTATTAATACCACTTCTCAGTTGGCGGTTAAGAGTATCAATAGCTGACTGTCGTAAAGGATAACGGTAAATCTCATCAATTGCTTTTAAAAGTTCTTCACTAACAAATAGTGTTCCTTTCATTTCTTGAACATAACTCTTCAGCCGTTCATAGGTGCGGAACCTTGCACCTGATGGTCGCCCTAATTGACCACCTCCATTTTTCTCATCTTCAGCAATCAATTCAGAACCCTTTTGTACTAACTCGTGATGCTGTTTATCTCTCGGTATCGCTGGGGTAGATTCTTCACACGCCGCCACGCGAAGCACTGCTAATTGTGATTGAGTAACGCTATTTCCATCGCGGTCAACATAAATTAAAGAATCATTTCCCTCGGTGGTTTTCATATAAAGCAATACCCCCTCTGGTTGCACAGGTTGCGGAGTATGGGCGCGGGTAGAATAAACTACATTTTGCATTTCCTCTATCGTTTTTTTCAAACCCGGATTATCATCTGTAGCTTTTTTCCAAATTTGAAATGCTTCTGATGTCAAATCAACTTCTGTATCTTCTTCGCCATCTAAAACTCCAGATTTCTCGTTGTAGAGGTCGAGAATTACCCGTGCATCATCATCTTCAAAAAAAGCTTCATCAGTTCCCACCACTTCAGCATTTTCTTGCAGTCGTTTGCGGAGTCGTCCCCGCAAATTAATAATCCGTTCTACTCCCTCGGCCGGTAAAAAAGAATAACAGAGAATTTTATCAGCATTTTGTCCAATGCGGTCTACCCTTCCCGCACGTTGAATTAAACGAATAATCGCCCAAGGTAAATCCCAATTGACGATAATTGCACAATCTTGTAAATTATGACCTTCACTCAAAACATCTGTGGCGATTAAAATCCGCAACTCATCTGATGATGAAATTTGCTCACGTTTTCCATTACTCACAGGGCTAAATCTTCCCGTCATTACTGTTGGGTCTTTAGATTGACCCGTTACCCCAGCTACATTAGTAATACGACTCGACTGCAAATTCTCTGTAAGGTAACGGACTGTATCGGCAAATTGGGTGAAAATTAGTACTTTATCTTTAGGATGAGTTTTTGTTAGCAGTTTGATTAAAGCAGCAAGTTTTTCATCCTTTTGAGAATTCCACTCGCCACACTGTTGCAGCACATTAATCAGTGCTTTGGCATCTTCTAATAAATCCCGTTTCAGTTTTTTAATATCAAACAGTGTAGAACGCAACCACTTAAATCGCCTTTGATATCGCGTGGTATATTCTTGATAAATTGATTCTGCTCTTTGACGAAAAACTTTTTCTGTTTTAGATGCTTTCTCATCTTCCTTAGAAAAAGAAGCTAATTCTTCTTCCTCTCTCTCCACTTGCAACGAAGCAGTGGAATCATCATCTTCCATTTCAGTATCAAACAAAGCTGCTGCTACAGAATCAGCATCTTCATCATTATTACTTGTATCTAATAACTCAGCTTCCTGAGTTCCAATGGGAATATCAAGCCCATTTTCTAGGGCATATAAATAAATGAAGTTCCGTAATATATGACGTTCAATTGATTGAATAAAAGCAACACCACTACTTTCTAAACGTTTAAATAAATTAGTACGCGAAAAACCCATTAACCTCCTACCGCCACGAAATAAGCTATTAAGAAAGCGTTGTTCGGTGTCTGTAGGCGGCTGTTTGTGTTTAGCAATAACGTAATTTCCTAGCCCATAACGAGGTAAATTAAGTTGATTAATTACTTCTACTACTAACTCAGAGTAAAGCCGAGAATAAAAGTCAGTGTCAGAACCTTCGAGAGGAAACTTAAGACTCCGAGGTAGACGCTGGGGAAAATAAGAACGTCTCCCATCAGCAAATTCTAAATATTTCCGTCCGGTTTCATCTATGTGGGCATAATTATCTTTAATAAAAGAGCGAGTGCGTCGCACCATGTAACGCTTCATCAATTCTCGCCAGTCATCAGGGTGTTCACTTTTCTCAAAGGCAGCTAAAGAACGCACAGAACATTGATGCTTTCTAATAAACTCTAATTCTCCTATAGAACTGCCACCAAGTTCATTAATTAAAGCTTCTGGTCTTAATCCTAAATCTTGGTCTTCTGGCACAAATAGCCGAAGTTGCGCGGAAAGGTCAAGATAACTTTTATTGTATGGAGTAGCAGATAGTAAAATACATTTACTTTCGTTAGTAGCAATATATTCTGTAATTGCTCGATAACGTTTGCCTTCACGATTCCGTAAGTTGTGACTTTCATCAATTAACACAACGCGGTAACGGCGGAGTTTTGGTAACTTATTTTGTACTTGACTAATTGGCATAACTTCGGCAAGTAACCGATAGTTATTTACATATTCTTGCCACATTGACACCAAGTTTTTTGGGCAAATAATCAGTGTTTCTAAAAAACAATCTTCTTGTAATATCTTGGCTAAGGCGGTTCCAACTAAAGTTTTACCCAAACCAACCACATCACCCACTAACACGCCACCACGCCTAGTTACATGACGCGCTGCTAGCTGTACGGCAGCTTTTTGGAAATCGAATAAGTTGTTAAATTCGCGGGGGATGCGGAATTCTGAAAGTCCTGCGATCGCTTCATGGGATAAGTGGTAAGCTATCTTGAGGTAGATGTAGTAAGGCGAAACCAACTCTTGCCTAGCCCAACTCTGGTCAATAATTTCTGCCAATTCTTGAGAAATATCTACACAACCGTAATCTTGCCAGCGATCGCTAAACCACTTTTGCAGTTTATTACAAGCATCGTGGTCTAAAATATCAACATTCAACTCCCCTTGTTTTGCCAGTCCGGGAAGGGTTAAATTGCTACTACCCAAGAATCCCACAGTTGGAGCGTTGGGGTCATGGCGATATACAAGATATAACTTGGCGTGGAGAGAATGCCGCAAAAACAGTCTAATAATTAGTTTCTGAGTTTTTAGCTGATGACTTAACCGCCGCAACCCTGCTTCATCCTGATTAGTCGGCGCACCAATAGTCAACTGCTGGCGAAATTCCAACGCCATACGTTTTTTAAACCTCACAATGCTACTGTTGTCAATCCTTCCATCACCGCTAACAAGGCTAAATGCTGCATGAACCTCATCACTGGGTAAGCTTTGCATCCCAATTAGCAAACGACAACAAGCATTTTCACTACCAACATACTGTTCGATTAAATCATCAATTCTTCGCCAACCTCTGAGGTTAAAGTAGCCAACACAAAAATCTGCCCGATAAGAGACTTTGAGGGTTTCTCGTAAAATCGGTAGCAGTTGTAAATCTATGTTGTCAAAAATCCGGGGCATTATTTAAAACTCGATAAATATTTTGTACATCTGTTATATGAGTAAAAAATTTTTCTAGCCAGATAGAGACGCGATAAATCGCCGTCTGTACAATAATCAATCCTTTGTAGAGACGGCGATTTATCGCGTCTTCAAAAATTATAAAAAAAAGAGCAGTTGCATAATACAACTGCTCTAAAAAATACTTCGATAGATATTTTCTACCTATCCACAGACCCCATAATTACGTCAACGCTACCGAGAATAACCACAATATCTGCAACCTTCATCCCGCGCAGTAAATGTGGAACAATTTGGAGGTTGTTGAAATCTGCGGCGCGAATCTTCCAACGTGCAGGGAAGACGTTATCATCGCCAACCAAATAAATTCCCAACTCACCTTTGCCACTTTCTACACGGGCATAGATTTCACCCTTGGGAATCTTAAAAGTAGGAGAAACTTTTTTACCGATGAATTGGTAATCAAATGCGTCCCACTCAGATTTTTTACCTGCGGCTAAACGTTTTGCTTCCAGATTTTCGTAAGGGCCGCCAGGAAGTCCTTTAACTGCTTGGCGAATAATCTTTACAGATTCGCGCATTTCCCGCATCCGCACCACGTAACGGGCAAAGCAATCACCGGCGGTTTCCCACTGTACATCCCAGTCGAAATCGTCGTAGCATTCGTAATGGTCAACTTTCCGCAAATCCCATTGCACACCAGATGCGCGTAACATGGGGCCAGAAAGTCCCCAGTTAATTGCTTCTTCACGAGTGATAGTCCCAATACCCTCAACACGTCGCCGGAAGATAGGGTTATCGGTTACTAAGCGTTCGTACTCATCAACTTTGGGTAATAGGTAGTCGCAGAATTCTATACATTTATCTACCCAACCGTAAGGTAAATCGGCAGCTACTCCACCAACGCGGAAGTAATTGTTATTTACCATCCGATAACCTGTGGCAGCTTCCCACAAATCATAAATCATCTCCCGTTCCCGAAACTGGTAGAAGAAGGGAGTTTGAGCGCCTACGTCAGCGAGGAAGGGGCCAAACCATAGCAAGTGGTTAGCAATGCGGTTCAACTCCAGCATGATGACGCGGATGTAGCTAGCGCGTTTGGGGACAGCGACACCTGCAAGCTTTTCTGGGGCGTTAACAGTGACGGCTTCGTTGAACATTCCCGCAGCGTAGTCCCACCGACTAACGTAAGGGACGTACATTACATTAGTGCGGTTCTCAGCAATTTTTTCCATTCCTCGGTGCAAATAGCCGATGACCGGTTCACAGTCAACGACATCCTCGCCATCCAGAGTCATGATTAGCCGCAGAACCCCGTGCATCGAGGGGTGGTGTGGCCCCATGTTTAGCACCATCGGTTCAGTGCGGGTTTCTAGTCTGGTCATAGATTTCGTGTTCTCCGTTCGTGAAAATATTGAATTCAACCGCGCAGATGCCAACTAGACCCAATTTATCTTGTTTGTCAAGCCAAAGTACGGGTTGTGGGAAGAGAGATTTGATTTGATGTTTAATTTTGTTGCACTTCTTCAACTATTATATGGAAGCTCGATATGCACTTAATTAAGGCATCGAATTTTTTTATCTCATGGTGCTGGGAGAACGGGGTGAAAGAAGATGCATTTTCTCAATGATAACTATTGACTTCTGAGTTTATACGTAAGCTATAGAGATATTGTGTCAGCTATATTACAGTTTTATGAGGCTGATACATATTTATGGCTTTCAATCAAGAGCGTTTTGATCGGCTAATTCAGAAGTTAGAAGTTTTTGCTAACAAACAACCGCATCTTTATAAATTGCACGTTGCTTTTTTGGCTACTTTAGGATACGCATATATATTTTTGGTTCTAGCTGTAACATTGGGTCTGCTAGTAGGTATTGTCGTTTTGATGCTTAACGCTCAGTCAGTTAATGCCTCATCTGTGAAAGGTATTATATTTTTGCTGGCGTTTGCATTGGTGTTAGTGCGATCGCTTTGGGTTTCTTTTCCCCCACCTACAGGTTTACCACTGCAACCCCAGGATGTACCCAATCTCTATTCTTTAACCAACGAAATCTCATCAAAACTGCAAGCTCCACGGTTTCACCACATCTTGCTGACCAACGATTTTAATGCAGGGGTTGTCCAAATACCACGCTTAGGTTTGCTGGGATGGCAGCAAAATTACTTAATTGTGGGTCTACCGCTAATGCTAGCACTGCCACCCGAACAATTTCGTGCCGTCTTAGCCCATGAGCTAGGACATTTGTCAGGAAATCATAGTCGTTTTAGTGGTTGGATTTATCGCCAACGTCAAACTTGGTATCGCATTGTTAAAGGACTAGGACAAGGTGGAAATGAAGTCTCATGGTTAATCTTTGAACGGTTTTTGACATGGTACATCCCGTTTTTTAATGCCTATTCCTTTGTGTTAGCACGGATGAATGAATATGAAGCAGATAGATGTGCTGTTGATATAGCCGGAGAGCAAAATGCTGTTAAAACTTTGATGAATGTGGAAGTAAAAGCTAGATTTTTGGAAAATTATTTTTGGTCTAGTATCTATAAACAAGTACAGACAGAAATTGAGCCACCAAAAATGACTTATGCGGCTATGCAAGAAGCTTTAGCTAAGAATATTTCTCATGAAGAAGTAAATATTTATTTCATGCAAGCATTAGCAGAAAAAACTAACAATGCTGATACTCATCCTTGCCTCAAAGATAGACTAAAATCCTTGGGATACTCGCCAAACCATCAAAAGGAAGTAGCTATTATATATGTGCCGATTAAAATCAGTGCTGCCCAAGAATTTTTAGGAGATAGGTTAGAAAAATTTATTGAACATTTTAGTCAAGCTTGGCGAGAACAAATAGCAACACCTTGGCGACAAAAATATGTTGAGTTTCAACAATCAATAGCTACGTTAAAAGATTTAAATCACAAATCGCAAAAACAACAGCTAACCTTAGAAGAAGCTAGTCAACGAGCATTTTTGACATTTGACTTTGAGGGTGAAGAAGCGGTTATACCACTATTACAAGAAATTATTCATCGTGATGCTCACCATGCCTCAGCTAATTATTTACTAGGGCAGATATTATTAAACAAACAGGATGCAACTGGAATAGAATACATTGAGAGGGCGATAGATAAAGACTCCAGTATAGTCATAGAAGGTTGTCAGACAATTTGCTATTTTCTTAAAAAACAAGGAAAAATTAATGAAGCAAAATCTTATCAAGAACGTGCGGTAAATTATCATGAATTAATTTTAAAAGCACAGGAAGAACGTTCCAGGGTGAGAGAAAAGGATAAACTTGAATCTCATAACGCCTCAGATATAGAGGTAAATAAGCTTCGTCAGCAGTTTTCTCATCACCCTGATATAAAAACTGCTTACTTGGTGCAAAAAAATATGCAATTTTTTCCTGAAAAACCATTTTACGTTCTAGCTTTGAAGCGAGAAGTGAGCTTTTTAGAAGGTATTCATGAAACAGATCACTCCAAACTTGTGAACAGCTTGTTACAGGAAAACGAATTTCTCGGTAATGTATTCATTTTTATTTTAAATGAGCATTTAAATATGGAGAAAAAACTAAAACAGATACCAAATTCGATGATTTACCAAAAAAAAGGTAAAAAATAGCACTACAGATGCTTAAAGTTCAACATCCAAAGCTGACGCTGAGTGTTGAGTTTATGATATTTTCTTTTGTGTCTTAGTGGTTCAAATACTATTTTTTAGCTAGGAACACACAAAGACACAAACAAAAGAATACATAATTAAAGTTCATCTGTGGTTTTTTGCCCTAAGTCTCATGAATCGTCAGCTAGCTATTGAAGAACCGATATTTTCCCATCTACCAGTGTTACCGCAAGAAGTGATTGCAGGTCTAGCGGTATTTCCAGGAGGTCATTATCTTGATACGACTGTAGGCGGTGGTGGTCATAGTCGCCTAATCTTAGAAGCTGCGGCGGATGTGCGGGTAACGGCAATTGACCAAGATGAGGATGCTTTAGCAGCAGCGAGGAAAGAATTAGCAGAGTTTGGCGATCGCGTACAATTTATTTATAGTAATTTTGCTGACTACGAATTTCCCCCCAACACTTTCGACGGTATCTTAGCCGATTTGGGGGTAAGTTCTTACCATTTAGACCAAGCAGAAAGGGGTTTCAGCTTCCGCCAAGCTGCAAATTTAGATATGCGAATGGATCGGGGGCGATCGCTAACTGCTGCTGATGTGATTAATAATTGGGATGAAGCAGAATTAGCAGATATCTTCTTTAAGTACGGTGAGGAAAGATTATCGCGGCGCATTGCTAGACGCATTGTAGAACGGCGACCGTTGCACACGACTACAGAATTAGCTGATGCGATCGCTTCTTCTGTTCCTCCCAAATACCGTTATGGGAGAATTCACCCCGCTACTCGTGTTTTTCAAGCTCTGCGAATTTTCGTTAACGATGAGTTAAAATCCCTAGAAACCTTTTTAGATAAAGCACCAAATGCCCTTGTCCCTGGTGGCAGAATTGCGATTATCAGTTTCCACAGCCTAGAAGACCGCCCAGTGAAGCATGGGTTAAGAAATTCACCTTTATTAAAAGTCTTGACAAAAAAGCCGATTATTGCACAAGAAGAGGAAATTAGTCAGAATCCGCGATCGCGATCGGCCAAACTGAGAATAGCAGAAAAAGTTTTGAGTGTTTAGTAAGAGGAGTAGATTCGATAATTGGGATTAGTTCACTACTTGTTACCGATTTTACTCTTCAATTTTTGACTCTAATAGTATTCTAAAATAACTAATAGCTTTTTTCGCTACAGTTTCCGAGGAAATATTCCATGACTATTTGGGTAAATGAGCAAATTGATCCGTCTGGGATGATTCATGCCTGTATAGCCACTTGCAATGAATCTCAAGCCAAAGATTGTCATGATTCTTTTCAAAATAATTTGACTGAGATGCAAAAGGCAGCAGGTTGGGTAGCGCGATTGCGGACTGTCGATTCTTGGGATGAAGTGCCTGTTAATTCCTTAAAACTCAATTAATTGAGTGCTATCGAAACTAAGCTAATAGCTCTAACTTTTTCCCAGCAGATAAGATTGCCTTTGTCTTTTCTGCTCACCTTTAAGCGAAACTCCGACGCGCTTTGCTTCACCAGACGGCTGTTTAACCCAACTTTGCTGACAGTTAGACCATTTTGGTTTTAACTGCAAATTCTCTGAGATGGAGGTCTTTTTTTGGGATTTTGATCGAAGATATTTCAAGAGCGTAAGCGTAGTCCGCCATAGGCATCGCTTGTCTAACATACGCTGCACCTATGCCAAAGGTTATAGCGATCGCAGCAAATCCCATGAGAACAGGTTAATAAAGGATAAAATTCGGATTAAAATTCTCAAATTATTAGCAACTGCTTCTAAAAAAGTAACGTATTATATAAATTTGATGATTTTTCTGAACTTTTAAGAGGTATCATCTATACCGTAGATTAAATTAAAAAACTTGTATAAGCCGAATCAATTTAGTGAACTATCCCAAAGTTTACACCTCGGAGCAAGCCTGTCCCATTAATTTAGTTGGCGAAACAGGACAAGCGGTTCAAATTTCAATTCATGCTCCCAGTCAATATATCTGTGCCAACTGCGAGCGGATATTACCAGATTGGAAACGGCAGCCATTTTTACGAGTAGTGATTGTCTTACAACAATCGCGTTATCAATTAGTCGAAAAGACAGCAGAAGTAGAGTCAGAGAAAGAACGCCTGCGAGAAAAGTTTATGAGATTTGGCTGTGATTTAGCATTTAATCTGCGCGATCGCGGCTATTTAACAGACCTGATCGACCCTCGTACAGGCTATCCTTTACTGTCCCATCCCGGAGCAATTCCCCACGATGACACAGCAGTTGTCAAAGCTTTGCTCAACTATCCAGTAATTAAAAATCAATGCCGTGTGTTAATTCATCCCGATTGGGGTGCGGCAGTTTATCCTAGCATTTTGATATCAGAAGCTCCCCCAATTGTGATCGAATGGGTTACAAAAGGCATAGCATCCATGCATGGGTGGAAAGAAATTGATTATTAGTCATTAGTCATGGGTTATTTCTCCCTCATACCTTTATATATGTTATGAATTGGTCACTACTGTTTGCTTATGCAATTACACTATATAAGCAATACCTAAACTTGGTATAAAAAAGTAATTGAATAAAAATAAAATCAGCTATTTTTCGGTCGCCGCAGTTGTTTGGAATTCATCGGGCCGAGAATTTGATTCAGGCTACGCAACTGTTCAGCTGTACCCATACCAATTAGCCGATCTCCCGACATTAAAACTGTATCGCCAGTGGGGCCACCGATTAAAGTCCCATCAAGACGGCGAATTGCCAGAACTAATGCCCCAGATTGCGATCGCAATCTCGCTTTTTGCAAACTCTGACCCACAAAGGGACAAAAAGCCGGGTCGAGTAAAAATTCTTCCATATATAACTGACGGTCTGCACCAGTCAAAATCCCGTCTACAAAATCCAACACTTGGGGTCTGAGTGCCGCAGCAGCCATCCGCTTCCCGCCAGTAATATAGGGGGAAATCACTTCATCTGCGCCACCGCGTCGTAACTTCTGCAAAGCTTCTTCTGTACTTGCCCGTGCAATCACCCGAATTTCCGAATTCAGGGTTTTGGCTGATAAAACAATATATAAATTTTCGGCATCTGAAGGAAGGGCTGCAACGATACACATCGCCCGTTCAATGCCAACTTTTAGGAGTGTGTCATCTAGGGTAGCATCACCTTGATATGCTGTATAACCTTCTGTCTGCGCCCTTTGTACCGATTCCATGTCCGAATCAATCACTACAAAAGGTGCGTCTTCTGCCCGAAATTCCTTAGCAATTTGACGACCAGTCCGACTAAATCCACAGATGATGTAATGTTCTGATAGGGATTCCATTAACCGCCTCTGTTGTTGTAGCCGAATTCCTTCTTGAAAGTAGCCTTGAATGATTGCTTCTGTAAATCTGTTGACAATGTAACCGATATTCACTACACCCAACAAAATCAGGGCAATTGTAAACAACCGTCCTCGGCTACCCAGTGGATGCGTCTCTCCATATCCCACAGTTGCGAGAGTGATCACTGTCATGTAAGCCGCATCTTCCCATGACCAACCCTCCACTAAGCAGTACCACAAAGTGCCAATGAAGAAAACACCGCCAAGAGCGATCGCCCCTGTCATTAACTCCTTTTGGATACGTCGATATTTTTGTTCAAGTGTTGAGAATGAGGTAACAATAATTCTTCTAGCCTAATTTTTCTAGTTTTCTGCTAACTTTATACCATTCGTCCTTTTTAGTATATTTAAACTAAGTAAGTGAGCAAAGCTTATATAAGTTTCACTTTGAGGATTAACCAATGACTCAAGCCCTACAAAGAAAATTAGTTACATTTGAAGAATTTATCGCTAAATACCCCGACAATTCAAATAAACGCTACGAACTACACGATGGAGTAGTAATCGAGATGCCACCACCTACAGGCGATCATGAGGAGATTATTTTATTTTTAATCGAGAAATTTATTTTAGAATATACCCAGCTAAAACTATCTTATGGTTGCCCCAAGACAGCATTGGTAAAACCATCTGAAAGTGAATCCGCTTATTTACCAGATGTGCTGTTGTTAAACCGCCCCAACCTAGTAAATGAACCTCTGTGGAAAAAAGAATCCACTCTTATTCAAGCAGAGTCAATCCCTTTGGTCGTTGAGGTCGTAAGTACAAACTGGAGAGATGATTATTTCACGAAATTGGGTCGTTATGTTCGCGTAGCGTCTCGCAGAGAAGAAATCGGCATCCCTGAATATTGGATTGTAGACTACGCAGCACTGGGAGGCAGACGATTTATTGGCAACCCCAAACAGCCTACAATATCGATTTATTCATTAGTTGAGGACGAATACCAACTCTACCTGTTTCGTGGAAGCGATCGCATTATCTCACCCACTTTCCCAGAATTGAATTTAAGCGCAGAGCAGATTTTTAATGCTCGTAATTAAACGGCATTTTTGGGTTTGACCAAGAGAATCTGTTGAACTTGTATAAAACTAAGATACACCTTGAGATAATTGTTGGCTTGCTGTGTCAATCTTGTGGATCAAGATTGCTCAAGTGTTGAGTACAAAATTTTTTTCATCACCACCATGCCTTTGAGGTGATATAAGCGTTAGCCTAAGAAGAAGTACAAGTTGTGCTAAATAAAAAGTATTTTTTAGGGATTTCTAGGAAACTAGTAAATAACTATATAATGAAAAACTTTCAGGAGGAGCGGTAGTGAGCCTACAAACTCTCGTTGACCAAGCCACCATCCCCCCAGATTCAGAGTCAGCATCTAGTCCCTATGATACAGATAGCTTTAATGAAGCTGTCATGTCTACCTACGGCCGGTTTCCCTTAGCCCTAGAACGGGGTGCTGGATGTCGGGTTTGGGATACACAGGGACAAGAATATTTAGACTTTGTAGCGGGAATTGCCACTTGTACTTTGGGACACGCCCACCCAGTTATGGTAGAAGCGGTAACACGCCAAATCCAAAAGCTGCACCATGTCTCTAATTTGTACTATATTCCTGAGCAAGGTGAATTGGCAAAATGGCTTGTTGATCATTCCTGTGCCGATCGCGTATTTTTCTGCAACTCTGGAGCTGAAGCTAACGAAGCTGCAATTAAACTGGCGCGAAAATATGCCCACACAGTATTAGACATTGAAAAACCAATTATTTTAACCGCCAATGCCAGTTTCCACGGACGGACTTTAGCGACGATTACCGCTACGGGACAACCGAAGTATCAAAAATATTTTGATCCTTTGGTTCCTGGTTTCCACTACGTAAATTACAACGATATTAACGCTGTGGAAGTGGCAATTAGCGAGTTGGATGAAGGCGATTACCGTGTAGCAGCAATTCTGATTGAGCCATTGCAGGGAGAAGGCGGTGTGCGTCCGGGAGATGTTGCCTATTTCAGAAAGCTCCGGCAGATTTGCGACGAAACTGGCGTTTTGTTGATTTTCGACGAAGTGCAAGTTGGTATGGGGCGCAGTGGCAAATTATGGGCTTACGAACATCTGGGCGTTGAACCGGATATTTTCACCAGTGCCAAAGGCTTAGGTGGCGGTATTCCCATCGGCGCAATGATGAGCAAGAAATTCTGTGATGTTTTTCAACCAGGGGAACACGCCAGCACCTTTGGCGGCAATCCTTTTGTGTGTGGTGTGGCACTCAGTGTTTGCCAGACATTGGAACGGGAAAATATTTTGCAGAATGTGCAAGATAGGGGTGAACAATTGCGATCTGGATTGAAAGCGATCGCAGCGAAATATCCTCAACACATTAGCGAAGTTCGGGGTTGGGGTTTAATCAACGGTTTGGAGTTGCGAGCCGATATTCAACTAACCGCAGGAGATATCGTCAATGCTGCCATCAAGGAGGGCGTATTACTAGTACCTGCCGGGCCAAAAGTTGTCCGGTTTGTGCCACCGCTAATTGTCACAGAAGCGGAAGTAAACACTGCCTTGGAAGCTGTGGAAAAGGCGATCGCTACTCTCACCTAGAATATCGTTTTGTTTGTTTTGTGTAGAGACGTTGCATTGCAACGTCTCTTTTTTATTCTGGGGAAATTTCCCGATAAGCTTGCCGACACTGCTCATAATTATCTGGCAAAATCTCGGCATTGCCAAAACATAATTGCTCGTGAGTAGTAATTAAAGTTTCATAAGGCTGTAGGGGAGTCACAGACGATCGCAGCAATTGCAGATATTCTCCATCTGTACGGCTGAGTTTGTGTGGTGCGATCGCATTTTGATCTAACTGCTGCAACATCGCTAAATAGACACAACGGCAAGCCTCACGGTAGTTACCTTGACGGTAAAATTGTTGCGATCGCTCCAACAACAGGGCTATCGATGACTCATTAGAGCGAGTTTTTACCCGAAAATCAGTGAAATTGCCAGTTCTATTCAGCCAAGAATATACATAAGGACTGAATTCTCGCCACAATCGCCAGCCCACCCAAGCTACAAATAAGCCTAGTACCAACCAAAACAGAAATTTCAGCAACTCACCTAACCAAGGGCTAATCGACCATCCAGTAGGCAATTCTGGCAAAGCCTGTCCAAAGCGGTAAAACTGGTATTCCCACCATTCTCCCGCTTGTTGTTGGAATTGAGACAACTGCCAACTCCAGCTAGTTTTTTCAAAAGTATCTGTAGGCATAGGTGAGGAGTGGAGAGTGGGGAAGCAGGGGAGGGAGGCACGGGAAGAAGAACTATTAATTATTGCTCATGCCCCATGCCCCATGACAAATGACAAATGACTAATGACTAATGACTAATGACTAATGACTCTTGACTTTTTTATCATTATCCAGCCGATAACAATAAGTAGCGCACCGAATGCCAGAAATCCTAAATCCCAAGCTAACTCATTTGGCCCTGATTTCACATGATGGATACCGAGGATTTGGTGGTCAATTAAACCTTCAACCAAATCGAACAACCCAGTACCAATAAGTATTGACCCAATAAAGGTCTGTGATGACCAAGAAACATCATCACGCCCTCCAGCACGCCATAGCAACACAACTCCTACCACGGTGAATACCCAATTAAAGGTATGAAAGAACCCATCCCATACCATGTTCAAATCTATATTCGCCATGTTTGTCAGAGGTCGAATATTACTAAGCATGTGATGCCACTGGAGGATCTGATGCAGTAAAATTCCGTCAATAAACCCTCCAATACCTACACCAAGAAAAATTCCAGCAGTAATTAGTGGTGCGCGTCGGTTGAGGGCTTCACTTTTCGCCTCCATTGTCAACCTCATAGATAGGCTTTTTCACCAAAATACAACTATTTTGGCAGAAATATCTTCTATCTTGAGGCAAGTACGATCAGTGAATTTAAATCAATTTTCAGATTTAATCTGCATACCCGCTTTCACTGGGTCGAAATTTTGGGGAAAATGGGTGCTGCGATCGTAGTCTGCTTTTTCCAGGTTCGCTCCTTTAAGATCGGCTTGGCGGAGATTTGCTGACATCAACAATGCTCCCCTAAGATCGGCATCCTTCAGATTAGCTTGACTAAAATCGGCAAAGCTCAGGTCTGTTCCCCTGAGATTAGCGCCACTCAGGTTAGCTTCACTAAAGTCAGCATAACTAAGGTCAGATCCCTTCAAGTTAATACCTTGCAAATCAGCATTACCCAGTTCTGCTTTACTAAAGTCTCGTTTTCCTTGTGCATAACTCTCTACAAGAGTAGCGGCACTATTTATGATCTGTTGAGAATTGACTTCAGGCATATAACAGCCTCACAGGTTATCTCGTTATTACTTTCATGTACCATTTAATTACATTAGCGTAGCTATAGCGAATTCGCGTACCCCTAAAATCAATAAAGCTACGTGCAGCATCTTGTAGAAAGCGTCATTACAAATAATGAATTATCTAAATGTAATACATTAGTTCCTTTTGTTCTCGGATTGCTCTGCGATCGCAAAGGTCTTGGAGTGTATATTTTTCTAACACAGAGTTAGCAGCCTGACGTGCTTCCTGCCAGACTTCCTGAATTAGCTCACCCTCTACCGTATTGGGAGTTGGCTCACAATTAGACACAACAATATCTGACCCTTCCATGCAACTAAAAGCATCAAACACTGTAATTTTCTGGGGGTCTCGTGCCAGAACGTAGCCACCTTTGGCTCCGCGTATACTCTTAATTAAACCTCCACGTCTTAATGTTGCCAGAAGTTGTTCCAAATAGCGGTTCGGTATGTCTTGCAATGCCGCTATCTCTCGAATTTGCAGGGCTTCACCGTTAGGGTAGCACGTTGCCAACTCTAACAGGGCTAGAAGTGCGTATTCTGATTTGTTAGAGATTACCACAGGCGTAATATTTTAAACTCACACTTAAAGATACAAAATCTTGGAGTCTGTTTTCTTAAACTACTGCCAAGAAAAACTTTACAATCAACTTATTATTGACCGGCTAACTCTACTTTAAAGACCTTTTACCATAGCAGCAATTACTTTTTGTTTTTAATTCAATAAATAAAAGTGATTGATTATCAATACCTTAGCCAAAATAAGAGGATGAAGAGAGAAGTCTAACCCCGCATTTCTCACAAGCTTGACCCGAATTTCTCACTCATAGTGTGGGGGGTGTGGGGAGTGTGGGAGGCAATGCAGCGCTTATTGATGTGCATACTCAATTCCTCCTCTTTCTCCCCACACCCCCCACACTCATGCTCATTTCTCACTTGTGAGAAAGCCAGGTAACGTTTCCACAGGCGTTGAGCCCTCGTAAATTGGCTACGGTATTGTCTTAAATATGGACTTTTCAGTGAACTATCTCTTAAAAGTCCCATTTGCACAAACCCCTCCTTTTGGAAGACTTACCAGGATAGTTTGCAGAGGTGAAAGACGAATCTCGCAAGTCTCCTTCCCAAGTCGCAACTGGGACTTCGGTAAATTCTCTTTGTCTACCTCTATTTTCACAGACTTGTTGATCCCCAAAGAGGAACTTTCCTTAGACTCCTGTAGGCTGGGGGAATAGCTTACTTTTGCCCCTTCATTCCCAGAGGAAAATCCAAGATTCCCTACATTTGGTTCTTTGTTTGGCACAGCTAACAGTGAGATATCAATCAAAGGTAAGGTAATTTTCAGTGTTGTACCTTGATGAAGTCCCGCACTCTCAAGAGTAATGCTGCCTCCCATAAGTTCGATTAAGTTTCGTGAAATTGCTAATCCCAGTCCAGTACCTTCAAACTGGCGCGTGGTTGTGCCATTCACCATTACAAAGGGGCGAAATAGTTTGTGTTGTTGAGTTGGATCAATGCCTATACCTGTATCTTTAACAGCAACTACCACCTGAGATTTACCACTACTAGATTGAATTTCTGTACTAATAGTGATGCTTCCTGTGTCGGTGAATTTAGTGGCATTACCGATAACATTAATCAGCACTTGCTTCAGTTTTGCTGCGTCTGCCTTAATTGGTAGCGGCTGGGGATCTAACTCACATTTCAACTGCAAGCCCTTTTGTTGAACATTAACTGATTGTAAATTAATCACCTCTAACAATGTTTCTCGGAGGTCAATAGGTATGCTGATGACTGAAAGCTTACCTGCTTCGATTTTAGAAATGTCGAGTAAATCGTTAATAATACCTAGCAAGTGAATCGTTGTTTCATCGGCACGTTTGAGAAACTCCATTTCTTCTTCCCGGTCATCACATAAGCCTTCTTCCACCAGGCGAATACAGTTAATAATAATATTTAATGGGTTTCTCAATTCATGGGAAGTTGTAGCCAAAAACTGGCTTTTAATCTGGTTAGCGGTTTTTGCTTCTTTCCAAGCTATTTCTAGTTCTTCTGACCCAGCTTTGAGGCGTTCTACCATTTGGTTTAATGCTTGGGCCAGTTGATTGAATTCCCGAATTTGAAAATTTTGCGGAACTGGTTGGGCGGCGTGGTGAGAGTGAATATTAAGAGCGTAATCTCGCAATTCTTCTACAGGACGTGCCAGGTAAGGAGCTAAATATAGAGATGCTAACAAACTTGCACCAATTAACCCAACTGTCAAAACGATGAGAATTAATTTGATTTCTTCTAAGCCAAAAAGCGCATTATCGACACTAGTAACAGCTAAAACTATCCATTTTTGCTGCTGCTGTTGAGTAAGTGGATTTGTAATAGCTGTATAGCCAGCTACTAATTCTTTGCCATCTGTAAAAGACAAATTTATCGAATCATTTCTTCCTGCAATGGCATTTTTAATTATGCTCTGAAATTGGGAAGAATTTGGGTGCTGATTGATATTAGTTCCTACCCAGTTTGTGAATGGGTGCGCCAAAATTTTGCCATCTTCAGCAATCACGACCATAGCGCCTGTGAGCGATCCTGGCGGATTTCTGGTTTGTTCGGATAATGCAGACTGAATACTTAAGCTGTAAACTGAATTTTTTCGACTATCGGAGACTGGTGCAGATAAAACTACTTGCAGTTGATTTTGGGTGTTTCTTTTGCCAGTTCTTCCTGTCTTTGGCGGAAAGATTGCTTTGACATCAATTCCCTCACTAGGTAAAGGTAATATCAATTCTCCAATTGCCCGATCCCCACAGCTATTAGCAATTATTTTCTGGTTTAGGAGATTCGTTAATTGGATGCATTCAACACTGGCTGGAAGTTGTTGCTTTAACTGCGTGAGAATTTCTTGTTCTTGGATGAGCGAACCAGACGGAATCTCCGTTGTTTTACTTACACTCAGCAAACTAGCTTTTAAGATAGCGATCGCATCTCCAATTCTCTCCCCTTTACTGACGGCACTTTCTGTTAAATTTTGACGTGCAGTTCCCAATATGCTAGAACGTGCCTTATTCAAGGCGACCATCTCGCCTACAAGTAAAACTGGAACGAACAGCAGCAATATTCTCGTTACTAAAATTCGACGAAAGGAAGATTGGCGAGAATTAGTCATCTGAGTGTCTCACTTTGCATCTGCAAACCACAGCAAAGATATGTAATTAGACGAGCTAGATGAGACATTTTATTAAATTATCAGAATTTTATTTTCAATGTTTAAAAATAACAAATTGCTATAATTCAAAAAGAAACGTGGTATACCAAAAACCATAGATGGTAGATGTAAAAGCGGTTTGTCTTGCATATAAATACAGAGATGAAATTGGAAAAGAGTAGCTTGCAAGCATGGATTTTTTTGAGAATCTACACACTAGCAAATAAAATAATAAAACTATCAAATCAATTTAATGTTGCAACATCGTCCTCATACTACAGTTGTTTTAGCGATGAGTGCTGATGGCAAAATAGCAGATTTTAGGCGATCGCCTGCTCGGTTTGGTTCAAGGGTTGATAAAGCACACTTAGAAAAACAAATCGCTGCTTCTGATGCCGTTTTATTCGGTGCTGGTACTTTGAGTGCCTACGGAACAACACTTACCGTAACAGAGCCAACTCTAGTGCAACATCGGGCCCAAGGAGGGAAATCTCCGCAGCCAGTTCATATAGTGACTACACACTCTGCAAACCTCAATCCGGAAATTCACTTTTTTAAGCAACCAGTTAGACGCTGGCTACTCACGACAGCAGCAGGAGCACTTTCATGGAAAGGACGCTTACAAATGCTTCCTTCATCTCTGGAAAGCGGAGCAAAGAAGCACTCTCCAGAATTTGAGCAGATTCTGGTTTTTGAAACACCAACGCAAGAAATTGATATTCCCGCAGCTTTGAAACATCTAGCCAATCTAGATATAACACGCTTGGTGATCTTGGGTGGAGGAGAATTAGTCGCTTCCTTGCTGGGATTAGATTTAATTGATGAATTATGGCTGACTGTCTGTCCGCTAATTTTAGGTGGTAATACCGCACCCACACCCGTCGAAGGGAAAGGATTTTTACCTGATTTAGCTCCCAAGTTGCAACTCCTAGAAGTTCAGACAGTTGAACAAGAAGTGTTTTTGCACTATCGCCTGCAACGAGCAGCAGATTAGATTACGCTAAGTTAAGTTATTTATTGGTATAAGGCATTGGGCATTGGGTATTGAGCATTAATTATTCCCTTTGTCTCATTGTCTCCCTTATCCTCTACTCCCCAAATATGGTGGAACAACTCAAGCCTCGCTATTCTGTCGTTTGGACGAACAAAATTGCTGAAGTACCCCAAAATGCCTGGAATGCTTTGGCAATGCCACTCAAAACGCCGTTTCTAGAATGGGAGTGGCTGAACAATATCGAAACCTCTCAGAGTGCTACGGCTAAAACTGGGTGGTTGCCAAATCACTTGACATTGTGGCGAGATAGAACGCTGATTGCGGCTGCGCCACTTTATCTCAAAGGGCATAGTTCTGGTGAATTTGTTTTCGATCACCAATGGGCAGAGTTAGCCGATCGCATCGGAGTCCAATATTACCCAAAATTGCTGGGAATGACACCCTTTACTCCGGCTGAAGGCTATCGGTTCTTAATTGCCCCAGGAGAAGATGAAGATGAAATCACTGGGATAATGGTGCATGAAATTGACACTTTTTGCTCCAAAAATCGAATTTCTGGATGTCATTTTCTTTATGTTGATCCCCAATGGCGTCCGATGCTGGAACGGCATGGCTTTACAACTTGGCTACACCACAGCTACGTCTGGGAAAATGCTGGCTTTAAAACTTTTGATGATTACTTGAAGGTATTTAACGCCAATCAGCGCCGCAATATCAAGCGGGAACGTAAAGCTGTGGAAAAAGCTGGTTTAAGATTGCAACCTCTGAGTGGTGATGAAATTCCCTACTCTTTATTTCCTTCGATGTACCAGTTTTATGCTGACACCTGTGATAAGTTTGGCTGGTGGGGTAGCAAGTATCTCACACAGAGGTTTTTTGAGCAGCTATACACCGATTATCGCCATCGAGTCTTGTTTGTCGCTGCATATAGCGAGGAAGATAATTCTCATCCTTTAGGAATGTCTTTTTGTTTGTTTAAAGGTGACAAACTCTATGGACGCTATTGGGGGAGTTTTCAAGAAATAGATTGCTTACATTTTGATGCTTGCTATTATGCACCAATTGAGTGGGCGATCGCTAACGGCATCCAAATTTTTGACCCTGGTGCCGGTGGGCGTCACAAAAAACGGCGCGGTTTCCCCGCTATGCCTAATCACAGTCTGCACCGATTTTACAATAATCGTTTGGGGCAAATTATCCGTCCCTATATTAAGGAAGTGAATCAACTCGAACAACAGGAGATTGAGGCAATTAATGCAGAGTTACCATTTAGTAACCGAGATTCTTAAAAAATGCCAAAGCAGAGGGTGAACGACGAATTACACTTGATATAGAGTGTAAAAACCCTTAAGAAAGAAAATTTCTTTTTACAATGCTTATGGATTTAATAGTTGAAAATTTAGCCGCAATTGATGATAGACTTTCCCAGCGTCATATTGACCTTGATCCCGGTGGATATTTCATTATTTACTTGGATCGAGATGCAGGGTTAATTTATGCCAAGCATTTTACAAATGTGATTGACGATCGCGGTTTAGCTGTCGATCCCGAAACGGGAAAGGTAATTCCAGCGCGAGAAAAAGTAGAACGAACTCATACAACAGTTTTTAGCGCGAGGACGGCGAAAGAACTTTGCGTGAAAATTTTTGAAGAAACTCAGCCCTCTCCTGTAACTCAATTAGATCATGCAGCTTATTTGGGTCGAGAATTTGTTCGGGCTGAGGTGGCTTTAGTCAAAGAACAAGAGTATGTTCAAGATTAAAGTTAGGAGTGAAAAGTTAGGAGTTAGGAGTTAGGAGTTGAAATTCATAACTCTTAACTCCCAAATCCTAACTCCACTCTTAAATTCTCCTACTAACCATTAGATGACGGCTGATTTATCTGATAAATGTAGTAAGTCGCCATTGGGATAACGGTGGCGGCAATTAACAATCCTACTACCCAAGCAGTAGCATTACCTTGGTCGGTTTCTTCTGCTTTTTTGTAGGTGCCTTCTACCTGCACATTGTCAATTATTTTGGGTGGGCCTGGATCGGCTTTGCCGGAGAGTACCGCAACAAGGCGATCGCTAGCATCGAGAAATGCCTGATTGTATTTGTTACCATTGCGTAACGGCACACTTACTGTTTCACTCGCTACGCTCTCGGCAATAGAGTCAGTGAGCAAAGGTTTGACTTGATCCCCAGTAATAATGGCAGTACCATTGGTAACTGTATCAAGAACCAATAAGGTTTGATTAGCTTGGGCTTCTTTTGTCGGAAACCATTTTTCAAACAGTTCTTTGATGAAGCTTTGCGGTGTTTCACCGTAGTCGAGGCGGCGAACAGTCACAATTCTGACTTCCTTATCGGTTTGCTTGGCCAAATCCTCGAAAGCGCTGCTAATCTTGCCTTCATTTAGACGACTGATGACTTCACCTTGATCCAAAACCCAGGTGTTATTTCCGGCTGTGAGTTTGGGTATTTGATACACACCTGTGGCTAAAGCAGGTGCGACAAACAACGAAGTTGCAAAAATAACCGTCACCAAAGGTAGAATTAGCTGGATTAGGTGTTTTTGACTGCTAAATACTTGTTTGAGGAGCTGTTTCATCGTGTGATCCCTAAGACAGACTTGCACCCAAAATACTACAGAACCACTGTAAAAATCACCTCGTTCCTGATTTTCTCCAGTGTGAAATATCTGCTACTGCCAGCAGATAAGCTGTTCCACATTTAAATTGCATAATATGGGCGGGCAAGATGCCACTGGTGTCTACTTAAGCCAAAAATAGCGTACTGATTGGGTGTTGTTCACCCGCCAGGGATTGTAAATCCCTGACTAATTGCTCAAGTCTACTGAAGTAGACTGAAAATTTTTGCGCTATCTTAGTCCTCTGAAGAGGACTTTAGCTATGAGACAGGGATTTACAATCCCTGGCGGACGTGCGGTTTCGCGTTAACTTGACACCAATGGCAAGATGCCCACCCCACAAAAGTTATGTTTAATTAGATTATGTAATTTAGATGTTTTTTAGCTTATATATAATACAAGCTTTTTGAATACAAGATTTTTTTGATCGCCCGAACTTGTTTTCAGCGTGACTACAAGCAATTTTACTGGCGCTAACACCCTTAGTAGTGACAAGAAATACCGCCCATTTTGGGAATTAACCCAAATCTTAGGGCGGAATTTGCAAACCATCTAGAAATCATATCGTATGATCAATATTTCTGGCAGAATCAAGCATATTTTTTCATATATGCAAGTAGTTTTTCTTGCTGTATCTATTTATGGGTGATGTAGCGATCGCTAGTTTCTATGCAATATATTCTGAGCTTACTTCCATTCCTCTAACGCTAGCAGGGAACGGGCTATTCTTGTTAGGTTTGTACTGAACTCAACTAAGAAGCAGCATCTCTGCATTTTTCTGATATTTGGCTAAATCCATATCAATAATATATACATGACCATAATATTAACTAACGACGACGGCATTGATGCCCCAGGTATCCGAGCGCTGCTCAAAGCTGTAAATGGCAAAAATACTATTATCGCGGCCCCTGCCGATCATCAGTCTGGCTGTGGACATCAAGTTACTACTACTCGTGCCATCAACCTCCAGCGACGTTCTGAGACTGAGTATGCGATCGCAGGGACTCCCGCCGATTGTGTAAGAATTGCGATTACACAAATTAACGCAGATGTCAAATTTGTGCTTTCAGGCATCAACGCAGGGGGCAACTTAGGAGTCGATGCTTATATTTCTGGTACAGTGGCTGCCGTGCGGGAAGCTGCAATGCACGGTATTCCCGGAGTTGCCATTTCCCACTATCGCAAAGCCAAGCAGAATTTTGATTGGGAACTGGCCGCCAAATTCACAGCTGACGTTTTAGTGGACTTACTCAAGCGCCCCCTAGAACCGGGAAGTTTCTGGAATGTGAACTTACCGCATCTGCAACCAGGAGAACCAGATCCTAATATGGTGTTTTGTCAACCCTGTACTAGACCTTTGCCCGTGAACTATCGAATTGAAGGCAATGATCTTTATTATGTAGGGGAATATGGCAAACGCGATCGCACTCCCGGTAGCGACGTGGATGTATGTTTTTCCGGCAATATCGCTGTAACTCAGTTAAGGGTTTGACATCAACTATAAGTTACCAGCTTATAGGCTAATAGCTGATAATTTCTAGTTAATAAATTTTGCACCTTATCAATCAATTCACTTGTTCTAAAATATTGATTCCATTCCTTTTTTTACATTGATAAATTAAGTTGCTCTATTGATTAATTAAGAATTACGTACCTTGCTTCTCGCCAGAGGTAAGAATTACAAATTCTATCAAGTACGGGTGATTACTTGTAATAACATTTATCAATGTAGGTTGGGCTGTAGCTTGCTTCCCCGTAGGGGTACGGCTGTGAAACCCAACATGAACAAGGATCAAGTGTTGGGTTTCGTTCCTCAACCCAACCTACAGATGTTATAAGTATTTAACCGAACCTGATATTACGAATTACGAATTACGTTAGCGTAGCGGTAGCGAGTCCGCGAGCGTCATTACGAATTATTTTAGTCCTCCAATGATTGAATTAAAGACATAAACCGATCTACGGTTTGTGTCAGATGATTGAGTCTTTGCAGCGAATCATGCTGAGATTCAGCAAGAGTTTGTACCGCATCACACAACGCGACAATTTGATAGCCTTGCTGTTGTACCTGCTGTCCCTGTGCTTCGACTTGGATGCTGAGAGTCTCCAATCTTTCTGCAAGACGTTCAATTGTCTCAGTCGTAGAGAGTACTGCTTCCCCAATTTGCTCAACAATAGATTCCAAGCGATTTATTTTTACTTCAATTCCTGCTGAAATCATTTTTTTACACCCTAATTTTGAGATAGCATCTTAGTAAAATTCCTAATACCAATTGAAATAATTAATTTCAGTACAAACATTAGATAACACTGTCATTCCGATAATATGTATGATTTTCTTCTTTGATGCTTCTACCCAATGTTGTGTTTAGCTACTTATAGTAATTAATTGATTACAATTTTTAATCAAGATTCTTGACCACCTCCTACATATCTCAAATGATTAGTCACCTCTCCCAAGATATACTTCAGGAGAATTAACTTCGATTTATACAAAGCTATATTTCCCAAAAACTTAACCAAGATTAAGTAAAGTATAGTTAAAACTTATACTTTTAATTAAGCTAAGTTTCTAGTCTCATTAAGTCCCAGTAATTATACCCTTGTTGCTTAACATTTGACTCGACACTTTACCCAACACTGATAAAAACATTACTCTAAGTGTGCTTTTACCCAAAGTAGGAATTGCAATTTACCCCTTTCATTCCAGTACAGTCTAAATTTAAGCTTTACGTGGACATTGAGGAGAACTTATAGGACTATTAATTTTATGGCTATTGTTTGTGCGATCACTATCAAAATTTTCAAGGTTTTGAAATCTGGTAAAGTTTCAGTGGATCTGAACACTAATTTCAAAAATAGGAGAAAAATATGCAATTTCTCAAAATTATTCTTGTCACTCTCGTGTTGATGGTGAACCTGGTAATTGCTCAACCCTCTTGGGCAAGTAAGGATTTTACTAAGGGGGCTGACTATGCTGAGGTAACTCAGGCGCTCAATCAACTTCTAACTGTAAAGGATACACCAGAGCAAGCTGGCTATACACCAGAACAATTCCAGCAGCGACTGGCACAATTGCAGTCTCAGAAAAATGTTATCGAAACAGCTAGAAAGCGGGCGCAATGCCGCAATGAAACTGGAAAGACGTTGGCTGTCTATGCCAATAAACCAAAAAAATCTCCAACCCAACTCTACTTTCTGGGCGCAGGAACAATCACAGATGATGATTGGGATTGCGACGGCATTTACTTACCCGCAGGTTCTCAAGTGGTTTTAGGCCCGAACGCTCAACCACAAGAACTGACCCAAGCAATCGCCGTTAAGTTTGTTGATGGTACACAGTCTGTTGCTAGAACCAATCTAGCCACTGGTGCAATTGAATTGAATGTTGAACCGGCAAAAGTATTTAAGGCGGGTGAGAGTAGCTGGTTGCTTCCCACTTTTTCCCAAGCGGATATCGATACGCAAATTCCCACCCCACAACTTATTGACTAATCTCATCTAGATAATTCAACTTTTATGCACTGCCTGCATAAAAGTTGAACTAAAGAAATAGGATACGTAAAGGAAAATCTTCAATCATTGAATAATCAACTTTTAATTAAGGAAAAATTACAAGCAAAGCTTGAGAGTATTCAAACCAAGAGCGATGGCTCTCCGATTACCGATTTGCAGATACACAAAACCTTAGCCGAAGAAATTGAACAATTGACGACAGAACTGGAGAGCGTTAATCCCAATCTTAATCCTCTTCTCTATGCTACTTCTTTATTAGAGGGAGCTTGGCAACTGCAATATTCTACAGCCAGAGAAATCCGTTCTTTAGCTTCCCTCCCATTGGGATTAAAACTGGGTAAAGTTTATCAAGTGATTGATGTTGCAAATAGATTGTTTTTCAATATAGCTAAAGTTAAACATCCTCTGGGGCTAGTATCGGGATATGTCAAAGTAACAGCTAGCTTTGAGCCAGCCAAAGAAGATTTAGAGCCTTCATCGAACAAACGTATCAACGTCTATTTTGACAAACGCTACTTATCAATTGAGAAGATTGTTGGCATTAATACCCCTAAACTAAACCCGTTTAAGGTTGTTCCAGCAAATAATCCTACTAGTAGACCTGCCACACTAGACATTACTTACTTAGATGAAACCTTAAGAATTGGACGTGGAGGAGATGGAAGTTTATTCATTCTTAGTAAATCTAATGATTTACCTAACTTCAACTCCTAAATTTAAAATTGACCGCGCCACTAAATCAATATGGCTCTCTCAATAATGCATCTTTTCACCAAGTTAAAATCAGGTTCTGCAATGGTAGAACTTAACACATTAAATTTAAAGGTAGGTCATGGTATAGAAGGAGATATTAATGCTGATTCTATAAGTCCCAGGCAAGTTTTAATTGTTAGGCATGAAGATATTTTAAACTTATCAATTAAACCAGGGTAATTGCGAGAAAATATTGTGGTTACAGGTATAGAATTTGATAATTTTATCCCTGGCACTCTGCTAACCTTTGAAAATGGTGCAGCGATTCGTCTAACTTTTCACTGCGAACCTTGTAAGCGAATAGCCCACTTGGTAGAATCATTAAAAAGCATCCAAGCTAAAAGAGGAATTTTAGGCGTAGTTATTAAATCAGGTAAAATCCAGGTTGGTGGTAATTTTCAGTTTCAATCTCATAAATTTCCAGCATTACCTGAAAATCCATATAAAAGATTCCTAAATTTTATTATCAAAATACCAATTGGTAAAGTAGTTACATATAAACAGATAATCAAAGGCATGGGAGTAGATAATAGCTATTTAAGAGCTATTCCTACATACCTGAAAAAAACCTCGGCTGCTGATTATCCGTTACATAGGATATTAGACTCTAAAGGTTATTTGATAACTTATGTGAGCCAACAAAAAAGCAAGTTGGAAGCTGAAGGAGTTAAGGTTTTATCTGACTCAGATTTATTGATAGATTTAAACAAAAATTTTGTAGATATTAAAGATTACCTTTGGAAAAGTAACACAATATATTTAGAATAGAAATTACTATAATTTTCATGATATTTGCAATATTATCCTGTGTTTTAGAAGGGGAAATACTTTGTTTAATTAAGATAATCCCTGATTTTTGATTTGTTTAGATGTAGCTTCCATAAAGTCGAGAAAAACTTTTATGAGCTTATGGATTCCCTCGCTACCTCCTGCAATTAAACCTCCTGTTAGCAATGCATCTAAACAACGGAAAATAACTACTTGAATTGGATTATCTAAATCAATAACTACAAGTGGCTCGATTGAGCGAATACCGATTGCGCTCATTAAAAGACCGAATAAAAGGGATGTCCATAGAGCAATTATTCGGGTATCAGATTTATAGGCTGCTCTTTGCCGCTCTTTTTCATTTATATCATCAATTTGTGGCTTGAAAATTTTTAATGAGTCTTGTTGATTTTGTGTAAAATTTTGGATGATTTGCTGTTCTAAACTCATTCCTTCAGGTGGTAGCCCACTGACTTGACTTAATTCCAAAGAAGGAAACTTCTTTTCTTGAGCTTCCAAAAGTTTTATTTTCTCAGAAATTAAAGCTTTTTCTTGCTGAATACTAATATCTAGTTGCTCAATAAATGAACCCCGCCAAGTAGTTAGAAAGACTTCTAAAGAACGCTCTAGCAACAAAGAAATAAATAATTGTAAGGTGAGTAACTGGATAATATCATTAAATCCAAATGGTTTTAAAAGGAATGGTTTAGATGATAGCCAAGTTGATAAAGTTACTACTAGAAAACTAATAATGATTAATACAATAAATAGAGGAGATTCTGGAGAAAGCTTTAACAACGGATCTATACTCCTGTTTTGCGTCACAATATTTAACACAGCCTAGAGGTGAGAACTACACCTGCTGAGTAACTTAACAACGTTAATTTGATAGAACAGTAAATAATTTATTAGCCGACCCTTTTTTCTAGGAGTGTGATAGGCTACGCTACCATAGAAGCGATGTCTTCTCTGCGTTCCCGCAGCGTGTCGTAGACAGACGCTACGCGAACAACAGGCTACGCCTACGCAACTTAGTAGTAGCAAAGTACAGTGCTATACAAGCATTCCAGAAGTAAACGCTAGAGAAGCAGCAACCGTAGCAGTAACTAAAAACCCCTCCAAGGTTGGAAGGGTTAAAATAATTTTTGGTAATCGGATAGTGATTAGGGGGAGACAGCAGCTTTTCCTGCACGGTGACGCATTTTCTGATCAAAGTAACGAGATGATAGTACAGCATTTCATAAATCCATTACGAACCTCCGCGACGCCGTACTTAGTAAGATAAATTATTAGCGTTATCGAATGATGTCAGTTGCGACTCGACAGCCTTTAGATAACTTCTATCATTCAAAGCTTGTGCTGGTAACTTTTTAGCATTGACAGCAGCCTTAACCACATCTAGCGCAGTCAGGTTTCCTGTTTGGTATTGAGATATCAAAGCACTACCGCTAGGAATACCCTGTGCTTTTAAGTTACCTTGATAAGCTAGGAATGCAGCATCAAAGGGTTTGAGGTAGCTGACGTTCGCAGAAGGAGTGGATAAATTGTTAGAGTTCATAGCTATAGCTTCGCCAGTAGTGTTAGTAGCTGTTTGAGCGCCACCGATTCCAGGTAATAAAGCAATAGAAGCAACAATGAGTACAGAATCTATCAAGATGGAGAGTTTCATAGGATTATCCTTAGTTAGAGGAAAGTGCAATTAGTATTCTTGAGTAATAGAGTCTTATTTTTTTATCAGTCTCAACTTCCTGCACTCAGTTCACCTGAACGGTTGATTTGTTCCTCACCCATTCGGGTGATTTAATTGAGCACAAGAACTATTCCAAGTTGCTATAATCCATCATCTGATAAGCAAGAACATCAGTATCAAAGGGTTTCAGGTAATTGATATTTGTGGAAAAGGTGCATAAAGTATTAGATTTCATCGCCGTGTTGATTGATGTGTCAATTTGAGTCCTAGAGATTTTAGGTAAGACAAATTTGAACAGATACAGCAAATTTCAAGTTGCTGAGGTACACAAGTAGGGTGTTGACTCTGTGTGTTTTTAGGGTGTAAAAATTCATGCAAAATATGTTCCGTCATTGCTTCGCTTTGCTCTCTACGAGACGCTACGCGAACGCAATGACACAATAGAGATTTTGCGCTGACACAAAAATAGCATGAGCCAAAAACTTCCAAATTTCATCAAAGTCAACAGCCTAGTACACAAGCTAAGTCTGTTACCCAGAGTATAAAGCGTGTTTTACTCCCGAATTCTGAATTCTGCTGTATGTATTTAACTGAGGTAATCTAAAAATTTATGCAGCGTTGTTTTAATCTAATTTTTCCATTCTGGTTTACCGAATATATAAATTAGAGAAAACCGTAATTTTTTTCATGTCTAAATCGGGACGGCAATCATCAATTACTTAGTGCTAATAACCGAACTTACAGCAACTTTAACTTTACATAATATGAAGATGTAAGCACGAATTGAAGTGCAAAACTGATTAAACAAAAGTTAACTGATGCGAGGAAAGGTTATGACACTAGTTCGTTGGAATCCTTGGAGAGAAATTGATACTCTACAACATCAATTTAATAGTTTATTTGAAGATACCAGACTACCATCTGTATTCTTAGATGGAGGCTTGAGCAAAGTACCTGCTGCTGAAATCCAAGAAACTGAAAATGCGATCCATTTGAAGTTAGAACTGCCAGGAATAGAAGCTAAAGACCTGGATGTGCAAGTCACAGAAAATGCTGTTTACGTTAGCGGTGAGCGTAAATCTGAAACAAAGACTGAGGATAAAGGTGTTACCAGAAGCGAGTTCCATTATGGAAAATTTAGACGGGTAATTCCTCTATCTGCTCGGATTCAAAATACTAACGTTACGGCAGATTATAAAGACGGCATCTTAAATCTGACACTGCCTAAAACTGAGCAAGAAAAGAATAAAGTTGTCAAGGTTAATTTGGAACAACCTTCTAACTAATAAGTTGCGATCGCACTATTCTACCTCCAATGATTAATTGAGATAGTAAAAGCTTGGTTATGTGAGTAACCAAGCTTTTTTGTAACTACTATAGCGGTTATCGTTGACGTGAGGTACACCCGTAGGGGCACGGCATGCCGCATTGGTGTCAACTTAAGAAGATAAAGCCCAAATTTGTTGGGTGTAAGCGTCAATCTCTCGATGGCGCTTACGCCTGGTTTTGACTAATCCAAACAGCTTTTGATGTTCCACAAGATAAGGAACAGCTTCACTGGCATCACCACGTAGAACAGCTTGAGAGAAATGGTATAAACTGCGAAAAACCATCTCTGTAGAAATCAGGTCTAATGGTTGATTCAATGCGATCGCTACATCAATACATAATTGATTGAGAACAGCATAAAAAATCCAAGTAGCAAAAATCTGGATTTGTACACCATTGGTATCACCAACCCAAATATACGCTAAACCTAAAAGCCTTTTGGTCAGCAGAAAAGCATCTTCAACGCGCCAACGACGACGGTATAGTTCACAAACTTGCTGTGCAGATAGAATTTGTGGGTCGAGTACATTTGTGAGGTAGTAATACCAATTTGAACCCCATAAAACAGAAATTAAGCGTACTTGGCGCTGACAAGGATTCGAGCGATATTCCGCCATATCGATAATTTCATCACGGTAGAATGGGGCATTAGCTAAACAACGAATCACCTTGTAAGAAGTTTTTTCTCGCAGTCGAGTCACAAAAAACTTGTTTGCTTGGGTGAATGCATCAAACCAAGGAAATTTGAAAAATCCTAAATCAAAAATTAGTAATCCACCAAGTGGTAAGCGTTCGAGTAATTGATCGCACCAAATTTTATCATTGGCTTTGCTGTTCGTTGTATACCAAGTTGTGACTGGTCGATGGCTAAAGGCTTCCACCACCATCATGATTTTTCCAGCCAGTGTTTTTTCTTGTTCTTTGAGTGCTTTTAATTTCCTTCTTAGGGCTTCCAG